>Ga0299913_10001219_pt1 | contig 18577 bp, 21 predicted proteins | sample RVTome_9_FD_201360 | JGI IMG/M metagenome (GOLD analysis project Ga0299913, IMG submission 201360) | Soil microbial communities from uranium-contaminated site in the Upper Colorado River Basin, Wyoming, United States - RVT155D38 (version 2) ... | reverse complement strand
CACCGCGGTCAACGAGCGCCGCGACCCGGGGCGCCGGCGGCGAGGCAGCGACGCGGCCGACGGGGAGGCCCGCGGAGCCGCCTGAGGTATTATCGGCCGGCCGATGACGACCTCCCGCCTCGCCTCGCTGCGCCCGGCCGGGGCGGCGAGCCTGGCGCTCGCGACCGCCCTCGCGCTGGCCGCCTGTTCGAGCACCGAGCCCACCGTCACGCCCCTGCCGTCGCTCAGCAGCGCCGCGCCGTCCCCATCGGCCACCGTCGACCCGACCGCCGAGCCGACCCCGACGCCGGCACCCACGCCGCGCTTCACGAACGAGCCGGACGACGAGCTGGCCGGGCTCATCCCGTCGGAGGCGAACGGGGTGCCGGTGATCGTCGCCCCGTTCGACGAGTTCGCGCTCACGCCCGGCGACATCGGCCTGGCCTATGGCGACATCGGCGCCCGGTTCGCCTCGCTGGCCCTCGCGTACATTGAGCAGCCGCGCACGACGCTGTACGCCGTCCGCCTGGACGGCGAGCCGGTGAGCACCGATGAGCTCGAGCCGCACGTCGCCACGGCGGGGCGCTACGTGGGGATCGCCGGCCTGGATCCGGAGCCGTGGGCGCTCGCGGAGGCCGGTGGCCACCAGGTCTGGGTGCGCCCGGAGGACAACGCGACCGCGGCCGGCACGATGATCTACACCTGGTCGAGCGGCGAGTTCGTGTTCCTGCTCATCGGCGTGGACGACGCCGTCAACCGCGCCATCGTGGCTGCCCTGCCGGGCGAGCCGGCACCGTCCCCGTCCCCGATCCCGAGCGCCTCTCCCGATCCGTCAGCAGGCCCGAGCGAGGGCGGATGACGATGCGCGTTCGCGAGCTGGCCGAGCGCATCCGCCACAGCCTGTGGTTCATCCCGACGCTCTCGGTCCTCGTCGCCGCGGGGATCTCCCTGGCCGCGGTCGGGCTCTCGGACGCGCTGGACCAGGTCGGGGCGGACCTCCCCCTGATCTTCGGGGCGGGGCCCGACGGCGCGCGGGCGATGCTGCAGGCCATCGCGGGCTCGGTCATCACCGTCGCGGGCGTGACGTTCTCGATCACCATCGTCGCCCTCCAGCTGACGAGCACCCAGTTCTCGCCGCGGGTCCTCCGCAACTTCCTCCGCGACCGACCGAACCAGCTGGTGCTCGGCGTGTTCATGGGCACGTTCACGTACTGCCTCCTGGTGCTCCGCTCCATCCGCTCCGAGGACGAGCTGCGCGGCGAGGCCTTCGTGCCGAACCTCGCGATCACCGGCGCGCTGGTGCTGGCCTTCATCTCGCTGGGCATGCTCATCTTCTTCATCCATCACATCAGCGTCCGCCTCCAGGTCACATCGATCGTCGCGAGCGTCGCCGGCGATACGATCCGCACGATCCGCGACCTGTCGGAGTGGACGACGGCCCGTCCGGAGCGCGGCTGGGTGGCGGCCGGGGCGGGCGAGGCCACGCCGGCACCGCCGAGCGGAGCCATCCCGCCGCCCGCGGGCTCGGTCCTGCGCGCCACGGAGAGCGGGTACCTCCAGCTCGTGGACCTCGGCGGGCTGGTGCGCGGCGCTGAGCAGCTCGGCGGGACGTACCGGCTGCTCGTGGCGCCCGGAGCGTGGGTCCAGCGGGATGCGCCGGTCGCGACCTTCCAAGGCGGAACCGACGCGGCCCTCCCAAACGCCGAGCACCGTGACCGGATCGCGGATGCCCTGGCGGTCGCGGACGAACGCTCGACCCAGCAGGATGTGGCGTTCGGGATCCAGCAGCTCGTCGACATCGCCGTCAAAGCCCTCTCGCCATCGGTGAACGACCCGACGACCGCGATCGGCTGCATTGACCGGCTGGTCGAGGTGCTCGTCGCCGCGGGCACGAGTGCCGATCCGCCGCGCGCCTTCGCCGACGTCGGCGGCACCGTCCGACTGGAGGTCCCGTATCCCGGGTTCGACGAGCTGACGCAGCTCGCCTTCGACGCGATCCGCCACTACGGTGCGACGACGCCGGCGATCGCGATTCATCTCGCCCGGGCCCTGAGTGTCCTGCGCGACACGCTTCCGGCCTCGCGCCTTCCGTCGCTTCGCGCGCAGGCGGCACTGCTGGCGGAATCGGTCGCCGATATCGAACGCGAGTCGGATCGCAGGCGGGTGATGGAGGCCGTCGGACCCCTGCTCGGGTGAGGGGGCTCGCCGGACCGGGCTACCATGGCGGCGTGCTGCGCCCGCCAGGGCCGATCGTCAGCGTCGACTGGCTCCAGGCCCATCTCCACGACCCTGCGCTCCGCGTCGCCGATACGCGCTGGAGCCTGGCCGGGCCCCCCGGTCGGGAGCTGTACGACGCGGGTCACCTCCCTGCCGCCGTGTTCCTCGACGCCGATCGCGAACTGTCGTCACCGGGCGAGGGACCCGGACGGCACCCGGTTCCCTCGGGGGCGAAGCTGGCCGCCATCCTCGGCCACCGGGGCATCGGCGACGAGCACGTGGTGATCGCCTACGACGACGCGGGCGGCAGCATCGCGGCGAGGCTGTGGTGGCTCTTCCGTCACTTCGGCCACGACGGTCGGTGCGCCGTCCTCGACGGCGGTCTCCAGGCCTGGACCGATGCGGGCCTGCCGCTCTCGACCGACCTGCCGGACCATCCGCCCGTGAGGTGGACCCCATCCGAACCCCGTGACGACCTCGTCGACACCGCCACCGTGGCCGGCGACGGCGATGCGCTCCTCGTCGACGCGCGTGCGCCCGAGCGGTACCGCGGCGAGGTCGAGCCGGTCGACCCGCGTCCCGGCCACATCCCCGGCGCCGTGAGCTTCCCCTGGGCGACGAACCTCGACGAGCACGGCCGGTTCATGCCGCCGGACGAGCTGCGCGTGCGGTACACCGAGCTTGGCGCGACCGATCGGCCGGTGATCGCGTACTGCGGCTCCTCGCTGACCGCCACGCACGACCTGCTGGCCATGGAGCTGGCGGGGATCCGTGGCGGACGCCTGTACGAGGGGTCGTGGAGCCACTGGTCCTCCGACCCGTCCCGGCCGGCGGCCACCGGGCCGCGGCCATGACGACCGACGAGTGGTCCGGATGGGACGATGACGGCGCCGCCGACCGCATCGGTCGCAAGCGTGACCGCCTGGCGCGACTGCTGAGCGTCGCCTCGATCCTGTACTCGAAGGGCAGCACCGAGGCCGGCGTGCCGGTCACCGAGATCGCCCGCCTGACCGGGATGACGACCCGCACCGTGTACCGCGACATCCGCGCCCTCGAGGACGAGCTCGACGTGCCGGTCTTCCAGGCCGGCCGCGGCCGGTACGGGATCGACCGCAAGTTCTTCCTCCCGCCGCTCCGGCTCAGCGTGCCCGAGGCGATCGTCTTCTTTCTCGCCTCGCGCCTCATCGCGCGCTGGTCCGACCAGTACGACGCGGCGGTCGTCAGCGCCTTCACGAAGCTGGCCGATGCGCTCCCCCAGCCGATCGCGCGGCACGTGGCCGCCACGATGCTCGCGGTCGGCGAGCACGACGCCGATGAGCCGTTCAGCCGCACGTTCTCGGCGGTGGCCCGCGGCTGGGCCGAGGGCCGGGTGGTGGAGATCGACTACGACCCGGGCAGCGCACCGCCGAAGCGGACCCGGGTGCATCCGTACTTCCTCGAGCCGGACGCGGCGCTGCGCAGCGTGTACCTCATCGGCTTCGACGAGCCCGCCGGCGCGATGCGCACGTACAAGGTCGAGCGCATCCGGTCCGCGACGCTCACCCAGGACCGCTACGAGCTCCCCGACGACTTCGACCCGGACCGATGGCTGGCGAACTCGTGGGGGATCTGGTCGTCGGATGGCACGCCGACGGTCCGCGTCCGGCTCCGGTTCGAGCCATCCGTCGCCCACCGGGTCCGCGAGGCGATCTGGCACCGTTCCCAGGAGCTGACCGAGCTGCCCGGCGGCGGCGTGGAGCTGGCGGTCACGGTGGCCGGCACCGTCGAGATTCGTCCGTGGGTGCTGTCCTGGGGCGATGGCGTGGAGGTCCTCGAGCCGTCGGAGCTGCGGGACGCGGTCGCCGCGTCCGTGCGCGCCGCGGCGGCCCGCTATGGCGATTGAGGTCGAGGCCCGGTTCCGCGTCGAGGACCCGGAGGCGCTCGATCGGCTGGCCGAAATGGATCGGCTGGGAGACGCGGACCTCGGAGCGGCGGTCGCGGTCGACGAGACCGACTCGTACCTCGACACGGCCGATGGGGTGCTCGGCGCCGAGCGCTGGGCATGCCGGCTCCGCCGGCGCCACGGGCGGCATCTCCTCTCGCTGAAGGGCCCGCCGGAGGGCGGGGCCGGCGGCTGGCTGCATCGACGGCCCGAGGTCGAGGGACCGGCCACCGAGGAGCCCGACCCCGAGCGCTGGCCGCCGAGCGAAGCGCACGACCTGCTCGACCGGCTTCGCCGCGGGCGGCCGCTGGTGGAGCGGCTCGCCCTTCGCCAGCTCCGGACCGAGCGCGGGGTGAGCCTCCACGGGCACCCGATCGGTGTCCTGTCCGTCGATGACGTCACCGTCGTCGTGGACGGCGACGAGGTGGGACGCTTCGGCATCGTCGAGCTCGAGCTCGCCCCGTCGCTGGCCGGCGATGAGGAAGCGCTACCGCCGCTGGCGGCGGCGCTGGCCTCGATCCAGGGCCTTGCGGCCGAGCCACGCTCGAAGCTGGAGCGCGCACTCCAGCTGGCCGGGGCACGCTGATGGATCCGGTCCGTGGCCGCCTCCGCACCCATGACGCCCCCGAGCTGTTGGCGCTCGCAGCCGGGATCATCGTCTTCGCCTATGTCGGGTGGGACAGCGCGCTCTGGGACGCACGGCTCCAGCTGGCGCTGCACCTGGTGGTGATCGGTGCCGTCGCGGGCCTGGGAATCGCCGCGCTGCGCGGCATGCCGATGCCGCGGACAGCCCTGGAGATCCCGCTGCTGGCCCTGCTGGCCGCATACGCGGCGGGCACCGCATCCTCCATCAACGTCGGCATGAGCCTGCGCTCGATGGGGTCCGTCGTCGCCTTCGCAGCCGTCCTTCCGCTGGCGCTGGTGGCCATCCGTCACCGGCCGGGCTGGGTCGGCCTGGTGACATCTCTCCCGGTCCTGCTCGGATCGGCGGTCACCCTCGTGGTGCTGGTGACTCGCCGAATCGAGTGGATCCTGGCGGGCGCCCCGGGGCTCCCGCCGCTGCGGCTGCCGAGCGAGGGATCCGTGTTCGGGTCGGTCGCCGTCCCGCCGTTTCTCATCTGGCCCGCGTGGACTCTCGCCGGCCTCATCGAGGATCCGTCGATTCGGCGACCGGTTCGCCTGGGGCTCGTGGCGGTCGGCATCCCGCTGACCCTCCTCTCCGGCTCGCGGTCGGCGTGGGCTGCGGTGGCGGTCACGGTCGTCCTCGCCGGCGTCCCGTGGCTGTGGAAGCGACGCGGCCGGCTCGTCCGGCCCGGCGCCTCGGCCATCCGCATCATCGTCGTGGCCGCGGGCTCGCTCGCCGCCGTCGCCCTCGTGGCCGTGCTTGTCGTCCCGCGCCTCGGCGCGGTCTCGTCGCTCCTGTACCGGGTGAGCCTGTGGCGGGACACGCTGCAGGCCTGGAGCACCGATCCGATCCTCGGCATCGGGCCGGGCATGATGCCGTATGCGCGCCAGGCGGCCGCCGCCGATTACTCCTTCCCGGTGCGCCAGCCGCACTCGCACAACATCCCGCTCGGGGTGCTCGGTGACGCCGGCTTCGTCGGCCTGGCGGCCGCCGTCGTGGTGGTCCTCGCGATTGGGCTGATCGCCGGTCCGTGGCGCACAAGGACCGCGACCGGTCGCACCGCCGCGTTCGTCCTAATCGGGCTCGGTGTCGGTGGACTGTCGGAGGACCTCACCTTCCTCCCGAACTTCAACGTGCTGGCCATCTGCCTGCTCGCGGTCGCGCTCCTCGACGCCGATGCCGTCCGCTGGCGGCCGATCCTCAGGCAGCCTGGGCGCCTGGCGCTGGCGGGCGCCGGAGCCGGTGTCATCGGCCTCGTCCTTCTCGCTGCGATGGTCACCGCCGATGCCGGCGCGGTCGCCCACCGCGCCGGTGTGGACGCCGCGGCGGATGGTCGCTGGGACGAGGCCGCCGACTGGCTGGAGGGTGCCGCCGCGGTCGACCCGTGGCACCCGGGCCCGCCGAAGGCCCTCGCCGTCGCCGCCGATGCGGCCGGTCGCCCGGACCTCGCACGGCGAGCGGCCGAAACGGCCGTCGCCCGCAACCCGGGAGACGGCCAGTCGTGGACGAACCTCGCGCTGGTGTGCGCCGGAGCCGGCGACGCGGCCTGCCAGCGGGCGGCCACCGAACGGGCCGTCGCGACCGCGGCCTTCCTCGAGTTCGAGCTCGTCAACGCGGCGCTCAGCTTCGAGTCACTCGGCGACCGCGACGAGGCGGACGATGCATACCGCCGCTCCCTGCTCAGCCAGCGACTCACGGCGCTCGCAACCGACTGGCCCCGGCGGGTGGCGATCGGCGATGCGGAGCTGGACGAGGACCTCGGCGCCCTCTTCGAGCTCAACGTCCTGCTGGCCCGATGGGAGATGGAGGAGCCGATCGACCCGGAGATGGTCACCGATCCGGCCGTCCGCGCCCTGGCTCACGCGATACGCGGCGAGGAGGAACTCTCGCACCAGTGGCTGGAGCGTGCGATCGCCGGCGACCCGGCGAGCACCCTGGCCTGGGATCTCGCCGTGGTGCTCCGCGATCACTGGGGCCGGCCGGTCGACCGCGAGCTCCGCATCGGCGCGGTCGTCCGCGGTGCCGGCTTTCCCTCGCGCTCCGCGGAGCCGCGCATCCCGACGGTGTTCTACGACATCGCGAGCTTCCGGGGTTATCCGGCGGATGGTCTCGTGCTCGGGGCGGAGCGGCTCGCGATGCGGGTCCCGTTCCCGTGGGCCCTGCAGCAGACGCTGCCCTAGTCGTCGAACGGCAGGCGCTGGATGAGCGCCAGCCGAGGCCGCTCGACGCTCGTGGCCGGCGCGATCGGCACGCGCAGCCAGCCCTCACCCGCCGGCCCGCCTCGGTAGCGAGCGTCGAGCCGTCGGGCGGAGAGCGCATCCAGCCCGAATCGGGCGAGCGCCTCGGCGAGCAGCGTGCCCTCGCCGCGGAGTGCGTGCGAGACGACGCAGCGATCCCCGTCCAGGAGGACCGCCTCCAGCCGACGACGGCGTGATGAGAAGGCACGGCGGACCCAGGACTCGCCCCCGGTCCACAACAGGTCGGAGGCGACGAAGCCGGGCCGGCCGGCGTGCGCGTCGCCGGCCAGCCGGCGGCGCAGGAGCCCCGTGTCCAGCCAGCCGCCCTCGTCGAGCGCCAGGAGCCAGCCGTCCAGGATGACGGCGTCCTCCATCAAGCGCCCGGGCAGCTCATCGGCGAGCTCGGCAAAGGTCACCAGGGCATCGGCCAGGCCGTCGGCCTGGAGGCGGATCAGGCGTCCGGACTCCACCCAGGCCAGGGCGCGGACGCCCGGCCACCACGGCTCGAACAGGAAGTCGGGGTCGTCGAACGGGGCGACGCCGGGGGTGGCCTGCATCGGCGTGAGACGGGCGGGCAGCCGGGAGGCACCCGGCGCCGTCGGGATGGAGAGGTCGAGCTGGTCTCCGGGCACGGGCCCGCGTCAGGTCAGGCCGTCTTGCGGCGGCGCTTCGGCGGGGCCTTGGCCTCTGCCTCCGCGACCTCCGCATCGGCCTTCGCCTCGCGGCGGTCCTCCCGGGCGGCGGCGACCGACGCCTCGAGCGCGGCCATGAGGTCGGTGATGTTCGTCGGCTCGGCCCGCTGTGCCGGCTCGGGCTTCTCTCCGGCCACCTTCTTCTCGATCACGGCCATCAGTGCCTGGCGGTAGTCGTCGTGGTACTCGTCCGCGCTGAAGTCACCGGTCATGCTGGCCACCAGCTGCTCCGCCATCTTCTTCTCCGAGGCCTTGATCTCGATCTCGTCCTCGGGAAGGTTCAGCTCGTCGGTGGCCCGGACCTCGTCCGGCCAGTGCAGCGTGGTGAGCAGCATCGTCTTGCTGAACGGGTTGAGCGCCGCGAGCTGCTCGCGGTCCTTCAGCACGATCTTGCAGATGGCGGTCTTGCCCTGCTCACCGAGCACCGACTTCAGCAGGTAGAACGCCTTCGCGCCGATCTGCTCGGGCTCGAGGTAGTAGGCCTGCTTCACGAACTGGGTGCCGGCGTTGTCGCGGTCCACGTTCACGAACATCTCGATCTCGATGGCGCGCATCGTCTTCAGCGGCACCGAGTCGATGTCCTCGTCGCTGACCACCACGTACTTGCCCTTGCTCCACTCGTAGCCGCGGACCGTCTCGGATCGCGGGATGACCTCGTCGTGGTACGGGCAGTACACCTTCATCTGGATCCGGTTGAGGCAGCTGGCATGCAGCAGGTTGAATCCGATGCTGGTGCCCTCGGTCGCCAGGTAGAGCTTCACCGGGATGGTGACCAGCCCGAACTGGATCGCCCCCCGCCACATCGATCGCGCCATGAAGGTTCTCAGCTCCCGTAGCAGCGCTCTGCCCGCCGTGCCCTGCGGTGCTCTTCGAGCGCGGGCGGTGACTATACAACGGCCCTGCAAACCGACCTCAACGGGACAGGGGTACCCCATCGGTACCATGCCGATGGGTCATAGACCGATGCGACCGCCCGGCGCGAAACTGGCGCCGATGACTGACGCCACCGCTGCCCTGCGCGCCTACGTCCTCGAGGACGATCCGGACATCGCCGCCCTCGAGGCCGATCTCCTGCGGGAGATGGGCTTCGGCGTGGTGACCTGCACGCGGATCGTCGAGCTGGGGGACCTCATGGACGTGGCGCTCCCGCACCTCATGGTCGTCGACGTCATGCTCCCGGACGGAGACGGCGGCGACATCACCGAGCTGCTGCACACCGCCTGGCCGGGCATCCCGGCCGTCTTCGTCTCGGCCGCCAGCCGAGAGCGGCTGGCCGAGCTGGCGCCCCTCGGGCCGGTCGTGGCCAAGCCCTTCGACCTCGAGTCGTTCCGGGAGGCGGTCGATGCCGCCCTCGCGGGCGAGCGGGAGCTTCGCAGCGCCTCGTGAGCCGGGCCGCCGGGTCAGAGGACGCGACTGCCGTCGGGGCCGGTGACAGCCACCAGCGCCTCGACCGGCGTTCCGCCGGGCGGCGTCAGGCGATACCAGTGCTCGATCGTCAGCGCCTTGGAGAGCATTGCGCTCACCGGGCAGTAGCGGGTCGACGACAGCTCGATCGACCTCCGCAGCGCTTCCGGATCGCATGCCCCGGTGACTCGGTGCTCGACCGTGATGCTGGTGAACACCTTCGGGTGCTCCGCCCCCGACTCGGCGCTCACCGCGATCTCGTAGGCGCTCACGGCCTGACGCTTCTTGCGAAGGATGGCCGCCACGTCCATCGAGGTGCACCCCGCCAGTGCGGCGAGGATCGCCTCCTTCGGCCCCGCAGCCGAGTCCTCGCCCTCCGGCGGATCGGCGTCCATCGCAATCGGTTGACCGCTCTCGGTGCGGGCGTCCACGCGGCTGCGGGCCGGGTCGACGGTGGCGACGATGCGGGTGGTCACGGCATCAGCCTAGCCCAGCCCGGAGACCGACGATGCGGGTGATCCGGCCCAGCGCGCTCGATCCCGCCGGGCGGCGACGCTCGCTCATCCTCTCGCTGTCCATGCTTGCCGCCGGCGTGCTCGCCGGGCAGCTCACGCTCGTGTCGACGGCCGCGCCCGCCGCGACCGGGCTCATGGCCAGCGCGGCGGCACTGGGCCTCGGCGTCGGCAGCGCGTGGCTGGCGCGGGTCGTCCGGCCCAACCGCACGCGCGAGCTGGCGACGGCGCTGATCGGCATCCTGACGCCCGCGTTCGACGACACGTACACCCTCCTCGTCGCCCCGCGGCTGCCGATCCGCGACGCGGAGCGGCTCGACGGCATCCTCGTTGGGCCGGGCGGGGTCCGGGTGATCACGGCGCGCAACTGGGAGGGCCGCTATCGCGTGCGCGGCCGCGTCTGGGAATTCGACGCCCGTGGTCGCCGCGGCTGGATCCGGTGCCGCACGAACCCGAGCTTCGAGGCCACGAAGCTGGCCGAGGGATTCACCCGATGGCTCGGGCAGGAGGGCTTTGGCGAGCTCCCGATCCGACCGACCATCGCCTTCCCCCTTGGCCGGTCGCGCATCCAGCTCGAGGAACCCGCCGACGAGGTCATCACCTCCGACAACGCGCCGTGGTGGGCAAACACGATCGGTCGCGTGCGGCGCCTCGACGCGGCGCAGGCCAATCGCCTGGTCGAGGCCGTGCTCGATGGCGCCGAGCGCACCGCCGGTCGGAGACCCAGGGTCGTCACCCCGCGAACCGGGGCGTCCGCCTAGTCCTCCGGCGGCTCCGCCGCGTCGGCGAAGGATTCCGGGGCTTCATCACGCTCGCTCACCACGATCACGTGGGCGCGGTCCCGCCGGAGCGCGAGGATCGGCTCGCGTCGCTCGAGCTCGGGGTGCGACGCGGAGGTGAGCGTGGCATCGGTCATCGCCAGGAAACGGTCCGGAACGTTGAGGAGCCCGTCAACCGGCAGGCTGCCCTCCGGCACGTGGATCGTGCCCTCCAGGGACAGCGGGGGAAGCGCGAGCATCGCGTGCACTGGCCGCTTCTGGATCCGCATCTCGCCGCTCGACTCTCCTGCCAGGCTCGGTGCCAGGATCACGAGGATCTCGTCGACGATGACGAGCGCCGATGTCACACGCCGAGAGGCGGTCGGAGCCGCGTGCTCGACGACGGTCGCGCCCTCGACCGCCAGGTGGCCGCCAGGGAGCAGGTTCAGGATCTCGGCCACACGCCGGAACGGGGTGTGGACCCGGCCCGTCACCCGGTACGCCGAGGTGTAGAGCTCGACCTCGAGCTCCTGGACGGTCGCGAACCCACTCATCCCGAATGCGTCCATCGTGATGCCTCCGTCGTGGTGCCCCACCGACTGCCAGCGACGCGGCGCCGGGCCGGTCGCGGCCCCATCCTAGCCCCCCGATTCGCCGGTTGCCGCGATCCGCTCCGTCTCTCCCCCGGCGCCGGTTGCCAGCAGGATCCGGCCGCTGGCCTGCTCGCCGAAGAGGGCCTCCACGGTCGCCAGCGTGTCGATGTCGGCCGGAGTCTTGTCGTCCCGGATGCGGACGATCCGCGGGAACCGCATGGCGAAGCCCGACCGATGACGGCCGCTACGCATGATCCGGTCGAAGGCGATCTCGACCACCACCTCGGGCACGACCGTGCGGTACCGACCATGGTCGGCCAGCGTGATCGACTGGAAGCGCTCGGTCATGGCGGCGATCTCCGCATCGGTCAAGCCGGTGTACGCCTTGCCGATGGTCAGCAGGCGGGCGTCCGCCGCATCGGTCTCGCGCACGGCGAACGTGTAGTCGGAGAGGACGCCGCGGCGCTTGCCGTGGCCCCATTCCACGCCGACGACCACGCAGTCCAGGGTGGCGAGCGCCTTCTTCAGCTTCAGCCACCCGAGGCCACGCCGCCCCGGCTGGTACGTCGAGCCCGGGTCCTTGACCATCAGCCCCTCGTTGCGTCGCTCACGCGCGTCGTCGAACTGGCGGTCGACCTCCGCGACCGAGCGGGCGGTTCCGAGGTGCGAGACGAGGATGCGCTCGCCGGTCCGTTCCGGCAGCGCCAGGGCGGCGAGGGCATCGCGCCGGTCGCGCAGCGGTAATTCGAGCAGGTCCCGGCCGGCGTGATGCAGCAGGTCGAAGGCGACGAGCACGACCGGCACCTCGGCCAGCAGCTCCTTCGAGGGGCGCACCCTCCCGAGCCGGGTCTGGAGCGACGCGAAGTCGAGGACCGATCCGGCGCGCCACGGCACGAGCTCGCCATCGATCACGATCGGTGCCGCCCCGGCCAGCTCGGAGGCCGCCTCCACGATCTCGGGGAAGGAGCGGGTCACGTCGTTGAGGTCGCGGCTGAACAGCTGCACCCGGCCGTCCCCGTGCACGTGGAGCTGAGCGCGGATGCCGTCGTACTTGTCCTCGATCCATGCCTCCTCGCCGACGCGACGAACGACCTCGGCGGCATCGGCGACCGGCGACGCGAGCATGAAGCGGATGGGGCGACCGACGTGGAGGCGAGCCTCGGCGAGCCGTCGGTCGCGGGCGAGGAGCGAGGTCTCCCCGATCTCACCGGTGAGCATGTGCGCGCGCCTCACGTCGTCGAGCGGGGCCTCGAAGGCGGCGGCGATCGCCTCCTCCAGCAGCCCTTCGCGAAGGCCGATGCGCGTCTCCCGCGACAGGATCCGCCCGAGGAAGAGAGCCTCGCCGGCGCTCGCCCGCCGGAAGAGATCGGTCATCCGGGCCACGCGCTGCTCACTGCCGGTGGCGGCGGCGATCGCCGCGATCCCGTCCCGGACGTCGGCCACGGACAGCGGCTCTCCATCCGGCGGGCGGGCGAGCAGCTCGGCCGCCGCGTCGCCGAAGTCGGAATGCCGAAGGTAGGCCGCACGGAGCGCGTCCTCGTCCGCGCCGCTGGCGGCCGCCAGCGCCGCTCCCTGCTGTACCCAGCCGAGCCCGAGCTTCGCGGTCGGGTCGAGCAGCGGACGACCGGCGAAGAAGACCGCGGCGGCGGCCAGGTCATCGGCGGGCAGCCCTCGCAGGTAGGTCGCCAAGAGGTCGCGCTTCGCCAGCTTGCTGCGCGTCGCCCCGACCGCGGCGGCCGTCGCGGCGAGGTCGGCGAAGGGGGTCGATGCAGCGGCCACGAGCGAAGTCTACGAGCCGGCGATGCCGGCGCCCGCGAGACCCTTGACCGGCGCGCGCACGAGGCCGATGCTGCGCTCATGGTCTTCCCGTGGCAGAAGCGCAACGTCCCCCCCGAGCTCGCGGCACGGGTACCGCCGGGCCAGGTGCTAACCGAGAAGTTCCCCGTCCTCCACTTCGGTCGCGTGCCCGACTACGGCGACCTGACGGGTTGGGACTTCCGGGTGTGGGGCGAGGTGGAGGAGCCGTTCACCCTGCGCTGGGCCGAGTTCCGGAACCTGCCGATCGCGGAGCGGACCCTGGACATCCACTGCGTCACGCGATGGTCGAAGCTCGACACGCGATGGGAAGGCGTGCCGTTCAGCCACATCGCGGAAGTCGCGCGGCCCATGCCGTCGGCGAAGTTCGTGATCTTCCATTCCGAGGGCGGCTTCACGGCGAACATTCCGCTCGAGACCGCCATGCGGCCAGACTGCATCCTCGCGTGGTCCTTCGACGGCGAGCCGCTCAGCGCGGAGCACGGGTATCCAGTCCGCGCGATCGTGCCGGGGACCTACTTCTGGAAGAGCGCGAAGTGGCTGCGCGGCGTGGAATTCAGTGCGGAGGATCACCCCGGCTTCTGGGAGCGCAACGGGTACCACAACGACGCGGACCCGTGGAAGGAAGAGCGCTACTCGCGCTGACCCTGCGGCTCGTCCATGCGCTTCGCGCGCGCGATGAGCTCTGCAACCCGACGACCGCCCTTGCGACCGATCTCCCGGAAGTGCTCGTTGGAGTACCGCTCGCTGACGGCCCGACCGCCCTTCGCGCCGATCTCCTGGAAGAACTCCGGCCCGTAGCGCGCGCGGGTCGTCTTGCCGCCCTTGCGTCCGGCCTCGCGGACGCTCATGTTGCCTTCGGATTCGGCGGTGCCGTTCTGGTCGGCGCTTTCTCGCTCCGCCATATGGCGCCTCCTTCTTCTGCGTGAATTGGCCTGGGGAGATCCCTCGGTCGGCAGGGAAGCAAGATACGTACCGCGGAGCAGAGGATCACGGAATCCGTGGCGTCGCTTTGGCGTCTAGAATTGCGCGCCGATGCATCCCATGCTGCGCAACGTCGTGATCGGGGTCGTGGGCCTCATCATCGCCGGTGCCCTGACCGCCCTCGCGCTCCTCGGCCGAGACTCGGACCTCTCGGTCCTCGCGCTGCTGGCCGCGGGCATCATCGGCGCTCTCATCGGCCTGTTCCTGTACAGCCAGGGATGGATCTGGGGCTCGCGCGCCGCGCGCCAGCGCGAGACCGGCCAGGCCGTCCTGATCGCCATGGGAGCCGGCCTGATGGCGCTCGTGGCGGCCGTCGCCATCGCGGGCCTGCTCATCCTGGCCCTGCTCTTCCTCCTCGGCTGAGCGCCGCACGCTGGTAGCATGAGGGCCCGGCCCGATCGGCGCCCCCATCGTCTAGAGGCCTAGGACGCCACCCTTTCAAGGTGGAGATCAGGGGTTCGAATCCCCTTGGGGGCACCACTCCATCGCAGCCTCGGCGGTGGGCACGTCGTCACCGGCCCTCGATGACCGATACACCGCTCGTTTCGCGCCCGACGGCCAATCCAGGCGCCGAACGAGCGCCACACCGTCGCGTTTGGCGCCGATCTGCGCCTGACAGGCGCCATCCGGCTCAGATCTGCCCGTTGTAACGCTCATTCCGCGCCTCGCGGGTCCTCCTGGCGCGATTCGATCGACCTACCGTACGGTCGGCCGCACCGAACCTGGGGCGGTCAGTGCTTGCGCTCGGCAGCCGGTCCTGCCGGTTCCGTCCGGCAGGCCGGGCGGACGGACGTGGATCCGCCATCGGGGCGGGCACGATCCGGGCAGGAGCTCGACCGCACCGGACCCGAGATGTTCGTGGTTGGGCTCGGCAGCCGGTCCTGCCGGTTCCGTCCGGCAAGCCGGGCGCACGAGCCTCCCCACGCACCCCAATCCAGGTCAGATGTGGTTGATCTCGACCCGATCGCCGCAGTTCGGGCACCACAGCAGGAGGAGCTTCGGGTCCTCCGGCACGGGGCGCCACGAGTAGACCATCTCCTCCGAGATCCGCTCGCCGCAGCGGGGGCACTCGTGACCCATGTCGAGCCACTGGTCGCGAGGAACGTTCTGCCGCCCCATCAGCGGCGGGCAGGTGGTGGCGGCGGAGGAGCCCAGCCGGGCTTGGGGCCCGCCGAGGCGGCTTCCTCGCCGGCGGGCGCATCGGCGGCGGCGATCGCTCGCCGGACCTCCTCGACCCGATCGGACGGCGCAAGGAGCGGGTACGACATCGCGTCGTAGCCCGGCCATCGGCCGACGTCACCGTCGCGGATCATCACCTGTGTCTTCGTGAAGGCACCGGTGACGTCGCGCACGGATCGGTCCATGACCTGGAGGTCGCGGCCGGTGACCTGCTTCAGGGCCGGCGGCAGGGTCTCGGGCAAGTACGCCGGATCCGGATCGGTCGCGAACGCGATCTCAAGCGCCTCCACGACGTGCTCGTCGAGCAGGTCGCGTGGCATGGGCCGGCTGATATAGGCCATACGCGGATCGCGGCTGGGGCCCTTGAAGGTGCGGACGAGCGACTTGAACATCGGCGGCGCGATTGTACCGTCCGGGGCCTGCGGGGGGCCGCTGCAACGCCGGTTGGTATACTGGCGTCCCCTGTGAGGATCCGAATCGCGGCTCTGCTGCGCGTCCCGATGACGCCGCGTGCCGCGTGCCCGACCACGCTACAAGGAGCTTCCTGATCACCGTGCGCGTCAGAAAGGCCGTCCTGCCCGCCGCGGGCTTCGGCACCCGCTTCCTCCCGGCCAGCAAGGCCGTGCCAAAGGAGATGATGCCACTCGTCGACCGGCCGATCATCCAGTACGCGGTGGAGGAGGCCTCGGCATCCGGGATCGACCAGATCATCATCGTCATCGCCACCGGCCGCAGCGCGATCGAGGACCACTTCGACTCGAACGCCTCGCTGGAGCGCTGGCTCGAGGAGCGCGGCGACATCGAGATGCTGCGCACGATTCGCCGGATCAGCGAGTTCGGGACGGTGGCCTTCGTCCACCAGCGCGAGCAGCTCGGCCTCGGACACGCGGTGCTGATGGCCAAGGACCTCGTCGGCGAGGAGCCATTCGCCGTCCTGCTCTCCGATGACGTGATGCTGAACGCCTCCGGGGCACCGGTGACGAAGCAGCTCATCGACGCGCACCTCGCCCACCGCGGATCGGTGATCGCCGTGCAGCGCGTCGACCGCGGTGACGTGAGCCGATACGGGATCGTGGATCCGCTCCACGAGGAGGGTCGCCTGGTCGAGATCCGCGACCTCGTCGAGAAGCCGAGCGTGGAGGACGCGCCATCGGACCTCGCCGTCCTCGGCCGCTACGTGCTGACGCCGAAGATCTTCGACGTGCTCGAGCAGACCTCGCGCGGCGCGGGTGGGGAGATCCAGCTGACCGACGCCATCCGCGGCCTCATCCACGAGCAGCCGGTGTTCGGCTACCAGTTCGACGGGGTCCGCCACGACGCGGGCACCCGCATCGGCTGGCTGAAGGCGAACGTCGCCGTGGGGCTCGAGTCGGACGATGCGGAGGAGTTCCGGACCTACATCCGCGGGCTCGACCTGAGAGACTGACCGAACCGTGGAGATGATCGGCAGGCTGATCAGCGGCCGCTACCGCCTCATCGCCCCGCTGGGCGACGGGGGGATGGCGACGATCTGGCGTGCCGTCGACGAGCAGCTCGACCGCGAGGTGGCGGTCAAGCTCCTCCGTCCGCAGTTCAGCGCCGATCCCGGCTTCGCCGCCCGATTCAAGCAGGAGGCCCGCGCCGCCGGTGGGCTGTCGCACCCGAACATCGTCGGCGTCTACGACTACGGCACCGACGGCGCCGATGGCGACCAGTACATCGTCATGGAGCTGGTCGAGGGCAGCGACCTGTCGACGATCCTTCGCGACCGGGGCGCCCTGTCGATCGACGACGCGGTGCGCATCGCCATCGGCGTGGCCAGCGCCCTCGAGGTGGCGCACCGAAAGGGCATCGTCCACCGCGACGTGAAGCCCGGGAACATCCTCATCACCGATGGCGGCGACGTGAAGGTCACCGACTTCGGCATCGCCCGCGCCGTGGCCGAGGCGTCGATGACGGTCACCGGCACGACCCTCGGGTCGGTCCACTACTTCAGCCCGGAGCAGGCGCGCGGTGACGAGGTGACCGGGGCGTCCGACGTCTACGCCCTGGGCATCGTCCTGTTCGAGATGCTCACCGGGCGGCGGCCGTTCGAGGGCGACTCGGCCGCCGCGGTGGCTCTGAAGCGGCTGAACGAGGATCCTGCCCGCCCGTCCGACCTCGGCCACGCCGTTCCCGCCGGGCTCGAGGCGATCCTCATGCGCGCCCTGTCCCGGGAGCCGGCGGATCGCTTCCCCGATGCCGGAGCCTTCGCCGAGGCGCTGCGCGTCTGGCGCCGCGACCCCGATGCCGCCGCGGCCCTTGCCGCCGGCGCCGCCCCTGTGGCGCGCGCGTCGACGCCACCGGCCGGCGAGCCCACGGTCTACGTCCCGCCCCGCGTCACCCGGCCTGCCGACCGTGTGCCGGTCGCTCCGCCGCCGCGCCGCCTCCCGCCCCCGGAACGGGATCGCGACGACGGTCAGCCCTGGTGGATGTGGCTGCTCGCCCTGCTGGGTGTCGTGTTGCTGGGGGCCATCGGCTTCCTTGCCGCGCAGCTCCTCGACGGATCGCCGTCCCCCACGCCGACGGCGTCGGCGGCGTTCGTGACCGTCCCCGGCTGCGAGGACGTGACGCTGGCGACACTCCGCTCCGAGGCCAACGCGCTGGATCTGGTGGTGGAGACCGAGCAGGAGCCATCCGAGGACGTGGACGAGGGCCGCGTCATCCGCTGCGAGCCCGGCGCGGGCCAGCAGGTCGCGGAAGGCTCGACCGTCACCGCCTTCGTCTCGAGCGGGACCGAGGAGGTGGCCGTGCCGCGCCTGCGCGGACAGACCCTCGACCAGGCGCGCCAGACCCTGGCCGATGCCGACCTCTCGGTGGGCGCCATCGAGCGCGAGCCGGATCCGGCCATCCCGGACGGCACGGTCATCCGGAGCGATCCGTCGGAGGGCGTGGACGTCTCGCCCGGAAGCCAGGTGGACCTGGTGATCAGCACCGGACCGACGCCGTCTCCGACCCCGTCGCCGTCTCCGACCCCCACGCCGGTCCCGACCCCGGTGCCCACGCCGGTCCCGACCCCTGTGCCGACGCCGGCTCCGTTGCCTACTGACACCCCCGCGCCCTGACGCCGCACCTCGGCCGAGTGGCGCCCCCGGAGGCCGGTGCTAGGATGACGCGCGTAGCTGCGAACACGCACTCGCTGGAGGCAATTCCCACCCCGATGGCCACCACCACCCCGATCACGGTCGACGAAGCGACCTTCGAATCGGAGGTTCTCCAGGCTGACAAGCCCGTCCTCGTCGACTTCTGGGCCCCATGGTGCGGCCCCTGCCGGCTGGTCTCCCCCGTCGTCGAGAGCTTCGGCGACAAGCACACCGGGAAGATCAACGTCGCCAAGGTCAACACCGACGAGAACCAGCAGCTGGCGATGCGGTACAGCATCTTCAGCATCCCCACCCTGATCGTCTTCCAGAACGGCCGCGAGGCCGCTCGCCTGGTCGGCTACATGCCCCAGGAGGTCATGGAGGAGCGCCTGAGCCAGTTCCTGGCCTAGCCCGAACGTCACCCGTCCGACCGGTACGGCCGGCGCCCGCGCGCCGGTCGTTCGTGCTGTTCAGCCGCTACACTCCCCCGCGAGGAGGGCTGCCCGAGCATTCATGATCATCAAGACCGAACGCCGCGCCGGAGCGGACCGACGACAGGT
>Ga0299913_10001217_pt1 | contig 18579 bp, 10 predicted proteins | sample RVTome_9_FD_201360 | JGI IMG/M metagenome (GOLD analysis project Ga0299913, IMG submission 201360) | Soil microbial communities from uranium-contaminated site in the Upper Colorado River Basin, Wyoming, United States - RVT155D38 (version 2) ... | reverse complement strand
GCACGCCCGCAGCCCCGAATTGACGCGAAATGGTGATGACGGGCATCAGCGGTGGCCGCCCATCAGCCCTCGGCGCATCAGCGGTCGCTCATCCCTGGGCGGCCATCCTTGCCATCGCCTCGACCAGCTCGCGCACGGAGGCGGTCGACCTGTCGAAGGCGGCCCGCTCGGCGTCGGCCAGCTCGATCTCGAGCACCTGGGTGATGCCGGCACGGCCGAGCTTGACTGGCACACCCACGAACAGGCCGTCGACCCCGTACTCGCCGTTGAGGTAGGTGGCGCAGGGCAGGATCTCGTTACGGTCGTTGAGGATCGAATCGACCATCTGCGTCACGCTCGCCGCGGGTGCGTAGTAGGCACTGCCGGTCTTCAGCAGCGCGACGATCTCGGCTCCACCGTTGCGCGTGCGGTCGACCAGTGCCTCGATGCGCTGTGCGTCCATCAGCTCGGTGATCGGCACTCCCCCCGCGGTCGAATAGCGCGGCAGAGGCACCATCGTGTCGCCGTGCCCGCCGAGCACGAACGCGTGCGTGCTGCTGACGCTGACGCCCAGCTCCTCGGCGATGAAGCTGCGGAAGCGGGCCGAGTCGAGCACGCCGGCCATGCCTATGACCCGCTCGCTGCTGAATCCGCTCGCCTCGAGCGCGACGTGGCACATCGCGTCGAGCGGATTGGTGACGACGATGATGATCGCGCCCGGCGATTGAGCGGCGCTCTGCTGGACCACGCTGCGCACGATGCCCGCGTTCTTGGCCAGCAGGTCGTCGCGGCTCATGCCCGGCTGCCGCGCGAGCCCGGAGGTGACGACGATGATGTCCGAGCCGGCCGTATCAGCGTAGTCGTTGGTGCCCGTCACCTTCATGTCGTGGCCCACGACCGGCGCCGCCTCGGCCAGGTCGAGCGCCTTGCCCTGCGGCAGCCCCTCGACGATGTCGATCAGCACCACATCGGCCAGGTTGCCCTCGGCCACGCGCTGCGCGACAGACGCGCCGACGTTGCCGGCGCCGATGACAGTGACCTGGGGACGTGGCATGGGCTGGGCTCTCCTCGGCTGTTTCGGTGCGAGCTGGGGCCCCGATTGTACCGAGGCCGCCTTGCGCCCCCGCCCGCCGCTATGCTCGGTGCATATGACCGATCAGCCACTCCCCGACCGACCCGCCGCGGGCGACGAAGACCGTGCGCCCGATCATGCCGACCCGTCGTGGCGGCCGGCAACGGTGGCGGTCCACGCGGGCATGGCCCCCGACGAGCTGACCGGCGCCGTCTCGCCACCGATCTACCAGACGGCCACGTTCGCCCAGGAGGCCGTCGGCCGGCCGCGCGGTGGGTGGGAGTACGCGCGGACAGGAAACCCGACGCGTGGCCGGCTCGAACAGGCGATTGCCGCGCTCGAAGGAGCCACTCACGGACTTGCCTTTGCCAGCGGCTCGTCGACGACCCAGGCGATAGCTGCCCTGGCACTCCCCGGTGAGCGAATCCTGTGCGTCAACGACGTGTATGGCGGCACGTTCCGCTACTTCGAACGCGTCCTGCGCGACATGGCCGTCGAGGCGAGCTACCACGACTTCGCCGGCGACCTGGGCGGCGAGTTGGACGGCAACCTCGACGATCGGACGCGCATCGTCTGGCTCGAGACGCCGACCAACCCGCACCTGCGCGTGATCGACATAGCGGCCATTGCCGCCCGCCTTGCGCAGCACTACGGTGCGCGCGGGGAGCGGCCGCTGCTGGTGGTCGACAACACGTTCGCGTCACCGCTCGGCCAGCGTCCGCTCGCGCTGGGTGCCGACATCAGCTATCACAGCGCCACCAAGTACCTGGGCGGTCATTCGGACACGGTCAGCGGCGTGATGGCCACTTCGCGCGACGATTTGTTCGAACGGCTCAAGTTCCTGCAGAATGCGATCGGCGCCGTGCCCGGGCCGCAGGACTGCTTCCTAGTCCTGCGCGGCATCCGCACGCTGGCGCTGCGCATGGAGCGCCACTCGGCCAACGCGCAGGCGGTCGCCGAGGCGCTGGCGGAGCGTGAGGACGTGCAGATCGTCAGCTACCCCGGCCTGCGCGGCGGCCGTCACGCGCATCCGGCACGCGACCTGGTCGACCGGCAAATGCAACAGACCGGCGGGATGCTCTCCTTCGTGCCTGCCGCGCGTGACGGCCGCTCCCCGGAGGAGCGTGCGCGGCGCTTCGCCGAGGGAACGCAAATCTTCGCCCTGGCCGAATCGCTGGGCGGCGTCGAGTCGCTGGTCGAGATCCCCGCCGTGATGACCCACGGCTCGGTCGCCAACTCGCCGCTCGAGGTGAGCGAGGCGCTGGTGCGGCTTTCGGTCGGCATCGAGGACGCCGCCGATCTGGTCGCCGACGTGATCGCGTCGCTCAACTCCGCGTAGCCCGCTCTTCGAGGCGTCGCGGGCTGCCCTGGGTCGAGGGCTCAGTCACGCGGGTTGACTGACCAGTCCGGCAGGTGAATGGTCGGCCGAATCGGCCGGCTGGCTCTCCGCGAGCAGCAGATGCTGACTGCCACGGTGCTCATACGTCAGAGAACGGCGATCAGTGATGAGCAGCGTCAGCGCGGCAACGAGAGAGGCGAGAACCAGGATGACGGTGCGCATCTGACGCGGCACAGTATGCTCGGCGCGTGGAACGTTGGCGGACGATCATCGAGCCCTTCCGGATCCATTCGGTTGAGCCGATCCGGATGGCGACCGTCGACGAGCGCCAGGCTGCGCTCGAGGAGGCGGGCTACAACCTGTTCAACATCCACGCAGACGACGTCATCATCGACCTGCTGACCGACTCGGGCACGGGCGCAATGAGCCGCGACCAGTGGGCGGCCATCCAGCACGGCGACGAGAGCTATGCCGGATCACCGTCGTGGTACCGCTTCAAGGACGCCGTTCAGAATCTCTTCCCGTTCAAGCACGTCATCCCCACGCACCAGGGCCGGGCGGCGGAGAAGATTCTCTTCTCGGTCCTCGGCGGCAAGGGCCGGATCGTGCCCAACAACGCCCACTTCGATACCACCCGGGCCAACGTTGAGTACACCGGCGCCGAGGCGATCGACCTGACTCCGGCCCACGACGCGCACGAGATCCTACCCTTCAAGGGCGATATTGACGCGGCCGCTCTGGAGCGGCTGATCGAGGATCGCGGCGTCGAGAGCATCCCGGTCGTGTTCATGACGGTGACCAACAACTCGATGGGTGGCCAGCCGGTCTCGATGGCAAACCTCCATGCCGTGCGCGCCGTCTGCGACCGGTTCGGCCTGCCGCTCTTCTACGACGCTTGCCGCTTCGCCGAGAACGCCTGGTTCATAAAGCAGCGTGAAACGGGCTACGCCGACAAGTCGATCCCCGACATCGTGCGCGAGATGGCAGCGCTCGGCGACGGCATGACCATGAGCGCCAAGAAGGACGGCCTGGCCAACATCGGTGGCTGGCTGGCGATGAACGACGATGCGCTGGCCGAGCGCTGCCGCAACATGCTCATCCTGACCGAGGGATTTCCGACCTACGGCGGCCTGGCCGGGCGCGACCTCGAGGCCATCGCACAAGGTCTCGAAGAGGTCGTCGAGGACGACTACCTGCGCTACCGCATCCGATCGACGGCGTACCTGGGCGAGGCGCTCGACCGCGCCGGGGTGCCGGTCATCATGCCCATCGGCGGCCATGCCGTCTATATCGACGCCCGGGCGATGCTGGCCCACATCCCGCCGCTCGAGTATCCCGGCCACTCCCTGTCGATCGCGCTGTACCGCGAGGGCGGCATCCGCGGCGCTGAGATAGGCACGGTCATGTTCGGCCGCCATCCCGACGGCACCGAGTCACCGGCGGCGATGGACCTGGTGCGGCTGGCCATCCCGCGCCGCACGTACACCCAGTCGCACGTTGACTACGTGATCGAGGTCGTCACGTGGGTAGCCCAGCGTTGTGCGGACCTGCGCGGCTATCGGATCACACACGAGCCGCCACAGCTGCGCCATTTCACGGCCCGCTTCGAGCCTCTTTAGCATCCCCCGGTGAGAACTCTCCTGGTTGCCGCGGTGCTGGTTTCGGCCGTTGGATGTGGCGGCGCGCCCGCCGGCCCGAACCTCACCACCGCCCCCACCGCCGCCGTCCCTACGGCCGCCGCGACCGAGTCGGCCGAGCTCGACATGTGTGAGCTGATATCGCTGGGCGATGTCCAGGCGGTTTCGCCCTTCAGCACGCCGCTGACGGAAGTGGAGCGCGGCCTCGTACCCGGCATGTGCACGTACAGCTCGGCGCCTGACGCAGAGGAGCACGTCAGCGTGCTGCTCTCGCTGACCGACCTCGGCACGGCCGAGAACGCGGCTGCACACCGCAACAACTATCGCCAGGCGGCTCTCGACCAGGGCCACCAGGTGACGGACATCAGTGGTCTGGGCGACGCCGCGATCGGCTTCGGCACCGACCTCGTCGGCGTCCACGCCTGGATAAGCACGCTGGCGATCGACGCCAACCTGGGCGGGGAGTGGCCGGACACGACCGATGCATCGAAGATCGCCGCCGCAACCAGCCTCGCGCGAACGATCATCGAGCGCCTCCCCTGACGGGCAGCCCTGTCCCGGACTCCTAGAGAGGCGGGGTCGTGCCGAGGTGGCGGGCGACGAAGTGGAGCTGCGCCTCGGTCTGGCGAATTCGCTCGTCGGTGCGCAGCGAGCCGTGGCCGGCGTCGAAGCGCACGACCTCGTGCGCCTTGCCGAGCTGGGCCAGGCGCGCCAGGTAGTTGTCGATCTGGCGAATGGGGCAGCGCGGGTCGTTCTCGCCGGCAAGGATGAGCAGCGGCACGCGCACCTTGTCGATGTACGTAATGGGCGAGCGCCGGACGTACCGCTCGCGGTCCTGGTCGGGCGAGGCACCGAAAAGGGCGCGGTCGTAGGCCTTGAGCGGCTCCATCTCGTCCTCGAACGCGGCGACGTAGTCCGCCACCGGCACGCCCGCCACACCGAGCGCCCAACGCTCGGGCTGCAGGCCCAACCCGAGCAGGGTCAGGTAGCCGCCCCACGAGTTGCCGCTTATCGCGATGCGCCCAGGATCGGCGACGCCGTCCCCGACCACGCGCTCCCAGACGGCGGCGATGTCCTCGAGCTCGGTCAGCCCCGGATTTCCGGTCAGCGCGTCGCGCCACTTCCTGCCGTAGCCGGTGCTGCCGCGGTAGTTGACTAGCACGGCGGCCAGGCCGTGGTCGACCCACGCCTGGACGGGCGGCGCGAAAGTGTCGCGATCGTGAGCCTCGGGACCGCCGTGGATTACGAAGATTGTTGGATGGGGGCGGCCGGTGGGCGGTTCGGCCACGAACGTGTGGATGCTGCCGACCATGAAGTCCGAGTAGCTCACGCCGGACGGCGCCGGCTCGCCCACCGGCCGCAGGGCAACGCCACCGCCGCGGCCGTCGGCCGCGATGGAGCGAATCTCGGGCGCCGACGAGGCGTCGCTCCACTGGTACCAGACCTCCCCGTCGGGCCGTGCCGCGGCGGCGGCGATCGTGCCCGGTTGAGTCGGCACCAGCTCCAGCCGCTCGCTGGCGACGTCGAGGCGGTAGAGCTGCGACCTTCCGGCATGCTCGTGAACGATGAGGATCGCCGACCCGTCTGGATACCACGACGCCTCGACGTCGCCCAGCAGATCGAGCTCGAACGTCCGCGTCGCGCCGGTCCGCGGCCACCAGAGCAGCGGCCGCTTGAGATCGTCGCGCTCGTGCAGCACCAGCACGCGCTCGTCGCCGGCGACCTGGGGAAAGCCGCGCGACTCGAGGCCCAGCCCGGGCCCGTCCCATAGCTCGTCTACCTGCGCGCCGTCGGGGTCGACGACGCGCAGCGCGAAGTGGCGAGTGTCGCCATGCTCGGAATGGTGGAAGCACAGCAGGCGCTCGTCGGCCGATAGCCCGCCCAGCATGATCTCCTCTGCGTGTCGATAGATCTGGCGCGCGGGCTGGACGCCGGATATGACGTGGATCGACGACCCATCCACGGTCGACCTCGCGACGACCGCCAGCGTGCCGCCGACGTTCAGACCCGCGTTATACGCACGACCCAGCTCGGGCGCGGCCTCCACGTCCGCTCCCCCCGCGAAGGGCTGGATGATCCAGCGTCCCAGCTCGTCGCCGTCGGTGTCGTCGAACCACCAGATCAACTCGCCGCGCGGGTCGATGTAGCCCTCCAACGTCCCCTCGCGCCGATCTGTCACCTGGCGGTGCGTGTCGGTCGTCCGGTCCCAGGCGAAAAGCTCCCACTTCGCGAGGTGATTGGACGCGTACAGCAACCGCTCGGGCGCGTCCTCGCCCCACTCGGGCAGCGTCGTGCGTGCGGCGCGAAAGCGGCGCCGCCAGGGAGCCTCGGGCGCGGTCAACCCGGGCGCGGGCCGGCCGTCCGAACGCCGTCGCTGACGCCGTCCTCGAACTGGCCGAAGTTGTCGACGAACATCTGCGCCAGCTCGCGCGCGCGACGGTCATAGGCATCCTTGTCGGCCCACGTGTCGCGCGGCCAGAGGACCTCGGCGGGAACGTCCGGACAGCGGGTGGGAACCTCGAAGCCGAAGTTCGGATCTGTGCGCGTGGGCACGTCGTTCAGCCGTCCACCCAGCGCAGCGCGGACCATCTGCCGCGTCCAGGTGATGTTCATGCGCTGGCCCGTGCCGTACGGCCCACCCGTCCAGCCGGTGTTGACCAGCCACACTGGCACGTCGTGGCGATCCATCCGCTCGCCCAGCATCTGGGCATAGACGTTCGGGTGGCGCGGCATGAATGGCGCCCCGAAGCAGGTCGAGAACGTCGCCTTGGGCTCTGTGACCCCGACCTCGGTGCCGGCCAGCTTGGCCGTGTAGCCGCTGATGAAGTGGTACATCGCCTGGTCGCGCGTCAGCCGGGCAATGGGTGGCAGCACGCCGAACGCGTCGGCGGTCAGGAAGATGATCGCCGACGGATGGCCGGCGGTGCCGTGCTCAGAGCTGTTGCTGATGAAGTGGAGCGGGAATGCGCCGCGCGTGTTCTCGGTCACCGACTCTGATTCGAGGTCAAGATCGCGCGTCTCCTCGTCATAGACGACGTTCTCGAGGATGGTGCCGAAGCGCTGGGTGGTCGAGTAGATGTCCGGCTCATATATATGAGACAGGCGGATCGTCTTGGCGTAGCAGCCGCCCTCGAAGTTGAATACGCCGCCGTCGCTCCAGCCGTGCTCGTCGTCGCCGATCAGGATCCGCTCCGGATCCGCGCTGAGGGTCGTCTTGCCGGTGCCGCTCAGGCCGAAGAAGATGGCCACGTCCCCGTCGCGTCCGACGTTTACCGAGCTGTGCATGGGCAGCACGCCCTCCGCCGGCAGGCGGTAGTTCATGATTCCGAAGGCGCCCTTCTTCATCTCGCCCGCGTACTCGGTGCCGCCGATCAGGATCTCCTGGCGGGCGAGGTGGACGATGACCACCGTCTCGCTGCGCGTGCCGTCGCGCTTGGGATCGGCACGGAAGGTGGGCGCGTCGATGACCGTGAAGTTCGGCTCGAAGCGGGCCAAATCCTGGGCGCCGGGGCGGATGAACAGGTTGTCGCAGAAGATGCTCGCCCAGGCGCTCTCGGTGTACGCGCGAACCGACCGCCGATAGCGCGGATCGGCGCCTACGAAGCAGTCCTGGACGAAGACTTCGCGCTCGTTCATGTGCGCCATGAACCGGTTGCGCAGGTTCTCGTACTGCTCTTCGCTCATGGGCTGGTTGAAGCCACCCCACCACACGTTCTCGTGCGCATCGGGCTCGTCGACGATGTACTTGTCCTGGGGCGACCGACCAGTATGCTGGCCGGTGCGCACCACGAGCGGCCCCTGCGCCGCCAACACACCCTCGCCCCTCTTGATCGCGTGCTCGTAGAGTGTGGCCACCGCGAGGTTCGCGTGGCGCGTCTTGCCGAGCAGCGGCATGTCGCTGATGCGCTGGGTGCCGGGCTTGCCGAGAGTTGTTGCCACAGGCCGGTTCTCCTTGCTCAGTCGAGGTGCGTCGCGCACACGCTCGTCATCTGGCGGACCGGCCGCGCGTGCCCGAGTCGAGCCGCTTCGCGCCTGAGCGCATCGCGTCTAGCGCCGGGAGTCGGCTTTCGCAGTTCGTCGGTCGCTGATTGTACCCCGGCGCCGCCACTATCCAGCGGCTCAGCTCCTGCCGAGCTCAGTATCCCAATGCACGGCCACTTCGCGACGCGTTGCGCGGCGATCCGCAACCAGTGGCAGACTGCGCGGGTTACATGTCCGTGAGCACGTCACCTGGATCGCGCATCGACTGGCTGCTGTTCGTCGCCCTGGGCTTCTTCTGGGGCAGCAGCTACCTGTTCATAAAGATCGGCGTCGACGCCGGCCTCGAGCCGTTCACCCTGGTCATGTTCCGCCTGCTCGTTGGCGGCGCGCTGCTGGCCGTCGTCGTGGCCGCCGCGCGCGAGGCTCTGCCGCGCAATGCAAAGACATACGGCCACCTCGTGGCGCTCGGCCTTTTCTCCGTCGCGCTGCCGTTCGTGCTCATCACGTACGCCGAGCAATCGGTCGACTCGGCGCTCGCCGCGACGCTGACCGCGCCCGTGCCCCTGTTCGTCATTCCCATCGCCGCGCTGATGCTGGGCGACAAGATCACCGTTGCCAAGGTCGTCGGCGTGACGGTGGGCATGATCGGTGTTGCCATCCTGGTCGGCTTCGACCCCGCCCAGCTGGGCCGGACCGACCTCACGCCGCAGCTGATTCTCCTCGGGGCCGCGCTGTCGTACGCGTTTGGCGGCGTCTACGCGCGCCGCTTCGTGCATGGCATGCGGCCCATGATCCCGGCCCTCTTCCAGGTCTTCTTCGCCATGCTCATTGCCGGAGCCGGCGCCTTCATCCTCGAGGATCCCATCGGCCAGGTCCTGTCAGTGCCCTTCGAGGCGCTGTTCGCCGTCGTCTGGCTGGGGCTGTTCGGATCGGGTCTCGCCTACCTGACCTTCTATCGACTGCTCAACAGCTGGGGCCCGACGCGCGTGTCGCTGGTCGCCTACCTGCTGCCGGTGTGGGGCATCGCCCTCGGCTGGGTCGTGCTCAACGAGCAAATCAACGAGGGTCTCGTACTCGGCACCGCGCTCGTCATCGGTGGTATCGCCATCGTCAACATGCAGCGCCGCGCCATGGTCGCGCGTGCCGCCGCGTTGCGCCGGCGATACCGCAGTCGGTCCGCCGCGCCGGTGACTCCCGATCCCGCCGCCGGTCCGCGCTGACGGCTAACCTGCGTTCCAGATGACAAGCGCCAACCCGGCCCAGCCGGCCACTGCCCCGCCAATGACGTTGCGTGACCGCCTGCGGGGCTGGAAAGAGATCATGCAGACGGCCAACCCGCCGGCCGACGGGCAGCTCGACTCGGTCGGCAAGTGGCTGGTCATGACCCGCGCGGCGGTGTTCCCGATGACGCTCTGGTCGGGCACGATTGGCGCGCTGCTGGCGGCGCAGGCCGTGGGAGTCGCCGGCGTGAACTGGCCAGCCGTGGTGCTCTCCATCGTCGGCATCGTCCTTGCCCACGCGGCCAACAACCTGATCAACGACTACTTCGACATGACCGGTGGCGTCGACACCGAGGGTTACGTTCGTGCCCTCTACGCACCTCATCCGGTCCTGGCCGGCTGGGTCACCAAGGCCACGCTGCGCAACGCGATCCTGCTGCTGACGTTGATCGACGGGCTGATCATGCTTGTCCTTGCCTACTGGGTCGGCCCGCTGGTCATCGCCTTCGCGCTGGCCGGCCTGTTCCTGTCGGTGTTCTACGTCGCACCGCCGCTCAACCTGAAGCGCATCGGGCTGGGCGAGGTGGACGTCTTCCTGACCTGGGGCCCGCTGATGATCGGTGGCACGTTCCTCGTGGCGACGGGCACAATCCCGCTGTGGGTGCTGGCCTTCTCGATCCCCTACGCGCTGCTGGTGACGAGCGTCCTGTTCGGCAAGCACATCGACAAGATCGTGCCCGATGCCGCGCTCGGCATCCGGACACTGCCGGTCATCCTTGGCGAGCGCCGCGCACGGTTCACCAACGAGGGGCTGATGATCCTCTTCTACCCGCTCGTGCTCCTCGCCGTGCTCGCCGGCTGGGTCGGGCCATGGGTCCTGCTCGCACTTCTGGCCGTGCCGAAGCTCGTCAGCGTGCTCAAGGTCTACAACTCACCCAAGCCCGACGCGCCGCCGCCGTGGTACCCGGCCAAGGGCTGGCCGCTGTGGTTCGTAGGCTTCGCCTTCGTCCACACCCGCCTCGCCGGCGGCCTATTGACGCTGGGCCTGCTCATGAACGTGCTGATCCCGGTGACGCTGCCGCTCCCCTGGCTCTAGCCGCTCACCCGCCCGCGCGGCCAGGTGGATTCGAAGACTAGCTCCAGGCCGTCGATCTCATCCACCTGCTGGCCGACCTGGACGAAGCCGAACTCTGCCGCCAAGCGCAGCGACGGCTCGTTGTCGGGCGATATCGAGGCCACGAAGGTCTCGATGCCGTGGCGCTCGTGGGCCCAGTCGAACAGCGCGCGGATGGCCTCGCGCGCGTAGCCCTGGCGGCGGTACGGAGGATCCACCCGGTAGCCCACCTCGACGCTGCCGCGATCCTCTGGGGGACCGTGGAAGCCGATGGACCCGATCACCCGCCTTTCGCCGGCGTCGTCGGTCAGCACCATGACGCGCCCCAGCCAGGCGCGAATCGACGGATCCACGGCCAGCTGGGCGAGGCGAAACTGAAGGAAGCTGCCCAGCTCCTCAGACATCGTCGGCGGAACGGCCGCGCCGGCATCGCGCGCGGCGGCGTCCACATCGCCGCGCGCCAGCGCCTCCATGAACGGAACGGACATCGGTTCGAGGCGCAGCCGGGGCGTGACGATCGGCTCTATGTCATCGCCAGGCACGCGCCCGCTCACTTGGTTGCGCGGTGGGCGAGGTACTCGAGCAGGTCCAGCTTGGTGATCACGCCGGTCGGCCGATCATTGGCCACGGCGACCAGCGCCGACGCCCCCTCCGACAGCAGCTCGAAGGCCTCGTCCACCGACGCCGAGGCATCGATGGTCGGCAGCGGGCGGTCCATGACCTCGCCCACCGTGCGCTCGACGATCTCCGGCTTGCGGTACGCCCGCTCGAGCAGGCCGCGCTCACTGATCGAGCCGACGATGCCCTCGATCTTGTCGTCGTCACGCTCACTGACCGGCATCTGGCTGATGCCGTAGCGCTCGAGCGTGTCGATCACGTCGGCCACGCGGTCGGTCGTGCGCGCAACGACGACGGTCGGGATATCCGACGGCTGGTGCCCGTTGCGCAGCACCTCGTCCAAGCGCAGCCCGCCGGTCGAGGAGCCGAGCAGGCCGTGATTGTGCATCCACTCGTCGTTGTACAGCTTGGACAGGTAGTTGCGACCGCCGTCGGGGAGGAGGACCACGATCACCTTGCCGCTCCCCTCGCCGGCGACGATCAGTTCGCGCGCGATTGTGAGCGTCGCGACCAGCGCCGTGCCGCTCGATTCGCCGGCGAGAATGCCCTCTTCGCGGGTGATCCGCCGCGCGGCCGCGAACGCGTCGCGGTCGCTGACGCGCACCCAGCGGTCGACGACCGCGGCGTCATACGTGCCCGGAAGGAAGTCCTCGCCTATCCCCTCGGTGAGATACGGCCGCGCTGTGTCACCGGACAGGACGCTGCCCTCGGGATCGCCGCCGACCATGACCACGTCCGGGTCCTGCGCCTTCAGGTAGCGCCCCGCCCCGGTGATCGTGCCGCCGGTGCCACTGGCGATCACGACGTGAGTGACCTTGCCTTCGGTCTGGCGCCAGATCTCGGGCCCCGTCGTGCGCTCGTGTGCCTCGGGGTTGTTCATGTTCCAGTACTGGTCGGGCTGGAAGGCGCCGGGAATGTCGCGCGCCAGCCGGCGGGCGACCGAGTAGTACGACTCGGGCGATTCGGGCGCGACGTTGGTCGGGCACAGCACGACCTCGGCACCATAGGCGCGCAGCAGGGCCTGCTTCTCGGGCGACTGCTTGTCGGCCATCACGAAGATGCAGCGGTAGCCCTTGAGGGCAGCGGCAATTGCCAGGCCGTGGCCAGTGTTGCCTGAAGTGGGCTCGATGATCGTGCCGCCCGGCTGGAGCAGACCGTCGCGTTCGGCCGCCTCGATCATCGGCAGGCCGATGCGGTCCTTGACCGAGCCGCCCGGGTTGAGCAGCTCGAGCTTGGCCAGGATGAGGGGTTGCTCCTGGATCCTGCCCAGCTCGCGCGTCACGCGCGTGAGCCGCACGAGCGGCGTGTTGCCGATCAGATCGAGGATCGACTCCGCGTACTCCATCGCCGGCCGAGTATAGGTTGCCGCGCCTCGCTATCCTCGGCGCTAATCGAGCAACGTGGAGGGACCGACGGCACGCGCATGGCAAGCACCATTCCCAAGAAAGGGGCATCACCCGACGAGCTAGCCGGGTCGCTCGAGACTGAACTCGCGGAACGCAACGCAGAGCTGGCGGTCATTGAAGAGATTGGGGCAGCGCTCGCGAGGCAGCTCGACTTCCAGGGCATCATCGATGCCGTCGGCAAGCGCCTGGGCGAGATCTTCGGTTCGCCCGATATGACGATCGCCATCTACGACGAGCGCACGAGGATGATCGATTTCCCTTATTGGGTCGAGAACGGCGCGCGCGACCCGAACGTGGCGCCGCTGGAGCTCGGCCAGGGGTTGACGTCACGCATCCTGAAGACCGGCCGACCTATCCGGATCGGAACCGTCGCCGAGGCAGAGGCGCTTGGCGCGGTGTTCGTCGGGGATCGAAGCGAGTCGTACCTAGGCGTGCCGATTCCGGCCGGCGAGCGTGTGATCGGCGCGCTCGCGCTCTCGCAGAAGGATCCCAACGCATACAGCGACGCCGACGAGCAGCTCGTCTCGACGATCGCTTCGAGTATGGGCGTAGCGCTCGAGAACGCACGACTCTTCGAGGAAACCAAGCGCCTATTGGGCGAGACCGAGCAGCGCAACGCCGAGCTGGCCGTCATCAACGAGATCAGCGACGCGCTGTCCAGACAGCTCGACTTCCAGGGAATCATCGACGTAGTCGGCGACCGCATACGCGCCATCTTCGGGGTCCAGACGGGAATCATCGCGCTCTACGACGCAGCGGCCGAGACCATCAGCCTGCCTTATGCGATTGACCAGGGCCAGCGAGTCATCGAGCCCGACAAGCCCATGAGCGGCCTGTCAGGCCTCGTTATCCGATCGCGGCGGCCCCTGCGCATGAACACCGCCGCGGAGTCCCAGGAGTCAGGCGCGATCCTCTTCGGCCCAGGCGGGGCTTCCAACGAGTCGTGGCTCGGCGTACCGGTCGTCGCTGGTGACCGCGTGCTCGGTGTCGTTGGCCTCGAGCGAGCGCCAAAGAACGGTTTCAGCGATTCGGACGAACGGCTTCTGGCCACAATCGCGTCGAACCTCGGCGTTGCGCTCGAGAACGCCCGCCTGTTCGACGAGACCAAGCGGCTCCTGGCCGAAACAGTGCAGCGCAATGCCGAGCTGGCAGTCATCAACGAGATCGGCGAAGCCCTCGCCAAGCAACTCGATTTCCAGGGGATCATTGACGCCGTCGGCGAGCGTATCACTGCCATATTCGGTGTGAATACAGGCAGCATCGTCCTTTATGACGCGGCGGCGGGCATGATCACCATGCCGTACGACATCGAAGACGGTGAGCGCTTGCATGAGCCGCCGCGGCCGTTGGGCGGCCTGACGGGGTCAGTGATTCGGACACGCAAGCCACTCCGCTTGGGATCGTTTCAAGACATTTCCGATCATGGTGCGTTCCTTTATGGCAAGGGCACGTCTGAATCCTGGCTCGGCGTTCCGGTCATGGCCGGTGACCGCGTCCTCGGTGTCATTGACCTCGAGCGAGCGCCAAAGAATGGTTTCAGCGAATCCGACGAGCGGCTTCTGGCCACAATCGCGTCGAATCTCGGCGTAGCCCTCGAGAACGCCCGCCTGTTCGACGAAACCAAGCGCCTACTGGCAGAAACCGAGCAGCGCGCCGCCGAGCTGGCGATCGTTAATGAGGTCGGATCGGCTCTCGCGCAGCAGCTTGAATTTGAGGCAATCGTCGATCTCGTCGGCGATCGGCTGGTGACGATGTTCCAGACGCGCGATTTGTACATCGCCCTCTTCGACAAGACGACGAATCTGATCAGGTTCCCTTACGAGATCGACGCCGGGCAGCGAGTTCATGGTGACCCGATCGAGCTTGGAAAGGGCCTCACCTCGCTCGTGCTGAAGGAGCGCAAGCCGTACCGGTTCGGTACTTCGGCTGAGACGACGGAGCTCGGCGGCTTCATCGGCACCTATGCCAAGGAGGCGGTCGGGGACGTGACTGAGTCATGGTTGGGCGTCCCGATCATGGCCGGGCAGGAAGCGATCGGCGTCGTGGTGCTGGGGGATCCCCGCCAGAATGTGTTCACCGAGGCCGATGAACGGCTGGTAACAACGGTCGCTTCGAGCATGGGCGTCGCGCTCGAAAACGCGCGGCTGTTTGACGAAACGAAGCGCCTACTGGAGGAGACAAACGAACGGGCGGCCGAGCTCTCGATCATCAACAGCGTCCAGGAGGGGCTGGCGGCCAAGCTCGACATGCAGTCGATGTACGAGCTCGTGGGCGACAAGATCCAGGAGATCTTCGACGCCCAGGTCGTCGACATCGGCTTGTACGACGTGCAGGCCGGTCTGATCAGTTATCCATACTCGGTCGAGCGAGGCGTTCGCTCGCAGGACGAGCCGTCGCCGATCGGGGGCTTCGGCAAGGTTGTGCTCGAGACACGTGCGCCGGTGGTATGCAATGACGTCGAGGCTTGGGAGGCCGAACACTCGGTAGTGATTAGCGTCCTAGTGGGCGAGCCTTCAAAGTCGGTGCTGTTCGTGCCGTTGATGGTTGGCGACACGGTCTTCGGGCGGATATCGCTCCAGAACATCGACCGTACCGACGCATTCTCCGACGCAGACGTGCGGCTGCTCACGACGCTCGCCTCGAGTCTCAGCGTCGCACTCGAGAACGCTCGGCTCTTCGGCGAGACCCAGCGCCTGCTCACCGAGACCAACGAGCGAGCCGCCGAGCTGGCGATCATCAACAGCGTTCAACAGGGGCTGGCAGCCAAGTTGGACATGCAGGCGATGTACGACCTGGTCGGCGACAAGATCCAGGAGATCTTCGACGCACAGGTGGTCGACATCGGAATCGTCGACGAAGCCGCCGGCCAGATTCGCTTCCCATACACCATCGAGCGCGGCACTCGACTGAGGGACGAGCCAATTCCGATTCGGGGCTTCCGTCGCATCGTCCTAGAGACTCGCCAGCCCGTGGTGGTCAAGGACTACGACCGTGAAGCGCCCGAAGATAGCAAGGTCCGGCAGGGCGAGCGCCCCAAGTCAGTCGTGCTGGTGCCGCTAATCACGGGCGGCGCCGTAACCGGCATTGTCTCGCTCCAGAACCTGGATCGGACGTCGGCCTTCAGCGAAGCCGACGTTCGGCTGCTGACGACGCTCGCTGCGAGTCTCAGCGTCGCGCTCGAGAACGCGCGGCTGTTCGATGAGACGCAGCGCCTGCTCACCGAGACCGACGAGCGGGCGGCCGAGCTGGCGATCATCAACAGCGTCCAGGAAGGCCTGGCCGCCAAGCTCGACATGCAGGCGATGTACGACGTCGTGGGCGACAGAATTCGCGAGATCTTCGACTCGCAGGTCGTGTCCATCCATCTCTACGACGTGGCCGCAGAGACGGCGACCTTTGCGTATGTCTTCGAGCGCGGACAGCGCCTTCCGTACGGAACGGGCCCATTGCGTGGGTTCGGGCGCGAACTCATCATGGACAAGAAGCCGATCGTCGTCAACGATCTGGCGGCAAAGTACGCAACCAGCGGCACAGATACATACGTGGTGGCCGGTTCTGAGCTGCCCCAGGCCGTCGTGTTCGTGCCGCTCATGAGGGGCGATGAGGTGTTTGGCTCCATCACACTCCAGCAGCTTGACCGCATCAACGCCTACAGCGAGTCCGACGTGCGCCTGCTGACGACGCTGGCATCGAGTCTCAGCGTTGCCCTGGAGAACGCGCGGCTGTTCGACGAAACCCAGCGCCTGCTCACCGAGACAAACGAACGCGCCGCCGAGCTGGCAATCATCAACAGCGTCCAGGAAGGATTGGCGGCGCAACTGGATATGCAGGCGATGTACGACCTCGTGGGCGACAAGATCCAGGAGATCTTCGACGCGCAGTCTGTCGATATCGGCCTGTACGACTTCGACCTGGAGATCATTCGTTTTCCCTACTCCATCGAGCGAGGCGAGCGGCTTCCCGGTGACGAAGCGCCGTTCGGCACGCTTACGCGCCAGCTGATCAACGAGGTGAAGCCGGTCGTCGTAAATGACGTCGACGAATGGCTCCAGCAGAGCAGCGACGAGTTGCGGATCGAGGGCGAGGCGCCCAAGTCGATGGTCTTCGCTCCCCTCGTCAGCAGCGGCAAGCCGTTCGGTCGCATCTCACTCCAGAACCTCGATAGAAGCAACGCCTTCAGCGAATCTGAGGTGCGGCTGCTTAACACGTTGGCATCGAGCCTGAGCGTGGCACTGGAGAACGCCCGACTGGTCGATGAGACACGCCAGCGTGCGGCCGACTTGGCAATCGTCAACGAAGTCGGGCAGGCGGCAGGGGCGCAACTAGACTTCGACCGCCTGATTGAGCTGGTAGGCCAGCGGATGGGCGCAACGTTCAACGCCGACATCGTTTACCTCGCCCTTTACGACCGCGATTCGGGGCGTATCCAGTTCCCGTACTACACCGAGAACGGTGAGTTGATCCCGACCGCAGACATCCAGTTCGGCGAAGGGCTGACTTCGCGCATCATCGCCAATCGCGAGCCACTGTTGATGAACCAGGAGTGGCAGTGGGAGTCGCTGGGTGCGCCCCGCCTGGGCAAGTACGCCAAGTCGTACCTCGGCGTTCCGGTCATGCATCGTGACCAAGCCATAGGCGTGATCAGCGTCCAGAGCAGCACTGACTACGGACGCTTTGCCGAGGCAGAGGTCCGACTGCTGACCACGATCGCGGCGAGCATAGGCACCGCGATTCAGAACGCACGTCTCTACAGCGAATCGCAGCGCAAGGCAGCAGAGATGGCGACGCTCGCCGAGGTCGGGCGCGAGATCTCGGCGATGCTCGAGCTGAGCTCCGTCCTGGAGCGCATCGCGGAGCGTGCCCGCTCGTTGCTCGACGGCACGACCAGCGCCGTCTATCTCGCCGAGCCCGACGGCAAGACGTTCCGCGCCATCGCGGCGGTCGGGCCAACGGCGGCGCAGGTGAAGACGCAAGGCGTCAAGCGCGGCATCGGGATAATCGGCACGCTTGCCGACGAGGCGCGACCCGAGGTGATCAATGACGTGACCAACGACACGCGAGGCGTCCAGATAGCGGGTACTCCGGAGCAGGAAGACGAACGACTGATGGTCGCGCCGCTGATCGGGCGCGAGGGCGTGAACGGGATGATGGCGGTCTGGCGCACGGGGGCGGAGCGCCAGCCTTTCACTTCTTCGGACCTCGATTTCCTGGTCGGCCTGTCACAGCAGGCGGCCATCGCGATCGACAACGCGCGGTTGTTCGCCGAGCTGCGCGAGGCGCGAGTGGCGGCAGATTCGGCCAACCAGGCCAAGAGCTCGTTCCTGGCGGCAATGAGCCACGAGATCCGGACGCCGATGAACGCGATCATCGGCATGAGCGGCCTGCTGTCCGAAACAGAGCTCGATCACGAGCAGCGCGACTTTGCCGACACGATCCGATCGTCGAGCGACGCGCTGCTGACGATCATCAACGACATCCTCGACTTCTCCAAGATCGAGGCCGGCAAGGTCGATCTGGAGGCCGAGCCATTCAGCGTCTCGGAGTGCATCGAGAGCGCGCTCGACGTCATCACACCGGCCGCAGCCACCAAGGGGGTCGAGCTGGCGTATGACGTGGAAGGCGAGCTTCCGCCGGCGGTCGTCGGCGACATGGGCCGGCTGCGCCAGATCCTTCTCAACCTGCTATCGAACGCGATCAAGTTCACCGAGCGCGGCGAGGTCGTCGTCTCGGTCAAGAGTGACTCGGTTGGTAGCGAGGTGGAGCTGCAGGTTGCCGTGCGCGACACCGGCATCGGCATCGCGGCCGATCAGATGGGCCGCCTCTTCCAGTCGTTCAGCCAGGCCGACTCGTCCATCGCGCGGCGCTACGGCGGGACCGGCCTGGGGCTGGCGATCAGCCGCCGCCTCGCCGAGGCCATGAACGGTTCATTGACGGCCGAAAGTAAGGGTGTGACTGGTAAGGGCTCGACCTTCCGACTGACAGTTCGGCTGCCGAGCGCATCGCCGGAAACCCTCCCCGCCGTACCCGTGCGCCGAACCACCGACCTGGCCGGCAAGACGGCGCTGGTGGTCGACGACAACGCGACGAACCGCCGCATCCTGGCCGCGCAGCTTGGGCGCTGGTCGATCGAGGTGCGCGACGCGGATGCGCCGGAGAAGGCGATCGACCTCATCCGCTCTGGCGAACGCTTCGATGTCTGCCTGCTGGACATGC
>Ga0299913_10001216_pt1 | contig 18587 bp, 12 predicted proteins | sample RVTome_9_FD_201360 | JGI IMG/M metagenome (GOLD analysis project Ga0299913, IMG submission 201360) | Soil microbial communities from uranium-contaminated site in the Upper Colorado River Basin, Wyoming, United States - RVT155D38 (version 2) ... | reverse complement strand
TTCATCGCGCCCTGGAAGACGAGCGACAACCGCGTCCAACGGAAGGCGCGGAGCGCGCCGCCGTCGATCGAGAGCAGGTCCTCGCCGTCGAACCATACCGAGCCGCCGACGACCTTGCCGCCCGGCGGCAGGAGTCGAAGGATGCCCAGGACGGTCGTCGTCTTGCCGCAGCCGGACTCCCCGACCAGGCCGAGGGTCTCGCCGCGCCGGAGGTCGAAGCTCACGCCGTCGACGGCGCGCAGCGAGCGGCCCGCGACGTCGAACTCGATGGCGAGGTCGCGGACCCGCAGGATCGGCGCATCGGAGCCCGGAGCCAACGGCGGATCGGCGACGGGCACGATCCGGTCGCGGGCCACGTCGCTGCCCGGCGTCTCGAGGTGGTGCCGCTTGAGCCGGGGGTTGACCGCGTCCTCGAGGGCGGTCCCGAGCAGGGTCGTTCCGAGCACGACCCACACGATCGCGAATCCGGGGGCGAGCAGGGCCCACCATGCACCGGCGCTCACCGCCCCGCGCTCGAACGCGAAGTTGAGCATCTGTCCCCAGCTGATGACGGTCGGGTCGCCGAGGCCGAGGAACGCGAGCGACGACTCGTCCAGGATCGCGACGCTGACGACCAGCACCATGTTCGCCAGCATCAGGGGCAGGACCGCGGGGAGGATATGGCGCCGCAGGATGTGCACGTCCCCCGCCCCGACCGCGTTGGCGCGCATGACGTACTTGCGCTCACGCACCGACAGCGTCTGCGCTCGAACCAGTCGCGCCGTCCCGGTCCAGCCCAGGATTCCGATGACCAGGATGATCGTGACCAGCGACGGCCCGCTCTGGCTCGAGAAGACCGCGACCAGCACGATCATCAGTGCCAGGTCTGGAATGACGAGGAAGAAGTCGGTGACCCGCATCAGCAGCGAACCGATCCAGCCCTTGCGGTAGCCGGCGACGATCCCGACCAGCGAGCCGATGACGATCGCGATCGCCGCGGCCGAGAAGCCGACGGTCAGCGAGACGCGGGAGCCGTAGACGAGCGCCGAGAAGACGTCCTTGCCGCGGTCGTCGGTCCCGAGCAGGTGCGCGGCGGAGGGCGCCTGGAAGATGTCGAACACCGTGACGCGGACTGGGGCGTACGGGTCGTACGGCGCGATCAGCGGCGCGAAGATGGCAAGGACCAGCGCCACGAGCAGCATCCCCGCGCCCACGAGCCCGCTCTTGTGACGCAGGAACGAGCGCCAGCGCCAGCGGGGTTCGGCGTCGGGCGCAACCTGCGAGGCGGCGTCGAGGACGACGGTCATTCGCTCACTCCTCGCTCACCCGCGGGTCGAGCCAGCCGTACACCAGCTCGGCGCCGAGGTTGGCGACCACCACCGCCACGGCGAGCAGCAGGAACGCACCCTGGAGGACCGGGTAGTCACGGTCGGCCACCGCGTTGACGGTCAGGGCGCCGAGGCCGGGCCACGAGAAGACCGCCTCGACCTGGATGGCTCCAGCCACGGTGAAGCCGAGCGTCAATGCGACGAGCGTGACCATCGGCAGCATCGCGTTGCGCAGGGCGTGGTGGCGGATGATGCGGTAGGTGGACAGGCCCTTGGCGCGGGCCGTCAGGATGTAGTCCTCGCCGAAGACCTCCAGCACGCTGCTGCGCATGATGAGCATGTACTCCCCCAGCAGCGCGAGCCCGAGCGTGAGGGTGGGCAGCAGGAGATGGCGCCCGACGTCCCAGGCCAGGTCGAGGAACGATGCGTGCTCGACACCGATCGTGATCCGTCCGCCCGCGGGCAGGCCGAACCAGTTCGCACCGGCGACGAGCATGATGATGCCGAGGAAGAAGATCGGCATCGCCCACATGAACAGGCTGAAGGTGACGGCCGCGACGTCGGCCGCCCGGCCGCGTTTCCACGCGGCAAACAGCCCGAGCCCTGCCCCCAGCACGATCGCGAACACCTCGGCGGGCAGGATGAGCCAGAGCGTGTTCACCAGGGCCTGACCGATCATGTCCGACACGGCCTGGTCGCGGAATGCGTAGCTGGTGCCCAGGTCACCGCGTGACAGGGCGCCCAGATAGGCGGTGAACTGCGTGTCGAGCGGGTTGCCGGACTCCAGGTTCAGGAAGACCGGCTTGTCGAGGCCGAAGCGCTCACGCAGCGCCTCGACGGCCGCCGGGTTGAGGCGAGGGTCGCGCAAACCCGACTTCGCCGGGTCGCCGGGGAGGACGCGGAACAGGAGGAAGTTGAAGGTGACGACGACGGCGATCGTGACGAGCGCCCAGCCGACCTTGCGAACGAAGAAGCCGGCCCGGCCGCTCATCGCCTGACGTCCTGAATCACCGCGGGCCGGGCGACCGTGTGGCGCCCGGCCCGCATCGGACTATTCGGCCGGTCGGATGGTGGTGAGGTTGCCCGGATCCTCGAGCCCGAGGGTGGGGTCGTCCTCGATCCAGCCGGTGAACGTATCCGTCCGCCACGCTCCGATCGACGGGTAGTAGTACGGGATGATGTACGGCACGTCGTCCATCAGGATCTGCTGCATCTCGTGGATCATCTCCACGCGGGCGGCCCGATCGGTCTCGATCGCCTGAGCGTCGTACAGCTCGTCGTACGCCGGGTTGCAGTACCCCGTTTCGCTGAAGCCGGACGGGATCTCCGAGCAGAGCGCCACCCCGAGCAGGAACGCCGGATCCGGATCCGAGCCCCAGCCCCACATCATCACGTCGAAGTCGAAGCCCGGGCAGCAGACCGCGGTGAGGGCATCGGGGTCGAGGACCTGGATGTTCACCACCACGCCGATCTGCTCCCACGTCGCCTGGACCACCTCCGACTCAGCTGCGCCCGTGGTGGCGTCCGACGGGTAGTTCAGCCGGAACGTGAGCGTCTCGCAGTCCTGGTCCGGCAGGCACTCGCGCACGCCGTCACCGTCGCTGTCCTCGTAGCCCGCCTCGTCCAGGAGGGCGTTGGCCGCGTCGATGTCGAACGCGTAGTCCTCCACCTCAGACGCGTAGAACTCGCCGAGTCCCGGTGGCACCAGCGATAGCCCCGGCGAGCCGGTGCCGCTGGTGGCTATCGTGACCAGCTGTTCCTTGTCCGTGGCGTGGGCGAGCGCCTGGCGGACGGCGACATCCCTGAGCGCCGGGTGGCCGGAGCAGACCCCGTCCTCGGGCGGGCAGTTCTCGTCCTCGACGATGTTGAAGAAGATGTCGGTGAGACTGCCGCCGGCAGCCACATCCGCGATATGAACCGTGATGTTCTCCTCGTTCTGGAGCGACGGGATCGCCGTCTCCGGGACGTCGAGCATCGCATCGATCTGGCCCGTGGTGAGGGCGGTGACGCGGGCGTCATCGGCCTCGTAGCTCTGGAAGATCACCTCGTCGACGTTCGGCGGCGCTCCCCAGTGATCCGCGTACGCGGCCAGCTGGACGAACTCGCCCTGGCTCGCCTCGGAGAGCATGAACGGTCCGGAGCCGATCATCTCGTCGTTGCCGAACTCGACCGCATCCTCGACGGACTCCCAGATGTGCATCGGGAGCACGTAGATGAACGCCATCGAGGCCTCGAAATTCGCGATCGGCGCCGCGGTGGTCAGCGTCACGGTCGTCTCGTCCGTGGCCTCGATCGTGTCGAAGGGCGTGACGTACGACGGCAGGAAGGGGAAGTCCTCGGTGTCCTTGTAGAGCTGCATCGTGAACGCGACGTCCTCGGCGGTCAGGTCGTCGCCGTCGTGGAACGTGGCGTCGTCACGGATGGTCAGGGTGTACGTCGTGACGTCCTCACCCTCATCGACCGTCCACTCGGTGGCCAGCTCGGGCACGTACTCGCCCGCGGCGTTGACGGCCAGCGGCGTGTCGTACACCAGCTCATAGATGGTGTACGCCTCCGAGAGGACGCCGTTGCCGGGATTCAGGCTGTCGGGGTAGCCCGCCCAGCCGATGCGCACGGTGCCGCCGGTGGCGGTTCCCCCGCCGTCGCTGGGCGCGGCGCCGTCCGAGCCCTCGGGGGGCTCACTGCCGGCGTCGGCCGACGGCGAGGCCTGCTCGCCACCGCACGCTGCGAGCACGAGCGCGAGGGTGATCGGCATGGCCGTGAACAGACGAAGTCGTCGCACCGGTGGTACCTCCTCCGAGTTGCCGCGGCGCGGAATGCCCGGGGCGGGACGGCCGCATCGATGCCGGAGGATGGCACATTCCACGGAATCCGGTCAACGATTCCGCGCGTTCGACGGAATCCGCCGCGGGCGGAGACGGCATACTCCGGCGCATGAACGCCGCCTCCCCACGGGCCCTCGTGCAGGCCCAGGTCGCCCTCGAGTTCTACCGGCTGTCGGCTGACGGGTCGTCGATCGTCTACGTCCTCCGGCGGGTTGTTGGAGAGGACTACCAGTCGCATCTCTACACCCGTCCCGTGCGCGGCGGCCGGCAACGGCAGCTGACGCGCGGGAAGGTCCGTGACGTCTCGCCGGACCTCGCGCCCGATGGACGGCAGGTCGCCTTCGTCCGCTCGCCGGTCGGTGATCCGGAGGCGGTTGGCCAGGTCTGGATCCTCCCGCTCGACGGCGGCGAGGCGTGGCAGCTCACCTCGCTCGAGCATGGCGTGGCCAGCGTGCGCTGGAGCCCGGACGGAGTTCGCCTGGCGATCGTCGCGCAGGCCGGCGATCACCGATTCATCGTCGGACCCGATCGCAAGGGCCGCACGCCGACCGCGCGGCGCATCACGCGCACGGACTTCCGCGACGACGAGAGCGGCCACGTCGTCCGACGCGCCCACCTGTGGACCGTCGCCGTCCGCGCGGGTGCGCGGCCGCGCCAGCTGACGAAGGGCGACTTCGACGTCTCCGAGCCTGCCTGGACGCCCGATGGCCGTCGCATCGCGTTCACCGCGGACCCCGGCGAGGACGTGAACCTCGACCCGCGAAGCCGCCTCTTCATCGTGCCTGCCACCGGGGGCCGGGTGCGGGAGCTGATGTCGCTGGCGGGTGACGCCGAGAGCCCCGCCTTCTCGGCTGACGGAAGGCGGCTGGCCTTCATCGGCACCAACGTGGCCGATCCGCCGAATGACGTCCTGCCGTCCCTGTGGGTCGCCGACCTTCCCGGCGGCCGTCCACGCGACCTGACCGCGTCGCTCGACCGCCCGGTCGGCGACTGGGCCTGGTCGGACCTGGTGATGGCGGAGGACGTGGTCGGACCGATCTGGCTGGAGGACGACTCGATCCTCGTCCTCGTGGGGACACGTGGGCGGAACGTGCCGTACCGGATTGCGCTCGACGGTGAACCGGAGCCGCTCGTCGATCCGACCATGAATCTCGATGGCGCCGGCCTGGCCGCCACCCCGGACGGGAAGACGATCACGCTGAGCGCGGGCCTCGACGGCCGCAGTGCCGAGGTGTACGCGATCGAGAGCGGCGGGCTCCGGCAGGTCACGCGCGAGGGTTCGCGGTGGCAGCGCCGCGTGGCGAAGCCCCGCATCGACGAGATCGAGATCCCGGGCGCAGCTGGACCGATCCAGGCCTGGCTGGCGTCGCCCGCGGACGCGGGCCGGCGGCGCCTGCCACTGGTGATGGCGCTCCACGGGGGTCCAACCGGCGCCTGGGCGGGCATCGGCACGCTGGACGCGACGATGCTGTGCGCGGCCGGGTACCGCGTCCTGATGCCGAACATCCGCGGCTCCACAACGTTCGGCGCAGCGTGGATTCGGCCGCTCGCCGGTCACTGGGGTGAGCCGGACGCAGAGGATGCCATGGCATCGGTGGATGCCATGGTCCAACGAGGGCTGGCCGACCCGGCCCGCCTCTACGTCATGGGCCTCTCGTACGGGGGCTACCTAGCGCAGTGGCTCATCGGCGTGACCGACCGATTCGCGGCGGCGGCCGCCGACAACGGCGTCTCGAACCAGGTGAGCGTGTGGGCGAACTCGTACTTCGGCCTCCACTACAACCGCCGCCACGGCCTGGGAGACCCGCTGAGCGACAAGGGCATGCAACGCCTGTGGCACTCCTCGCCGCTGCGCAACGCCGCGCGAATCACGACACCGCTCCTCATCCTCCAGGGGGAGGAGGACCGCATCTGTCCGCCGGCCGACAATGAGCAGCTCTTCACCGCGCTCAAGGCGCTCGGCCGCGAGGTGGAATACATCCTGTACCCGGACGAGCACCATGAGCTGAAGAACTACGGTCGCCCCGATCGGCGCATCGACCGGATGGAGCGGATCCTCGCCTGGTTCGACGTCCACCGTCGCCCGCGGACGGGCGGCGCGCCGAAGGGGTCAGCCCGCCGGTGACTTCCGGCTGAGCCGATCTGCCAGGCCGCCGATGGTGAGCGCCAGGCCGAGCGCCAGGATGCCGATGGCGGCGATGAGCCGGAACGCCTCGCCACCGAAGGCCGTCGCGAACACGACGTACGCGATGACGCCCCCGACGGCGATCCCGGCGCCGATCCACTTGAACGCCGGGGCATCGGCGATCCAGCCAGCGGCGTACATGCCCAGCCCGAAGCTGAACGGCAGGACGCTCCACAGGTACGTCCATGCGGACCAGCGGTCGGTGAGGCTGGTGTAGAGGAGAGCGCCCCCGACCCCGGCAAGGATGACGCCGGGGATGACCATGCCGGCGCGCAGCCGCCGATGCTGGCCGCCCACGAAGCCGGGCACGAGGAAGAACAGCGACAGGAGCAGGAGCAGCGCGGGCCACCACGCCAAGACGTCGTCGCCGATGCCGAGCCCGCGGATGAAGTCACCGATCGGCTCACTGGCCAGCACCACGATCCCGATCAGCAGCAGGATGACGCCGGCGATCAGCTCGATGGTTCGGCTCACGGCGCCGAGTATACGGTGGCATCATGCCGCCGATGCCGCCGCGGCCCAGCCTTCGAACCCTCCTGCGCAGCCTGGGCCGGCGGACGGCACGGACGAGCGGTGCGCTCCGCGTCGCGGGCCTCGCCGACGAGATCACGATCGCCCGCGACCGCTGGGTGATCCCGCACGTCGCGGCCACCTGCGACGCGGACGCCTGGTTCGGCCTCGGCTTCTGCCACGGCCAGGATCGCGGGTTCCAGCTGGAGCTGCTGGCGCGCGCGGGCCGCGGGCGGCTGGCCGAGCTGTTGGGCCCCGACGCTCTGCCGATCGATCGCCTCAGCCGCACGCTCGGCTTCCACCGCCTCGCGGCCGTCCAGCTCCCGATGCTCGATGACGACATCCGCGCGGCGCTCGACGCCTACGTGGCCGGCGTCAACGCCTCCATGAGCGCCGGACCCCGGCCGCACGAGCTCGTGCTCCTCCGCTCCGTGCGGTCGGCGTGGTCGGCCGAGGACGTGCTCGCCTTCCTCGGGCTCCAGTCCCTCGCCCTGGCGGGGAACTGGGACACCGAGCTCGGGCGCCTCGCGGTGCTGCTCTCCGACGGGCCGGAGGCGATGGAGGCCGTGGCGCCCGCCTACGGCCCCGGGCTCCCGACCGTGGTGCCGGTCGGTGGCGTGGCGGGCGAGCCGATCGACCGGCTGGCGGCCGACCTGGCCAGTCTGCGCGACCTGGTCGGCGGCGCCGGCGCGTCGAACGCGTGGGCGCTGGCCGGCTCCCGCACCGCCAGCGGCGCGCCGATCCTGGCGAACGACCCCCACCTGGCGCCGTCGATCCCGGCGCCGTGGTACCTCGCGCACCTGCGAACACCGGACTGGGCGGTGGCCGGTGCGTCGTTCGTTGGTGGGCCGGCCTTCCCGACCGGCCACAACGGCCACGTCGCGTGGGGCATCACCGCCGGATGCACCGACTCCGCCGACCTGTTCTGGGAGGAGCTCGACCTGGAGGCCGGCACCGCCCGTGGTCCGGGCGGACCGGAGCCGATCGAGCGCGTCGAGCAGCGCATCGCCGTCCGCGGTGCCGCCGAGGTCGTCGAGCCCGTGCTCGTCACCCGGCGCGGCCCGGTCGTGACGCCGCTCCTGGACCTGGAGCATGCGCTCTCGCTGCGAGCCACCTGGCTCGAGCCGGCGCGCGTCCGCGGGTTCCTCGACGTGCACCGGGCGCGCGACTTCACGGAGTTCCGCGCGGCGTTCGCCGACTGGCCCGGGCCGGCGCTCAACGTCGTCTACGCCGATGCGGCCGGCCACATCGGCTGGCAGCTGATCGGGACCCTCCCCCGCCGGCGCGACGGAAATGGAACCCTGCCACGCCCGGCCTGGGACGCGGCCGGTGGCTGGGAGGCGTCACACCTGCCCTTCGACGCCCTGCCGTGGGTGCTCGACCCGGAGGCCGGGCACGTCGTCTCCGCCAACAACGCGGCACGGCCCGACACAGCCGATGCGCCGTTCCTCGGCGCAGACTGGCTCGACGGCTATCGGGCGGCGCGCATCGGCGAGGTGCTGCCGCAGCGGGATGACTGGGACGTCGCGGCCACGATGGCGCTCCAGGCCGATGAGGCCTCGGTCCCCTGGCGCGACCTTCGACCCTTCGTGATGGGGACGGCGCCGGGCGACGGCGACGGGGCGCTGGCGCGCGCCCTTCTCCAGGACTGGGACGGGGTCGTCGGTCCCGGCTCGACGGCCGCAGCGGTCTTCGAGCTGTTCGTGAGCGAGCTGGCCGCGATCATCGCCCGCGAGCGAGCCCCACGCGCTTGGCGATCGGCGCTGGGCGGCGGCGTCGGACCGGCGTTGCCGCGGACGTCGCTCGGCGCGGTCACCGTCAGCCGGCTGCTGGCGCGCCTGCGGGCGGGGCCGGACGCATCGGCGGCGATCGCGGCGGCTCTGTCATCGGCGACGCAGGCGCTGCGCCGGGCGGCGGGCGACGACCCGGCGGGCTGGGCATGGGGCGCGGTCCGACCGTTACGGCTGATGCATCCGCTCGGCGTGCTGCGTCCGCTCGACCGAATCCTGAACGTCGGGCCGGTGCCGCTCGGGGGTGACACGAACACGGTGTCGCAGGCCGGTGTGCTGCCGCTGGATCCGCTGCGCAATCCGGCCGCCATCCCGAACCATCGGACGGTCATCGACCTCGGCGACGTCGAGCGCAGCCGGTATGTCCTTGCCGGCGGCCAGTCCGGCAACCCGCTGTCGCCGCACTACGCGGACCTGTTCGCGCTCTGGCGTCGCGGCGAGGGCGTGCCGATCCCCTGGTCCCCCGCGGCCGTCGCCTCGGCCACGGTGGATCGGCTCGTCCTGAGCCCGCAGGCAAACGGCCGGTAAGCGGCTACATCTCCCCTTCGAAGGGCAGCTGCGGCATCCGCAGCTCGCGGTCCTTGCGGTAGCCGAGCAGGTAATCGGCCTGCATCAGGGTGTGGATCTGCGACGTTCCCTCGTAGATCACCGAGCCCTTCGAATTGCGCAGGTAGCGCTCGACGGGATACTCGTTGGAGTAGCCGTAGGCGCCGTGGATCTGGATGGCGTCCATGGCCGAGGCCACCGCGTGGTCGGTGCAGAACCACTTGGCGAGCGACGTCTCGCGCGTGTTGCGCTCGCCACGATTCTTCTTCCAGCCCGCCTTCCACACCAGCAGCCGTCCGGCCTGGATTCCCTGCTCCATCTTCGCCAGCATCTGCTTGACGAGCTGGTGCTGCCCGATCTCGGAGCCGAACGCCTTCCGTTCGTGCGCGTACTTGACGGATGCGTCCAGGCAGGCCTGCGCCAGCCCCACGCTGCCCGCCGCAACGGTGTACCGACCCTGGTCGATCGCGCTCATCGCGATCGTGAACCCCTCCCCTTCCTCGCCGACCCGGTTGGCGGCCGGAACCTCGCAGTCGTCGAAGGTGAGGATCCCGGTGTTGCCGGCTCGGACGCCGAGCTTGCCGTGCAGCGACTCCGAGCTGAAACCAGGAAAGGAGCGCTCGACGATGAAGGCAGTGATCCCCTTGTGGCCTTTCGAGCGGTCGACGTTGGCGAAGACGAGGAAGTGGTCGGCGGTGTCGGCCAGGCTGATCCAGATCTTGCTGCCGTTGAGGAGGTACCGGTCGCCATCGCGACGTGCCGTCGTGGCGAGATTGGCCGCATCGGAGCCGACGCCGGGCTCGGTGAGCCCGAAGGTGGCGAGCTTCTCGCCGCGCGCCTGGGGCACTAGGTACTGCTGCTTCTGCTCCTCGGTCCCCCACTGGAGCAGCGTGAGCGAGTTCAGGCCGGTGTGCACCGACAGGATCACGCGGAACGCGGTGTCGGCCCGCTCCATCTCCTCGCACAGCAGCGCGAAGGCGATGTAATCCATGCCGGCGCCGCCATATCGCTCCGGGATCGGCAGCCCCAGCAGGCCCTCGGCGCCCATCTTCTCGTACAGCGAGCGGTCGTACTCGGCCTTCGCGTCCAGCTCGGAGATGCGGGGCAGGATCTCGCGCTCCGCAAAGGCGCGCGCCGTGCGCTGCACCTCGCGCTGCGCATCGGTCAGCGAGAAGTCGATCATCGGTACTCCGTCAGGGGCTGGGCGGGATCCTGATTCTAGACCGATGCGCCCTTCGGGCGGCACACTTCGCCAGATGACTCCCGAGACCCACTATGCGCGGACCGCGGACGGCACCCACGTCGCCTACCAGGTTCATGGCAGCGGTCCGGTCGACATGCTGTTCGAGCGTGGCTGGTTCACGAACCTGGATCACGAGTGGGAGGAGCCGATCATGGCCGGCGTGCTGCGGCGCCTCGGCTCGATTGGCCGCGTCATCCGGATGGATCGACGGGGGTCCGGCCTGTCCGACCGCTTCGACCACGCCATGCTTCCCACGGTGGATGACCGCGTGGACGACATCGAGGCGGTCATGCGCGCCGCCGATGTCGAGCGTGCCGCGCTCATCGGAATCGGGCACGGCGCCGCGATCTTCAGCTACTTCGCCGCTGCGCATCCCGACCGCACCGTGGCCCTCGTCATCTTCAGTCCCGTGCAGTCGCTGGTGACCAGGTGGGACGAGCCGACCGTCGCCGCCCGGGTCGCCGAGACGGTTGCGGCGTGGGGTACCCGCGCCTTCGCCGAGTCCTACGTCAAGATCGGAGCGCCGAGCCGCGCGGGCGACGAAGCGCTCGTGGACTGGCTGCACCAGGACCAGCTTCTCAGCGGCAGTTCCGAGGACGCGGCGGCCCTCGTCCGCCTGGCGATGGAGACGAGCGTCGAGGAGGTCCTGCCCGCCATCCACAGCCCCACGCTCCTGCTGTGGCGCGAGGGGACGGATGCGGCCATCGGCGAGACCGGCAGGCGGATCGCGGCGATGATGCCGCAGGCGGAGATCCGCGAGCTCCCCGGCGACGACATGTTCCTGCTGGCCGGGGACTGGAAGCGCGGAGTGGCCGAGGTCGAGGGGTTCATCCTCGACGCGGCCGCGCGAGACATCGGTGCGGATCGCGTCCTGGCCACGGTCCTGTTCAGCGACATCGTGGGATCCACCGAGCGAGCCACCGCCATCGGCGATGCGGCCTGGCGTTCCCTGGTGGACCGCCACCACGCGGCCGTCCGACGCGAGCTGGCCCGGCACCGGGGTCGAGAGATCGACACCGCCGGCGACGGCTTCTTCGCCGCCTTCGACGCGCCGGCGCGCGCCATCCGCTGCGCGGTGGCGATTCGTGAGTCACTGGAAGAGCTCGATCTCGACGTCCGCATCGGCCTGCATGCCGGCGAGTGCGAGCGCGTCGGGCCGGGGCTGCGCGGCGTTGCGGTCAACATCGGCGCACGCATCGGCGCACTGGCCCAGGCGGGTGAGGTCCTCGTCTCGAGCACCGTGCGGGACCTCGTCGCCGGCTCGGGAATCGCGTTCGACGACACCGGCAGCCACGAGCTCAAGGGAATCCCCGAGCCATGGCGGGTGTATCGCGTCGCATCCGTGGAGGCGCCGCCGAGATGACACCCGAGACGCGCTACGCCCGCACCACCGACGGCACTCACGTCGCCTACCAGGTTCACGGTGAGGGCCCGATCGACATCCTCGTCATGCGCGGGTGGCACACGAATCTCGACAACGAATGGACCGATCCGGTGGTGGCCGGGATCTACCAGCGCCTGGGCGCCATGGGCCGCGTCATCCGGCTGGACCGGCGAGGCGTCGGCCTGTCCGACCGCATCGATCCCGAGACGCTCCCGACGCTGGAGGACCGCATCGACGACATCCGCGCGGTCATGGTGGCCGCCGGCTCCGAGCGGATCGCCCTCGTCGGGCTCGGGCCCGGGGGCGCGGTGTGCGCCGCCTTCGCCGCCATGCGGCCCGAGCGGGCACGCGGACTGGTGCTGTGGGCTCCTTCGCCGGCGGTCGCCGGACCGGATCCGCGCTGGGCCACGTCCGACGAGCAGTTCGCCGCCTTTCTCGATCGGCTGCGGTCGCGGTGGGGCACGACCGAGGAGGCCCAGGCGCGCGCGAGCGAAGGGATGCCGAGCCGAGCCGGAGACCCCGCGTTCATCGAATGGCTCCGCCGCGACATGCTGCTGAGCGGCACTGCCGAAGAGGCGGTTGCCCAGGCACGGCTGAACCGCGAGACGGTGCTCCGCGACCTGCTGCCCACCATTCACGTCCCCACCCTGGTGGCATGGCGCTCCGAATCTGGAGCCGACGCCGCGGCGCGGCACGTCGCGAGGACCATTCCAACGTCCGTCACCAGCGACCTGCCGGGCGAGGACTTCGCGCTCATCGGCGGTGACTGGTGGGCGGGGCTCCGCGTGATCGAGGACTTCCTTGCCACGCTGACCGATGCCGAGCCGGATGCCGACCGAGTGCTCGCCACGATCATGTTCACCGACCTCGTCGGTTCCACCGAGCGAGCCGCGTCCCTGGGAGATCGAGCCTGGCGCGAGACGCTCGATCGGCACCACGCCGCGGTCCGCCGCGCGCTGGCCGACCATCGCGGACGGGAGATTGATACCGCCGGCGACGGCTTCTTCGCCGCGTTCGACGGACCGGCGCGGGCGATCCGCTGCGCGGCCGCCATCCACGAGTCGGTGAGCGACCTCGGCCTGGAGCTCAGGATCGGCATCCACGCGGGCGAGTGCGAGCGCGTCGGTGCCGCGCTCCGCGGGCTTGCCGTGCACATCGGCGCCCGGATCGGCGCAACGGCGGCACCGGGCGAGATCCTCGCCTCCCGCACGGTCCGCGATCTCGTCGCGGGGTCGGGCATCGTCTTCGAGGATGCCGGCACGCACGCTCTCAAGGGCGTCCCCGAGGCATGGCAGCTGTACCGGGTGGCCTCGTCCTGACGTCGGTGTGCGACCCGCGTCAATTCCGACCAGTTCATCGGTAGTTCGTTTTGACGAACCTCCAGCGTTAGGCTAGCCTAACCCGCGTTTGCACACCACGATCCACACGAGGACCCTCACGTTGCGCCTTCGCTCTCCCCTCATCGCCCCGCTCGCCGTCGCGGCCATCGCCCTCGCGGCCTGCTCGCCCGCCGACCCCGGCTCGTCCACGGCCAGCGACGCGCCCGACGCCAGCGCCCAAGGCCAGACCCTGACCGTGTACTCAGGCCGCAGCGAAGAGCTGGTCGGGCCGCTGCTCAAGCAGTTCACCGATGCCACCGGCATCGAGGTCGAGGCGCGCTACGGCGACACCGCGGAGATGGCCAACCTGATCCTCACGGAGGGCGAGAACTCGCCGGCCGACGTCTTCTTCGCCCAGGACGCCGGTGCGCTTGGCGCCGTGGCGGCGGCGGGGCTGCTGGCGGAGCTCCCGACCGAGGTCCTGGATCTCGTCGACGAGCGATTCCGCTCGCCGGATGGAGAATGGGTCGGCGTCAGCGGTCGGGCCCGCGTGGTGGTCTACAACACCGAGGCCCTCACCGAGACGGACCTCCCGGACTCGATCCTCGACTTCACCGACCCCGCCTGGTCCGGCCGCATGGGCTGGGCGCCGACCAACGGCTCCTTCCAGTCCTTCGTCACCGCGCTGCGCGTGATCGAAGGCGAGGACGCCGCCCGGGCCTGGCTCGAGGGCATCCAGGCCAACGAGCCGAGCGTCTACGAGGGCAACAACCAGGCCCTGGACGCGGTCATCGCCGGCGAGATCGACGTGGCCTTCATCAACCACTACTACCTGATGCAGCGCCTGGCCGAGGAGCCGGACGCGCCGGCCGCCAACCACTTCCTCACCGATGGAGACCCCGGCGCACTGGTGAACGTTGCCGGTGCCGGCATCCTCGCCAGCGCCGCGCATGCGGATGCCGCCCGTGAGCTGGTCGATTACCTCCTGTCGGGAGCGGCTCAGGAGTACTTCGCCACCGAGACCAAGGAGTACCCGCTGGTCGAGGGCGTCGAGCCCGACGCCGAGCTGCCGCCGCTCGCCGAGATCGGGACCCCCGACATCGACCTGTCCGACCTGGCCGACCTCGAGGGCACCCTCGAGCTGCTGCAGGAGATCGGCATCCTGTAACGGAGCACCGATGACCATCCCCGCCGCGCTCCGCGGAGCGCGAGCTCGGAGCACGACGCGCACTCCCGCACCACCACCGTGGCTGGTGGCAGCGGGGGTGCTCGTCGGCGTCCTGGGCCTGCTGCCGATCGGCTACCTGCTGGTGGTCGCCGTCTCGAGCGTCGATCCGCTGGCGCTCGTGCTCCGGGAACGCACGATCCAGGTGCTCCTGAACTCGCTGGCACTGGCGGCGACCGTCACGGCCGCCGCCGTCCTCGTCGGCGTCCCCATCGCGTGGCTCACGACGCGGAGCGACCTGCCCGGGCGCCGGGGGTGGACGATTCTCGTCCTGCTGCCGCTCGTCGTGCCGAGCTACGTGGGCGGGTACGCCGTGGTCGCCGCCTTCGGACCGCGCGGGGCACTGCAGAGCATGCTCGAGCCCCTCGGCGTCGGGCGCCTGCCGGAGCTGTATGGGTTCCCCGGGGCGGCGCTGACGCTCACGCTCTTCAGCTTCCCCTACGTGGTCCTCAGCGTCCGCGGCGCCCTGCTGCGCCTGGACCCCGCCTACGAGGAGGTGAGCCGGTCCCTCGGCCGCGGGCCATGGCGAACGTTCCTGAGCGTCACCCTTCCCCAGCTCCGCCCGGCGATCACCGCCGGAGCCCTGCTGGTCGCGCTCTACTCGCTCGCCGACTTCGGGGCCGTGAGCCTGCTGCAGTTCGACTCGTTCACCCGTGCCATTTACGTCCAGTACCGCGCCAGCTTCGACCCCAGCCTCGCGGCGGTGCTGTCGCTGATGCTCGTGACCTGCACCGCCGGCGTCCTGCTCGCCGAGTCGCGGCTGCGTGGGCGGGCGCGATACCACCGGTCGGGCGGCGGCGCGGCGCGTCGCGCCCGGCCCGCCCCGCTCGGCCCGTGGCGCTGGCCGGCGTTCGTGGCATGCGCACTGGTCGTGGCGCTGGCGCTCGGCGTGCCGCTGGCCACGATCCTGTTCTGGCTGGCACGCGGCATCGGCACGGACCAGGCACTCGGCCTGGTCTGGGAGCCGGCCCTGAACTCAGTGCTCGCGTCCGGGCTGGCGGCCAGCCTCGCGGTCCTCGCCTCGATCCCCGTCGCAATCCTGGCGGTGCGCCATCGGGGCGTCCTGGCCTCGATCGTGGAGCGCGCCACCTACGCCGGCTTCGCGCTCCCCGGTATCGTCATCGGCCTGGCGTTCGTGTTCATCGCCGCGCGCTACCTGCCCGCGATCTACCAGACGCTGCCGCTGCTGCTCGTGGCCTACCTCGTCCGCTTCGCGCCCGAGGCGGTCGGCACGACCCGGGCCTCGCTGCTCCAGGTCAGCCCCCGCATCGAGGAGGTCGCGCGGACGCTCGGCCGGCATCCCGGGGCGGTCCTGCGCGAGGTGACGCTGCCGATCATTCGCCCCGGATTGATCGCCGGGGGCGCGCTCGTCTTCCTCACGGCCATGAAGGAGCTGCCGACCACGATCCTGCTCGCCCCGACCGGCTTCGACACCCTGGCGGTGAGGATCTGGAGCACGACCAGCGAGGGCTTCTTCGCGCGCGCCGCGCCGCCGGCGATGCTCATGGTGCTCGTCGCGGGGGCCTCGCTCTGGCTGCTGCTCCGCCAGGAGCGCTCGGCGTGACGATCCTCGAGCGCCCAGCGGTCAGAATGGCGCCGATGGCGGAGTCCCCGACGCCCGAGCTGGCGATGCGCACGCTCGGACTCAGCAAGCATTTCGGCGACGTGGTGGCGGTCGACGACGTCGACCTCGACGTCCGGCGCGGCGAATTCCTTGGCGTGCTCGGGCCGTCGGGATGTGGCAAGACGACACTGCTGCGTCTCGTCGCCGGCTTCGAGCGCCCGGACGCCGGCGGCGTCGAGATCGCCGGCCAGGTCGTGGCCGGTCCGCGCAAGAACGTCGCGCCCGAGCGACGTCGCATCGGCATGGTGTTCCAGGAGTCCGCGCTGTTTCCGCACCTGGACGTGGCCGGCAACATCGGTTTCGGCCTCCCCCGGCGGGGCCGCGAGGGACGCGACGCCCGGGTTGCCGAGCTGGTCGCCCTCGTCGGGCTGGCCGGCCTCCAGCACCGCATGCCCCACGAGCTGTCCGGTGGCCAGCAGCAGCGCGTGGCCCTCGCCCGCGCCCTCGCCCCCGATCCGGCCCTGATCCTCCTCGACGAGCCGTTCAGCAACCTCGACGCCACGCTCCGCGCGCAGCTGCGCGGGGAGGTGCGCGAGATCCTGCGCGCCGCCGGGGCGACCACCCTGTTCGTGACCCACGACCAGGCCGAGGCGCTCGAGATCTCCGACCGCGTGGCGGTCATGCGGGCCGGCCGGATCGAGCAGCTGTCGAGCCCGACCGAGCTGTACCTGCGCCCCGTGAACCGGTTCGTGGCCGGATTCGTCGGAGAGGCGAACCTGCTCCCGGGCGAGGTCCGTCACGGCGAGGTCCAGACGCTGGTCGGGCGCTTCCGGGCGGTCGGCGACACCCTGGCCGACGGCTCGCGGGCCGAGGTCCTCCTCCGTCCCGAGCAGCTCCACATGCTGCCGGTCGACAAGCTGTCGTCACCACCCCGCGAGGAGGCAGTGCTCCACGTCGTGCGGCGCGTCTTCCACGGCTCGGAGGTCCACCATGTGCTCCGCAGCCAGAGCGGCATGGAGCTCGAGGCGGCGACCTCCTCGAGCGCGACGCTCGAGGTCGGGACGGCGGTCATCGCCCATGCCCGCGCGCGGGAGGTTCCCGTCTACCCGGTGGCCGACGAGCCCTAGGCGGGCGGCGCGACCCCCATGAACGCGAGGATCTGACGCCAGGCGTCGGCGCTGGCCTTTGCGTGGTCGGTCGCCTTGCGATCGAAGAACGAGTGCGGCGCGTCCTCGTACACCACGCTCCGGTGCTCCACGCCGGCCGCGGCCAGCGCGCGCGCGAACGCGTCGCGCACCTCTGGCGGGATCGCGGCATCGGTGCCGCCGTAGATCGTGAGCACCGGGCATCCGAAGCGCGGGGCCTCGTCCGCCGGCGCCGGGAGGCCGCTGCGGTGCGGCCCGACGGGCCACGGGTAGCAGCCGATGACGCCCGCCAGCCCGAGGCCGCTGGCCGCCTGCAGCAGGCTGACGCGACCGCCGATGCAGAAGCCGATCGTGTACAGCCGCTCCGGCTCCCCGCCGTCCGGCGAGCGGAGAGCGTCGGCCGCGGCGGCCACGTCGGCGCCGAGGGCATCGGCGTCGAGCTGCTTGACGTGCGGCTCGTACTCGAAGTCCGCTCCCCGCTTCGAGGCGCCCGCGGTCCGTGCATAGAGGTCGATGGCCACCGCGTGGACGCCGGCCTCCGCGAAGCGACGGACGAGCTCCTCGTAGTACGGGTGCAGGCCCCGCACATCGGGGATGACCACGATCCCGGCCCCCGACGGCGCCTCGGCCCGCGCCGCGTACGCGGCCACGCGAGTGCCGTCACGGCTGTCGAGGGTCAGGTCGCGCGCGTCGATCGCGCCCCCACGGATCGGTGGCAGCGGCGGCCGAGCATCGGTGTCGAAGCACATGCGGTCAGGATCGCACAGCCGTCGAGGCCGATGGCCGGGTCAGCCGACGAGGATCTCGACCGCCACGAACGAACCGACGAGGAGAGTCACGGCCACGCCGGCGTACACGGCGGCCCGCAGGACGGCGGGCATGCCGGTCTGCATCGGCTCGCCGCCGGGCGCGCGCCACATCCCGCCCATGGTGGCCACCCCGGTCGGCGGCAGGAAGAACCCGAGGACGGCGCCGACGGCGAGGCCGCCGAGGTGACCGGTCCAGCTGATGTTCGGCACCACGAAGGTGAAGATCAGCAGGAAGACGAGGTAGCTGCCGATGCCGCCGACGATCATCCGGGCCTCCCGGCCGAGCACCGCGTGATGCCTGCGCGAGACGACGAACAGGAGGCCGATGATGCCGAAGATCGCTCCGGAAGCGCCCGCCGCGAACTGTGTCGGATCCACCAGGATGGTCAGCACGCTCCCACCGGCGGCGCACAGCAGATAGATCGCCGCGTACTCGATCGGCCCGTACATGCGCTCCACGATTGCGCCGTACAGGTAGAGCACGTACATGTTGAAGCCCAGGTGGATGAGCCCGAGGTGGAAGAAGGCGCTGGTGAAGATCCGCCACCACTCGCCATCGGCCACGAAAAAGCCGTGGATAAGGTGCTGCTCACCGATCGGCCCGACATTGCCGCCGAACATCCCCCCGCTCAGCGTCTGGCCGTTGCTCAGCACCGCGTCGATCCCGAAGAGCGCGACACAGACGGCGATGATCGCGTAGGTCACGACCGGGGTGTGGGTCGAGTACGCGCCGCG
>Ga0299913_10001215_pt1 | contig 18589 bp, 19 predicted proteins | sample RVTome_9_FD_201360 | JGI IMG/M metagenome (GOLD analysis project Ga0299913, IMG submission 201360) | Soil microbial communities from uranium-contaminated site in the Upper Colorado River Basin, Wyoming, United States - RVT155D38 (version 2) ... | reverse complement strand
GCCGATCGCGTCCTGGCTGCTGGTGGCGAAGCACAGGCCGGCGCCGCAGGGGGCGAGGTAAAGGCTCCGGTGGTCGGACACCAGGCCGGAGCGGGCGTAGACCGGACGGTCGTCCACGAGCACCGGAGCCGCGTCGGATCCGAACTCCGGCGCGGGCAGCGGGTCGTAGCCGTGCCGCCCGAGCCGGAGCGTGTCCGACGTCGGGTCGACCGGCGTGCCGTTGCTGCACGCCTCCGACGACGTCATCTGCCACTCGCCGTCGCGAAGCTGGTAGCGCGTCTCGCTGCCGAGCGTGCCGTCGTCGTTGCCGAGCCGCAGTCGGGCGGCGTCGCCGCTGACGACGAACTCCCAGCGCGGGGCGTCGTACTCGCGGGCCACCTCGGCCGGCGCGCGATCCACCAGGTCGGGGAGGAACTCGTCCTGGGAGCCGGAGAGATCGACGTGCTCGGTGTAGGGGCAGCTGAACTCGTCGTCGACCTGGCCCGCCGACGTGGAGCCCGCGGGGCCGTCGTCGCCCCTCGTCACCTGGACTGCGACCAGCCCACCGCCGACCAGCAGGACCGCCGCCGCGGCCGCGGGCAGGAGCCGGGAGCGCCGCTTCGGCCTGGCGAGGCGTTCATCCAGCTCGGCACGCAGCCGCGGTACGTCGACGGCCCGGGCCTCGGCCCCCTCGGCCAGCGCGTCGCGCAGCCGGTCCTCGATGCGGGTCATGCCTCCTCCTCGTCCAGTGCGACGGCCAACGCCTTGAGCCCGCGAGAGACCTGGGACCTCGCCGTGCCGGTGGCGACGCCCATCGCCTCGGCCACCTGATCGAACGGCAGGTCCAGCCAGTAGCGCAGCACCAGCGCCTCCCGCTGTCGCTGCGGCAGCCGGGCCATCTCGGCCAGCACGGCGGTGCGCTCAGCCGTCGGGCCGGGGGATGACTCGGCCGTGCCCACGAGGTGGCGCTTGCCCACCGCGGTGTGGTGCCGACGGGCCCGGCTGCGCACCTCGTTGACCACGATCCGGTTCAGGTAGGCCACCAGCTCGGGCTCGCGCACCCGGGCGCGGGCGGCGTACAGGCGGCAGAACGCCTCCTGCGCGACGTCCTCGGGATCCTCGGCGCCCAGCAGCGCGGCGAGTCGGACCAGCCGGGCGACATGGCCGACGTAGATCGCGTCGAAGTCGACGTCTCGGTCGGCCGCCGCCAGTGCCCTCACACCCCTACGTACGCGCCAGGAGCCGAAAGGTTGAGCGCATCCTCACGAGCACTTCGGGCAGGTGCCGAAGATCTCCAGGGTGTGACCCACGTCGGTATACCCGTGCTCCTCCGCCATCGTCCGGGTCCAGCGCTCGACTGTCGGGCCCTCCACCTCGACGGTGGCGCCACAGCTGCGGCAGACGAGGTGGTGGTGATGGCTGTCGGAGCAGCGGCGGTAAATGGTCTCGCCGCCCTCGGTGCGCAGCAGGTCGACCTCGCCGGCGTCGGCCAGCCGCTGCAGGGTGCGGTAGACCGTGGCCAGGCCGACCGGCTCGCCGCGCTTGCCCAGCAGGTCGTGGATCTCCTGGGCGGAACGGAAGTCCTCGAAGGACGCGATCGCCTCGATCACCGCCCGGCGTTGCCGGGTCGGTCGCAGCGGCGGGGTCGGGTCAGTGCTCGTCATAGTGGCGCTCGTGGGGGGCGTGGCGGTGCCCATCATGGACGTAGTCGACGTGGTCGCCGTGCGGCACCGCCAGATGGCCGCATTCCGGGCCGTGCTCGTGTGGGTGGTCGGTGGTCTCGTGCTCGTCGGGGGTCACGCCCAGGAACGGTTCGCGCAGGCGGGCTCGACGCCGGAGCCACACGCCGAGTGGCCAGGTGACGACGAACCCGGCGAGCGACAGCAGCACGATCGCCGGGCCCGTCGCCACGTTGGCGCCTCGGTAGGACGCGAACGCCGCCACGATCAGTCCGCCCACGGACGCGAGGGTGCCGAGCACCATCGCGGCGCCGAGGGTGGTGCGGAAGCTCCGGGTCAGCTGCTGGGAAGTGGCGACCGGGACGACCATCAGTGCGGAGACCAGCAGCAGGCCCACCGTGCGCATCGCGACGGTGACGCTCACGGCGGCCAGGACCGCGATCGCCAGGTTGTAGGCGCGGACGTTGAGGCCGGCCACCCGGGCGAACTCCGGATCCTGGGACGCGGCGAACAGCTGGGGCGAGAGACCCACGCACACCACGATCACCAGCGCGGCGAGCCCCATGGTCACCAGGACGTCACCGGCATTGAGGGTGAGGATCGACCCGAAGAGGTACTGCTGGAGCTTGGTCGCGCTCTGACCCGCGAGTCCGGTGATCAGCACGCCGCCGGCGAGACCACCGTAGAACAGCAGCGCGAGCGCGAGATCACCGTTGGTGTGCCCGCGCTCGCGGATCACCTCGATGAGAACGGCGCCCAGAATCGCCACCACGATCGCGGTCCACGTCGGAGAGGTCCCGGTGAGCAGCCCGAGGGCCACGCCGGTCACCGCGACGTGACCGATGCCGTCACCCATCAGTGCCAGCCGGCGCTGCACGATGTAGGTGCCCACCGCCGGGGCAGCGAGCCCCGTGAACAGCGCCGCGAGCATCGCCCGCTGCATGAACGGCAGGGAGAGCAGCTCGGCGAAGCTCACGCGCGTCCTCCCGGTCCGAGCCGGATCTCCGGGGCGTGATCAGACAGCCGCGGCCGGCCGTGATGGTGATGGGTGTGCGGATCACCCAGCGCGGGGTCGTGGACCTCGTGGTCGGCCAGGGGCGCGCCGTCGTGAACGATCCGGCCGTCGCGCATCACCACCGCCCGGTCGACCAGGTCGGCCAGCGGACCCAGCTCGTGGGCGACCAGCACGATCGTGGCGCCGCGCCGCTTCACCTCGGCCAGCGCCCCCGCCAGCGCCTGTTGGCTGGGCAGGTCGACGCCGGCCGTCGGCTCGTCGAGGAAGAAGAGATCCGGCTCGCCGGCCAGGGCACGGGCGATCAGCACCCGCTGCTGCTGCCCGCCGGACAGATGAGAGACCGGGTCGCGGACCCGGCCGGTCAGCCCGACGACATCGATGGCATCGCGGACCGCGGCCCGGTCGGCCCTGGACATCGGACGGAGCAGGCGCCGGCGGCTGAGCCGCCCCGAGGCGACCACCTCTCCCACCGAGGCAGGTACGCCGGAGGCGGCCGTGCTCCGCTGCGGGACGTACCCGATCCGGTGCCAGGCCTCGAACCTGTCCAGGGCAGTGCCGAAAAGCTCCGCCGTACCGCGGGTGAGCGGCCACAGCTTCGTCAGCGCCCGCACCAGGGTCGTCTTGCCCGAGCCGTTGGCCCCCATGAGCGCCACGAAGTCGCCGTCCTGGACGTCCAGGTCGATCCCGCGCAGCACCGGGCGACCGCCGATCGCGACGGTCATGTTCCGGGCGGCGATCACCGACATCCGTTGGCTCGCTCCAGGGCTTCCAGGTTCTGCTCCATCACCGAAAGGTAGTCCTCGCCGGCCGTCTCGTCGGTGAGCCCCTCGATCGGGTCGAGGATCTCGGTGGTGATGCCCATGTCCTCCGCGAGGGTCCGGCTGAGCCGGGGAGGGGCGAGCCGCTCGGAGAAGACCGTGGTGACGCCCTCGTCCTCGATCAGGTCCTGGAGCCTGGCCAGGTCGGCGGCGGTCGGCTCGGCATCGGGGGAGAGCCCCGCGATCGGGGCGAGGTGGATCCCGTAGCGGCGGCCCAGGTAGCCGAACGCGTCGTGCGAGACCACGATCGTGTCGCGCTCGCAGTCGGACAGCCCGGAGGTGTACGCCGCGTCGAGGCGCTCGAGGTCGGCCCGGAGGTCCGCGGCGTTGGCGCCGTACTCGTCGGCGTTGTCGGGGTCCACCTCGGCGAGCCGGTCGGCGATCGCATCGCCCACGTCGGCCATCCGCAACGGGTCCAGCCAGAAGTGCGGGTCGAGCTCGCCGTGCTCGTCGTGGCCCTCTTCCTCCTCCTCGACGTGACCTTCCTCCTCGTCGGCGGGGACCAGGCCGGCGGCGTCGCTGACGTCGAGCACCTCGCCCTCGGCGTTCTCGTCGACGGCGGCATCCACCGCGGGCTGGAACTCGTGCTCGTAGACCACCACCGAGGCGTTCGCGACCAGCGCGGTCTCGTTGATCGTCAGCTCCAGGTCGTGCGGCTCCTTTCCGGCCTGGGTCAGGTTCTCCACCTCGGCGAGGTCACCCGCCACCCGCTCCGCGGCGTACTGCAGCGGGTAGAACGCCGCGACGACACGCGGGGCGGAGCCGGTGCCGTCGTCGTCGTCCGAGAACGCCGCGCAACCAGCCAGTGCCGGCACGGCGCCCAGGCACCCAGCAAGGAGGAGGGGGGTGACCAGGGCGGTCTGTGGACGGGGGCGAGAACGGGTGGCGGGTGGCATGAGAACGATTCTCATTGAGTTGAGAACCATTGTCAAACCGTGGCAGAGCAGACTGTCCGCATGAGTGGTCGCCACACACATCGCGCCGACAGCCGGGAGCTCGAAGGGTTCGAAGTACGCCGGGGACCTCGGACCGCGCTGCTGGCGGCCCTCGCGACGGTAATGGTCGCCACGATCGTCGGCGCCGCGCTGATCTGGCCGGACCGGGAGAAGTCCGAGGCCCTCGAGGAGGAGGTGGACTTCACCGCCCCTGGGGTCACCTTCGTCCGCGGCGAGGTCGACGATGTGCAGCGCGCCTGCCCGTCTCTGAACGACCCGGGTGAGAACTGCGGACAGGTCACCGTGAGCATCGGAGAGAGTCCCACCGAGGTCACGGTCCCGGTGCCTCCCGAGGTCAGCAAGGCGGGGCTGGAGCCCGGCGACTCCCTCCGCATGTTGCGCACCCCCGCGACCGACGACCAGCCCGTTCGCTACTCCTACTTCGCCATCGAGCGCTCCAGCCCGTTGCTGCTGATGCTGCTGCTCTTCGGCCTGGTCGTGGTGGCGGTCGCCCGATGGCGCGGGGTGCGCGCCCTGGTCGGTCTCGCATTCAGCGGCGCGGCCATCCTCTGGTTCATGCTGCCCGCCCTGGTCTCGGGTGAGTCGGGCCTGCTGGTCGGCCTGGTGGGCTCCGCCGCGATCGTGTTCGTGGTCCTCTACACCACCCACGGGTTCTCGATCCGGACCAGCGCGGCGGTGGCCGGCACGCTCGCGGGGATCGGCCTGACCGCTCTGATCGGCGTACTCTCGGTGGCCGCGACGCACGTCACCGGCGTCGTCGACGAGGGCGGCGGCATCCTGCAGGCGATCGCCGGCGACCTCGACTTCCAGGGGCTGCTCACCTGCGCGGTGATCGTCGCGGGTCTCGGCGTGCTCAACGACGTCACGATCACCCAGGCCTCGGCCGTGTGGGAGCTCCGGGGCGCCGGCCCCGGGCTGAGTCGCCGCGAGATCTTCGTCGCCGCGACCCGGATCGGCCGCGACCACATCGCCTCGACCATCTACACGATCGTGTTCGCCTACGCCGGCACGGCGCTCGTCACGCTGATGGTGATCCAGCTCTACGGGCTGCCACTCACCGAGCTGCTCGCGACCGAGGAGATCGGCCAGGAGGTCGTCCGCACCCTCGCCAGCAGCACCGCGCTGGTACTCGCCGTCCCCGTGACCACGGCCATCGCCGCACTGACCGTGCCGGGGGCGCGCAGCGACCCTGTGGAGAACGAGATGCGGTAGGCGCAGGTTCACGCCAGCCTGGAGGACGTGTCCGTGGCAGGCGTGATCGAGGAGCTGGGTGGCATCGCCACCCGCAAGGCTCTGCTCCAACACGCGGACCGAGTGGATGTCGACCGCGCCCTTGCGGCCGGAGAGATCGTCGCCGCCGCGCGTGGCCGTTACGCGCTTCCCGTCACCGACGAGGCCGTCCGACTCGCACACGCGATGTCCGGGGTGCTGAGCCTGACCAGCGCGGCGCTGCACCACGGCTGGGAGGTCAAGACCTCGCCGGACAAGCCGCACATCCTGGTGCCCACCAAGCGCAAGGTGTCGCCGGACCTGCGGTCCGCGGTCCACCTGCACCGCGGCGATCTCCTTGCCGAGGAGATCAGCGGCATCGCGACGAGCCGGGAGGTCACGCTGCAGCAGTGCATGCGCTCCCTGCCCTTCGACGAGGCGCTGTCCGTGGCGGACTCCGCCCTTCGGCACGGTGAGCCACCCGCGACGCTCCGCCGGATCGCCGTCACGGCACGTGGGCCGGGAGCACGCCAGGTGCGTCGGGTCGCAGACGCGGCCGACGGCGACGCGGCCAACCCCTTCGAGTCCACGCTCCGTGCAGTTTCGCGAGACGTGCCCGGTCTGCATGTGCAGGCGCAGCGCCTGGTCGTGACGCGGCGGTTCACCGCGCGCCCCGACCTGGTCGATGTGGACCTCGGCGTCATCCTCGAGGCGGACTCGTTCGAGTGGCACGGGGACCGGGCGGCGCTCCGCCGGGACGCGAAGCGCTACAACCTGCTGGTCATCGACGGCTGGATCGTCCTCCGGTTCGCCTGGGAGGACGTGATGTTCGAACAGGACTACGTGCGCGACGTGCTGGTGGCCGCAGTCGCGTTCGTACACCGACGGAGGAAAGCGTGGGGTTGCACGTGCGGCGCCGCCTGAGCAGTGCCAGTTCTTGGGCCTTACCTCCGTCCGTCTCCTGCGGCACTGGGGGCTAGGGTCGCGGCGTGCTGGTGCTGAACAGGTTCCGGGTGCCCGAGGAGGACGGCGAGCGGTTCCGGGCGGAGATCGAGGAGGCGCGCGCCGCCCTGGCGGAGCGGCCGGGTTACCTGCACGGGAGCGTCGGCCGCAACGTGGACGACCCGACCCTCTGGGCGCTGGTGACGACCTGGGAGAACGTCGGCGCCTACCGCCGGGCCCTGTCGGCGTACGACGTCAAGCTGCGGGCCGTCGCCCTGCTCGGCCGTGCGATCGAGGAACCCAGCGCGTTCGAGGTCGTCGAACCCGACACCGTGCTGAATGTCGGCTCGAGCCGCTCGTTAGGCTGAGCGCTTCGAGCGCCGGCAGCCAGCCGACGCCGTCCCCGAGCAGGAGCAGTCCCCGTGGCCAAGCCGCCTCCGTCCATCGTCGACAACGTCGTCTCTCTCGCCAAGCGGAGGGGGTTCGTCTACCCCTGCGGTGAGATCTACGGCGGCACCCGCTCGGCGTGGGACTACGGCCCTCTCGGCGTGGAGCTCAAGGAGAACATCAAGCGCCAGTGGTGGAAGGCCATGGTGCAGATGCGCGAGGACATGGTCGGCCTCGACTCCTCGATCATCCTGCCCCGGCAGACCTGGGAGGCCAGTGGCCACGTCGCGACGTTCATGGACCCGCTGACCGAGTGCCAGTCCTGCCACAAGCGGTTCCGCGCCGACCACCTGCAGGAGGAGTACGCCGAGAAGGAAGCCAAGAAGGGCAACGAGATCTCGCCGGACGAGGTCGACCTGGCGACGCTGGCCTGCCCCCACTGCGGCACCCGGGGCGCCTGGACCGAGCCCCGCCAGTTCTCCGGCCTGCTCAAGACCTACCTCGGCGTGCTCGAGGACGAGACCGGCCTGCACTACCTGCGCCCCGAGACCGCGCAGGGCATCTTCCTCAACTTCGCCAACGTGCTGACGAGCAGCCGGATGAAGCCCCCGTTCGGCATCGCCCAGATCGGCAAGTCGTTCCGCAACGAGATCACGCCGGGCAACTTCATCTTCCGCACCCGCGAGTTCGAGCAGATGGAGATGGAGTTCTTCGTCAAGCCGGGCGAGGACGAGGAGTGGCACCAGTACTGGATCGACGAGCGGACCCGCTGGTACGTCGAGCTCGGCATCGCCAAGGACAATCTGCGGCACTTCGAGCACCCGAAGGACAAGCTCAGCCACTACGCCAAGCGCACCGTGGACATCGAGTACCGGTTCGGCTTCACCGGCTCGGAGTGGGGCGAGCTCGAGGGCATCGCCAACCGCACCGACTTCGACCTGTCCACCCACGCCGAGCACTCGGGCCATGACCTGACCTACTTCGACCAGGCTGCCGGCGAGCGCTACATCCCATACGTCATCGAGCCGGCGGCGGGCCTCAGCCGGAGCCTGATGACGTTCCTCGTCGACGCCTACGAGGAGGACGAGGCGCCGAACACCAAGGGCGGCGTCGACAAGCGCACGGTGCTGCGCCTCGACCCGCGGCTTGCGCCGGTGAAGGTCGCCGTGCTGCCCCTCAGCCGCAACGAAGACCTGACCCCGAAGGCCAAGGACCTCGCCGCCGAGCTGCGCCGCGGCTGGGGCGTCGACTTCGATGACTCAGGTGCGATCGGTCGCCGCTACCGCCGCCAGGACGAGATCGGCACGCCGTACTGCGTCACCGTCGACTTCGAGACCCTCGACGACGACGCCGTGACCGTCCGTGAGCGCGACTCGATGAGGCAGGAGCGGATCCCGATGACTGGCATCAGCGCCTACTTCGCCGAGCGTTTCGTGGGCTGCTGACGTGCCCGCAGGGCAGAATGCCTCTGTGCTGCGCCGACTTGCCCCCCTCACGGTGACCGCCCTGCTCTCGCTCGGGGCGCTGGCCGGATGCAGTGGCAACGACGACGGCAACCAGCAGTCCAACGACCCGTCGCAGACCCCGACCTCGGAAACCACCGAGTCCGACGAGCCCTACCTCCCGGTTCCCGACGGCGTCGAGCTGACCGAGCAGGGCAGCGAGCTCGCCGTGGGGGAGTCGGCGGTGATCGCATGGCAGCCGCGGCAGAACCTGGTCGGCGTCCTGGACATCGACGTGACCCGCCTGGAGCAGACGTCGTTCGCCGAGTCGTTCCAGGGCTGGGACGTGAAGGCGGAACAGAAGAAGAAGGTCAGGCCGTACTTCGTGCGCGCCACCGTGACCAACCGCGGCGAGACCAACCTCAGCGGCCGGCTGGTCCCGCTGTACGCCGTCGACAGCGCCGACGCCCTGGTCGAGCCCACCAAGTTCACCGACGACTTCAAGCCGTGCCCGGGTGGCACCCTGCCCAAGGGCTTCTCGAGGGACGACACAGCCAAGCTGTGCCTGGTCTACCTGATCGCGCCCGGTCAGAAGCTGACCGGCGCGACCTTCCGGCCCACCACGGACTTCGACGCCATCACCTGGACCGGCGAGATCCAGCGGATCGAGCAGCCCGACAAGGACAAGAAGAAGGGCAACGGCTGACGGGCGTGATTTGGGCGCTCCGGCGGCGCTCGCGGACAATGGCGGCATGTCCGTGCCCACCTCGCTGACCCTCGGGTCGCTGCGCGTCGAGACCCCCGTGGTCCTCGCGCCGATGGCGGGCATCACCAACGCGGCCTACCGCCGGCTGTGCGCCGAGCAGGGGGCCGGCCTGTACGTCTGCGAGATGATCACGTCGCGCGGCCTGGTGGAGCGCGACGACACCACCCTGAAGATGTTGGTGTTCGACGACGCCGAGTCGGTCCGGTCAGTCCAGCTCTACGGCACCGACCCGGTCTACATCGGCAAGGCGGCCGAGATCCTCTGCGGCGAGTACGGCGTGGCCCACATCGACCTGAACTTCGGCTGTCCGGTGCCGAAGGTGACCCGCAAGGGCGGCGGCGGAGCGCTGCCGTGGAAGCGCGGGCTGCTCGGCCAGATCCTCGAGCACGCGGTCGGTGCCGCCGCGCCGTACGACGTCCCGGTGACCATGAAGACCCGCAAGGGCCTCGACGACGACCACCTGACCTACCTCGACGCCGGCCGGATCGCCGAGGAGTCCGGCTGTGCCGCGATCGCGCTGCACGGCCGCACGGTGGCGCAGGCCTACTCGGGCCAGGCCGACTGGGAGGCGATCGCGGCACTGGTCGACCACGTCGGCATCCCCGTGCTGGGCAACGGCGACATCTGGGAGGCCGCCGACGCGGTGCGGATGGTCGAGCAGACCGGCGCGGCGGGCGTGGTCGTGGGCCGCGGGTGTCTGGGGCGGCCGTGGATCTTCCGCGACCTCGCGGCGGCATTCGCGGGCACGCAGGTCGCCACCCTGCCGTCGCTGGGCGAGGTGGCCGCGATGATGCGCCGGCACGCCGAGCTGCTCTGCGAGCACATGGGGGAGGAGCGCGGCTGCAAGGAGTTCCGCAAGCACGTCTCCTGGTACCTCAAGGGCTTCGCCGCCGGCGGCGAGATGCGCCGCTCCCTGGGGCTGGTGGACAGCCTCGCCGGGCTCGACGCGTTGCTGGCCGGCCTGGACCCGGACGAGCCGTTCCCGGTGGCCGAGCTGGGGACTCCCCGGGGCCGCCAGGGGACGCCTCGCAACCGCGTCGTACTGCCGGAAGGGTGGCTTGACGACACCGACGGCATCGGGTGCACTGAGCGCGAGGATGCGACGGAGGTCACGGGCGGGTGACTCGAAACACCCCGTAAAAAGTGGTTGCTGATTCACCAACCAGCTCCCGGATCTGCTTTAGTCGTTGATCGTGCCCGTCATTACCCACGGTCGGGCACGGACCTGACCGCAATCTGCAAAGGATCAGCGCTGTGGCACATCACCGCCACAAGCGGGACACCAATGCCCGCCGGTTCAACCCGTTTCGAGTCAAGGCAGTCACCATCGCCGCCCCCCTCGCCTTCGTGGCGACCGCCTCCGCGGTCACCCTCGGGGTGCTCAACGAGAGCCCGCAGGCGGCGGACATCTTCGCAGCGTCGGTGAGCGACGCGAAGGTCGCCGACGTCGGTGCACAGGACCGTGACAGCGAACCGGTCTCCCGGAGCGCGCCCGCCCGGATCGAGCGCGAGCCCTCGAAGGTCGAGCAGGTCATGGCCGACCGCAAGGTGGCTGCCGCCATCAAGCAGGCCGACACCAAGCAGTGGACCACCGCGCCGCTCAACCTGTGGAGCCAGCCCGGTGACGACGCGAAGAAGCTCGGTGAGATCGACGAGGGCAAGCAGGTCCTGGTCACCGGCCGGGCGCTCTACGAGAGGGTGGAGATCGTCGTCGACGGCGAGTCGCGCTGGGTGACCGCCGGCTACCTCTCGGCGGAGAAGCCGTTCACGCTCGGCGGCGAGTGCACGAACGGCACGTCCGTGGAGTCGGCCGTCAGCGAGAGCGTCAAGAAGGTCCACGCGGCCGTCTGCGCCGAGTTCCCCGAGATCACCGTCTACGGAACCCTCCGCGGCGGCGGAGGCGACCACGGCACCGGCCACGCGGTCGACATCATGATCAGCGGCGAGCGAGGCTGGCAGGTCGCCGAGTTCGTGCGCAAGTACTACTCCGAGCTGGGCGTCAAGTACATCATCTACTCCCAGCAGATCTGGTCGCTCGAGCGCGGCAGCGAGGGCTGGCGCGGCATGTCGGACCGTGGTTCGGCGACTGCCAACCACTACGACCACGTGCACGTTTCTACGTTCTGATTTTGTCGGAGGGTCAGTGACGCCAGCCCGCGATGCGATCTCGCGTCTGCGGGCCGCAGCGGTGCCTGCGACGGCGACCGCGGTGGTGTAGGCGGACCACGGCACCACCGCCAGCCAGAGCCGCATCAGGTCGCCGTCCGGTCACCCGCCATCTGGGCTGAGCCGCCGATGATCGCGGTCCGGATCCCGACTGACCGAACTCGATGCCGCCTCCCCACCGGCCGGCGACCCGCTCAGCTTCGTTGGCGATGACAAACGATGGGGCCTCGCGCGCCGGCTCCTCGCCGACGACGCCGTGGAAACGCGCGACCGGGTGGCAGCTCTCCTGCTGCTCCTTTACGCCCAACCCGCCGCCCGCATCATCCGGCTGACTCGCGCGAGCATTCAGGTCGACGACCACGAGGTCCTGCTTCGGCTCGGTGAGGACCACGTGCTCCTCCCGCCACCGCTGAGCGAGCTGATCCAACGACTTCCCGAGCAGGTGCCAGCCGGGATAGCGCGCAACCTCGTCAAATGCGACCTCTGGCTGTTTCCCGGACGCAGACCGGGCCACCCGATGAGCCCGACGACGATGTCCACGCGCCTGCGAAGCTCGGGATCGAACCACGCCCGGCGCGCAACACCGCACTGCTGCAGCTCGGCGCCGAGCTGCCCAGCCTCGTCCTCGCCGACCTCCTCGGAGTCCACATCAACACTGCCGAACGCTGGAACGCCGCCGCCGGTGCCCGCTGGACCAACTACGCCGCCACACGGCTATCGCCACGCTGACTCTGCGGCACGAACCGCAGCTGCGGCTCCGACTGACGAGCGCGACCAGCGGCAGATGAATGCAGTTCGTCGCGGCGCCGCAGACGAGGTTAGGCCGGTTGCCGGGCGGACTCGAAGAACGTGATCAGCTCATCGGCGACCGACTCCGGCGCGAGCACCGGCGCGAAGTGTCCGGCCCCTGGCAGCTCCCAGACCTGGGAGTCGGCGACGTGCTGGGCGATGAACTCCGCCGCTGCGGTGAAGAACGGCCGCAGTCGGGTCTGCTGGCCCATCAGAACCAGCACCGGCACCGTGATCCGAGCGAGTGCCTCGGGGTCGGTGGACCGTGGCCCCTCGTATGACCCGTCCTGCTGCACGAACCGGAGCATCGCCGGCACTCGCGCGGCCCACAGGTCGTCGAAGCTCGTCTGCGTCAGCGCGGCGGTCTCCTCCTCGGTGCAGATCCACGGTGCGAAGACGCGGACCGCATCGACGAGCCGGCCGTCGGCGGCCGCTGCGCCGACATGCTGCATCGTGCCCAAGGTCTCGGCGAGGTCGTCCTCTGCCATCACCGGGATCAGCGTCGGCTCGTACACCGCCACGGCAGCGACAGCGTCACTGCGCGCGGCCGCGCCCAGGACCCACGCCCCGCTGCCCGACCAGCCGACGACGTAGACCGGCTCGCCGATGCTGTCGACGAAAGCCGTCACGTCGTCCTCCAGGCGCGGCGGCGAGTGGTCAGGGTCATCCGCCGACAGTCCGCGTCCGCGGGTGCTCGGCAGATAGCAGGTGAACCGGTCGGTGAGGTGGGGCAGCACGGCGTCCCAGGCGATCTCGCCGTCGCCGATGCCGCCGTGGACTAGGACCAGCGCCGGCCCGTCTCCCAAGACGCGTCCTGCGATCTCGGTGCCGTCGGTGGAAACCGCTCGGTGAATTCTCGTGTCGGTCATGGTGATCGCTCCCGATCGAGGCGCCGCTGTTCGGCGCGTCTACAGGGATGCTCGGACGCTCGGCGGGTGGCCGGCATCGGTGTGATTGGCCAACCTGCGGCGGCCGCTACGCGGTTCTGCGTAGTCATCTCACCGGGTGACGGTCAGCCCGTGGTCGATGGCGTAGCGGGCGGCCTGGGTCCGTGAGGTGACCCCGATCTTGTGGAAGATGTTCGTCAGGTGCCGGGCGACAGTGCGGTCGCTGATGAAGAGCGTCTCGCCGATCTCCCGGTTGGAGCGGCCGTCGGCCACCAGGGCCAGCACCTCGCACTCGCGCCGGCTCAGTCCGTCGGGCGGCGTTGGCGCCGGCCGGTGTGCGCCCAGCCGAACGTAGGTCGCATCCGCTTGCGCGGCCTCCGCTGCCGCGGACGCCTCGTCGCCGAGTGACTGGTAGGCCTGGGCGAGGAGGGCACAGGTGCCGGCGGCGTCGTACGCCGCGCCCAGCTCGTGCCAGCGTCGGCAGGCGTCGCGAAGCAGCGGGAGGGCCTCCTCGGCGCGGCCCTCGGCCAGCAGCACCGCGCCGCGTGCCGCGGCGGCCATCGCCTCCAGCCCCGAGGTTGCATACATCGCCGCGGTCTCCACGAGTTCGGACGCGGCGGCCCTCGCGTCCTCCAGCCGTCCCGCAGCGACCGCGATCTCGACCGCGGCGGCGCACAGCGGCGCCCGCCGCAGGGGGTCGTCGCCCACGGCTGTCACGGCGGTGCGTACCGATGTCGCGGCCCCGGCCGCGTCGCCCCCCTGGAGCTGTAGCAACGCTCGTCCCGGCTGCGGGTCCCGTCCGCGGGCGTGCGCCTCGTCGTATGCCTCCGCGGCGGTTGGGTCGCCGCGCAACCGGCGCGCCTCACCGACGACGTACCAGGCCTCCGCCGCATAGTCGACCCGCATCGCATCGAGGTCCGTCACCACCTGCAGCGCCGAGCGCTCGGCCTCCTCCCATGCTCCGCGGAGGCTGTGGAGCTGAGCCCGGTGCACTGCGCACAGGCCGCCGAATACTCCGACTGCGGGGAGTGTGGACAACCAGTCCTCGGTCAGATCGGTCCAGCGGGTCATCCGGCGGAGGTCGGCGACCTCGTGACAGGCCGCGATGGTATGGCAGTAGAGGCTGCCCGCCATGAACGGTCCGATACGGCTGTCCAGAGCAGCGACCATCGCCTCGTCGAGCAGCGCCAGCCCGTCGACCACCTGGCCGGCCCTGATCAGCGCGCGCCCCTCGCAGTTGACGCCCAAGAGCACCACGCCGGGCTCGTCGATCCGGATGCCGAGGGCCTGCATCCGGCGGGCCGCGTCCACCGCTGCCGTCGGCTGCCCGGCCTGCAGACTCAGCTCGACTTCGGTCACCTGGATCAGCAGCCCGTGCGCGGGGCACTCCGGGGTGCCCTCGAGCAGACGCCCGGCGCGGCCGATCCAGCCCGTGGCCTGCGGCACGTCGCCCCGTCCCATGTGAAAGACCCCGAGCAGCATCGCCGCCCACGCGGCCCCGGCCGGCTGGGAGTCGGCCAGAAAGGCCTCGCACGCGGCGGCCTCGAGCCGCAGATTTTCCTCGACGCGGCCGAGCCACCACATGGCATCTGCGTACGCTGCAAGATCGTCGGCGGTGAGTCGCTCGGCCCCGACGACACCGAAGTGCGCCGCGGCAGTGGCCCAGTCGTGTGCCTCGTGAGCCTGCCGCGCCAGAATCAGACTGTCCGCCGTCTCGTTCACCGCCTTCTCGTTCACCGCCGTCCCCGTCGACGGACAGCAGACTATCGATCGCAGAGGACCGCCGGCCCGCCCATCGGCATGTCCGATCGCGTCCGCGGCCGCAGCCTGTCGGTGCCGCAGGGGGACATCCCGCGAGTCGGCGCCGGATTCACGGCGTTGGAACGATTCGGTGCGCCGGTCCAACGATGGCCGTGCACGGCCGCGACCGACCTACCCGAAGGTCAGCCCGTACTTCTGGATGAGGGGCATGGTGGCTTCGAAGTCGCCCTCGCAGCCGTAGGGGGCGATGACGGGGCCGAGGTCGAAGTCGTCAGTGGCGGTGTCGATGATGCGGAACGCCTGCTCCAGTCCGCCGGGCGAGATCAGCTCCAGAAGCCGAGCGGGTTCGTCGGCGGCGTTGAAGAAGGTGTGCCACTCGCCGCGTGGCTTGAAGACCAGGTCACCGACCTCGGCGACGTGCTCCTCGTCGTTGGCGACGAACCAGACCCGACCTTCCAGGATGAGGCTGAACTCGTCCTCCTTGGTGTGCCGATGCAGGGGGGCGGCGATGGCGCGAGGGGCGAGCAAGTGTTCGACCACCGCCAGGTTTCCGCCCCAGTCCTTGGAGTCGACCAGGAATCGGTCTCGACATCCCAGCGGCGAGCCGAGGATCTCGCCTTCGCCGGCGCGGATGACTCGTGTCTTCATGGGTCGAGCATCGTGCGTCGCGCACCGATGCGCCATTGCAGAAATCTGGTACGCCGTCCCGAAGCATCTGGTAGGCCATCGGTATGGGCACGCACGAGCGCGCGATCGACAAGCTGGAATCGGTGGCGGCCTCGGGTTCCGACTTGGTGACGCTGTGGCGAGAGGCAGGTCCGCTGTTGGCCGAGGCAGTCCCGCACTTCGAGGCCGCGTGCTTCTTCACGGTTGACCCGTCGTCGCTACTCACGACCAGCCACTTCCAGGAGGGTCTGCCCGAGATCCCGGGTGAATGGCTGGGCCGGGAGTACGCCGAGGGTGACTACAACTCCATGAGGGAGGTCCTGCAGTCAGCGCGGGGCGTCGGAACGCTCGATGATGCGACCGGCGGTCGGCCGGAGCTCGCTCGCAAGTTCAGTGAGGAGATGCAGCCGTTCGGATGCGACCAGGAGCTGCTCTTCGCCCTGCGGACACGCGACGGCGAGCCCTGGGGCCTGGTCGGGCTGTACCGCGAGACTGGTCGACCGGCGTTCTCAACCCAGGAGATGAGCCTGGTATGCCGGGTCGCGCCAGGGCTCGCCGCCGGGGCCCGGCACGCCTTGCTGCTCGGCCAGGCGTGGGAGCCCGACCTTCCGGAGGCGCCGGGTCTGGTCATCCTCGACGAGCGGCTCGCGGTCGAATCGGCGACACCCACCTCACCCGGATGGCTCGCTGACCTCGGTGGGACGGTCGAGACGCCACCGGTCAGCGTGCTCGCTGTTGCGGGACAGGTGTTGAGCGAGGACCCCGGCCTTGCCACCTCCCGGGTGCTGGCCGACGACGGGCGTTGGATCGTGCTGCATGGCTCCCGCCTCGCCCACCGCGACGGAAGACATCGCGTGTCGGTCGTCATCGAGTCCGCCCAGCCCGTCCACCTGACTTCGCTCCTGATGCGGGCCTACGGTCTGACCTCGCGCGAGCAGGAGGTCACTCGCCGGGTGCTCCGCGGAGAGTCGACGGGGAACATCGCGCGTGAGCTGGGCATCGCGAGCGGGACCGTGCAGGCACACCTACGCAACATCTTCGAGAAGACCGGCGTCCGGAGCCGACGAGAACTGGTCGCTGTCGCCTTCCAACGCCACTATGAGCCCCGCGTGCGGGACAACGAGCATCGGACGACAATCAGCCTTCCCGCACGGCACGGTCCGATGCCGGCCCAGGCCCACGGCGGCGGCTGAGCAACCTTCCGGCGCGCAACCCGGTCGGTTGGATCATGCGACGCCACCGGCACGGGCCGAACCTGCAGTGCCGATTGAGCCTTCGACAGGCTCAATCTTCCGACCTCGTCGTACCGTGTTCGAGCCCCGCCCAACCGGGCGGGGCTCGAGTTCCGTCTGGGCAGTGACGACAGGCCAGCACGACGGAAGGACCGGGATGGCGGGGGACCACGACGAGGAGTTCGTCGAGTTCGCCACGGCGTCGCTGCCCGGCCTCCGCCGGACCGGCTATCTCATGTGCGGCGACTGGCATCGCGCCGAGGACGCCGCCCAGGAGGCGCTGATCCGGGTCTACCGCTCCTGGCACCGGGTGGAGAGGCGAGAAGGCCTGCTCGCCTACGCCCGGCGGACCACGGTGCGGATCCTCATCGACGAGTCGCGCCGCCCCTGGCGCCGCGAAACGCCGACCGAGGAGCAGCACGACGCGGGGGTGCCGGATCCGACCGTGGGGTCGGACGAGCGCGACGCGATGGTGCGGGTGCTGTCGTCGCTGTCACCCAGACGGCGCGCCTGCGTCGTCCTCCGCTACTACCACGACCTGTCCGTCGCCGAGACGGCTCGGGCGCTGGGGTGCTCGGAGGGAACGGTCAAGAGCCAGACCTCCGATGCGCTGCGCGCGCTCCGGCCGCTCGTCGGCGACGTCGTGGACACCAGGAGCCCGCGATGAACGACCTTCACGACCGTCTCGACCGGGCCGCCGACGACACCGGCCGGCCCGTCACCACCGACCCGATCGAGCTGCTCGGCCGCGCCCGCGCCTCGCGACGGAGGCGGCAGCGGCTCCGCATCGGCGGCGTGCTGACCGGCGCGGCTGCGCTGACCGCCGCGGCAGCCCTTGCCGTCCCTCTCGTCCAGGGCGACGCCGGCACGCCGGCGGAGTCCGACCCGTCGCTGCCGGCAGCAACGGGGAAGGCAAGCGAGCCAGAGACCGCGGGCCTGCGCGACTCCGAGATCGTCCGTCGCTGCGAGGCGCAGCTGCAGAAGTACTTCGCCTACCCCATGTACTCCCCGGGGAAGTGGAGGGTCGCGCACGACCGGCAGTACGCCGTCGGCGACCTCGTCCAGCTCGAGGCCGGTCAGTTCGGCAGCAACCCGGTGCTCTGCGTGATCCCGGAGAAGGGGCAGGAGCAGCAGGACGTGCCGTTCACCCGGTTCGCCGCCGACACCAGTCAGCCGGGGGGCCTCGCCGAGCTCTGCTCGGAGAGCTTCACGTCCCTCACGAGGGGTGAGCCGTGGGTCGACCTGCGCGGCGCCGAGGTGGTCGCAGCCGACGGCGACGGGGACGTCACGGTCGCCCTGCTCCGGCTCGGCAACAACTATTACTCGTGCTCGATCTCGTCGCCCACGTGGGACGCCGGCCTCACCGACGTCTCCACCACCGGGCGCGGCGACATCTACTTCAACGGCGCCACGACCGGCAGCTCCAACAAGTCCATCGTCGGCGAGACGGCGTCGTACTACACCGGTGCTGGCCTCACCGATCCGCTCGCTGAGAGGATCCGGGTGACCTTCGCCGACGGCACCGTGGTGGAGCGGCCGGTCGGTGACGATGGCGCGTACGCCGTGATGATCCGGGTGCCGGGCGAGGGTGGCCTGCTGGACCACACCACCGAGGTGCTGGGCGCCGGCGACCGGGTGCTGGCGGAGTTCGCGCCGAGGTAGCGAGGCGGCTGCCCCGGCCTCGCCCGACGACCTCAGCAAGCCGATCGGTGGAGCCCGGCACGCGGCGGCTCTCAGCGCAGGTCGCGCTGCCGAAGGTCCGTGACATCGGCGATCCGCACGTAGTCCTCGTCGCAGTGCCAGACCGCCGTGTCGTGGCGGAGCGCGATCGCGGCGATCAAGCAGTCGGTCGGCGAGCGTACGGTGTGCCCGCTCCGGTGCACGGCGCGGGCGAG
>Ga0299913_10001214_pt1 | contig 18590 bp, 17 predicted proteins | sample RVTome_9_FD_201360 | JGI IMG/M metagenome (GOLD analysis project Ga0299913, IMG submission 201360) | Soil microbial communities from uranium-contaminated site in the Upper Colorado River Basin, Wyoming, United States - RVT155D38 (version 2) ... | reverse complement strand
CGAGATCACGAACAGCGAACCGGCGATCCCGGTGATCACCACCGGGATCCCGGTGAGGAAGTGCCGGCGCGGCGAGATCCGGTCCCAGCCGTAGACGTAGATCGCGATGAAGATCGCCTCGAGGAAGAACGAGAACCCCTCGAGCCCGAAGGCGAGGCCGAAGACGTCGCCGAAGGTCGCCATGAAGTTCGGCCAGAGCAGCCCCAGCTCGAAGCTGAGGATCGTCCCGGTGACGACCCCGACCGCGAACAGCGCGATCATCACCTTCGACCAGCGCTTGGCGACGGTGCGGTAGACCGGGTTGCCGGTGCGAAGCCAGAGCCCCTCGAGGAACAGCACCAGCGCCGGGAAGGCGACCCCGAAGCAGACCAGTGGAATGTGCACGGCGAAGGAGAGCGCCTGCATCTGGCGCGCCTCGAGCAGGTAGCCCTGGTCGACCGGGGCGAAGGCGGAGGCCAGCAACTGGTACACAACGCGGGTCTATCAGGTGAGCAGGGCGGAGCAAAAGACGCGAGGGGCAGTCGCGGCGCTGGCGGCGCTGGCGCTGGCCGGCGCCCTCGTCGCCTGCGGTGAGGACGAGACGCTGACCTCGCCGTCGCCCGAGCCTGTCGCGACCACCCCCGAGCCCTCCGCCGAGGAGACCGATCAGGCTCCCTCCGCGCCGCAGAGCGCCGGCGACGACCGCCCGCCGGCCCCCGACGACGTCATCGAGGACCGCCCCGGCGGCCCCGGCGACGCCGGTCCCCAGGCGGGGACCCGCCCGCCGAGCGCCAGCGACGCGCGCCGGATCGAGGCCAGCGTCAAGCGCTACATCGCGGCGCTCAACGCCGATGACGGCGCGGCGCTCTGCGCGCTGCTGGCCCCGGGGGCGCTGCGCGGCGTCGAGCTGCCCGAGCGCCGCGACAGCTGCGCCGCCACGATGACCGCCTCGATCGGCCACCCGCCCCCCGACCGGGCGCCGCGCTGGCTCGCCACCCGCCAGGTCGACGCCGACTCGGTGGTTCTCGTCCGCGGCGGCGACGGCCGCCTCACCGGCACCGTGGTCCACCGCTTCGCCGGCCGCGAGCCCTCCATCGAGGAGGACGTGATCTACCTGCGCCGCAGCAACGGCGCCTGGCGCCTGGCGAAGCCGAGCGCCACCTTCTACCGTGCGATCGGCGCCCGCGATGTGCCGATCACGGCGCTCACTCCGCCGCGCCAGGGGTAGCGCAGACTTCAACCGGGCCCTCGCCGCCGAAGCCGAGCCGCCAGGGTCGTGTCGAGCGATCGGCGGGGATCTCCAACGCAGCGCCCGGCTCGCCCGGCGGCAGCGGCCCGAGGCCGACCGGCAGGCCGGCGGAGAAGCGGCCGAGGAGGATCTCGGCGTCGGAGCGACCGAGGTTGGTGAAGGTCGCGGTTCCCGCGGTCAACAGCACGGTCCCTCCCGCATCCAGGGTCTCGCAGCCGCTGTTCTGCGCGCCGGCGGCGGGCGTGAGCGCGAGCCCGAGCGCGGCCGCCGTCGTCCCGTCCGCGTATTGACGATCGATCTCGGGGCGGTCGAGCAGCTCGGCCTCGCTGAAGGCAGGCGAGCCGTGGTCCTTCACGGCGGAGAAATAAGTGGCTGGGGTCGTTTGGACCGAAATGAAATCGACTCGAAACTCCGGCGCCACGCTCCCGTCGGCGATCTCCACCCCGGCAAGTGACGCCCGCAGGGAGTCGCTGCTCGGCACCCAGCGCTGCTCGTGCTCGCGGTACATCAGCGAGAGGCCACCCCAGGACGTCAGCGTGATCACCGCGGCCGCGACCAGGGTCGCGGATCTGCCGATCCGCACGCCGCGCAACAGCTCGCCCGCGACCAGGAGCAAGAAGACCGCCGCTGGGTACTGGTAGCGGCTCGAGGTCGGCAGCCGCTCGGCTGTGACGTTGAGGGCGGCGAGGACCCAGAAAGAGAGCGCGATCGCCAGGACGACCATAAGGTCGGTGGAGATCCGTTCCTGCCGGCGCACGCGCAGGACCGCGAGGGCGAGAGCCGCGACCAGCAGGATCTGGCCGTAGATCAGGTGCGGCTGGTCGGGCTCGCTGCCGTCGCCGGTGGCGAGCCCCAGCAGCGAGACGACTCCCGCCGCGGCGCCGTCGAACACGTACTCGGGGACCTGGTCGAGGTTGCCGAGGCTGAAGGAGCTCTCTGCGGTATGCCCCCAGCCCAGCCACCAGATCCCCCAGAGCTCGATCGGCAGCAGCGCGACGTAGAGGCGGCCGGCCCGCCGTCTGGGACTGAGGATCACGTGGGCCAGGGCGCCCGCCGCGAAGCAGAGGCCCGTGCTCGAGAACGCCAGCGAGAACGCCAGCAGGGCGCAGGCGATCCGATCCCCCTTGCGGTCGCCGCGGTCGAGGGCGATCAGCATGCCGAGCCCGGCCGCGACCGAACCGAAGTAGCCGACCTGGAAGGCGAACAGCAGGTCCTCGAAGGCGGCGCCGAGGAAGAGGACCATGATCGCCGCCAGCAGCGCCGGCCACTCCCCGATTCGGGGGCGGAGGTGCAGGAAGAGGAGCACCGCGCTGAGCAGGAAGACCGCGATCGCGACGACCTGGTAGGGCATCGCCGAGCCCATTCCGAAGACCGCGAGCAGCAGCTTGTAGATCACGACCGGCGCCAACACGATGTGCTCGTGAAAGGGATCGAGGAAATCGCCGAGGCTCGATCCCCGGCGATTGAGGAGCAGCTCCCACTCGTCGCTGATAAAGGTCAGCTGCGAATTGAGGTCGAGCAGGATCACCCCCGACACGGCCGCCGCGGTCGCCAGGCAGATCACCGCCAAGTCGCCCTCTCGCACCCCCGCCACCAGCCGGGCACGCATGGCGAAAAGCCTAGTCGCGCCTGAGGCGGCCGGCGCCAGGTCCCCCGAGGCTGCGGCTAGCGGCCGACGCGGATGATCCGCGCCGCGACCCGGCCCCGCTTCTGGCGCAGCAGGGTCAGGTAGACGCGCTCAGGCGCGAGCGCCGTCGTCCACATCGCCGAGGCGCTGCGGCGCCGGTCGGGAGGCGGCACCCGGGTCGGCAGCCGCTCGTGGCCGCGGCCGTGGTCGGGGTCGCGGTATGAGGTCGCCGGCAGCGAGAAGACCACCTCGCCCCTGCCGCGGCCGCCGAGCTTGCGAAGGCGCAGCTCCTGGCGCTCGTTGGTGGCGCGCACGTAGACGAACGAGCGGCCGAGCCCGGAGGGGTTGGAGAGGAGCCAGCGCCGCGAGGCGACCAGAACCTCCTTGCCGGGCCTGCCGAGGACGCGGTGGACGATGCTGCTGCTGCGGGGGGTCGCACGGCCGTATACGAGCGCGCTGCGCGAGAGGCTCGGGCGGCTGAGCTGGGACGGCGCCGCCGCCCGCGCGACCACCGCTGAGGCTCCCAGCGTCAGGCCTGCTCCTCCTCCCGAGCCGATCCCGCCGCTGGCGCCGGCGATCGGCACGGCGCGGATCACGTCGCCGCCGCCCTCCCTGGCCCGGTAGGCGAGCCAGTGGCGCGAGACAGCGATCGCGTCGGCGCCGGCGGCCGGCGTCCGCGCCCGCTCGGCAAGTGTCCGGCGGCCGAGCAGCGCGATCTGGCTGCCGCGACGGACCGCGATGAACGGCCCGCCGATCGCCGGGTCGTCGCCGCGGAGGAGCCGCTCCCTCCCGGCGCGACGCAGCACCGAGGCGCCGTCGAGGCGCTCGAAGACGAGGTCGCGGCCGCTCGCCGAGGGATCGCCGGCGCCGGCCGCGGCGCGCTCGCGGGCGCCGGCGGGGACGGCGATCACCAGCGCCAGCGCCGCCGCCGCCAGCAGCGCCGCGTCGCCGAGCCGGAAGCCGCGATAGAGCGAGGGGCGCTGGGTCATCAGCTCGGTGGTGCGGATCCCGGCCGGGCGATCGCAGACCGGCGCCAGCCCGAGCACGGGGATCGCCCGGCCCGCGCCGAAGGCGAGCCCGATCGCGACCCCGATCGCGGGATCGCCGACCGCGAAGCTGATCCCGGCCAGCGCCCAGACCCCGAAGCTGAGCACGAAGGTGGTGAAGCCGAGGCCGAGCAGGATCCCGTAGAGGAACGCGGCGAGCGGCATCGGCATCAGCCGCCGCCAGTGCTCGGGGAGCTGGCGGCGCACCTGCGGGACGATTGGCAGCCCGCGCGCCTCGGCGAGCGCGGCGAGGACCGCGATCGCCGCCGCCAGCAGGTAGGCGAGTCGGCCGCCGGCGCCGTGGACCAGCCCGCCGAGCCAGGCCAGCGCGCCGAAGGTGGCGACGCCGCCGAGCAGCGCGCCCGGCGCGAAGGCGGCCAGCGCCGCGAACGTCGTGCGCCGGCCGCCGGTGTGTCCGGTCGGCCCGATCGTCTCCACCATCGAGAACCCACACGGCGACCAGGCACCGGTCAAGCCGATCAAGAGCGCCGCCGCGACGAGGACCGCCTCGAGCCCCATCAGCAGGGCACCCTCGTCTGGTAGTACATGACGCAGAAGACCTTGCGGCCCTCGTAGCAGTAGCCGGCCAGCGCCCTGTCGCCGTTGACGCGGCGGTTGCTGTAGGCGCAGCAGTCCATCAGCCGGCGCACCTGGCCGCCGCAGCAGCGATACCAGGAGCCGTCCACCCAGGTGCGGAAGTTGAAGCGGCGCGCGACCTCGTCGCAGACCGGGGTGCGCGGCGCCGGCGGCAGGGGCCGGCCGTCGATGTCGCGCAGCAGCCGCCCGCTCTCGTCGAGCGGCCGGCCCTCGGCGTCGATCGGCCGACCGAGGTCGTCGATCGGGGCGCCGTCGCGGGCCCGCAGCGGCCGGCCGCGGAGGTCGATCCGCGGCATCCCGGTCGGGTGCGGGCAGGAGCCCGTCGTGTAGGTGTGCCCGCAGAAGTGATAGGCGTCGGACTCGCCGGGCTTCACCGCGGCGGCGACGACGCTGCCGCTGGTAGCAAGGAACAGCACCCGGCTGACCTTGGAGAGGAAGCCGCGACGGGAGGTGCCCTGGGCGATCCGCTCGCTGGCGGTCTCGCGCTCAGCCACCGCTCGCCGCCCCCACCCCGCTGGCCCGGCGCCGCTCGGCGGTGCCGAGCACGCTCTCGAGCTGCGCCAGGGTGTTGAAGGCGCCCTTGGCGAGCACCGTGCCGTCGAGGTCGAGCGCCACCGCGTAGGGGCTGCCGGGCACCTCCAGCTCGCGCCAGACGTCGGCATCGGATGCCTCGTCGAAAAGCGAGACGGAGAGGATCGGCTCCTGCCCGAGCGAGCCCAGCCCGGGCTCGACGGCCCGGCAGGCCTGGCAGCCCTCGGAGAGGAAGGCGGCGAGGAGCAGCTCGGTGCGGGGCCCGCCCTCGAAGCGCCCGGTCAGCGCCAGGCGTTCGCCCAGCGGCGGCCCCTCCTCGGGAATCTCGAGCGCCGACTGCGGTCCGAGGCGGAGGCGCAGCATGCCCACCTCGCGGGCCAGCGCCAGCACCGCGACGGCGAGGCCGACGCAACAGAGAAGGGCGCCGATCAGGCCGAGGGTCAGCCACTGGTCGGTGCTGAGCGCGGAGCTGGGCAGCATCGGCACCACTGCGAACGCGGCGGCGAGGGCGAAGTTTCGGACCACGCCGGGCCAGCCGACTCGCGAGCGGCTGCCGAAGCAGGCGCACGGCGCTCCCGCCCGCCCGCGAAGCAGCGCACCGATCAGCCCCAGCCCGAAGAGGGCCAGCAGAGCGGCGGCGAGGTAGGCAGCGGCGTCGGACCCGGCGCCGACCGCGACCGCGAGGCCAAGCTCGGCGGCGATCAGCGATCCCCAGGCGAACCAGCGCAGCGGCGAGTCCGGCAGGCCAAAGGTGCCGAGCGCGGCGACGCTGGAGCGCGGGCTGGCGAGCTTCAGCAGGGCGGCTCCCGCCAGCACCGCTGCCAGAGCTAGGTGGGCGACGACACCGAGCATCTGCCGCGGTATTGAAGCGGATCAGCCCGGCAGCGCCTCGATCCAGTCGAGCCGGCGGCCGCAGAGCTCCGCTGCGTCGGCGGGATCCAGGTATTCGACGACGGCGTCGGCTGCGGTGGCCGAGGAGATCAGGATCGGTCCGAGGCCGAACGGATCGCCGCCACTGCCCGGCCGCGCGCCGCCGTCGTCGTAGCCCAGCTCGAGGCGGTGGGTGCCGGGGCCGAGCTCAATCCGCCCGACTTGGGTGGGCAGCCCCTGGTGGTCGATCAGGTGCCGTTCCGCGCCGACCGCGCTGCCGCCGATGCGAACCTCGACCCGGCCGCGGAATGAGCCACCGACCCAGACCCCGAGCCGGCCGCCGGAGCCGAGCGTGAATCGACCGGTGGCGATGCCCGAGCCGCCGGGATAGGCGAGACTGGTGTCGGCCTCCTCGACCGTCCATGATCCCGGAAGCGCGAGGGTCCCGACCCCGATCGGCAGCGGCGGCTGCCGGCTCGCCGCCGCCAGGTGGGCGGCGCCGGGAGCCTGCGCCAGCCGCCGCACCGCTGCGCAATCCGCACGAGCGGATGGCGCCCGGTCACCGCCGAGCGGCAGATGCTCAAGCGGCGTTGCCAGGCTCGCGTCCTGCTGCCAGACCTCGTAGTGCTCGCCCCGCCAGGTCAGGTCGAACGGCAGCGGCGGCCGGCTTGCCAGCGGCGAGCGCCGCAGCACGAGCGTGCGGTATTCGAGCAGCGCCGCGAGGTCGAAACGATCGATGTCGGCGAACTCGCCCTTCTCGAGGCCCCGGCCCTCGCGCAGCGGCACCACCCGGCGCCTCAGCTCCGATGCGCCCTCAGGGTCGGCATCGCGGAGGAAGTGCCGGACCCCATAGGGCTCGTAATCGGTCATCAGCGTCGGCCCCGCGCCGGCGATCTCCTCACCGATGTACTCCAACTCGGCGAGCCGCTCGCGCGGCGCCAGCGACACCTCGTCGTAGGCGAGCGCGTACGACCACAGGGCCCCGACCGCGATCGCGGCCAGTGCCGCGCCCCCCTCGATGTAGGAGCGGCGCTCGATCAGCGCTGCGCCGCCGAGCGCCCCGGCGAAGAGGATCGCCGGCGAGACGGTGGCGAGGGCCTTGGCGTCGATCCAGGGCGAGCCGAGGGCGATCAGCAGGAGCGCGCCGAGGAGAAGCGCGGTGACGAAGAGCACCGGCACGAAGACCCGTTCGCGGAGCGCGAGGACAGCGCCGGCCAGCGCCGCGATGACGACGACCGCGATAAGGATGCCGGTGATCGCCGGGTCGACCGGGTCGACCCGAAAGTCGCCGACGGGCCAGATCCCGAACCCCTGCCAGAGGCTCAGCGGCTCGAACAGGTTGCCCAGCTCGCGAGGGTCCGTGAGGGCGCCGGCGTCACGGGGGACGAAGCCGCCGTCGAGCAGCCAGGGCAGTGAGAGGGCGGCGAGCACGACCGCGAACGCAGCCGCGGCGCGCCCGGTGCGACCCAGCCCCTGGAGCCGGAGGCCGAGCAGGACCGTGAGGCCAAGCGCCGGCGCCAGCCAGATCCCGGCCCCGCCGGGTGAGAGCAGGGCGATCAGGGCGCTCGCTGCGAGCGCCGCGGGCAGCGCGTTTCGCCATGATCGCCACCCCTGCAGCGCCGCGGGCAGGAGCGGCACCAGCAGGGCCAGCAAAGCCGCCGAGGCGATCTCCTTCACCCCGCCCCAGAGGTAGTAGCCGACGAACAGCGCCGACAGCGAGCCCAGCACCGCCACCGCTGCGCTGAGCGGCGCCGAGCGAACCAGCTCGGCCGCGATCGCGTAGAGGCACAGCGCCAGCAGGGCCGCGATCGCGGCCATGTAGGCCTGGAAGAGCCAGGCCGGGTCGCTGCCGGTCAGCTCCGTCCCGATGCCGAGCGGGAGGAAGGCACCGATCGGGTATCCGCTGGCGAGGTTGAACGAGAGGGTGGCCTCGTACGTCGAAGGGGCCAGCCCGCCGAGGTCGCGGCCGTGCTCCATCAGCCGGTCGGTGATCGCGAGCCAGGTCGAGGTGTCGTCGAGCTTGACGTAGCCGGCGAAGGTCGCCTCGCCGGAGAGGACGATCGGAGCCGCATAGAGCGCGAAGACCACGCCGGCCGCAACACAAGCCCAGCTCGCGCCACCGAGCCATGAAAGTTGTGGGCGGCCGAGCAGGAAGCCTCCCACCGCCGCCGCCACGGCCAGCGGGGCCGAGAGCTGCGTGGTCGAGCCGCCGATCGTGGTCAGCTCGGAGAGGACGATCACGAACGCGAGGCCCAGCGGCACGAGCAGCGGCCCCGGGATCGCGACGCGGCTGACCTCGCGGACCAGCATCCCACAGCCGAGGCAGATCAGCAGCAGGGCCAGAGGGAATGCGAACCAGGAGAGGAGCAAGGCGCCTTTCCGGGCTCAGGCCGCGCCCTCGCCGGGGCGCTCAGCCGACCTGGGAGAGGTCCCCCGATTCCGCCAGCTCGAGCGCCCGACCGGCCTGCGGGTCGTAGATCTCGATCTGGAGGTCGCTGCCCGGGAAGGCGACGAAGGTGCTCTCGGGGGAGTCGCTCTTGGTCAGCGCGACGCCGCCGTTGGGGATCTCGGTGGTCTCCTCGCCCGATTCCCGCGCAAGGTCTTCGAGCCCGTCGAAGGCGTTCTGCTGCGCGTAGCTGCCCACCGTCAGGTAAGGATTGTCCGTCTCAGGCTCCTCTTCCTTCGGCAGATAGCGGACGTAGGTGCGCCCGTCGCTGATCACGGTCACTTCGTAGTCGACGCCGGGGCGCGGGCCGAGCCAGTAGACGGGGTAGGGCACGCTCGCTAGCTCCTCCCGAAGCTGGGAGGCGGGGACGACGTTGACGGTCTTCTCGATCTGCGGCCCGCCGGCACCGTCCTCCTCGGAGGAGTCGCCGTCGCCGCGAATGAAGAGCAGCCAGACGAGGATCGCGACGGCGATGACGATAACGACGATCGCCGAGGCGGGCAAGTTGCCGAGATTCGGCAGCCCGCCGGGACTGCCGGGCTGCGAGGAGCCTCCACTCGACGGTAGCGGTGGCTTGGGCCGCGGACTAGTGGGTTGTTCAGCCAATCGTCACTCCTCGGCTGCTAGTTACGAGGAAGGGCCCGGAAATCCTGTGGTCGCCGCAGCTCAGTAACGGAAGGAGACGAACCAGCGGGTGTCGCTGGGGTTGCCCTGCGTTTCCGTAATCGAGACCTGCAGGAACTGGCCCGCGGGAACCGTGACCGAGGCGGGGTCCTGGGCGCCGCAGACGTTGGAGCTGTTCCCGACCACGCAGGTCGCGACCACGTTGCCGTTGGCACGCACGTTCACCGTGAACTGTTGGCTGGAAGTGGTGTCGTTCAGATTTCGCGCCTGAAGACTCGTGATTGTCGCGCCACCGGCGGGGACGAGGATCGAGTCGACGCCGGGCAACTGATTGTTCGTGGCAAATCCGGTGGTGCAGCCCGCCTGACCATCGGTGAACGCTCCGAGGCAGTTGCCCGGGGAGACGTCGTTAGCGAAGCTCCTGAATAGGGCAACCGCCCCGCCGCCGGTGCCCGCGGGCCCCTGCGGACCAGTGACGCCCTGCGGGCCCTGCGGCCCGGTGACGCCCTGGGGACCCTGCGGCCCGGTGACGCCCTGGGCGCCGTCCTGGCCGGTGTTGCCCTGCGGACCCTGTGTGCCGGTCACGCCCTGCGGTCCCTGCGGGCCCTCGGGGCCGGTGACGCCCTGCGGCCCCTGCGGGCCGGTGACGCCCTGGATGCCCTGCGGGCCCTGCGGGCCGGTCGGGCCCTCGGGCCCCTGGATGCCCTGCGGGCCGGTGTTGCCCTGCGGGCCCTGCGGTCCGGTGTCGCCCTGGGGACCAGTGTTGCCCTGCACCCCTTGGGCTCCGGTGTCTCCTTGCGGGCCCTGCGGGCCGGTGACGCCCTGGATGCCCTGCGGGCCCTGCGGGCCGGTCGGGCCCTCGGGCCCCTGGATGCCCTGCGGGCCGGTGTTGCCCTGCGGGCCCTGCGGACCGGTGTTGCCCTGCACCCCTTGGGCTCCGGTGTCTCCTTGCGGGCCGGTGTTCCCCTGCGGGCCCTGCGGACCGGTCACGCCTTGCGGTCCCTGGGGGCCCTGCGGGCCAGTCGGCCCCGGCGACCCAGAGCCGCCGAAGCTGATCCCGCCGAGTCCGCCGTCCTCACCCGGCGGCCCCTGCGGGCCGGGCGGGCCCTGCGGGCCCTCGGGGCCAGGCGGGCCAGGCGGCGCCGACTGCTGGTTCTGCGGGTTGAAGATGACCCGCCGTTCGTTGCTGTGGCAAGCGACGTTGGGCCGGACGAACCTGATCCTGCCCTTGTTCGGCTGGGTCTTCTTCACGCAGGCATGCATAGTTCCGCTGGTGGTGGCGCCGAGTGCCGTTGACGGCGCCAGCGGAAGCAGCACCAAGGAGAGAACAGCGCAGATACCGAGCCGCAGCCAGCTAGGAGCGCGCGCCCCAACGCTTTTCAGGGAATGCGGAACGCCACAACTGGATTTGCCTTGCGTGAACGCCAAAACGCACAAGCCAGATGCATGAGCTTTCCCTGCTCACTTATGGAATACCCCTAGTGCCATTAGTAGCGGATCGGGAAGGGCCTGTAAAGGGGGAACCCGCTGCCGTCCGCCGTTTCACCTGCGGCTGAAACGCCGCCGTTAGGCGGCGACGATTCACGTGCACAAATTTCCGCCGAGTTCAGGACTCCCACCAATACTTGGTGGCGAATTTCTGGACGAATTACCCAGAGGGTGAACCCAACCTCACTGCGCCTGACGGAGGCACCGATTCCCTCGTATGCGAACGCATGCGGGAGGATCCCGCAGAGGCAGGGGATCGCGCCTGGCCGCGGCGGCGGCGGGCCTGCTTGCGATGACCGCGGTCTCCGCCTCGCCGGCCTCGGCGCACCCGACCCGCGACACCGTGCTTGCCGATGAGGCACGCGCGGCGATGCGTGCGGCGCCAGAGCGGACCTATGTCAGCGCTGCGGGCCAGGCCGTGCGGGTCAGCTCGGCCGCCTTCACCGAAGTCGAGATCCGGCCGCTGGTCGAGACCCTCACCTCCTTCCCGCACGGTGAGGAGCTGAGCGCGCTGCGCCTGTACGTCGCCACTCCGTCAGAGCTCGACCGAGCCTGCGGCAGCAGGGCGATGGCCTGCTATGACCCCTACGCCGAGCGGATCTTCATCTCCGGGATGCCCGATCAGTCGAGCGGCGTCCCCCGCGACTTCGTCCTCGCCCACGAGTACGGCCATCACGTCGCGAACCATCGCGCCAACTCACCCTGGTGGGCGCTCGAGTGGGGACCGAAGCGGTGGGCGACGGAGATGGGTGTCTGCGAGGGCGTGAAGGCGGGGGAACTTCACCCCGGCGACCAGGGGGCGCACTACTGGTCCAACCCCGGCGAGGGCTTCGCGCAGGCCTACGCGCACATGGTCTACCCGAGCGCCACGGTCCCCTGGTACTACGACGCCCGGCTCGCCCCCGACGCCGAGGCGATCGCCGCGGTCCGCCTCGATGTCAGCCACCCCTGGCGCGGCCCGGCGCTGGTGCGGCCGACGCTGCGGCTGGGCAGCCGCTTCCGGACCAAGGTCGTGACCCTCTCGACGCCGCTCGACGGGCGAATGCGGGTCTGGGTCACGGAGCGCGGCGGCCGCGAGGTGACGATCCGCCTGCTCGCCGCCGACGGCCCCAGGGTGCTCGCCCGCTCGACCGACAGCGGGTCGCGCGAGAAGCTCAGCTTCGACGTCTGCGGCGAGGAGCGGGTCCGGCTCAAGCTGCGGGCTCGCCGTGGCGCCGGCCGCTTCGTCGGCGGCAAGTTCGTCGTCTGGGTGCGGCGTCCCTGAGCGACCGCCGGCTCAGCCGATCGCGACCATCCGCTCGATCGGCAGCCGCGCCCGCTCGGCGAGCTCGGCGGGGACCTTCACCTCGTGCTTCATCTCGCGCAGCGAGTCGCGCAGCTTCGGCAGCGTGATCATCTTCATGTAGCGGCAGAACGCCATTCGGTTGGCCTCGATAAGGCTCGCCTGCGGCGCCGCCTGCTGGAGCGGGTAGAGCATGCCGTTCTCGGTGGCGACGATGAAGGAGCCCTCGGGGTTGGCCTCGACGTGATCGAGCATCCCCGAGGTGGAGAGCATGTGGACGCCCTCGGGGGCGATGTCGCCGGCGGCGACGTACTCCATCGCCTGGGTCGAGCAGCCACACTCGGGGTGGATCAGGAACTCGGCCTCGGGGTGCTCGGCGCGGGTGCGCTCGATGTCGTCGGGGCGGATCCCGGCGTGGACGTGGCACTCGCCGTCCCAGACGTGGAAGCGGGCCCGCCGGGCGGGATCCTCGGCGAGGCCGGTCTCGCGCTCGACGAAGGCGCCGAGCCACATGTCAGGGCCGAAGAGGATCTCGGTCTCGGCCCCGTGCTCGGCCCAGATGTGCTCGACGACCTTGACCGCGTTGGAGGAGGTGCAGCAGTAGTCGGTCTCCGCCTTCACCTCGGCGGAGGTGTTGACGTACATCACCACCAGCGCGCCGGGGTGCTTGGCCTTCCAGGCGCGCAGCTGCTGGGCGTTGATCGAGTCCGACAGCGAGCAGCCGGCGTCGGGGTCGGGGATCAGCACCGTCTTGGACGGCGAGAGGATCGACGCGGTCTCGGCCATGAAGTGGACCCCGCAGAAGACGATCACCTCGGCGTCGGTCGTCGCCGCCGCGCGGGAGAGGCCGAGCGAGTCGCCCATCCGGTCGGCGACGTCCTGCACCTCCGGGACCTGGTAGTTGTGGGCGAGGATCACCGCGTTTCGCTCCGCGGCGAGCGCGCGGACTTCCTCGCTGAGACGCCGGACCTCGTCCGGCCCGAGCCCGTTCGGCAAGGTGGGTTGGATCGTCGGCAGCTCCTGCATGGAGCCCTCGCTTTCCGATGTTCGCTGGTCCGGCGAAGCGCCTAAAGCCAGTCGAATGAACTGCGCCCAAGTCTACTGTGTGGGCTGCCGATGCCCGAGCTGCCCGAGGTCGAGATCACCGCGCGGCGCCTCGACGCCGCCCTGCACGGCGCCGTCGTCGAGTCGGCGATCGCCACCGGGATGAACACGATGAAGACCTTCGAGCCGGCGCTGGAGTCGCTGGCGGGGCGCTCGGTGGCCTCGGTGAAGCGGATCGGGAAGATGCCGCTGGTCGGCTTCTCGGGCGACGGGGAGGCGCTCTCGCTGCTGATCCACCTGATGTCCGCCGGGCGGCTGCAGGTCTTCGACAAGCACGGCTCGCTGCGCGACCGAAGCTCCCGTCTGCTGCTCCGCCTCGACGACGGCCGCGAGCTGCGGCTGCGCGAGTTCGGCACCCGCCAGCGGGCCTGGGCAAAGCTGCTGGCGAGCGGGGACGTGCGCGGCGAGGAGATGGTCGCCACGCTGGGGCCGGAGGCGTGGCCGGCGCCGCCGCTCGAGCGCTTCGCCGAGCTGATCGACCAGCCGCGCCACCTGCACCCGCTGCTGCGCGACCAGCGGGTGATCGCCGGCATCGGGCGATCCTGGGTCGACGAGATCCTCTGGGAGGCCCGCCTCTCACCGTTCAAGAAGGGCGCGGAGCTCGATGAGGAGGAGGTCGCCCGCCTGCACGCCGGCCTCGAGGTGCTCGGCGCCGCGCTCGCCACCTACGAGGAGCAGATCGGCGGGCAGGTTCCCGACAAGCTGCCGATGCCGCTGCGCGTCCACAAGCGCGAGGGTGAGCCCTGCCCGCGCTGCGGTGACACGATCCAGGCCGTCTTCTTCTCCGAGCACCAGACCAACTACTGCCCCGCCGAGCAGACCGGCGGCCGGGTGCTGAAGGACCGCCGCCTCTCGCGGCTCCTGAAGTGACCCGCGGCGAGCGTTCCGAGACGGCGGTTCGCCGCGCCTCCGCCGCCGACGCGGCGGCGGTGGCTCGGCTGCTGCACGACTTCAACAGCGAGTTCGGCGACCCGACGCCGGGCGTCGCGGTGCTCACCGAGCGGGTCGCCGACGTCCTCTCCAGCGGCGAGGCGACGATCCTGCTCCTCGGCGACGGGCCCGACGGGCTCGCCCAGCTCCGCTTTCGCCGGGGGATCTTCTCCGAGGGCCTCGACGCCTACCTCGAGGAGCTCTACGTGGTCCCCGCGAAGCGGGGCCGCGGCCTCGGCCGGGCGCTGCTGGAAGCGGCGATGGATGCGGCACGCGAGGAGGGCGCGACCCGAATCGATCTGGGGACCAGCGAGGACGACGTCGCCGCCCGCGCCCTCTATGAGAGCGCCGGCTTCATCAACCGCGAGGGAGGTCCGGACGGGCCTGTGACGTTCTTCTACGAGCGCGACCTCTAGAGGTCCGCGAGGACATCGATCGCGAAGGAGGAGGAATGCCGAAGCGCATGTCGATCGCCGATCTGCCGGGCAGCGAATCGGCGTCCCGGTTCGAGTCGCTAGCGGCGCGCCAGCCGGCGCAGCACCGCCCGGCCGATGGTGAGGGGGTGGTTGGCGACGGTGGCCAGCCGGCCGCTGAGGGTGTCGGGGTCGTGGGCGACGCCGAGCTGGCGCATCACCGTCCCGCGGTCGAAGTAGACCCGCTCGCAGACGAGGCGATCCTCCTCGAAGACGAAGATCGCCAGGAACTGCATCTCGAAGCTGCGCCCGGTCGGCGGCAGGCCGCGGAAGGGGCCATCGTGGGTCCCGTAGAGCATCGCCTCGACGAGCACGGCGTCGTCGGCGTGGTGCAGCGCGATCAGCTCGTTGCGCTGGTCGGGGAAGGCGGTGCGGGTCTCCTCGAAGTAGGCCGCCACCTCGGCTTCGCCGTCGAAGACGTCGCCGGTGCCGATCAGCTCGTAGCGGGGGTGGTCGAAGGTCGCCATCGTGACGTCGAACTCATGGCGGTTCTCGGACTCCATGTGCTCGCGGACGATCGCCTCGCGCTTCTCGCGCAACGCCTTGGTCGGGGGCATCGCGGCCACCCTACTGCGCTCAGGCGGGCTCGATCAGCATGCTGAGGTCGAGCGCCGGCGCCGAGTGGGTGAGCGCGCCGACGGAGATGTATTCGACGCCGGAATCGGCGATCGCGCCGACGTTCTCGAGGCTGACGCCGCCGGAGGCCTCGAGCTCGGGCGCCGGCCCGCCGCGGTCGCGCGCCGCGACCGCCTCGCGGAGGCGCTCCGGGGCCATGTTGTCGAGCAGCAGCCGCGCGGCGCCGGCCGCCAGCGCCTCCTCCAGCTCGGCGAGGTCGCGGCACTCGGCCTCGACCGGCAGCTCGGGGTTGGCCTCGCGGGCCGCCCGCACGGCGGCGCCAATGCCGCCGGCGAGCGCGGCGTGGTTCTCCTTGATCAGGATCGCGTCGTAGAGCCCCATCCGGTGATTGGTTCCGCCGCCGGCGGCGACCGCCGCCTTCTCCAGCGCCCGCAGGCCGGGGGTCGTCTTGCGGGTGTCGAGGATGCGGGCGCCGCTGCCGGCGACGGCCTCGACGTAGCGGGCGGTCAGGGTGGCGACGCCGGAGAGATGGCAGAGGAGGTTGAGCGCGGTCCGCTCGGCGGCGAGCAGGCTGCGGGCCGGCCCGGCGGCGAGGGCCACCTGGGCCGGTACCCGCTCGCGCCACTGCCCCTCGACGAGGAGCGGCTCGAAGTCCTCGGCGCCGCACTGGCGAAACGCCTCGGCGGCGGCGCCGAGGCCGAAGACGACGCCGGGCTGCTTCTGGGTGATGCGGGCACGGGCACGGGCGCCGGCGGGCACCACCGCCTCGGCGGTGAGGTCGCCGGTGCCGATGTCCTCGGCGAGCGCGCGGGCGACCAGCTCGGCCAGCTCGGAGGGATCGGTCGCCATCGGGCCCAGCCTAGTGGCGGCCGCCAACCTCACGTTTGCGGCGCCCGCCGCGTTTAATCAATGCCTTGGCCGAATTGCCACCGTTCCAGAGCTTGCTAGATGAGCATGCCGACAACGTGCTCGGCTTCCTGATCGCCGCCGTCGGACCCCAGGAGGCGGAGGACTGCTTTCAGGAGACCTTGCTGGCGGCGCTGCGCTCCTACCGGCGCCTCGACGACGATCGCAACCTGCGCGGCTGGCTGCTGACGATCGCCCACCGCAAGGCGATCGACCACCACCGCTCCCGCAAGCGCCGCCCCGACCCGGTCGGCGAGGCGCCGGAGGTGGCGGTGCGGGACGGCGAGCCGGGCGGCAGCGGCATCTGGACCGCGGTCGCATCGCTTCCCCCGAAGCAGCGAACGGCGGTGGCGCTGCGCTTTGCCTGCGACCTCCCCCACCGTGAGATCGCCGCCGCCCTCGGCGGCAGTGAGGAGGCGGCGAGGCGGAACCTGCACGAAGGCCTGAAGAGACTGAGAGAGGTGTTGACGTGAATCCGAAGAGCGCTGAGAACAACACAGGGGGCAGGGACCCCGGCCGGCTGATCGCGGAGGCTGCCGCGGGCGCAGCCCCGCCGAAGCAGGAGCTGCTGGCCCGCTTCGCCGCGCGGGCCGAGGCGGAGGGGCTGCTCGACGTCGCCTACGCGACGTCGGACTCGCCCTTCGGGCAGCTGATGCTCGCCACCACCCGGCGCGGCCTGGTCAGCGTCGGCCTCCCCAACCAGGACGCCGAGGGCTTCCTGGCGCGGCTCGCGGCGCGGGTCTCGCCGCGGGTGCTGGAGGCGCCGGCGCGCCTCGACGAGGTGCGTCGCGAGCTCGACCTCTACTTCGAGGGGCGGCTGCACGACTTCGAGGTGCCGCTCGACTGGCAGCTCAGCCACGGCTTCCGCCGCAAGGTGCTGCGCCAGACGGCGCGGATCCCGTTCGGGCAGACGCGCAGCTACAAGCAGATGGCCGAGCGCGCCGGCAGCCCGCGGGCGGTGCGCGCCGCCGGCTCGGCGCTGGGCTCGAACCCGATCCCGATCGTCGTGCCCTGCCACCGCGTGCTGCGCAGCGGCGGCGGCCTCGGCGGCTACGGCGGCGGCCTGGAGCTGAAGCGCGAGCTGCTCGAGCTCGAGGGGGCGCTCCCCTAGAGCCGGACCGCTCCCCTCCGCCCCGCCATGGCGCGTCCGAGCATCCCTCCCCGGCGATGGCGCGTCTGAGCACCCCAGGGGGTCAAAACGCTCCATCGGTGAGGCAGCGCGGGGGCGAGGTTGCGCGGCGGCGGTTAGGTAGGGGCGGCGGCGGCGAGGTAACGCCGCGGCGGGGGGAGGGCGGGGCGGCGAGGCAGCGCTAGTGCGCGCGACACCACTCGTCGCGCGCCTGGCGGTGGCCGGGCGTGCCGCCCCCGGAGATGAAGCGCGCCCAGGCGGCGGTCGTCGCCTTGATCCGGGCGACCACCTCGGCGCGCTCCTGAGGCGACTCCGCGGCGAGCAGCCGCTCGGCGCTGCGCCAGGCCTGCTCGCGCCAGCTCTTCACCAGCTCGAGGGTGCCGATCTCATCCAACGGCGAGGGGCCGCCGTCGATCTCGTCGAAGGTCGGGTCGTAGTGGGCGGCGATGTAGTCCTGGATCGGGTTGAAGACCCGCGCGTTGATCTCGTTGACGGCATCGTGGTCGGGCTTGCGCGAGGCGCCCCCCGGGGCCCGCAGGCCGATCTTCTCGAGCACGAACGGCAGGTCGTGCTGGACGTGCACGTTGGAGAACAGCAGCACGTCCTGGCCGGCGTTGGCGTCGCCCTCGGCGGCGGTCTCGAACGCCACCCGCCAGCCCTCGGCGACCGGGCCGCCCTCGCGCCAGTTGCGGAAGGCGTTGAAGTAGCGGTTCGAGAAGGCGGTGATCAGGTAGGTCATGTAGCGGCGGTGGCGGATCAGGCCAGGCCGCGGCGCGGCGAGGTCGGCGCGCAGGCCGCGGGTGATCTGCAGGTAGCTGTAGGCGGTCACCGCCCGATGGTCGCAGCGGCGGTCGAAGCGCTGCCACTGGCGATGCAGGCGGCGGGCGAGCAGGTCGACGCAGCCGATCGTCGCCCGGCGGCAATTGCGAACCGGGTGCGGCTGCGGACCGATCGGGACCTCCTCGGGCGGCAGCGCCTGCGGCCAGGGCGGGTTGGGGACCGCTCCCTCCTCGGCCACCGCCGGAACCGCCGCGACGGCGATCGCGAGCAGGCTGGCGGCCGCGACGATCCGCACCCGAATACCCACGAGCGGAGCGTAGACGCTAGTGGTGGGGCTCGCGCGGGTAGTCGGTCGGGAACAGCGCCATCGTCGCCGTGAAGCCATGGAGGAAGTTGCGGCCGCCGACCGGGCCGATCTCGCCCGCGCAGAAGAACCCTCCGGCGGGGGCGCCGAACGCGTCGGCGATGGCCGCGGCGTCGTGATCGGGGACCGAGAACATGTGCCTCCCGCGTCCGTTGCAGGTGAACAGCAGCGCCCCCGCGGCACCGGGTGCGCCCAACGCCTCTGCCTGGAGCCGCAGCGCCTCCCGCAGGTCCTCGTCGGCGGATACCGGATCGCGGAGGTGAAGGCGGACCGTCTGCCCGATTCGCACTTGCTCCCCGACGGCGATCGTGCCGCTGTCCTGGTCGGCCCCGATGATCGGGCGCACGAGGAAGTCGCCGCGCTCGAACTCGGGCTTGTTCTCGTCGATCACGATCCCGAGCAGGACGCCGCCGCGGGCCAGTTGCTGCTGCTCCCGGTCGAGGGCGCCGATCACCTCGGTGAGGCGCTGAACTGCCGGCTTGCCCGCCAGCTCGGCGATCAAGTTGCCCTCGGCGGCCGTGATTCGCATCTCCGGGCCGACCGGGGCGGCGCCCTGCGACACGCACGGCAGCAGCGGGACGCCATCCAG
>Ga0299913_10001211_pt1 | contig 18617 bp, 17 predicted proteins | sample RVTome_9_FD_201360 | JGI IMG/M metagenome (GOLD analysis project Ga0299913, IMG submission 201360) | Soil microbial communities from uranium-contaminated site in the Upper Colorado River Basin, Wyoming, United States - RVT155D38 (version 2) ... | reverse complement strand
CCAGGACGACGTGAGAAGCGAGAGAGCCGACCTCAGCGCCTCCAGCGGCACAAAGGTGGTGCCCAGCCGGGAGATGCCGGGAAGAAGCTGCTGGATGTCCGAGGGAAGCACGCTGTGCTTGCGAATCCTGGCACGGAAATCCTCCAGCTCGGCCTCGGTGGGGAGCCTGCCCTCGTGAAGCAGGTGCCAGACCTCCTCCAGGCTGCACTTGGACGCCAGCTCCACTGCGTTGTACTGGCGGTAGTGGTAGAAACCATCGGCGCCCCGCACGTCGCCTATCTCGGTCTCGGCGACCACCACGCCCTTCAGGCCTTTGGGAACGTCGACCGCCGGGGTGCCGAACGGCCGGACCTCGGCTATACGTACCAGGTCCCGGATGGAGACGATTCCCACCAGCTTGCCGTCGGTGACCACGGGGATGTGCCGGAACTTCGATTCGGCCAGCAGGTTGAGCGCGGCATCCACATCTGTCTCCGCGTCGACCGCCTTGGGATCCCGGGTCATCCACTGGGCGACCGTGGCCGAGGCCAGGTCCGCCCCACTCGAGGTGAGCCGCACGAGGTCTCGCTCGGTCAGTATCCCGATCGGCCTCCCGTCCTCCACCACCATCACCGAGCCGACCCCATGGGTGGCCAGCAGCTGTGTGGCGTGCTGCAGGCTCATGCCGGGCTCGGCGGCAATCACGGGCGTCGTCATGACGTCGCGCACCGTCCGCTTCTTCTTGCGAGGAGCCATCGGCCGGGCGCCCTAGTCGGCCGTCGCCGAGGTCTTTGCGGGCACCGGAGCCGGCTCCGGCGCTGCAGGCCTTCCCGCAGGATCACCTATTTCCTCGGCGCCCCTGCGCCAGCGGAAGAACGCCAGCACGGCGGCTCCCATCGCAAACAGGACCACCACCAGATCGATGAATGGGCCAACATACGGAATCAGAGACAGCGCCGCAAGGACGACCACTCCAATGAACAGCGCGAAGAACATCCTGCCCTTTCCGGGCCGGCGCTCGTCGCGGCCCAACCTGAGAATCAGTGCGCCGATGGTGAACGCCACTATCACCTTGCCCAGCAGCAGCAAGAACGCGTAGACCACCATGAGCAGCAGCGGAACCGAAATCCCCGCCCCGAGGATTGCGGTGACCACCAGAAGGAAGATCGCCACCACCGGGATGACGATCAGGGCGGCCACCCCCAAGCCCAAACTGAGCAGCGGAGACCTGCGCAGGGCGATCGACGTCGAGGGCAGGAGCCCGGGCAGCAGCCACATTGCCACCAGACCCAGAATCAGTGCGCCGGCGATGGTCCTCAGCAGCCCCACCAGGAGGTTCTCCGGATCCCCCAGGTTCGAAGGGTCCGCCCGAACTCTTCTGACGATCCTCCCGGTGACTGTGGCTTCAGGATCGATGTCCGCCCTGTTGGCGGAGGTGTAGGTCAGATCCCCGTTGATCGTGGCGCCGGCCTCCAGCGACAGGTCGTCGACATCCGCGTTGACGTCGCCGTTGACTGTGCCGGAAATCGTCATCTCGCTCACGCCGGCTCTGATGTCCCCCCCGATGGTGCCGGCCACAGTGAGCTCCTGGGCCCCCACCAGCAGGTCACGGTCGACCGAACCATCGGATGTGATCTCGACGTTCTGGCCTGCGCCCATCAGATCCCCGTCTACCTCACCCTCGATTGTGATGTTCCGACTCAAGAACCGGGCGGTCCCTCCCACCTTTCCCGAGAGAGTGATCTCCTCGGCTGCAGCCAGGAAAGATCCCCCGGTGGACCCGCTCAGCGTGACGTCCTGCCCGGCGGCCAGGACCTCCCCCGAGACGGTGCCGGAGATGACCACGTTGTCTCCGACCACATAGACGTCGTCGTTTATCGTGCCGGTGACTCTCGGGTTGTTCTCGTCACCCCGGAAGTCGGCCGCCTGCGCGGCGGCTCCCAGGCCAAGCATCGTCAGGATCAAGAGCAGAAAGCAGGTCAGCTGCAGCAGCTTCTTCATTTGGGCCCCCCCGGCAAATTCTGGCGCACCGTCCAGACGGCGACTTGTGGTCGCCATGATAAAGGTTGGGAAATTTCCTGGAAAGACCGGTTTCAGCTCGGGAAAGCTATTCGGTGGAAATCGCCTCCAGGACGTTCAGCCTCGCAGCCCTCCGTGCCGGCGGGAGCGCCGCAATGACACCCGCCAGACCCGCCACCGCAACGTAGCTCAGCAACTGTCCGACGGGGATGGAAAGCTCGGTGATTCCCTCCGATTCCAGGGCCGTGACCAGGGCCCACCCGAAGAACACACCGATCGCAAGGCCGAGACACGCGCCGATGATCGCGATGATCACCGCTTCCCAGCGGACCATGGCCCGGACCTGCTTGCGAGCCATGCCCACCGCCCTCAACAGCCCGAGCTCGCGGGTCCGTTCAAAGACGGAGAGTGCCAGAGTGTTCGTGATTCCGAGCAGAGCGATGATGATCGCCAGTCCGAGCAGGGCGTTCACCAGCCCGAGCAGCTGATTGACCTGCGCAGCCTGGCTCTCCTTGGACTCCGCCTGATCCTCGATCTGGACATTCGGGAACCTCTCCTCGATGCTTTCCATCGCCGCTCTCGCCTCCGCCTCTGAGACGCCCGGCCTCACCTTGACCAGCAGGCGGGAGTCGACGTGCTCGGAGAAGTGGGCATCGTAGGTGGGAATTGAGATGAGGTAGTCGGTCTGTAAAAGCGACTTGTTCCTGAAGATGCCGACCACGTCCAGCTGCGCTTCGCCGGTGGGGAACTCCATCGCAAATTTGTCGCCCACCCCGAGCCCCAGGTCCTTGGCGGCAAGCTCGTGGATGAAGACACCGTCCTCCTCGAGCACCTCGAGGTCGCCGTCCAACACCTCGATGTCGGCCACCACCTGCAGAGCGTCGGGATCGGTGGCGACGACGAAGAACCTCCTGTCACCCTCCCGCTTGAACTCGCCCAGGCGTATAGGCGCCACGGCTTCGACCTCCGGGAGGTCGTAGAGCTCGTTGGCGACCTCGGGGCTGATGATCGGTGGCCCGGCGGCGCTGCTGTTGGAGACGGTGAAGTCGGCTTTGAGGGACTCGTCGACCACCTTGTTGGTCGACTCCTTGAGCGAGGCCCCCAGGATGCTCACCAAACCGACGAGAGCCAGGCCGATCATGAGCGCCGCCGCGGTGGCCGCGGTACGGCGCGGGCTGCGTTCTGCGTTCTTGCGGGCGAGCTTGCCGGGCAGGTGCCGGAACCCCGCCACCGGGGCTCCCAGAAGACGGGCGAGAGGTCCTGCAAACAGAGGCGCCAGCACCGCCACACCCAGGAACACCAGGACCGCCCCGGCGCCCACGAGCTGAACGGGCTCACCGAGCTCGCCGAACAAGCCCGTAAACAGAACCCCTGCACCAAGGAGCAGGGTCAGGAGCCCAATCGCAGTACGCCGTCGGGAGAATTCTCCCGAGCGGGGGGCGCTCTCCCGCAGCGCGGCCATCGGCGAGATCCTCGAAGCCCTTCGGGCGGGGCCGATTGCCGCAACCAGCGTAACGACGACGCCCACTCCCATCGCCACGATCACGGTGCGAGGGAGGAATACCAGATCCGACGAGGGGAGATCGATCCCGAAAATCGAGAGCAGGCTCTTGAGGCCCACTGCAATGCCCACCCCGGCAGCGATCCCCACGGCCGAGGCAACTATCCCCACGAGCAGCGCCTCCAGGAACACCGAGATCGTGACCTGCCTGCCGCTCGCCCCCAGCGCTCTCAGGAGGCCGAACTCCCTGGTCCGCTGGGCTACCGTTATCGAAAACGTGTTGAAGATGATGAACGCCCCCACGAACAGGGAAATGCCGGCGAACACCAGCAGCGCGGTGTTGAAAAAGCCGAGTAGCCTCTTGATCGAGTCGGCCTGCTCCTCCGCCACGCTCTCACCCGAAACCGCTTCCATCCCTTCGGGAAGCGTTTCGGAGATTCGTTCGATGAGGTCCGGGGTGGCGACTCCGTCCTCCGCGGCCACATCGATCGAGTCCAGCCTGCCCACCTTGTCGAACAGCTCCTGGGCGGTGGGCAGAGCGAAGACCGCCAGGGTCGCCCCGGCCAGGTTGTCGGCATCGCCGAACCCGGCAATGCCGACCACCTCGAAGTCTCTGCTGCCGATGGCCGACAGCACCGTCACCTGGTCGCCGACCGAAAACCCATGCTCCTCGGCAGTCGCGGCGTCGATCACGACCTCGTTCGCCGAGCGAGGCTCCCGGCCGGTTCTGATCGTCAGCGATCCCTTCGGCTCGTCGTACCAGCTGACCCCTATCGTCGGGGCACCGCCGGTCACAACCGCCTCGCCCTGCTTATCGACGAACTGAGCGTAGCCGCTGACGGACCCCCCGGCCGCACGGACTCCGTCGGTTTCGCCCACAATCGAAAGGAGCGCTTGATCGAATGGCTCGCGGCTCCCCCCGATCTGAGACTCGAACAGGCTCTCGGACCTGACGAAGACGTCTACGCCCTGGGTGACGTCGGAGAACAGGTTGTCGAAGGTGCTGTTCATCGTGTCCGTCAGGACGAAGGTTCCGGCGATGAAGCCAACCCCCAGAACCACGGCCAGAGCGGTGAGGCCAAGCCGGAGCTTGTGCGCCATCAGCCCCTTGATGGTGGTCTTCCACATGAGCTAGTGCCTTGCCGTTGAGGAGTGGCGCTTCCGGCAGCAGTTGCGAGATCCTGGGGCGCGGGAGGTGGCACCAGGCAAGGCCGCAGGGAGCCCCGATAGCGATACCCCTACCGGGGCGACTGAGAACGCAGCCTGGGGGCGCCTCACGCCGCCAGGATCCTCAAGAGTTGCCGGAAGAGCCACTTCACAGGGGTTCGAGTTCTTTGATTTGATCCAGGACCCTGTCGACGGTCGGCCCGGCCATCTCACCCACAACTCGCCCATCGACCAGGAACACGACACTGTCGGCAAAGCATGCGGCGATTGGGTCGTGAGTCACCATGACTATGGTCTGGCCGAACTCGTCGACTGCCGCGCGCAGGAACTGAAGGATCTCTGCGCTCCTGCGGGAGTCGAGGTTGCCGGTCGGCTCATCGGCAAAGACGATCTCCGGTTTGCTGGCCAGCGCCCTTACCGCGGCAACCCGCTGCTGCTGGCCGCCCGACAGCTCGCTCGGAAGATGGTCCAGCCTGTCGGCGAGCCCCACCGTCTGGATCAGGTAGTTGACCCACTGCTGGTCCGGCTCCCGCTGGGCCAGCTCCATGGGAAGCGTAATGTTCTCGAGGGCCGTTAGCGTGGGAACCAGGTTGTAGGACTGGAAGATGAAGCCGACCTTGTCGCGCCTCACCGAGGTCTTGCCCTTCTCGTCCAAAGCGGTGACGTCGGTCTTGCCGATGAAAACCTTACCCGAGGTCAGGTCGTCGAGAGCGCCGAGACAGTGCAGCAGGGTGGACTTGCCGGATCCGGAGGGCCCCATGATCGCGGTGAAGCGCCCCTTGAGGAAGGCGTGGGTCACCTGATCGATGGCTCTGACTGCGTTGGCGCCCTCGCCGTATACCTTGACCGCATCGCGCGCCGAGACGGCGGCGGTCCCGTCGAGCACAGGCTCGGCTTCCGGCACCGGCATCGCCTCCGCCCCCGGCTCGGTTGCCGCCGCCGGCATCTCCTGCGTGGGAAGTCCTTCTTCTACCAACACCTCATCGTGAGGCTGGGCCGCCTCCATCTGAGCTTCCTCGTCGAGCTGGGCCGCCCCTATCTGGGCTTCCTGGTAGAGCTGGGTCGGCTCGCCGGCCTGCGAAACCTCGACGGTTTCCTCCTCCGGCGCCTCGGGAGCAAACGCGGGCGGGACCTGACGGGGAGGGGTGATTCGCTCCACCGCAGGGGCATTCCGGGGGAGCCTGCGCTTGGTTCGAGGAGCCTTGGGGCGGCGGACGGGTTCCTCTGCCTCCGCGGCCGAGGCTGCGGCAGCCGCTTCGGATTCGCTGGGTCTGTTCAGGCCCCTGACCGATGCTCGCAGCTGCTCCTCCGTGCGCCTGAACTTCCGAGCCATCAGCTATCCCCTTCGACCCTTTGAGCGTCTTCTTAGGCTTACGGATTCTCGGGAGGAAATCAACCTAGGGTCGGGAACTTTCTACAGTTCGACCACAGAGATGATGCCCTCGAGCATCCGGAAGCCGGCACCGTTGCGCGTGTACAAAGGCAGTCCGTTAGCAGCTGCGGTTGAGGCTATCAACAAGTCGGCCAACCGGCTTCGATGCGTTCTGCCTGCCTCTCTCACCGCGGCGAAAATTCGGCCGTATAGTCGCGCCGCGTCGGCATCAAACGGTAGGCAATCCCAGGTGTTGGCGGCCCACTGGAGTCGGTCCTGCCGGCGCGCCCGCTCCTGGTCGTCATCAGTGGCGTGGGGACCGGCTGCCAGTTCGGCCAACGTGACCGCCGAGATCGCCGACTCGTCGGGCAGGAGCTCGAAGTCGATGATGCCGTGATCAACCACAACCGAGGTGTCGAGAAGACCTCGACTCACTTCAGGCATCGAGACGCGGGTCGACTATGGCATCGAGGTCGGCAAAAAATTGGCCGGCGTCGATCCTGGGAGCGCTGAGTCCCGCTTGGGCTATTACCTCTCTGGGGACGAATCGACGAGGAGGCAAGGGACGCAACTCTGCCACCGGAGTGCCATTACGGGTGAGGATGAAGGTTCCTCCGGCCTGCACCTCACGAAGTATGGCGGCGGTGTCGTTGCGAAGCTCTCGTTGAGAGATGGTTCGTTCCATCGTTCTGCTGTAGCATTTGAGACACTTTGTAGCACTTGTTATCCACCAGGCTCCGCCGGCTCCTCCAGGTCTCCGGCCAGCGCCGCTATCGCCTGCTCCTCCAGCCACCCGAGATAGGAGAAGACCGCCAGGGCCTGTGCATTGGGATCGTCTTCGCCTATGGGCTCTTCGTAGATCTCCTCGGTCACGTCCAGGCTGGTTCCCAGAAAGAGCCTGAGATCGTTGAGCGCCGACAGCCAGTCGGCCATCAGGTCGGCGTCCAGCCGGTCGGCGTCAATGGTCCTCTCCATGATCTCCAGAGACTTCTTCCGGCCGGCGACGAGCTCCTCCCGAACCATCGCATCGTACTCGGCGGCACGCACCGGATCGTCGGGATAGGCAGGAGGAAAGAATCTTTTGAGCCCCGGATGATCGGAGTGGATGATCGAGCGAAGCTGCCCGGGAAGCCCCCTCAGGATCTCCCGGTGGGCTTTCGGGATCCTGACCTCGAATTCCCCCGGGCCCACTCTTCGAATGCGGGGCTCCCCGACCACCAAAGACCGCCCTTAGCTGTCGCGCTGCATCGTCGCCCAGAGGCCGTGGGCATGGAGGCGGGAGGTGTCCCACTCGGCTTTTTCCCTGGGACCGCTGGAGACGATGGCCTTGCCCTCGTTGTGTACCTGGAGCATCAGGTGATGCGCCTTCTCCTTGCTGTAGCTGAACAGCTTCTGGAAGACATAGGTCACGTACGACATGAGGTTGATCGGGTCGTTCCACACGATCACCAGCCAGGGCAGGTCCGGATCGATGGCCTCGGATCCGGTGGGCCGGTCGATCTCCACGGGGGCCGGGGAAATATTCATGGCCCAGATTAACTCTAAGTGTCGTGGCCACCAATCCTTTGGGAGGGTTTGGCGCGCAAACCCTGGTGGTCACGGCACTTTAGATAGGGGGCCACGGGTAGGGCCGGCCGGGGCCGGGCCGTGGAAAAACTTTGTTGTCGACCACCGAGCGCGCTCGCCGGTCGAGCGCCTCCAGCTCCGCAGGCTCGAGCAGGCTGCCCAACGACACCCCCAGTTCGCCCTCGAATGCCCGGAGCAACCCTTCGACTGCCAGCAGATCCTGCTCGGGGATTGGTTCGCCGATGAAATCCCACAGGACCGTGCGCAGCTTCGGATCCTCGTGGAAGCACAGGCCGTGGTCGATACCCCAGATCGAGCCTTGCACATCGATCAGAACATGTCCTGCTTTGCGGTCGGCGTTGTTGACTATCACGTCGAACAGGGCAATCTGCATCAGCTCCCGGCGGTGGCCATCGGCCAGGTCGAAAGCGGTCACCGCAGGATCATGCTCGATGAACTGCTGCACCGCGCCGATGCCGAGCGGCCCATCCCGAAGGATCGTGGGCGGCACCAGGCCCCAGCCGGCCGAGCAGCAGACGAGATGCGCCGCGACCTCACGGTTGCACAGAGTCCCCGACATGAAGTCCCAGAGTGGGGTCTCCCCCCGGCGGGGCTTGTAGACGGCCAGCGCCTCCGGGTCCTCGCCCAGCCGGGCGAGAAAGGTGTAGTTCGATGAGCCGGCAAGCAGGCCCAGAACCTCCAGCTGCCCGTTGGCGAGAGTTTCCCCGTCCAGCTGCCGCCGCCTAGCGGGCCCTTGGATTGTGGCCGTTGGAAGCCGGACACACATGGCCATCGTCGTCCATCGGATGGCCGCAGAGGGGACATATCGGCCTGCCCTGCGCCACAACCTTCATGCCCTGGATACCGAATGCAGCCAGCTGCCTGGGAGTGATCCAGACGCTCACCGTTACCGAGTCGCCGAGCTCCGGCTCAACTTGCTCCATCAAGGGGTCCTCGAGAATCTCGACCTGCTCCGCAAACGAAACCTCGATGAGGTTGCGGGCCTGATCGAAACGCATGGTGATCGTATTGCCATCGATCCGGAAGGCCGGCTCGTCGCCCTTGAGCGCCATCGAGTCGGTGAACTCGGGCGTCGCCGCCCCCAGCAGCCCCTGACCCAGTAGCTCGCGGGTCATCTCGTGCTCACCTATTTGGGAGAGGAGCTCGTAACCCCCCCGGGCCATGGCCACCACCTGCTCCTTCTCGAGGATCCAGGTCTGGATGAGAGAGCCTCTGAACGCCTGCAGCATGAACACCCGGTGACCCGGCTCCCCTATCGTCCCGACGGTGAAGCCGTCGGCAGGATCGAACTCGACCGTGCTCAACCTTTTTTGCCTCCCGCAGTCGCAGGTTTTGCCGCCTTCAGGCTCTCGAACAACTCCTTGTAGGAGCCGGCCTCTCCAACGTTGAGGAGCCTCGGGGTGCCGTCGCTCAGCATCAGGGTTGAGATCGAAGCAGGAGCGATGGAAATTCGATCATAAAGGTCGATGCCCAGGCCCACATAACCTGCAACCGTCAAACGGATCATGTCGGCGTGGGAGCAAACTACTATCGCCTTGTCCTTATGCTTCGCTCTAAGCTTCTCGATGGCGCTGATCCCCCTGGTTTGAGCCTCTCTTATGGTCTCACCGTTCGGAAATCGAAAGTCCGCTGGGCGGGCCTTGAGCTGTTTCCAACCCTTGCTCTGGTACAGGGCCTTCATGGTCTTGCCCTGCCAGTCGCCGTAGTCGACCTCGCTGAGCTCGTCCACGGTTTGAATCGACACTTTGTGATGTTTTGCTATCGCCTCGGCAGTCTCTATACACCGCTCCAGCGGACTGGAATAAATTGCCTTCAAAGGCGCCTCGGCCAGCCTGGCGCCGGTGGCTTCGGCCTGATCCCTGCCCTTATCGGAAAGGCTGAATCCGGGTAGGCGACCGGTGAGCCTAGTACCCGTTATCGGGGTGAGTGCATGGCGCACGAGGAAAAGGATCATTTTTAGTGGACCATTTCGTAAATTCCGCTGCATTCGAGCGCCCAGTCATCCCCGATTGCGGCGTTGTTCGTCGGGCGCAGACGGCAGGCGGTATGCGCCCTCCTCACGCCTTGCACTCGGGGCGCCTGGACGCTCTCGGTGCGACACGGACTTACGAAATGGACCACTACTTGATGTATACCGCATGCCGCTGACTTGAACGTCAGACTAGTATCAGGCGATGGGAGAAACCCGCATCGAATCGGACAGCATGGGCCCGGTGGAGGTCCCCGCCGGCGCCTACTACGGAGCGCAGACGCAGCGTGCGCTGGACAACTTCACGATCTCTGCGTGGCGGTTTGGGCGAAGGTTCATCGCCGCGATGGGGCTGGTCAAATGGGCAGCCGCCCAGGCCAACCTAGAGCTCGGACTGCTGGAGGAGGATCTGGCCGATGCCATCAAAGGCTCGGCTGAGGAGGTGATCGAGGGGCGCCACGACTCCGAATTCCCACTCGACGTCTTCCAGACCGGCTCCGGCACCTCGACGAACATGAATGTGAACGAGGTGATCGCGGCTCGAGCCAACGAGATCCTAGGCTTCGGCATCGGGGCCAAGAAGCCGGTGCACCCCAACGACCACGTTAACCTGTGCCAATCGTCCAACGACGTCTTCCCCACGGCCACCCATCTGAGCGCCCTGACGGCGATCGATGAAGCTCTCATTCCCGCTCTAACCCGGCTTGGCACCGCCCTGGCTTCAAAGGCCGAGGAGTTCCGCGAGGTGGTCAAATCGGGGCGCACCCACCTGATGGATGCCACCCCGGTAACGCTGGGACAGGAATTCTCCGGGTACGCCGCTCAGGTGGAGCACTCGATCCGGGCAGTCCAGGCGGCTCTGCCGCACCTGCGGGAGCTTGCCCTCGGAGGGACGGCGGTAGGCACCGGCGTCAACGCGCACCCGCAGTTCGCCCGCACGGCTATCGGCCACCTTTCCAGCAGGCTGGGGATGGAGCTCGTCGAGGCGCCCAACCACTTCGAGGCTCAGAGCGCACGGGATGCGGTGGTGGCCGTCTCGGGAGCGCTGAAAAGCGCTGCGGTGGCGGTGGCCCGCATTGCCAACGATCTCAGGTGGCTGGCGTCGGGCCCTTCATCGGGACTGGGCGAGATCGCTCTGCCGGCGCTTCAGCCCGGCTCGAGCATCATGCCGGGCAAGGTCAACCCGGTGATACCGGAGGCGGTGATCCAGGTGGCCGCTCAGGTCATCGGCAACGATGCCGCCATCACTCTGGGAGGCCTGGGAGGGATCTTCGAGCTCAACACGATGATGCCGCTCATGGCTCACGACCTTCTCTTCAACATCGAGACCCTGGCGGCTGCGGCCCGCCTGCTCGCGGTGAAGTGTGTGGCGGGTATCGAGGCCGATCCGGATCGTTGTGCGGAGCTGCTGGAAGGCTCTTTGGTGCTGGTCACGGCGCTGGTTCCCGCCATCGGCTACGACCTGGCTGCAACTGTGGCAAAACAGGCCCGCGAGAGCGGAAAATCTCTCAGAGAAGTTGTGATGGAGATGGGACTGATGTCGCAAGCAGAGATGGACGGGGCACTGGACGTGCTGAGCATGACTCAGGGCGGCCTGCCGAAGGGGCCGGCGGAGGAGAGGAAGTCATGATCAAGATTGGGTCGGCAATCTCGACGCACAACAACCCCGGCCTGGCCGCGGCGGAGGTCCTGAAGGCGGCCATCGACGCCTTGGGAGACGCATCCGCCGACCTCGCCTTCCTCTTCGTCTCCCGGCACTCCGTGGACGGGATCGAGGAGATCGTGGCCCGGCTGGCCCCCAGCCTTGACGGGGCCGCGATCCTCGGCTGCACCACCCAGACGGCCATCGGCGGGGGCAGGGAGGTCGAGGAGGGCCCCGCGCTATCGCTGTGGCTTGCTCACCTCCCGGGAGCAACCCTCACCCCCTTCCGGCTGAGCCTCGAGAACACTGCCGACGGTCACGCCATCGTCGGGTTTCCTTTGATCGAAGAGCCCCTGGAGGCGACCTTCCTGCTCGCCGACCCGTACACCTTTCCCACCCAGGTCTTCCTTCAGAGCCTCAACGAGGACTACCCCGACCAGGCGGTCCTCGGCGGCCAGGCAAGCGGTGCCGTGGCCGGGGAGGTGCGACTGGTGCTGGGTGACGAGGTCCTCAGCCAGGGCGCGGTGGGGATCCAGATAGGCGGCAACGTCAGGGTCACCCCGGTGGTATCGCAGGGGTGCAAGCCCATCGGCAGCCCCTACATAGTGACCGCGGCGCGCGGCAACATAATCCATCAGCTCGGCGGTAAACCCCCACTGCTCAGGCTCCGAGAGATCCTGGGGAAGCTTTCCAGGGAGGACCGGGCGCGGGCGACGCGCAACCTTCATATGGGTGTGGTGATCGATGAGCTCAAAGCCAACCCCGAGGCAGGCGATTTCTTGATCCGGCCAGTGTTGCAAGCCGATCCGGAGACGGGGGCGATGTCCGTGGGAGAGGTTCTGAACGTAGGCCAGACCATGCAGTTCCAGGTCCGGGACGCCGACGCGGCCGACTCCGACCTCCGGGGGATGCTCGAGGGCCATCTGGCCGACAACGGGCCCGAGAGCACCACCGGGGCGCTGCTGTTCACCTGCAACGGCCGGGGCTCGAACCTGTTCGGAACGCCCGATCACGACATCTCTGCCCTCAGGGAAGCCATCCCGGGACTCCCGGTGGCGGGAATGTTCTGCGGGGGCGAGATCGGACCGATCGGAGGGGTCAACTTCCTCCACGGGTTCACCGCCAGCGTCGCCCTGTTTCAGGAGACCGGGGAAGCCGAGCCGGACTGGCCCTGATCGGGCATCCGGAGAGTAGAGGGCCTGCATGGTCGATCTTGAGACGAGGGAGGAGGCACCGTCTTCGCCTCTGAGCGACCCCGGAGAGGTTCAGTACCAGCTGTTCGTCACTCTCTGGCTGATGGCGTTCACCTTCCATTTTTTTGAAAGAGACCCTATTGACGGCTGGCCGCTGATCCTGGCGGGAATTCTGTGCCTGATCTTCCCCAACTCTTTCGCAGCACTTGCCGGATTCGTCGTCGTGAGCACGGGTGTGGTGGTGTACCACATGCCTGCGGCCTCTAACCACTTCATGCTCGCCGTCCTCGTCAACCTGGCCCTGGCCGGCGGCGCCATCGCCGTCCTGATGAGCCGGAGGACCTCCCCGGCCGACCGGCGTGAGGCCAGGGACAGGTGGCTCCGGCTGATCTTCACCCCGGTTGGGCTGACACTGGCAATCGTTTACTTCTTCACCGTCTTCCACAAGCTGAACACGAGCTTCTTCGATCCCGAAGTGTCGTGCGCAGGCACTCTGTTGAGGCGGGGACTAAACCTTCAGGGCCTTCCCCCGATCGAGATCTCCGGCAACGTCGTCCTTCTCAGCGCCGTCCTCACGGTCGTGTGTGAGGGGCTGATCTTCATCCTGATCGCGGTGCCGCGCTGGCGCCGCTGGGGAATCCTCACCGGCCTGCTGTTTCACCTTCTGCTGATCTGGTCCGGCTTTTACGATTTTGCAACCTTCGTGCTGGCTATCTACATGCTGCTGCTTCCCAGGGAGTCCTTCGGGCGGATCCCCAACTTCGAGGTCTGGCGGCTCGTGGCAATCACCGGGTGGATAATCCACGGGGTCGTGAGCTTCCTTGTCCACGCTTCGGAATCCCGCGACAGCCCTATCGGTCTCAGATGGAACACCATCCAGGTCCTCATCTGGCTGGTCACGGTGATGCCCCTCGTGCTGCCGGTGCTGAGGGCCAACTTTACCGGCGATAGTCCAATCACTCCGTCACGATGGAGCATGCGCCCGGCATGGCTGGTGGTGGTGCCCTTGATCGCGTTCCTCAATGGGTCCACGTCTTATCTGGGTCTCAAGACCGTGTCCAACTACTCGATGTTCAGCAACCTGCGAACGGAGGAGGGCAGGACCAACCACCTGATACCCGCGGTCGGCGCTCTGGAAATCACCCGGACCCTTAGAGACACGGTGGACCTTCACGAGCTCAGATTCCCCGAGTTGGGGAGGTTCGAGCGAGAAGGTAGCCGCCCCTACTGGCTCACGCGCCAGATCAACTGGAGGATCGGAAACCAAACGCGGCGCTTCCCGTGGTTGGAGCTTCAGCGAGCGGCCAACCTATGGAAAGGGGCAGACCTGAAGAACGTCTATGTGCGCTTCACGCATAACGGCGTTCAGCGGGAGCTGACGAACGGGGCAGCCGATCCCGAGCTGGCAGCTCCGCTTCCCCGGTTGACGCGACTCCTGGTGGCTTTCAGGGAAATTGAGCAGGGCAACGGCCCCGTTCGCTGCCGCTGGTGAAGCTTGAGCCTTCCTTCCCGCCCGGAGCGATTCAGATCCGGTCCGGAAAGCGTTAAGCGCCGGCGAGAGAGCTGATGGTCGACCTGGAGACGGGGGACGACGCCGCCGAGCCGCCTCTTCGCGACCCGGCGGAAACCCAGCTTCAGTTGTTTATCACCCTCTGGGTGATGGCCTTCAGCTTTCACTTCTTCGAAAGCACCCCCTTCGACGCCTGGCCCGTAATCCTTGCCGGGATACCGTGCCTGCTGCTGCCCGGCTCCCTCGTTGCGCCGGCCGCATTCCTCGTCGTGAGCACAGGCGTGGTGACGATGAACCTGCCCGCGGCCTCGAACCACCTCGTGCTCGCCCTGATGGTCAATCTGGCGCTCGGGGGGGCCGCAATCGCCGCCCTCATCGTTCGCAGAAGGACGGGGGCGGGCCGGCAGGAGTCTCTGGACAGGTGGCTGCAACTCGTTTTCACGCCGGTGGCGCTCACCCTGATGGTCGTCTACTTCTTCGGGGTCTTCCACAAGCTGAACACAAGCTTTTTCAACCCGGACGTTTCTTGTGCCGGCTCTCTTCTGAGGCAGGGGCTTTCGCTCCAGGGCATCTCTCGGGCCGAGATCCCCGGCGGCATCATCGTGGTGAGCGCGGTGCTCACTCTGGTCTGGGAGGCGTTGATACTCATCTGCCTCGCGGTGCCTCGGCTTCGCCGCTGGGGGATCTTGATCGGGGTGCTCTTTCACTTCCTGTTGACCTGGTCCCAGTTTTACGATTTCGCCACCTTCGTGTTTGCTCTCTACGTGCTGCTGCTGCCGCGGGAGTCATTCGGGCGAATCTCCAATCCCGACCGGTGGCGGAGCCTTGCAATCGCCGGCTGGATGATCTCGGCAGGGTTGAGCATCGCGGCGCACCTATCGGGTTCACCCACCAGCCCAATGGGCCTGAGGTGGCACACCATCAAAGTCATCTTCTGGATGGTCGCAGTCATGCCGATCATGCTGCCGCTGCTGAAGGTCAGTTTCTTTGGGGACGGGCCCAGCGCCCCGAGAGACTGGCGGCGGCGCCCGGCCTGGTTGTTGGTGGTGCCACTGGTTGCGTTCTTCAATGGATCCACGGCTTATCTGGGTCTCAAGACGGTGGCCAACTACTCGATGTTCAGCAACCTGCGAACGGAGGAGGGCAGGACCAACCACCTGATCGCCGGCGTGAGCGCTCTCGAGGTCACCGGGATCCTGAGAGACACGGTCGATGTGCACGATCTGAGGTTCGCCGAGTTTGACCTGGGACCGCTCGCGCAAGCGCAGGGCGACGTCTTCCGGCTCCGGCGCCAGACGAGGTGGGCGAAGGAGGACACGACGGTGCGCATACCCTGGTTAGAGCTGCGCCGTGCGGCAAACCTCTGGAAATCTGCCGGCCTCGAAAACGTCTACGTCGACTACACGCACAACGGCGTACGGCGTGAGCTGGCGAACGCGACCGCCGACCCGGTGCTCGCGGCTCCGCTTCCCGTTCCCACACGACTGCTGCAGGCGTTCCGCGAGATCGAGCGCGGGGACAACCCGGTTCGCTGCCGATGGTGACGAGCCGGGGAAGGCCAGTGCGGTGGCGCTACATCTGGTCCGGAAACCCGATCAGGTCTCCTATGCGGTCGAGCATGCGGGTGGGCTCGAACGGCTTTGGGAAAATGTTGTCCTCGCCTATCCGGTCCCTCAGCATCTCGAGGGAGTCGTACTTGCCGCTGACCACGAGCACCGGAACTCTCTTCAAGGTAGCGTGCTGACTCAATGTCTTCAGCACGCTCTCACCGTCCAGCCCGGGCATCATGAGATCGAGGATCATGAGGTCGGGTTGGCAGGTCTCCGCCTTCGCCAGCCCGTCGTGGCCGTTGGCAGCCTCGATGATCTGGTACCCCTCCGTTTCGAGAAGTACCTTGATGAGCTCGCGGACCGAGTCGTTGTCCTCCACGAGAAGGACGGTCTTGGTTGGCATCGTCTTAAAGGGTACTTCGATTGGAAGGGGTTGGGCGAACATCAGGAGACGCGGTGTCGCAGACTAGGGCTCCGGGCACCATAGTCAAATCGTTCCGCGTTTTGCGGGAGCACGCTTCCACCTCCCTGGGAGCCGCCGCGGTCCTTTGCGTGCCTCTGGCCTTTACCGCCACCTACTCTGCGCTCGAGCCCGGCCCCCGGTCTCTGCTCGTGGGACTGATGGTTTCGTTTGCGATTGGGGTTGCCGTCGCCTACTCGAATACCGTCGCCGTGGGCATGTACGCCGATAACGCGGATCCCGGACCGGGCGCGCTCCTCAGGAAGACCTTCGGTCGAGGCCTCGTTGGTTTTGCAGCAACCCGGGTGCTCGCCGGCCTGGTCCTGGCCGTTGCCGTCGCGGTGGGCATGCTCCCGTTCCTCTACGCACTGGTGACGGCCGGGCCTGCCGTGTTCAATATCGACGACCCACCCCGGGCCGAGATGCTGCTGCTCAGTTCGACCCTGGTGCTAAGCGCTCCCGTCGGCCTCTCTCTCTTCGTGTATGTCTACCTTCAGGTTGGGCTGGCGGGGCCGGCCAGGGTGCTCGAGAACCTCTCACCGATCCAGAGCCTCTCTCGAAGCAGAAACGTCACGAAGGGCAGGCGCATGGAGTTCTTCGTGGTGCTCGTCAAGTTGACCGCGGTGCGCTTCATCCTGTCGATGGTCCTGGCAGGTCCCGCCTCCATCGTCGGCGCCGGCCGCGATCCCTTCGAGCAGCCGCCGGCGAATCCCTTCTCCCGTGAGTTTCTGCTCGAGATTTTCAGCCAGAGCAGGCCGCTGGGTGTCGCGGCAGCCCTGGTGGTCGGCATCTCGACCTACCTGGGAGCCGTCGCGGTGACCGCGGTGTCCGCGACGGTGCTTGCCGAATTCTTTATCGAAATACGTGACCTGAGGGAGCGCAAATCCTTGCAAGGAGGGGAATCGGTCGCATAACCTTGGCCCTTCATGAGATCGACTCTGCGCGGGTGCTGCGCGCTCCTGGTTGCGATGGCCGCCCTCGGCCCGTCGGCAGCCTTCGCACAATCGGCGGCCACTCCCGAGCCTCCCACCACCATGGCGTCGGGGGTCCTGGTCGACCTGCAGACGAAGAAGGTGCTCTGGGCCAAGGACGACCGGGCCCAGCGAGCCCCCGCAAGCCTCACGAAGATACTGACCGCTCTCACCGTTCTCGACCGCGCCCACCTGGAGGACACCGCGGTGATCTCAAGTGCCGCCCGAAACGCACGGGGAGGCCGCATGTACGCCGAAGAGGGGTGGACCTTTACGATCCAGGACCTCCTCTGGGGGCTCATGCTCCAGTCGGGCAACGACGCGGCGATAACGCTGGCGGAGAAGGTGAGCCCCGACGGGACCGTCGAGGGCTTCATGAAGCTGGCCAACGCCAAGGCGATATCGCTGGGAGCTACCGACAGCAGCTTTCAGAATCCGCATGGGCTCGACCAGCCCGGCCATATGACCACCGCCCGAGACCTCGCAATCATCACGGGGGCTGCGATGGAGGACCCGGTCTTTGTCCAGATGGTGTCGTCCAAGACCCATGTCGTGCCGTGGGGCGACGGACAGCCCCACATGTTCATCAACCACAACAAGATGCTCTGGCGCGCTCCGGGCGCCATCGGTGTCAAGACCGGATTCACAGAGGGCGCCGGCAACTGCCTGATATCCGCGATGAACCGTGACGGCCACACTCTCGTCGCGGTGGTGCTGGGCACTCCCAACCACTATGCGGAGTCGACGGCGCTGTTCGACTGGGGGTTCGCCAACCTCGAGGCCCTTCGCGCAAACTCGACCGGCGACATCCGCAAGCCCGTGAGCTCGGAGGCTTTTGGGACCGGCCCCAACGGTCTCGACGTAACCGAGAGTTCCACGTCGGGGGTCCCCCGGCTCCTTCTGCCGGCCCTGGCCATGGCGGTGACGGTCACCCTGGGGATCGCATTTCGCCAGCGGCTGATCTTCCAGCGCCCCTAGAAGCACACCCCGCCGAACAACTGCGGCAGCGCGCCGCTGACTTTAGCCTACGTAGAGGGTGGCCTCGTTCCCCGGTTTGCGGGTGCTTTGCGGAAGCGGATCCTGCTCCAGGACCTTGTTCCCGCCACAGTTGCCTTCCCCTCCGCTCGGCGATTGGGTTACGACCTTCATGCCGAGCCCCTCGAGCTGTGCCTTGACCTCGGAACAGGCTTTGCCTTTAACGTCGGGCATCTGGAAGGGCGCTGGGCCCTTGCTGACCTGAAAGGCCACCTGGGTGCCCTGGGGATGCTTCTCCCCTGCAGGCGGCAGCTGGATGGTCACCGTCCCCGCCGGAGCGGCATTGAACACCTGCGCGCTGATCGGAACGAAGCCCAGGTCGTTGAGGAGCTTCTCCGCTTCAGCCAACGGCTTCCCGCTCAGGTTGGGAACGTCGAGAATGGCGGGCCCATCCGAGATCACGAGGCTGACCGGGTCCCCACTCCTTACCGTGCTCGGCTGGGGGGACTGGTCCAGAATCTTGCCGAGAGGCTCCCGGTCGTTGCGCCGGGTGATGCTGCCCACCGACAGGTCCACGTCCAGGATCGCCTGTTTGGCCTGCTCCTCCAGCATGCCGACCACGGCGGGCACGTCGCTGAGCTTGGGACCAACGCTCACCTCAACGGCGACCACCACTCCGCGTCTGGTCCAGGCGCCGACCGCAGGCTTCGTGTCGATTACGG
>Ga0299913_10001210_pt1 | contig 18626 bp, 16 predicted proteins | sample RVTome_9_FD_201360 | JGI IMG/M metagenome (GOLD analysis project Ga0299913, IMG submission 201360) | Soil microbial communities from uranium-contaminated site in the Upper Colorado River Basin, Wyoming, United States - RVT155D38 (version 2) ... | reverse complement strand
CTTCGACGATTTCGCGGCCTCGCCCCAGCAGGTCTACGAGGACGTGATTGCGTTCCTCGGACTTCCCCACGACCGCCGCACCGACTTCCCCCGGATCAACGAGAACAAGGGCGCGCGGGTGGCCTGGCTGAGGCGGCTGTACCGGAAGCCGCCGCCGGTGCTCCGTGAGGCCGTTCGCAGTCTGAAGCGGGCGGTGGGGGGCGAGGGGATCAGCACGGCGAAGAAAAAGCTGGTGGCCCTGAACACGGTGCGGGAGCGCCGGCCCCCGCTCCCGCCGCGGCTGCGCGAGGAGCTGATCGCGGCCTTCCGCGACGAGGTATCGCTGCTGGCGGAGATTACCGGCCGGGATTTGAGCCACTGGGTGTAACTGGGCTTCGAGAAAATTGCCTGACTGTTTGTCATCCTGAGCGAAGCGAAGGAGGCATAGCGTCGCTTTGGCTCCTTCGCTTCGCTCAGGATGACAATTCAAGCGTCAGAACCAGTGATCGAGGCTCCGGCCGATGAGATCCGCAGTCCGCCGGATGTCGTCGCGGAAACAGGCCGTCACCTCTTTCCGCACCGCCGGCGGCAGCGCCGGTGCCTTCCGCAGCGTCCTGGCGCGCAGCCGCCGAACCCAGTTCGCCGCACGCGTGGGCATCCAGGGCCGGAGCGCGGAAGTGATGGCGCTCCTGGCCAGAAAGCCCTCCAGCATCGGGCTCGCCGGCACACCCCCCGGGGCGTGAGGGGTATCCATGTCCGGAGCGAACGTGGGATCGATGTCGAGGAAGCGGTAGACCGCCTGGGTGGCGCCCAGTGCGTTCTGCTTGATGTCGTCGAACAACAGCACGTGGATCTGCTCGCGGGGAAAGACATCGAAATAGCGCTCGAGCTGCCCGTGGTACCTGCTCACCTGCATCCAGCGGGAATCGGGCCGGGCCCAGGCCGCCCCGGCGCTCAGCTCCCGAGCGGAATCGAAGGACCGCCCGCGCCGCCGCAGATACATCAGATAATCGGAGTAGGCCCGGTCCACCGGATGGCGGAGGCTGCACACGATCCGCCCGCCCGGCAGCAGTGCGCGCATCCGGACGGGCGCCTGGGGGGACTCCAGGTAGAGCGGCGACGCCTCACCGATCGCGGTCGCGCCACCCACATCGCGAAACAGGCCCTCGTACTCCTCCTGCGTCTTCACCGGGAATCGGTGCACATCCGGGTCGCCGTAGAGCAACCGCCCCTCGGCGTCCACGTTGTAGGCGAAGAAGTTGGTCTCCTTCACCGCGCTCATGAAGACGGCGGGGTGCTCCGCGAGATACCAGTACAGCGCGGTCGTCCCCGCCTTGGCGGCGCCGATGACGATGAAGTTCGGAAGCGTCACATGTACCCGTCGCGCCGCAGGGTCTCCAGCCCACCGCCGTCCGCCTTGTCCTGGGCTCGGCCGGAGCGCTCGGCGACGTTGGCGAACTTGCCGGACTGAAGCTCCACGATGATGTCGTCCACGCTCTGGGATTCCGATTGCACCGCGTGGGTGCAGGGATAGCAGCCGAGGGACCGATAGCGCTTACCGTCGCCGTGGTTGTAGTAGAGCGACACGGTGGGGATGTTCTCCCGCCGGATGTACTCCCAGATGTTGAGCTCGGTCCAGTCGAGCAGCGGGTGGATGCGCAGGTGCGTCCCCGGGGCGAACTCGGTCTTGAACTGGTTCCAGAACTCCGGCGGCTGATCGCCCACGTCCCAGTGCGACTGCGCGTTGCGCGGGGAGAAGTAGCGCTCCTTGGAGCGGCTCCCCTCTTCGTCGGCCCGCGCGCCGACGATGACGCCGGTGAAGGCCTCCGTGTTCCGGTCCAGCTCGTACACCTTCTTGGTATGGTTGAGCCGGTAGCGCGGCCATTCTCCGCTCAGCGTGTGCTTGAGGGCATCGGTTTTCAGCGCCTTGCAGCAGGCGATCCGGTCCACCGCGCCGTCGGGATAGGTCCGCTTGGTCTCCAGCGCCTCCCGGTTCTGACCGTAGATCATGGTCAGGTTCCATTCCAGCGCCAACCGGTCCCGGTATTCGATCATCTCCGGGATCTTGAACGACGTGTCGATGTGGATCAGCGGAATGGGGACGTGGCCGAAGAAGGCCTTCCGGGCCAGCCAGAGGAGGACGGTGCTGTCCTTCCCGATGGACCAGAGCATCCCCAGGTTCTTGAAATTCGCGTAGGCCTCGCGGAGGATGTGAACGCTCCGGTTTTCCAGCTGATCGAGATGATCCATGTGTCCTGCCATCAGGGTTGCCCTCCAAATCGCTCGAGTACCTTGGCGACGCACTCGTCCACGCTCAGGGCGCGGGTGTCGAGCGCGAGCTCGGGATGCTCGGGCGGCTCATACGGGTCGTCGATGCCCGTGAAGTTCTTGATCTCCCCGCGCCGGGCGCGGGCGTAGAGTCCCTTGACGTCTCGCCGCTCGCACTCCTCCAGCGGCGTCGCCACGTAGACCTCCACGAAATTCCTGCAATGCCTGCGGATGAAGTCGCGCGACTCCCGGTACGGCGACACGAACGACGCCACGACCGTCACCCCATGCGCGGCCAGCCGACTCGCCATGTACCCAGTGCGGCGCAGGTGCTCCTCCCGCTCCTCCCGGGTGAAGCCGGTGTTGGGGAACACCTCGCGCAACGCGTCGCCGTCGATGTATTCGACGTCCACCCCCCGGCGCACCAGCTCCTCGTGCACCCGGACGGCGATGGTGCTCTTCCCGGAGCCGGAGAGCCCCGTGAACCACAACACCGGTGCCGCGGCCTTCGTCCGGGACGGAGGCGCCGTTCTGACAGAGGTCACAGGCCGATGACGAAGCTGGTGTTGCGAAGGTCCGGCTTGTTGTACGTGAGAGGTGACGGGCGCTCGCCCTCGCGTCCCGACTGGCGGTACACGCAGTCGCCCGCCGCCACGTCCCACTCCATGGTGGGTCCCAGCCGAGGGTAGAGATCGGCGCGCCCCTCCGCGACCCAGCAGAACTTGAGGGAGCTGCCCGCCTTGACCCGCCGGCCGACCGGGATGGTCTTGAGGTACTCCTCCAGCTCGGGCGACGGGTGGGAGAGGCTCTCCACGATGGTGAGCGGCGTCCCCGGGGCCGCGGCGCTGGAATAGATCCGCTCCGCCGGTCCGCCCTTCTCCTCGCGCCACGCCCCACCATCCTTCACCGCCCAGTACAGCAGGTCGAGCGCGGGCGCCTCCACCACGCCGAGCACCGGCTCGCCGTCCTCGATCAGGGCCACGTTGACGGTGAACTCGGCGCGACGCTTGATGAACTCCTTGGTTCCATCCAGCGGATCCACCAGCCAGAACCTCCGCCAGGAACGACGCGCCTCGAAGTCGGCTGCCTCGGCCTCCTCGGAGACCACGGGCGTGTCCGGGTCGATCCGGCGGAGCCCCTCGACCAGGATGCCGTGGGCCACCTCGTCGGCGAGGGTGACCGGGCTTCGGTCGTCCTTCTCGCGCACCTCGGCGGACACGCTGCCGTCGTAGTAGGCCATCGTGGCCCGGCCCGCCTCACGGACCAGGTCGACGACCGCGGCTCGCAGCTCGCTGGTTACCATGGGCGGAAGATGACGCCCTTGTCCTGCAAGTGCGCCTTCAGCTGGTCCACCCCCTCGGCCACCGCCCCGCCAGGCAGGTGCAGGTCCCAGGAGAGGTCGGTCGTGACGGTATCGCCCACCCAGATCGTCTCGATCCAATCGGGCTGCACGGCGGTCTTGATCACCTCGAGGTCGTCCTGGGTCAGCTCGGCGGCCGCGACCACCAGGATGATGCCGGCGTCGAGCATCAGGTTCGCGACCTCCGCCAGGCGCCGCATGTGCTCCAAGCGGTTTTCCTGCTTCCGCTCGATGTCGGCGTCCACGCCGTAGAGCACGTTCCCGATACCCATGAAGTAGACCACCTTGCCGTCCTCGAACAGCTTGCCCTCGAGGGCCTTGGCCAGGCCCTTCCGGTCGCTCTCATGTTCGCCGGTGATCAGGACCAGCGACGCCTTCTGGTTGTATTTCTCCGCCCGGTGCTCCGGCTGGATGATGCTGGGCTCCCACTTGTAGTTGCGGAGCATGACCCGGTCGCGCACGGCCGTCTGCCGGTCGGGCATCGCCTCGCGCACGATGCCGCCGCCGCGGATCTCGAAGTCGTCGACGATGACGAAGCGGCTGGTGGCGGCGATGTCCTCGGCGAGATCGCACGCGATGGCGCGGTCGAGCCGCAGCACGCATTCGGCCACATCATGGCGCTGGATCTGGGCGCGCTGGTCGGTGGCGTCGAGCGTGGAGGCGTCCATCACCCGGAGGACTTCCTCCAGCCGGACCGTGACCCGCGCGGTGCCCAGCTTCAGCAGGTACTCCTTGCGCTTCACCATCGGCTCCTTGCCCAGCCAGAACAGGCTGACGCGAAGCCGCGTGGTCACCTGGGGCCGAGGCTGCTTCTCGAGCGTCGCCATCTCGCCGCGGGGGATATAGATCTGCTCGTGCAGGGTGAAGCCGACCGCCCACCCGGCCTCCGCCCTGGTCTGCACCGGCCGGTTGAACGCCTCGATGGTCTTGACCCGGCTCTTCTTGCCCGACGGGTAGAAGACCACGGTGTCGCCGACGCTCACGGCGCCGGAGTCGATGGTCCCGGAGACGATGCGACGGTCGTCGCCCTGCTTGGTGAACTTGTAGACGTCCTGGACCGCCATCCGGAACGGCAGCTCCACCGGAGCCGGCTCGCTGTGGAACTGGTCCAGCGCGTTCAGCACCGTCGGGCCCTGGTACCAGGGGAGATGCGAGGTCCGGTCGGCGATGTTGTCGCCGCCGCGCGCCGAGACGGGGATGAAGCAGGAGGGCTTGATGCCGACCTGTTCCAGGAAGGCGCCGTACTCGCTGACGATGCGCTCGTAGACGCCGCGATCCCAGCCCACCAGATCCATCTTGTTCACCACCACCGCCAGCTGCTTGATCCCGAGCAGCGAGACCATGTAGCCGTGGCGGCGGGAGTTCTCCTGCACGCCTTCGGCGGCGTCGATCACCAGGAGGGCCGCCTCGGCACGGGCGGCCCCGGTGATCATGTTCTTCAGGAACTCGATGTGGCCGGGCGCGTCGAGGATCAGGTAGTGTCGAAGGTCGCTCTTGAAGAAGACCCGGGCGGCATCGATGGTGATGCCCTGGGCCTGCTCGTCCTTCAGGGCGTCGAGCAGGAAGGCGTACTCAAAGGGCTTGGAGTTGAGCTCACACTGGGCCCGCACCTGCTCCAGCTTCCCCTCGGGAAGTGAATGGGTATCGGCCAGGAGCCGCCCGATGACCGTGCTCTTGCCATGGTCCACATGGCCCACGATCACGATGTTCATCCGCTGTGCCGCGACGGGTGACGCGGCCGCGAGTGGTTCCGGGGTAGCGATGGAAGACGACATGCTGATGTGACATCCCTCCGTGAGCGTCAAAAAGTCCGCAAGGCCTGGCGCGGTGCATCCCGCTGGGTCTGCGGCCCGCTCGGCCGCGATCAACACCGAAGGGTGTCGCTATTCCTGTGCGGCGTAGTCGTACGGATAGTAGTAGTCGCCCTCCTTGGCGACCTCGCCACCGGGATCGTTCAACACGGTGCCCACGACGCGGGCGCCGACGTTGGCGAGCTGCTGATAGGCGCGCTGCGCGGCGTTTCGGTCGGTGGCGCCGGCCCGGACGACCAGGAGCACGCCATCGGTCAGCGACGCCACGATGCTGGCATCCGCGGTGGCGAGCACCGGCGGCGTGTCGAGCACGATGATGTCGAACTGCTCCTGAAGCTCCGCCAGCAGGACCCGCATGCGGGTGCCGCTGAGCAGATTCGCCGCGTTCACCGGCAAGGCGCCGCAGGTGAGCACCGAGAGCCGCGCCACCGGCGTCTCGCGGATCGCACGGGGAGCCGGGGCGTCGGGATCGCTCGAGGCCCGGAGCAGCTCCATGAGGCCGGGGGCGCGGGGCAGCTGGAACAGCCCGTGAATGCGGGGTCGGCGGATGTCGCAGTCCACCAGCAGCACCTTGAGGCCGTCGTACGCCAGCGTGACGGCGAGGTTGGCGGCGGTCATGGTCTTGCCTTCGCCCGGCGCGGCGCTGGTGACCACCAGGGTCCGCAGCTGCTCGCCGCCATCCGACCAGATCAGGCCGGTGCGCAGGTTCCGGAACGCCTCGATACCGATGGAGAAGGTCTGATTCCCGGTGAGCGGCGACCCGACGGTCGGGTGGGCCGCCTTCCCCGAGCCGAGCAGCCGGCGGAAGTGCGACTGTGCGCTGCGCGACCCGTCGGTGATCCGGGGAATCACCGCGAGCCCGGGCACGTGCAGCACCGCCTCGAGATCCTCCGGGCGGCGCACCGACGTGTTCAGCGCCTCGAGGATGTAGGCGATGATCATGCCGAGGGCCAGTCCGAGGAAGAGACCCAGGCCGACTTTCAGGGTGGCGCTGTTGAGCAGCGGCGTAGACGGGAGCGGGGCCAGCGCGACGACGTCGATGTCGCCCGCTTCGACCGCCTCGGCCATGCGAGCCTTCTGCAGCTCCGCCCGCAGCTGGTCGCTCTGGCCGGCGAACGCGTCCACGCGGCGGCTCAGCCGCATTTCCTCCTCGGCCATGGCCGGGAGGATGGCGATGGCCGCTCCGGTGCGATTCCGCAGCTCGCCCAGCGCGTCCACGCGCGCCCCGATCGCGCCGATATGACTGTTCACGGACTGTACCAGCTGCTCCTGGGTGGTCCGCGCCAGCGCCCGCAGCTGGATCAGGTCGGGGTTGCTCGGCGACGCCTTCCACGGCCCGGTCGTCATGGAATCGATGCGGTTCTGGTACTTCAGCAGCTGCTGATACAGGCCGCCGATCGCCGGGTTGTCCGCCATGGCCGGTGACGTGGCGAGGGCGCGGAGCGCCTCCTCGCGCGACGCGTCATCGTTCGCCTTCAGCCGCTGCGCCAAGGCGGCAAAGGTGCGTTGGTCGGCGCCGAGCTGCTCGCGCTGGGCGTCGAGATTCAGCAGTGCCGCCTGCTGCGACTCGAGCTTGTCGCGGGAGCTGGCCAGCTGCTGCCTGCTGCGGAAGGAGGCCAGCGCCGCCTGCGCGCGCTCAAGCGTGGTGTCGGTCTGCGCCAGCTGCTCGGCCAGGAACTCGCCCCGCCGGCGCGAGCGCTCGCGCGCCCATTGCACGTTCAACGCCTGGAAGGCGTGCACCGTGCTGTTGACGATCCGCTGCGCCCGCCGGGGGTCTTCGGCGACGAAGGCCACGTCGATCACGTCCGTCAGCTCGCGACGGGTTACCATCAGCCCCACGAGCAGCGCGTCGATCGCCGCCTCCCTCGACTTGATGGCCAGGGTCACGTTCTCGACCGCGGGCCGGGCGCGCACGACGAACTGGACCACCCCGAGGTTGACCGGCTGCCCGTAGGACGCGGTCACGGCGCGCTGCCCACGGCGCGCGCTCACCCCATCGTCCCGGAAGACCATCTGGACCGAATCGCCGGCCGCACGAGGATCGACCTGCACACCGGTGAGATCCTCGACCGAGAACTCCGGCGTCTGGCTGACCAGCTGAAGGCCCATGCTGTCCACCACCACCCCCGCGACGGTCCGGCTGCGCACCAGCTCGATGATCGACAGCATGGGGTCCGCGGTCCGCCCCAGCGTCGGATTCGCCTCCTCGGCCACTCCGGTGAGCGTCTGCCGCTCGCCGGCGAGCCGGAGCATGGCCGAGGCCCGGTACGAGGTCGGCTCCTGCGACGCCAGGAACAGGCCGAGCGCGGCGCCCACCGCGGTCACGGCGAGGATCAGCTGGAACCGACGGCGAACGACGGCGAGTGCCTGACGAAACGACACGATCCCGACGCTATCGGGAGACTCGATCGGCCGCATCGGCGGCTCGTAGCCCCCGGGAAGCTGACGGTCGTGAGGTGCTGGAGGGCGCATGGGCATGCTCAGTTGTTGTTCCTGCTGACGCGGTCGATGAGCAGACCGAGCGAGGCGATGGACCCGATGACACCGAGTGTCGGCAACAGGATGTCCCTCATGAACGACTTCCTGCGGTCGACGATGATCTGGTCTCCGGACCGGATTGGAATCCGGCCATAACCGGCTTCGGGATCGGTCAGATTGATGATGAGCTGTTCCTGCTGGCCGCTCGACTCGAGGCGCAGTACCCGAACGCGGTTCCTGGCCCCGACCTCGGTGGCCCCTCCGGCGCGCGCCACCGCCTCGGCGATGGTGGTCTCGGGCCGCAGCGCGTACACCAGCGGTCGCTCCACCTCACCCGAGATCGCGACCCGGATCAGGGGCTCCATCACGAACTCGGGATTTTCTTCGAAGCGGGCCAGGAAGCGGCGCAAGTTGGCCTCGGCCGTGGCGAACGGCACGCCTGCCACCTGGACCGAGCGAAAGAGCGGGTGGGTGACGGTTCCATTCGGGGCCACCACGAAATCACCGCTGAACTCAGGCTTCCTCCACACCACGATCCGGACCGAATCTCCCGGCGCCAACACCGCCTGCTCGCTCGAGGCGCGTGACTCCTGGGCCGACGCGGGCACGGAAAGCACAACCAGGGCGAGGAGCGTAAGGGAGAACAGGGCGCGCATAAACCTCGTGGAGTGAATGAGGTGGTGTACAGCAAGCCCGTCGGGGCATTCCGAGGCAACGTCAGCACAATCCATGCCTTCAGTCGATAACCAGAGGTACCGGCGCCCTTGGGTTCCGACCGCGCAAAGCAATCTACCACAGCCAGATCGGAAGGTCACCTAAGGCGCCGACTAACTCGGTGTTCCCGGACACATTCGGCCCCTTGGGCGAGGCGTCCGGTGCTTCCAGAATGGTGTGTGGGAGTGTTGCGTGATCTCAACAGGTGGACTCGGCGCACCGTGGTCTGTGCCGGTGTTCCGACTGGCCGGCCGCTCGGTCACCGGGATATCGGCAAGTTCGGGGCAAGCTGCCCGAACCGCCTGCCCTACCTGTAAAACCGTTCGGCCGAGGCGACGCGGCTGTATCGAAACTCCTTCGGGATGTACTCAGCCGCGCCATGGCAGCCGATGTTGACGCACCGGATCTTGGGCCAGTATTCGGCCTTGATCGCTTCCAGGGTCCGGAATTCGTGTCCCTCCGAATCGATCTTGAGCACGTCGATCCGACCGTGCTGCTCCAGCACGGGACCCAGGATCTCGTTGATGTGTACGACCTGGCAAGTCACCGAAGTGGAGGACCTCAGCTCCAGGGAGGAGTTCACGCCCGAGGGCTCGATCCCCAGACTGGCCGTCCCGCGGAAATTGCTGACCGCGTCGGGGCGCGCCACGAACCGGCCCTCGAAGGGCTTCAGGTTCTTGACCAGGCGGTCATAGGAAACGGGTGACGGCTCGTGCGAATAGACTCGCGAGTCTTTGTTCCGGGTCAGCCAGTACAGGCTGCTGAGGCCGATGTTGGAGCCGATGTCCACCACGACGCGGGTGTTCTCCGGCAGGAAGTAGTCCTGCCTGCAGAAGACCAGGTTGAGGGTAGAGAGATCGGCGGCGGAGTACAGATGGACATCGACCCGCCCGATCGGGGTCTTGATGGTCATCGTCCGAGGATACTGCCCGGATGAGAGCGCGTCCTCGATCAGCACGCGAAACGGCTGGTCGTGGACCTGGAAGAATCGGGGTATCGCCTTGTAGTTGCTGGGATCCAGGAGCTTTCGCCGAAACGCGCGAAACCGTCTTCTGCCGATTCTCATTGCAAATCCGTCCTCGGTTGAATATCGGGCATCATCGACCTCCGATCACTTCACACCACATCGAAATCCAGAAACTCGAAGCGGCGCGTCGCGAGGTGTCGGACCACCGGCTCGGTCAGCGCGGCGTCCCCCAGCACGCGAACGATGTACTCCAGCGGGCTCGGCCGCACCCGCTCGGGCACCTGGACGCCTCCACCGATCCCCGGGCCGAAGCTCGCGTACAGACGAGGGGTCCACATCGCGGGACGAGGCAGGCCGATCCGCGCCACCACCTCACCCGGCAGGCCGGTGGAGAGCACCGCATCGAGCGGAAGGCCTCGATGGTGGCGCCGGACCGTGAGCGCGCCCCGGACGGGGTCACCGTAGGCGGACACGCCGGGCCTGCCGGTCCGCCACTTGAGGTGTGCCGCATCCAGCGTCAGCGCCCTCGGCGTGGAGACGGCGGGCCAGGTGCCGGGCACGTGGGCCGTGAGCACGAGCCGCCCCAGGGAGCGGAACCCGAGCATTCGCACGAATCCCTGGAACGAGTTCTCGTTGGCCACGCCCAGGAGGAGCGTCGGCCCCTCCTCCTGCAACTTCCGGAACAGGGCCCGCGCGGTCGCAACCATGAGCCCGGGCACGCCCGCGTCGGAGTCCACCGCGGTGTTCAGTGAGAAGTAGGTTCCCACGAACTCGGCCGGTGAATCCGCCAGCGGCGGCGTGGGAAGCAGAGCGTAGTGGGCGATCAGCGCGCCCGACTCGCCGTAGGCGTTGACGTAGCGCGCCGGCCCCGCAGGATTCCTCAGGTACTGCCACTCCAGGTCCGGCGCCCGAGGCCGGTCCTGAGGAAATACGCGATCCAGCAGGGCGACAATCTCCGGCAGCGCTTCGGCCGTGGCCGCCGTCGGCGGGGAGAGCCGAAGGCCCACGCTACGCGGCCTGCACCCGGACCCGGCGCAGCATGTCGTCGATCAGGTGGAAGCCATCCCACACCACGTCAAACGCGAGCGCCTGGCCGATCGGCACCAGCCGGTCGAGCCCTCGGGTGCCGGCCTGGGCCGCGAAATCCCGGAGCGCCTCGCGGTCGAGACCCCAGTGGGTGAGGGTCTGGTCGCCCTCGTCGACGAAGCCGAGCACGTCGGACAGCGTCGCGACCGGCAGGTGACGAAAGAGACCGCCGCCGCAGACATCCTTGTCGAGCGCCGCCCGGTCTCGCAGATGCACGCCCACGAAGCCCGGGTGCTCCAGCACCACCCGCACGTCCGACGAGGCCGCGAGGCCGAAGGCATAGGTCCGCCGCTGGACGGCGCTCGAGACCGGGGGCTGAAACTGTCGCCGTGCGATCTCGGCCTGAAGCGCGCGCTCGAAGCCCTGCGCGGCGGACTCGGCGGCTTCCGGCGTGCCGACCCAGAACACCACGTGCGGTGAGGAGCACGCCATCTGGTCGAACCAGAACAGATCGTTGAAGAACCCAGAGGCGATCCGCGCGCGGTCGTCCTCGGGAGCCGCGGCGTAGCGCGCCGCGTGGATCACCGCGAAGGAGTACTTGCTGCCGAACACGCGCTCGCTGGCATGGGACGGCAACGGCAGCGGCCGGATCGCAGCCACGGTGTCGTCCCCGCCCCAGATCACCCGGTGGGCACACCAGGCCGACAAGGCGCCGGTGATCGCGTCGTCGTGGCCGTAGGTGACGAACCGATTGGACCCTCGCAACTCCTCGTCCTGCACAGCCACCGATCCGATCACCCGGAGCAGCGCCTCCACGACGATGCCCGATTCCTGGGAGAGGCGCACCACGCTGGCGTTGCCGCACAGGTAGGCCAACGCCCAGGAGTACACGAACAGCGTGTCGACATTGGAGGGCGCGAGGTGCAGCACGCGGCCGACCGGAACCCGCAGCACGTCCGGCTCCGCCGCCGCACGGGTGGTGAACTCCTCCGCCAGGCGAGCGAGCTGGGCGCGGCGCAGCCAGTACGCCACCGAGACGCTGGCCGGGTCCCGGCGGAGAACCGGGTCGGCGAGGATCGCGGCCGAAAGCCGGGCCAGCGTGTCCAGCCGGGCGGGCGCGAACGGCTCGGCGTGCGCGGCGCTGGTCGCGTCCAGGAACGCCGCCAGGCCCGTCGTGTCGGGCAGCGGAGCGAGGATTCGGACCCGGTCGGCAACGGCGTGCCACGGCCGCGCTTCGGTGGAGGGTGCTGGCGGCATGGCGCTCACGCCCGGGCCGCGAAGGTGTCGCTGCATCCGCGCAGCTCGGCCTTCGGGACCCGTCCTAGCACTTCGAAGCACCGCCCGCCCATGCCGGTCCCCTCGGGGTCTACCCCGCGAATCACGCCCAGGTCCTCCGTCAACAGCGAGTGGCCGGGGTAGCTGGTCGGGAGGCAGCTCAGCACCTGGATCAGGCCCGGCTCCCCATCGGGCAGGGGCGCCAGCGTCACCGGGTCACGCACGATCACCTCCGAGTAGATCGGCGCGTGCAAGTAATGGATCGGGTTCTCGAAGTACACGCCGCCGACCTGTTCGACCATGCCGTAGAAGTTGATCACCTGCTGCACCCCCGTCGCCGCCCGCACCCGCTCGCGGAACGCGCGGGGGTCGACGGCGGCCTCCTGGAGCTTCTTCCAGCCGCCCGAGTGGACCAGGATGCCGCCCTTCAGGTCCAGCCGACGTCCCTCCCGCTCCAGCACCTGGATCAGATACTGCCACACCATGAAGGTGAAGCCGAACAGGAGCATCCGACGCCCGGCGGCCTGTTCGATGTAGGCCAGCAGGCCTTCCTCGTCCAGGCTCATGTCCTCCCGCAGGGCGTAGAATGGACGGTGGCCGAACTGTGCCATGCCCAGGATGCCCGCCCCCCGGGCGGACCGGCTGTTGCGATCCCGCACGACGCCCGGATGGTCGAGGATCACCATGGGCAGCCGCTCTTTGCCCAGGAAGTGCTGGGCGACCTTCACCAGAACCGCCGACTGCGCCGACGCGGTTTCCGCATCGAGGAAGATCCGGCTCGGCTGCTGGCCGGTGGTGCCGCTGGACGTCAGGACCTTGATCACCTCGGACTCGGGCACGCTCGAGAGCACGTGGGTCTTGAACAGGCTTACCGGAAGGAACGGGACATCCTCCAGCCGCTCGATCCGGAGCCGCTCCGCGCCTCCGAACACGCCGTTCAGCACGTTGCGATACGGTGCGCACCGCTCGGTGTGGTGGCTGGTGAGGCCGCGGAGCATCGGCAACAACCGCGCCCGCTTTTCGGCCTGGCTGAGACCGAACGGGGGCAGGTCCATCAGAGCACGCGCCGGGCTGGTCATCGCGCGGCCTCGGCTGCCCGATAATCCTTCTTGCCGGAGGATGTGAGCGGCAGCTCGGTGACTCTCCGTATGCCGATGGCGGCCGGCGGCACCGCGAGGAAGTGCGCCAGGTGCGCCACCATGGCCTCATCGCGAACCGCGCCGTCCGGTGCGACATGCAATCCCAGCCGGTCACCGGCGTCGGTGGCGATCACCCGCACCGGAAAGGCCGACTCCAGTTCCCGCTCCACGTCCTCCAGGCTGACCCGTCGGCCGAACAGCTTGGCGAAGCGCTTGAGTCGTCCGACGATGGTGTAGTAGCCGTCCTGGTCCACCGTCGCGAGGTCGCCGGTCCGCAACACGCCCCGCTGCACGTCCCCGAGGGACAGATCGTCCGGGGACTCGGCGTAGCCCATCATGACGTTGGCCCCCTGGTACACCAACTGCGCGGCGCGGCCCTCGCCGCTTTCGAGCGGCTCCAGGTGGAGCCGCCCGCCGGGGATGGCCACGCCGATGCTGCCGATCTTCTCCGCCAGCCGCTCCGGCGGCACGAAGCTGATGCGTGCGGTGGCCTCGGTCTGGCCGTACATGACGACGAGGCGGGCCCCGGCCTGCGTCATCCGGGAGTGGAAATGGGCGATCAGCTCGCGGCGCAGCGCGCCCCCGGCCTGGGTGAAGGTTCGCATCGTCGGATGGCGGGCCGGCTCGAACCGCAGCCGGTGGAGCGTCTCGTACATGTAGGGCACGCCGGCGAACGAAGTGGCACCGTGCTGGTCCACGTCGCGCCAGAACTCCGGCCGGATGAAGGAGTGCGGCGTGAGCAGGACGGTGCCGCCGGCAACCAGGTGAGAATTGAGGACCGAGAGCCCATAGCTGTAGTGCATCGGGAGGCTCTGCACCGCGAGCTCCCCGGGGCCCAGCCCGAGGTAGTCGGCAATCGCGGCGGCATTGGCGCCGAGGTTGCCGGCGGTGAGCCGAACCAGCTTAGGGCTCCCGGTCGAGCCGGAGGTGGTGAGCAGTAGCGCGAGAGACGGGTGGAGCTCGCGAACCCCCTCTTCCGAGGCTCGCGCGGCAACGTAGCCCGGCAGCGCCGAGGGAGCGGGGGTCCATCCGTCGGGGAGAGGCAACGTCTGGGGGGCGAGCACCAGGGCCGGCGCGTAGGTGCCGCACAAGCGCGCGAGGGGCTCGGGCTGCGGCTCGGCGAGGCAGAGCGGCAGACCGGCGCGAAGACAGCCGAGGTAGAGCAGCGCCGCCTCGACGTCGGGGCCCGGCGCCAGGAAGACCAGCCGCCGGCCGCCGGCGACGCGCAGGAGCCACTCCGCCACCTCCTCCACCCGGTCGTGCAGCTCCGCGTAGGTGAGCCGGACATCCTGCGCGGGGGCGATGAGGGCCGGACGGTCGTCCCGATGCTTCAGTACGGCGTCGATCACGACATCATGCTTCCGTCGACCCCGATCACCTGGCCGGTCACGTAGCGCGACAGGTCGGAGGCGAGGAACACCGCGACGCCCGCGACATCGTCGGGGGTACCGATGCGCCCCATGCGAATGCTCTGCATTCTCCGCTCGTACCAGTCGGACGAGACACCGCGCACCATGTCGGTGTCGATGAACCCGGGCGCGATCGCATTCACTCTGATGCCCTTGGGCGCCAGCTCCTTGGCACTGGAGAGCGTGTAGCCCACCACCGCCGCCTTCGACGCCGAATAGGCCGTGACTCCCTCCATGCCCTGGGTGCCCGCGATCGACGCGAGGTTCACGACACTGGGCGATCGGGCGGCGTCCATCACCCGGATGGCGTACTGGGTGAGGGTCATGAGCGCGAGGACGTTCACATCCAGCAGCTCCCGCATCTGGTCGGCGGAAGTCATGCCGATCAGTCCCTGGCGGAGGATGCCGGCGTTGTTCACCAGCACGTCGAGGCGACCGTACTCCTTGCGCGCCGACGTGATGAGCAGGCGCGCGAAGGCGGGATCGCTCACGTCTCCCCGCAGCGCCCGCGCGGGGCGGTCCGGGGACGCCAGATCGCGCGCCACGTCCTCGACGCCCTCGCTCCGCGCGCAGAGGAGGAGGGTGGCGCCCTGCGCGGCGAAGGCGCGGGCGATCGCGGCGCCGATGCCGCGGCTCGCCCCGGTCACCACCGCCACCCGCCCCTCAAGCAGCATCGAAGCTCGCGCCGTATCGGGTCAGGATCTCCCGCGCCTTCGCCACGGTGCTCATGCCGAGGATGTCATCGGTGTCGAACATGACGTCGAACCCGCTCTCCAGCTCAGCGACCAGGGCCATGTGGCCCACCGAGTCCCACTCCTTGATGGTGTTGTAGGCGAGGTCGTCGGTGACGCGCTCCACCGGGATGCCGAGGGAGCGGCTGAAGCAGTCGCGGAGCTTGTCGACGGTCATGCAGTGATTCTCCCGTGGTCGGCGATCAGTTGTCGTGCCGAGGTGAAGGTGAAATCGCCCAGCAGCCGCCCCAGGCGGTCCACCGTCTTGTCCAGATTGTTGTAGTGCCGGAACCGCTTCGACCAGGGCAAGCCCGACACGCGAGGCTGCCCTGGATCGACCTCCCATGGATGGAGGTAGAACATTACCGACCGACCCTGCCGGTTGCAGCGGCGGATCAGTGCCCGGCTCACGGCGTAGGGATACAACCGGAAGTATCCGCCCCCGCTGCACGGGATTCGCCGTCCCAGCACTTCCGCCACCCCCATGGGCAGCTCGGTCAGGCCCTCCGCCAGGGGATGGGGCCGGAGGTCGGCGTCGGGCATGCCGTAGTCGGGATGAAAGGCCACCGGGAACACGGACGAGTCGTAGCGGATGCCGCTCTCCCGCAGGATGTCCACCGCCCACAGCGTCCGCTTGGTCAGGGAAAACGACGGCGCCCGAAACCCGCGGACCTCCTGGCTGGTGATCCGGGCGAGGGCCGCCAGCGATCGCTGAAGATCGACCCGGAATTCCTCCGGCTGCATGAAGGTCAGGAGCTGGTGGGAGTACCCATGCGTGGCCACCTCGTGCCCCCGGCGCTCGATCTCCCGCACCAGGTCGGGGAACCGGTCGGCCACCCATCCCAGGACGAAGAACGTCGCCTCCACGTGGTGCCTGCCGAAGAGATCCAGCAGCAGTCCCGTGCTGCGCTCGACCCGAGACTCGCACTGGTCCCACTCGGCGTAGGGGATCAGCCGGCTGAGATTGTGGACGCAGAACCAGTCCTCCACGTCCACCGACATCACGTTCCGCGTACGTTCCTCCGGGATCGGCAGGGCCGCAGTCTACACCCACGCCCCACGGTCAGCAACGACGGAACGGGGGCGCGCGAGACCGGTTGGGCAGCGGCCCATTGGCGAACGAAAGGGAGACGAGGAAACCCGGCGGCCGAGGGCGTAACGCAATCTACCAAAGCCAGATCGCGAAAAGGAACCGACCGGAAGGCCAGGGGCCTTCCGGTCGGTGAATTTTCCTGTCGAGCATCGCGACGAGCTGCGTTCCCTACGAGCGGCGGCAGGCCTTCCCGGGCACTGTGGCCAGCCGCCCGGCCAGGTCCTGGAAGGCTCGCCGGTTGTCCGAGTTCTCCATGAAGGAGCCGTCGTATCGCCACATGGTGAGACCGCAGCCGGACGGTCCGAGCGCCGTGCCATACTCCCTGATTTGCGCGGCTGTCATCCGGCAGTTGGGCGCGTAGGTGCCCTTCCCGCCGGTCCCGGCGCAATCCCAGGTGCCGTCCCGGTCCTGCGTGCCACCGTTCAGGATGTTGATCCCGAAGACCACGGTGTGTCCGTCGCGCTTGGCCAGGGCCAGGGCCTCGTCGCGGAAAGCGGTCACGCTGCCGTGCCGGCTGGAGTACTGCGAGATGAAGAACTCGCAGACCCGATAGGATTTCTCCGGCTCGAAGGCGTCGTGGCGGTGGGCCACGCCGACCGGGAGGGTCGGGAAGATGGACTTGGCGTATCCGCACATCTTGTCCACGACCGCCTTGGTCATGGTGCCTTTCGGGCCCCAGGTGTTGCCGTCACCGCCGCCGGAGACGTGCGGCTCATCCATCACGGAGCTGCCGACGATGGTGCGGTCGGCTACAGCCTCGGCGATGGCCTGCCGGAGGGTCGGCGTGTTGTAGGCGTTCATCGCGGCGACCCACTTGCTGTAATCGAACACGCCGTCGGTCATATACTTGTCGTGGTGTCCGCCGGTCATGTTGAGCAGCAAGCTCGCCTTGGCTGTGCGCGCCTTGGACAGGAAGTACAGGATGTTGCTGGGGCTGACCCCCTGAATCGTCATGGTGAACGGCGCCAGATCAGTGGTGATCGCGAGCATGCCACCGGATGGGCCGAACGGAATGCCGGTTCCCGCCGGCGGGGGCACGGTCCCGCCGCCCGATGTGGCGGTGAGGGTGACCACGGTGGTATCGGCCAGGCCGCTCGCGCTGGCCGTGACCCGGTAGGTGCCCGCGGTCTGGCCGGCGGTGTAGAGGCCGGTCTGGGTGATGGTGCCGCCGGTGGCGTTGAAGACCACGTCGACGGCGACGCTGTCGCCGGCGAGGGTCCGCCCGAACGCGGCGAACTGGTGCGTGGCCTGGGTGGCAAGGAGCACGGTCCCCGGCCGCAGCACCACCTTCACCACCGGCTCCGGCTCCGGCTCGGGCTCGGGGTTCGGCTCCGGCTGGTCCACGGTGGTATCCGGCACAACCGGCGCGACGATGCGAACGTCCACGGTGTCGGCCAGGTCGCCGCTGAGGTTTGTGGCGATGACATGGTACGCGCCCGCGACGTCGCCGGCGCGATAGACGCCCGCCGGGTCGATGCTGCCGCCGGTCGCGGTCCAAGTCACGCCGATCGGGGTCTTCTCACCGCCGGGCAGGCGGCCGACGGCGGTGAAGGCGCGAGTCTCACCGGCATCGACCTTCGTGCTGCGCGGAGTAACCCGAACGCCAATCACGCCGGAGACGCTGCGGATCACGACGACGACCGAGGTGTCGGGCCGGTGCCGAAGCTCGCGGCCATGGCCGAACCGCCGCCCCACGACGCGATAGGTGCCGGGGATGGTGGCGAAGAAGTTGCCACTAGAGTCGATGGAGCCGCCGCTGGCTTCCCACGACAGGGCGGGGCTGGAGACGTGACCGCGAACCGTCCGTATCTCGCCACGGAAACGGATCCGCTGGTCGGTCTCGATGGTCACGGTGCCCGGGAGAACGCGAAACCCGCTGGGCGCGGCTGGGGCACTTGGAGTGCTTGGGATGGCTGGAACTTCCGGCTCCGTCGTGTCCCCTGCGCACGCAGCGACCAAGATGAGCACGTGGAGCATGGCGAAGTTTCGTGAAATCGACAACCTTCGCGCAAGCTTGTACGTGTACGTCATGATGTCAGGCCTCTTCTATCGTCTCCCCGTGAGCACCCAACCATTCCCTCCGTCCACCGCCACCCTTGGGCTGGCCTTCTATATCGGGAACCCGGCGACCGAGTTCAATCACCAAATTGTCGACGCTCGAATGCAGATTGAGAATCGCTGATCCATGTATACTGTTGTTTTGATGCATGATAGAGCTTTAGCCATCCTGCAATTGTAACAAAATGCCGTATATAATTCATACGGTATACCACTCCGAGACACCCCCGATACCCCCTTCCTCCTCCTCGGTTTGCAACGGCGCGAGACCACTCGCTGCGGTATACTTCTCGCCGGAGTTTTCCCGACCCTTTCCCG
>Ga0299913_10001209_pt1 | contig 18629 bp, 14 predicted proteins | sample RVTome_9_FD_201360 | JGI IMG/M metagenome (GOLD analysis project Ga0299913, IMG submission 201360) | Soil microbial communities from uranium-contaminated site in the Upper Colorado River Basin, Wyoming, United States - RVT155D38 (version 2) ... | reverse complement strand
CATGTTCGGCACGGTGTCGGGCGACCAGCGTGGGGGACGGGACGAGGTCGTCGTCGAGGAAGAGCAGGACGTCCTCCGTCGCCGTCGCCGCGCCGCGGTTGCGCGCCGCCGCGGCGCCCGCCCCGTGACTGCGCAGGACGCGTACGTCCAGGCCCGGCGGGAACCTGCGGTCGTCGACGGACGGCGAGGGCGCGTCGTCCACCACGATCACCTCCATCCCCGAGCCGTCGATTGCGACCTGGCCCGCCAGGGCATCGAGGCACCGGCGGAGCTGCGCCGGCCGGTCGACGGTGGGCACGATGACCGCCACGCCGGGCCCGTCCGCCGATGCCGGGACGGCGGAAGGGCCAGGACCCGGCCCGGGCGGCGGCACGTGCTCGAGCTCCAGGTCTACACCGGCCCGCCGCTGGCTCCGTCGCGCCTGCAGGGCGCCCAGGAATCCCTGCATGCCCCCGAGCAGGTACAGCGACGCGAGCCTGACGTCGAGCGCGTCCCCCACGCCGCGCATGCGTCGCATCTGCGCGTCGAGGTACTGGCGGACGAGCCACCACCACGCCGCGGGCGCCTCGGTCTCGCCGGCCTGGATCCCGAGCTTCAGGCTGACCGCGGTGACCCCCTTGCCGTAGCCGATCAGAGTGGAGCGCGCAGACCTCCAGTCACGCCGGTGGTCGTGAAACACGAACTGGCGCGGCTCGTAGACGATCCGGTGACCGGCGCCGAGGATCCGCGCGAGCAGATAGGTGTCGCCGCCCGAGCTCGACTCGGTCCCCACGTCCAGGTCGGGCGGAAACGGCCGGTGTCCGAGCAGCGAACGACGCACGACCATGTTCGCCCCTGCGCCCATCGCACCCGCCTGCGCCGCCGGGAGGCTCGTCCAGTCAACCACGCGCCTTCTCACGCCGCGCGCGAGACTCGCCTGGCGCTCCATCCGCACCTGCGCCGGTGTTTCCAGCGCGGCCGGGAAGACCGGACCCGTCGCCGCGCCGACGGCCGGATGCGAGAACGTCTCCGCGACCGCGGCCAGCCAGCCGTTCGGCACCGTCACGTCGTCGTCCGTGAACGCGACCACCGCGCCCGTCGCCACCCGGATACCCGCGTTGCGGGCATTGTCGAGGCCACGCCGCTCCTCGCGCACGTACGTGAAGCCGTACTGGCTTACGAGCGCCTCGCAGTCGTGCGCGGCCGGGTCGTTGTCGACGATGACCACCTGGGCCGGCGCCGGATCCAGCGCGGCCAGCCCGTCGAGGCAGCGCCGAAGCCGGTCAGCGGGCGCCCGGTGCGTGCACACGACGACTGAAACCGCGAGCGGCGCCGGGTCCGGCCGCGGGGTGCCACCGATTCGGCGCCGCATGTGATCCAGGAAGGCCGCGCGCCAGCGGGCGCCGTCGGCTCGGCGCGCGAACAGGGCCTCGGCCATCTCCGCCGAGTCCACGTCCCCGGGGCTCGGAGTATCGACTACGGCGACGGGCGTGCCGTCGAGGAGCACAACCACGAACCACTGGTCTGCTCCCGAGAAGTCGAACGCCTCGATCGGCGCGGCGACATCGATCAGCGCCACGCCATGCCGGACCACGGCCCGACTCTATCTGTCTACGCTGCGCGCCAGTGGGCGTGGCGGCGGAGCGATCTCAGCGGACCGGGCACAGTGCGCCCCGTCTCGTCGAACCCGGGGCGATGGCACTGCCGCCGCGCGAGTTCGCCGGGCTGGTGCTGCATCTGGCTCGCCGCGAGTTGGCCGCGACCCATGAGGGCACGTTCATCGGGTGGGCCTGGCCGGTCTTCCGTCAGTTGGCGCAGCTCGGGGTGCTCGTCTTCGTGTTCGGGTCGGTGCTCGACCTCGGCATCGAGAACTTCGCCGTCTTCGTGTTCACCGGGCTGATCGCCTGGACGTGGTTTGCGAGCGGGGTGACCGCCGCCACGTCGTCTGTGATCGCAAACCGACACCTGGTCTTCCAGCCCAGGCTCCCGACGATCGTTCTGCCCCTGGTCGCGATCGCAGTGCCGTTCGTGGACGTGCTGTTCGCACTCCCGATCGTGATCGGGATGTTGGTCGTGACAGGTGAGCTGAGCTGGCAGATCGCCACCTGGCCCGCGATCATGCTGCTCCAGTTCGTGCTCATGGCAGGCATCGCTTGGATCACCGCGAGCACGTCGGTCTATGCCCGTGACATCCCGGGGCTCGTGAGCGTCGTGCTCACGATGCTCTTCTACCTGACCCCGGTCTTCTATGGGCTGCGCGCGGTGCCGGACGAGTACGAGTGGGTGCTCAACCTGAACCCGCTGACCACGCTGGTAACCGCCTACCGCGCCGTGATGGTCGGCGAGCCGGGACCGTCGATGTCCCTCGTCGGGGCCCTGACGCTCGTGAGCATCGCCGTCGCGTACGCCGGCTGGCGAATTTTCCGGCGACTCGAGCGCGGGCTGGTCGATCACCTCTGATGTCGGAACGGCTCGTCTTCGACGGCGTCAGCAAGATCTATCCCCCGTGGGAGATGCATCAGCGCTCGCTCAAGCACCTCATCCCGCGCATGCTCTCGCACCGCTCACGTCCCGAGCCCCGCTACGCCCTGCGCGACGTGAGCTTCTCTCTGGGCAGCGGCCAGATGGCAGGGTTGATCGGGGCGAACGGCGCCGGCAAGTCGACCCTGTTGCGGTTGGCGTCAGGCGTCGCACGGCCGACGCACGGTCGGATCCGCCTCTCTCCGAACACTGCATCGGTCCTGACGCTGGGAGACCTATTCGACTTCAAGCTGAGCGGCCGCGACAACGCGATCACTGCCGCGATCGCGGCGGGGGTCCCGCGCCGCCGCGCGATCGAGCAGGTCGGGGAAGCCGCGGCGTTCGCGGAGATCGAGGAGTTCATCGACGCTCCCCTGCGCACGTACAGCGACGGGATGCGCCTTCGGCTGGCTTTCGGTGTCCTCACCCAGCTGGATCCGGACGTGCTGCTGCTCGACGAGGTGTTGGCCGTCGGCGACCTGCGCTTCCAGCAGCGCTGCATGGACTTCGTCACCGAACGCCGCCGGCGCGGTACGACGGTGGTGGTGGCCTCCCACTCCCTCGAGCAGGTGGTCCAGGAGTGCGACCGCGCGGTGTGGCTGCACCGCGGGGAGGTCCGCGGGGTCGGGCCCGCCGAGAGCGTCGTGGCTGCGTATCGCCGCGCCGCCAAAGAGGAAACGGCGCGCCGGACCGACCCGAGCAAGCTGCCGGACGGGCTCCTGGAGGCCGGCGTCAATCGGTATGGCAGCTTCGAGATCGTCATCGAGGGCGTCGAGCTGATTGGACGCGACGCAACGCCTGTCACGGACATCGTCACGGGCGACTCGCTTGAGGTGCGCATGAGGCTGCGGCGAACAGCGCCAGAGGGCGCCAAGCACCCAATCGTCGGCGTGACCATCGTGCGCGCGGATGATGGTGTTGTCTGCTACGACACGAGCACCGAGTCGAACGGCGTGCACGTTGGATCTGCTGATGACGGGCGCACGCTTCGTCTCGTCTTCGATCGACTCGACCTGCTCCCCGGCGCCTACCACGTCGACGTGGGCGTGTACGAACCGAACTGGGAGTACGCGTACGACTACCACTGGCAGGCGTATCCGCTCCGAGTCACGGGTGCCAGCCCCGACAGCGGTGTCTTTCGCCCGCCACATCGATGGGTCGCGGACTGACGCTCGACTGGGACGTCGAGACGCCGGTCGGAGCGGTGGCCGTATCCGACGGTGAGCGGCTCCTCGTCCGGCCGCGCTACCTCGGGGCTGACCTGCAGCCGGTACAGCTTCCCGTCTGCGACGGGAGCGTTCCCGCCGAGATGATCGCCGACGCCGTCGCGGCGACGAACGCCTGGACGATGCTCGGCCTGTTCTTCGCCGAGCCCGAACACGACGCCCGGGGCTGGGAGCGCTTCCTCCGTGCGCTCTGGGGGCCGCCGGCCGAGACACGGCACCCGCTGCTCCGTGCGCGACACGCTCGCGCCGGGTGGGTCTCGGTCGAGATCGGGGACGTTATCCCGCCCGTCTGGAAACGTCGCGCGGAGCTACACGTAGAGATCCGCATGCGGGGCCGCGTAATCGGCGCGGCCAGCATGCACGAGCGGCGCCGTCTCGTGCAGCCCGGGGACCTGCGCGCGGCGATCACCGAGGCGCTCGGGTTCGAGCTGTGCCGCGCGGCCGTCCGCGAGGCTCTCGTCGGTCGCCCGGCTGCCGAGTCGGACAGCCTCCGCGATCGCCTCCGGCCGCAGAAACGCGCGTCCGTCAAGGCACGCGCAGTGAGCGGCGACCCCGCGCCGGGCTACGCGACGGCCGTCGCGGCCGCGGGGATCCGTGCTGGGCTCGTAGTGGGTCGCCGGCGCACGACCGCTCCGGGCACTGCCGGGTTCCGGACGCTCGCCCTTCCGTCAGCGGCCGCCGCGGACGTGCTCGAGGCGGCGCAACGCGCGCGAGAGCCGGTGGTGCGCGTGGCTGATGGGGATGCGCTGTTGTACTCCCCGGCGCTCCTCGCCCGCGACGACCCTCAGCCGACCGATGTGGCATCCGTCCCCGCCGGCGATGGGGCCTTTTCCGCGGAGCGCTTCGAGTCGATCTTCGCGACCGAGGACCCGTGGGACTACACGTCCGCGTACGAGCAGCACAAGTATGAGCAGACGCTGTCGCTGGTGCCCGCGGAGGTCCGCCTGGCGCTCGAGCTGGCATGCGGCGAGGGCCACTTCACCGAGCAGCTTTCCGCGCGCGCCGAGTGGCTGATCGCCTCCGACGTGGCCCGAACGGCGCTGGCACCCGCGCGGGAGCGCTGTGCGCACCTTCGGAACGTCGAGTTCCGCGTGCTCGACGTGTTTCGCCAGCAGTTGCCGGGACCGCAGGACCTGATCGTCTGCAGCGAGGTCCTCTACTTCGCCGGCGACCGCGTGACACTCGACCGTGCGGCCGTCCGCATCCATGACGCGCTCCGCGACGGCGGCCACCTCGTCACGGCTCACTTCCACTCGCTGCGCGACGAGCCGGACCGGTCGGGCTTCAACCACGGCGTCCCCTTCGGCGTGGCGACGATCACGGACGCGCTCCGTACCGCTGGCCTCGTTCTCGAGCGCGAGCTTGTTACGCCTCAGTACCGGGCCCAGCGCTACCGTCGCGGAGGTCCAGCCACCGAGGCCAGGGTCGCGCAGGTCGAGGCGGGGGCGATGCCGGGGCACGTCGCGCGTCACTTCCGCCCCGCCGGTGCGCCCGCCCAGCCGTTGGTTGCGGACCGCGGGCGCTCGACCGCCGCCCTGCCGATCTTGATGTACCACCGTGTCGCCGACTCGGGACCGCCGGCCCTGGACGCGTTCCGCATCACGCCCGGCGAGTTCGCACGGCAGATGGAGCTCCTGGCCCGGCACTCGTTCCGCACTGTCACGCTCGAGGAGTGGCGCGCGGCAGCGGACGCGCGCCGCGTGCTGCCGGGCCGGGCGGTGCTGCTGACCTTCGACGACGGCTACGCGGACTTCGCCGACCACGCGGTGCCGATCCTGCGCCGCCACGGCTTCGGGGCGCTGGTCAACCTCGTCACGGACCGCGTTGGCCAGGTGAACGACTGGGACGAGGGCGAGCTGCCGCTCATGTCGTGGGGGGCTATACGAGAGCTGTATGCCGCGGGCGTCTCCTTCGGCGCCCATACCGCCACGCACCCCCGGTTGACCGCGCTGTCCGCCGAGGCAGTTGTGCGGGAGGCAAGCCGTGCGCGTTCGGCGCTCACGGAGGAACTGGGCCGCCCGCCTGAGGCCTTCGCGTACCCGTATGGCTCCCACGACGAGGCCATCGCGCGCCTGGTCGGCGGCTGCGGGTTCTCCTTCGGGCTGCTCGCCGCAGGCGGAAGTGCGAGCTTGGGGCACGACCTGCTTGTGCTGCCGCGGATCGAGATCACGGGAAACGACGACCTGGCGGCGTTCGCGCGGAAGGTGGGCATCTCCTAGGCGCGGCGATGGAGAACAGCGAAGACGGTAATCGCGGCGCCGATGCCGGCCCCAAGCAGGTCCGCGGCAAGGTCGCGCAGCAGGTCCTCGTGTCCGGGCGACATGTTCGTGCCCAGCAGAGAGTCCGAGGACCACTCCACGAGCTCCCACCCAACCGCGACGGCCGACGTAAGGCCGACGGCAACACAGAAGAGCCCCGCGCGCTGAAGCGCACCGCTCGGCCGGTTCTCGATCGCGCCACTTCGTGCCACGGCAAGGAAGAGCAATGGAGTAACGGCTGCCGGAAGCAGCGTGTGCGCGGCCGCGCTGAACGTCGCGGAGTCTTCGACCACACCGAAACCGGCCGCCCACGTGGCCGCTGCCAGAGGGGCGAGGAACAGGACCTGCAGCGTCCAGCACGCACGCGACCAGGCAACCGCGAGTCCGAGTGAAGCGCAGATGGCCGTCGCCGGGACCGCTTCGGGGCGGCCGGCCAGCAGGAGCGCGGGGATGGCCAACCACAGGATCGCGCGGCACGCGACTGCGAGCCACTTCACCGGGCTATGGCTCGACTACGCGGCGTCAAGCGCGCGGTCGAGCTGCACACCACAAGGGGCTCGGCGAAAGCGCTCGCGGCAGATCGTCCGTAGAACGCGAAGCCCGTCGCGAAACGTGCGGAGATTGCTCGCGCCATGGATCCGCTCCCGCTTGAAGCTTGGGACTTCCGCTACGGCAAGTCCGGCGCGAGCGATCCGAATATTGATGAGCGTCTCGACCTCGAACCCGCTGCAGTCAACGTTCATGTGAGGCAAGCAGTGGCGCCAAAAGGCGTTGTAGCCGTAGCACAGGTCGGAGTAACCAGTGCCGTAGAGCAGATTCACGATTCCGTTGAGCGCACGGTTTCCGAGCTGCCGCAAGGGCGTGATATCCGCGCTGCCTCCGCCATCGACGAACCGGCTTCCCTTCGCGAAATCCGCTCCTGCCTTCAGGGCGGCCACGAACGCGTCGATCTCCCGCGGGTCCGCCGATCCGTCGGCGTCCAGCATGACGACGAGGTCACCCTGCGCCGCGTCGAAGCCGGCGCGGAGGGCCGCGCCCTTTCCGCGAACGTCCGTCGTGACGACCCGAATGTCAGGCCGAAGGCGACGCGCGACGTCGATCGTCCCGTCGGTCGAGAAGCCATCGACGAGAATGACCTCGTGGACGTCGGGCAGCTCCGCGAAAACGTGCGGGAGATTTGCCGCTTCGTTCAGCGTTGGCACGACCACGGAGACGCGCGGCAGCGGCGAGCGGGCCGGCGGGGCCGTATCGATGATGTCGGTGGTGGTGGCGGCCATGTGGGCTTCTTCCGGAAATTGGGGGCACTACGACAGGACGGTCGTCTCTCGGTCGTCTCGTCGTGGGCGCGTGTTCTACCGTCTGACGACTGCTCCAGACTCAGGGTTTTGGAGGTCAGTGTCGATCAAATATACGTCTAGGTCGGCGGCCTACGCCTCAACTTGAGCCGCTGGCCCCCGTTGCCTCCTAAGGACCTATGTTTAGGGGTGTATCTCGATGACAACTCGCGGCGAGCTCCGACAGCACGTGCTACTGCGGACTGAGGCGATCTACCGGATCGAGGAGATAGAGGGCGAGCACGTGTGGGTCTCGGTCGTGTCGTGCCCGGGCCTGAAGCCCGGCGAGATCGTGAAGTTGACGAAAGACGCGATCGACGCGATGCCAGTGGTTGACCGGGATCCGAACGAGGCGAGCCCCTTGCCGCCTCTTTCAGACAGGGCTCCGGACAGCCCTCGCTGAGCCGACCGTCACCACATGGCTGGCGCCGCCGCCACCCCTCCTCGCTAGGAGGTAGCCTCCCGTGATGCCAGTTGCAGTCGTCGGCTCGGTCGCCCTCGACACGATCGAGACGCCGCACGGGCGCCGGGAGGGGGTTCTCGGTGGTTCTGCCACCTTTTTCGCCGGCGCCGCACGGTTCTTCGCGCCCGTCCGGATCGTTGGGGTCGTGGGCGACGACTTCCGAGCAGAGGATGAGCGCCTGCTACACGACCTCGGGGTGGATACCGCGCTGCTGGACCGGCGACCGGGCCGCACGTACGCCTGGCACGGGCGCTACGGGCCGGACTACGCAAACGCGACGACGATTGGCCGGCACACCGGCGTCTTCGAGGATTACTCACCACAGCTCCCGGCGGCGCCGGAGCTCGGAGCGCTCTTCCTCGGAGCGATCGCGCCGCCTCTCCAGAAGCACGTCCTCGAGAGCTGGCCTGATGTCCCGCTCGCCGCGCTCGACACTCGCGAGGCCTGGATCGAGGAAGCGCGGCATGACGTCCTGGAGCTTTCGGCGCGCGTCGACTGGCTGATCGTGAACGTGTTCGAGCTGGCGGCGCTGACCGGCCAGGAGGCGATAGAAGCGGGAGTTGAGGAGCTCTTCGGCCGAGGCGTGCGCGGCATCGTCGTCAAGAGGGGAGCCGAGGGCGCCACGCTCTTCTGCGGCAGCACCAGGCTCTCCGTTCCAGCCGTTCGCGCAAGCGTGGTGGATCCCACCGGTGCCGGCGACGCCTTCGCAGGCGGTTTCGTGGCGACGATCGGCCACGCCCGTGACGGAGACCACGTGGACGCGTGGGCTCAGGGTCTGCGACGCGGCGCTGCACTGGCCTCGGTCACGGTCGAGGGATTCGGCCTGGAGGCCCTGGCGGCAGTCGACCGAGGCGAGCTCGACGAGCGTGCAGACGCGATCGAGGTCAGAGCGGAGCCATCCGGGCCGTGCGCGTCGGGTTAGTGACACCGCGCTACCGGCCGGCGATCGGCGGTGTCGAGACGCACGTCGAGCAGCTCGCCACCGGTCTTGTCGCGGCTGGGCATGACGTCGAGGTGCTGACTCAGGCGCCCGACTCCGCGCTGCCCGCCGAGGAGCAGCACGCTGGAGTCCTGATCCGCCGCTTCAGAGTGCTCACCGACGGTGAGCACTACAGGTTTGCGCCGGGTCTCCTGCGCGTCCTCGCGCGCTGCGCAGGCGGCTGGGACGTACTGCACGCACACAACTACCACGCTCTGCCCGCCCTGATGGCGGCTCTCACGAGGCGCGGCGCATTCATCCTCACCCCGCACTACCACGGCATGAGTCAGTCGTCGTTCCGGGACGTGCTCCACCGCCCGTACCGCATCGCCGGAGCCCTGATGATGCGACGTGCCTCCCGAGTGATAGCGGTCGCACCCAGCGAGGCGGCGCTCATCGAGCGTCATTTCCCGCGAGCGGGCCAGAAGCTGGCCATCGTCCCGAACGGCGTCGACGGCCCGGAGATCGCTGCCGCGCGGCCGTTCGACACCGGCGACAAGAGGGTCGTGCTTGCCGCCGGCCGTCTGGCGGATTACAAGCGGGTGGACGCGACGATCCGTGCTCTGGAACACCTGGACGCGCGCTATGTCCTCCGGGTCTCGGGCGACGGGCCTATGCGCTCCCGGCTGCAGGCGCTCGCGCGAGAGCTCGGCGCGGACGATCGTGTCACGTTCCTGGGACACGTGGCCAGGGAGGAGCTCTATGGGTGGTTCCGCACCGCCGACGTGTTCGTAACCATGTCCGAGATCGAGGCGATGGGTATCACGGCGCTCGAGGCGCTCGCCGGCGGTGCCCGCGTCGTTGCCAGCGACATCCCCGCGCACCGGGACGTGGCAGAGCTCGGTGGCAAGCGCGTTCGGCTCATAAGCCCCGCGGCTTCGCCCGCGCAGCTCGCCGCCGCCATCGAAGAGGCGGCGGCAAATGACGCGCCGGCGCAGAGCATCCCCACATGGGATGAGGTCCTCGAGCGCACGCTGGCCGTGTATGACGACGCGATCGCGCAGTCGTCCGGCACGAGGGTCGAGTAGGTCCGTTGCGGATCCTTCAGGTCTGTGACACATATCCGCCTGACCGCGGCGGCCTGGGGGCGCACGTACGCCGCCTGGGTGAGCGGCTCGTCGATCGCGGCCATGACGTGATGGTCGTCGCTGCGGGCACCGCTGAGACCGAGCAGAGCGGGGACCCATTTCCGGTGCATCGAGTCAGGCCCTCATTCGCTCGCCTGCCCGGCGTCTACGAGCCGGAGTCCCCGCCCTTTCATCCGCCATGGGCCGACCGCGGCTTCATCAAGGGCGTCGAGCGGGCGGCTGCGCAACTCGAACCCGATGTCGTCCACGCGCACGGCTGGTGCACGTATTCGGCGGTTCGATGCGCCCCCGCCTGGTCGCAGCGCGTCGTCTCGACGCTGCACGATCACGGGCTTGCCTGCCCGAAGAAGACGCTCCTGCGCTTCGGGCGCGAGTGCCAGCCCGCGCGCGGCATGGCCTGTCTGCGCTGCGACGACCAGACGACACTCAAGCGTGGCGGCCTCGCAGCGGCACTCGCAATCACGACACCACCGCTCGAGCGGCGGATCCGCCGCTTGCTCGCCGTCAGCACCTATGTCGCCGCCCGCGCCGAGGAGGTCGGTGTGTCGCGCGGCCTGCTCGACGTGGTGCCGAACTTCGTCGACCTTCCGGACCCGAAATCGGCGGGCCCGCCCGCCGATGTCTCGCGTCCGTACGTGATGTACGGGGGACCGGTGACTCCGCACAAGGGGCTGCACGTCCTGCTAGAGGCCTTTCAGCAGGTGCCGGGTGTCGAACTTCGCCTCGCGGGCGGGGACGGGACGGTCTGCGCGCCCGGGGTCGTCGATCTCGGCTATCAGACGGGTGAGCCCCTGGCCGCCCTGTACCGGGATGCCCTGATGCTCGTCGTGCCGTCGATCTGGGCCGACCCCTGTCCCACGGTGGCGTTGGAGGCGATGGCATGGGGGACGCCGGTGGTCGGCAGTGCCCTCGGGGGCCTGACCGACATCGTCGACGACGGGGTGACGGGGCTCCTGGTCCCGCCGGGAGAGCCGGGCGCTCTGCGGGAGGCGATCACACAACTCGTTCGCGATCCCCCGCTGCGCGAGCAGATGGGTGCTCAAAGCCGCGAGCGGGTCGCCCTCTTCTCCACGGACACCGTGATCCCGAGACTCGAGACCATCTACGCAAGCACGATGCCTGGCGGCCCCGATGCATGACGAGATACGCCGAAGGGTCGGGCGTTTCCTCGACAGCCTCGATGCCAGCGCCGTCCGTCGTGACGTGCTCGCGGTGGTGGTGGCCGGCTCCGCCGCGCGCGGTGAGGAGCGTTGGTCGGATGGCCGGTTGCTCTCGGACATCGACGTCATGGTCATCACGCGGTCCTCGCCCTGGCGCATCGATCGAAGCCTGGCCGTCGACCGAGTCTTCGCAGCGCACGCGGAGGACGGAGTCGAGGGCGGGCGCATCCCGCTGTCGACCCTGCGTTACGCGACGCTCGCGCACTACGAGGCTCGCCATCGCGGCGTGGTCGTCAGCGGCGACCCCGCGGTGCTCGAGCGCATACCGATTGCGGACGCCACCGAGATCCCGCCGTGGGAGGGCGTACGCCTCAGCGCCAACAGGCTCTTCGAGCATCTGAAGCACAGGGCGGGGATCACGAGTGCAGAATCAGCGGTTCTGAAGAGCTATGAGGCGATCGGCGAGGCGCAGCTCGTCCTCGAGCGCCGGTACCAGCCGAGCTTCCGCGGGCGCGTTGAGGAGATGCGACACCGCCCGGTGAGCGGGCCGGTCGCCGACACGGAGCAGCTCTACGAGCGCGCGATGCGGATGCGCCAGGGGGAGATCCCCGACCTCGGCGTCTCACCGGACCGCGCGCTGCAGGACCTCACGCTCCAGCTCGAGAGCGCACTCCGGGATCTGAGCGGGCGCGACGGGGGGCTCGGCGAGCAGCTTGTGCTGCTGGCGCGCGCCGAGCGCCACCTCTCGCATCGTGCGTACTGGACGCTGCGCGGGGTCGGGCACCCGCCGCGGTATCTCCCAACCGAGGATCCGATCATCACGCTCTGGCGAAGTGCCGCGCAGAGCCTGCGCGGAGACCGGCCGGGTGACGATCCAGGCCGACTCGTGCAATCGTGGCAGCGATGCCCACAGATTCTTCGCAGCCGATGAAGCTGATTCTCTACTTCGCTGACGGCTTCGCGTGGCACTACCTCCAGCAGAGGCCGTTCATGGACGACTTCTGGCGGCACCGGCGGCCGTTGGAAACCCTGCTCGGCTACAGCTCGACGATCATGCCGGCGATCGTGTCCGGAAGCCCGCCGCAGGAGACGGGCATCTGGACGGAGTATTTCTTCGAGCCGAAACGGCGGTCGGCCGCGCAGCGATTTCTGTCGCGGCCGAGGATGGCGCCGCTGCGCCCGCTCGCCGACCTACTGCGGCTCGTTCTGTTCAGGGCCACTCGCAAGTTCGGCTACATGGCGGAGCACCGGCTGCGTCTGCCCTTCGCGATCAGCCATCTGTTCTCGAGGCACGAGATCCGCTACGACGAGTTTCCGTCGATCGCCCTGCCCGTGCCGACGCTGGCCGACGTCTTTCGCGAGCGCGGGATCCGCTACGAGTTCCGGTATGTGAAGGGCGGGCTGAACAGCTCCGAGGAGCTGCAGCACCTGCAGGACAGCATCGACGACGTCGATGTCTTCTTCTATTACGACCCGGCGCTGGACGGCGGAGGCCACGTGGCCGGCGCCTCGGCCGAAGCGCTGAGCGGTCCGATCGACGAGATCGAGCGCTTTCTCCCCGCCGCCTGGGACCTCATCTCAGCACAGGGCGCGGAGCCGGAGATGCTCCTCTTCTCGGATCACGGGATGACGGACGTCGAGGACCACTTCGACCTCTTCGCCCTGCTCGAGCGCTTCCGTCTCGGTTCGGACTACGTGGTGTTCATGGACAGCACGTTCGCGCGCTTCTGGTTCCCGAGCCAGGAGAAGCGGGACGCCGTGGTGAACGCCCTCGCGGACGTGCCCGGACATTGGCTGACCGACGAGGACCGGAAGCGCTACGGGGTCGACTTCTCGGACCGCAGGATGTATGGGGAGGAGGTCCTGGTGGCGGACGAGGGAGTCATCTTCCACCCGAACTACTTCGCCCCGCGGTTCCTCGGCCGGCGCGGCTACCCGGATCGCGCGACCCATGGGTACCTCCCCGAGGCGCAATCGACGGCCGGCGTGTTCTTCTACCGCGGCGCACGCTGGGAGGGCGAGCCCCCGACGCCGTTCCCGGTGACCAGCATCTTCGACGCGGTGGTCTCCGTGCTGGATGGCGACCCGCTGGCGGCGGTCAGCCCCGGACCCGGAGGCTGACGGAGCGATACGGCCTCCCCGATCCCGCGTAGAGCCCGGCGACGAGCTCCCCGACGCCGGGCGGGATCGTCAGCAGGACCGTCCTGTCCTCGCCCTCGTCGAGGTCGATGACTCCGGAATCCACCAGCCGCCCGTCGCCGTAGAGCCTGTACCGGTACGTCATCGCGCGCGCCTCGCGGTTCTCGACGTCCAGTCGCGCGTGATCTCTGTCCTGGGTGAGGGCAAGCGTCGTGAACTCCGCCGGCAAGGACTCCGTGTTGAGCGCGGCGACGACGAGGACCACCAGGGCACAGGCCAGGAGACTTGCTCCGACCACCTCGGGCACCGGCACCCGCCCCGGTCGCGGTAACGAGAGGGCTGCCGCGGAACTCCTCGCCCTGAACAGAGCGGCGACCGCGCCCACCGTGCAGACCCCCGCCAGGGTGACGGCCGCAGCGACACGTGGCACTTCGCCGGTTGCCGATGCAAGGGACAAACCAACGGCGAGAGCGATCCCCGCCGAAAGCGCGATCGCGAGGATCACCCGGAGACGACCATCCACTTCGGTTCCGTGCGGCAGGACCGCGTACGTCGCAAGGGTGCCTGGCAGGACGAGCACCAGCGGTACACCCGCAATCGCCGTCAGCGGCGCCCATGTGTCGAGCGCGACGATCAGTGCGGTTACCCAGGCGGCGATGACCAGGCCGATCAACAGGCGGCGATAGCTCAATCTCATCGCTGTCCGGGCCGGCCTGGAGGACCCCTTGGCAACCTCCAGTTTCAGGGCAACGCCTTTGGCGGTGTTCCCGGTCACGGCGCTCGCAACCTCGTCCGCACGCTCAGCGGGGACCTCCACGACGCTGAACCGCTCGAGCAAGCGCACGTTCGTGATGTCTTCGCGGTGGAGATGGGAGTGGTCGACGATCGCTCCGATCACGTCCCCGGGCTCGAGACCCTGCTTCGAACCCCCGCTCACGATGAGCTTGGCGCGCGCGCCCTCTGTCCCCTGTCGAGGCCTCGGGTACTGCTTGATATCGCTGACACGGCCCCGCGGAGTCAAGGTGGTCCGATGCTAGCCTGCGGCGCCACGACGCCCGTGCCAGGCTCGGCCAGCGCTTCGGGCCGAATGTGCGGGACCGAGAACGGACAAAGAAGATGATGTGCTGCCCGCTGTAAAGGTCCTCTACATTGCCGGCGCTCCGCGCAGCGGCAGTACGGTGCTCGAACGGCTACTCGGCGAACAGGAAGGCCTGGTTCCGGCGGGCGAACTGAGACGCATCTGGGCACGGGGGTTCCTCGCAAACCAACTGTGTAGCTGCGGGGCCCCGTTTCGATCATGCCCTTACTGGGGCAAAGTGGTCGACGCAGCGTTCGGCGGGCCGGATGGGGTGGACGCGAACGCCGTCGCGTCTGCCGCCGCTTCCGTCGAGACCCGGCGAGACCGCTGGCGGGAGGTCGCCCGGCGCGTGCTTCCGCTCCCGCGCCGCAGTGACGGCGATCTTTTCTCCGACGTCTTGCCGCCCTTGTATCGAGCGATCCTCTCCGTTTCCGGCGCCGCGGCTGTCATCGACTCGTCCAAGGACACGACATATGGACTCGTTCTGTCGACAATCCCGGACGTCGAGATAAGGGTCGTCCACCTGGTGCGCGACAGCCGCGCCGTCGCCTACTCCTGGCAGAGGCGTCGACGGCGTCCGGAGGTCGTCGACCGCGAGGAGTACATGCCTGTGGCCAGGGCCACGAGCACCGCGCTCGGCTGGACCACGCGAAACATCACGACGGAGGCGTTGCGCTTTTTCTCGGAGAGCTATGTGCGGCTGCGCTACGAGGACTTCGTTGCCGACCCGAGCGGCGCGATCTCCGAGGTCCTGGGCCCGTTGGCCGATACGCAAGAGGCTGCGGAAAACGCGAGAAGCAACTCCACCCTCGGCTACCACACGGTCTCCGGGAACCCGATGCGGCTCGCCAAGGGTCCGCTCAAGGTGGCCGCGGACGTCGAGTGGATGTCGGCGCTCGGGCGCCGCGACCGGGCGGCAGTGACGGCGCTGTCGCTGCCGCTCTTGTTCCGGTACGGCTATCCCGCCCGTGTGACTTCGTAGGTCGCAGGTCGCTCGTGGGCAGCCCCGACGGGAGCGGCGCGCCGCAGGAGCCGGCAGTCGAGGAGGCGGCGCGAGGTCGTTTGGCCGCGCGCAGCCTCAGAGTGGCGTCCTCCCCGCTCGCGCTCGCAGCGGGCCTCGTGCTCGGCATCCAGGTCGCGACGGGCGTCGTCCGCTTCGCGACGCAGGTTCTCTTCGCGCGCTGGGGCGGCCCCGACCAGTACGGCGAGTACGCGTACGCGTTCGGCTGGACGACGCTCCTCGTCATACCGGCCACGCTGGGCCTCACGCTCAGCGTGCTTCGGTACGTCCCCGAATACGCTCATGACGAGCGGTGGGCGCTGTTGCGCGGGCTGCTGCGTCGCAGCTTCCAGGTCACCGCTGTCAGCGGCGCTCTGTTCTCGGCTGCAGGCATCGGACTGGTGCTGGTTCTCGGTGGGTCGTCCGAGGGCCCCCTGCTATTCGGAATGGCGCTGATCTCCGTCGTGTCACTGGTGACGCTGGTGCGCGAGATGACGCGCGGGACGCAGCGTGTCGCACTGGCGTACGGGACGGGGGACCTGTTGCCGATGACGCTCGCTCTCGCGATCGCGCTCGGACTCGCCGCCTCCGGGAGCCTGTCGGGAGAGGAGATGCTGATCGCGACCGGAATCGGCTTCCTGGTCGCGCTCGGCGTCCAGTGGATGGTGCTTCGCCGGAGCTTGCCGAAAGCGTTCTCGCCCGTGGTGCGGCCGTCATACGACGTCAGGAAGTGGCTAACGCTCTCCGTGCCCCTGTGGTTCGTGGGCATCTTCACGCTCGTCATCAACCAGTCCGACTTGCTCGTCCTCGGCGCGTTGGAGGCCCCCGCCGAGGTAGGCGTCTATGCCGCGGGGAGCAAGACGGCGTTTCTAGTCTCCTTCGTGCTGGTCGCGGTCGGTGCGGTCCTCGCGCCGCGGATCGTGCGGCATCACGCAGCGGGCGACAAGGTGGCCCTCCGGAACGCGGTCCGCTCGGGTACCCGGCTCATCATGTGGCCCTCGGTGGCCGTCGGCGGGGTGCTGTTTCTCTTCCCGGATATCGTGCTGACCGCTTTCGGCGAAGGATTCGAGGACTCATCTACGATCCTTCGCATCCTTATCGTCGGGCAGCTCTTCAATGCCTTCGCGGGACCAGCCGGGTACGTGCTTCTCCTCACGGGCGCCCAGACGACCGCTGCGAAGGTCTACGGCGTCGCGGCGGCGGCGGACGTCGCCCTTCTGGTGACGCTCGTCCCCGCCCACGGCATTCAGGGAGCGGCCGTGGCGACGGCCACGACGATCGCCGTAACGAACTGCGTCCTGTATGGGATCATGCGTCGGCGACTCGCGGCATTGCCGGCAGGCTGAGGCATGAGCGACGCCGGGAGGACGATCTGGAGCTCGTGGTGGAGCCGGTGGTGGCCGACCGGCCTGATGGCCTCGGGCTGCGTCTTCGCGATCACGTATCTTTCGGCGTGGTCGGAGGGCCCGGACGGCGCGCACGTCCTCTTCTGGGTGGCTGTAGCGCTGATGGTGCTCACCGTCGCCGCGCTGGTCGCAGCGGGGCCGACGCGGACATCGGGGTTCGTCGCGTCGCTCGCGCTGGGAGCACTGCTCTTCCTGCCGAAGCTGCTGCACAGTCCTACGTTCTTCAACTACTTCGACGAGATGTCACATGTGCGGGCGGTCGAGGAACTGGAGGCCGGCGGGGGGCTCTTCGTCGAGAACCCGCTCAACAAGGCGGTGGAGTTCTACCCCGGCCTCGCGGCCGCCGCCGGAGTGCTCAATTCGGTGACGGGCCTGTCGACATTCGTTGCCGGCAACCTCCTGATCCTCATGCTCCATGCGCTGTTCCTCGGCGCGCTCTTCCTGTTGTACGAACGCATGGCCGGCTCTCGCCAGATCGCCCTTCTGGCTGTCGCTGTCTATGCCGCCAACCCGGCGTACGTGTTCTTCGAGTCGTATTTTGCCTACGAGTCGTTCGCGCTCCCGCTCGCGGCTTCGGCGTTCGTGGCCGTCGTCCTCTCGGACCGCCTAGCCCCGCGGGTACGGGCCGCCGTTGTCGCCATTGCGATCGCGATCGGCTTGGTAGTGGTCGTCTCGCATCACGTCACCTCATTTGTGCTCGCCCTGATCCTGCTGTTGTCAGCGCTATCGGCTCTGTGGTCACGAGGACGCGGTGACCCGGCCGCCAGAGTCCTCCTGGTGGCCGGAACGACGGTAGCCACCGCCGTGGCTGCGTGGTTGCTGCTGGTGGCGCCGTATACGTCGGAGTACATCGCGCCGACGTTCTCCGACAGCTTCGAGGCGGTGGGCACCGCCGCGGAAGGCGAATTCGAGAGACGTGCGACCCCACGCTCAGAGCTCCCGGTCTACGAGAGGTATGGCGCGTATGTCTTCCCATTCCTACTCGCGGGCGCCTTTCTCGTCGCCAGCGTGGGGCTGCTGTATCGCCGGGCTTTTCGACGGGAGTACATGACGCCGGCGCTGGTCGTGGTCGGATCGGCTTATTTCATCTCCCTGCCTATTGCTTGGCTGACCTCGAACTCCGCCGTGACGCGCACCTGGGAGTTTGCTTTCCTCGGTGTTGCCCCCCTCGTCGCGATCGCGCTTGCGCGGCCCCTGCTACGGGCGCCGCTGGTGCTGCGCGGGCTCACGGTCGTCCTCCTGTTCGTGCTCTTCCTTGGAGGAATCAGCAGCCGCACGACCCTCGCGCAGGGCTTGCCCGGCTCCTACGAGCCATCGGCCGATCCGCGGTCGATGACCGGGGACCTCCTCGAGGCGTCGCGCTGGTTTCGCGATCGTTTCGGGACCGGCAATGTCGTCATGGGCGACCACGCGGCATTCGCGGTCTTCGGGGCGTACGGCGATCAACAGGTCGTGTCCGGGCAAGGGACCGGCGCGCGCCCTTGGCTGGTCTTCTTCCCACGACAGATCACGCCATCCGTGATGACGGAGCTCAACCGTGACGATGTGCAGTTCCTGGTCGTCGACCGCCGCACCACCGCCGACCTTCCACGCACGGGCTGGTACTACTCGTCGAATGAGCCCGGTGCGGGGACGCGAAGCGGGCCGATACCCACCGAGTCGTTGGACAAGTTCGAGCGCAGCCCGGCCTTCGAGACCGTCTACGACAACGGCAACATCGTCATCTACCGATATGTGGCCGAGGCCGCAGACGCATCGGAAGCCCGTGCAGAGCCGCGGGCACGGCTCAAGGTTCCGACGGACCAAAGCCCACTGAGCGCGGGGTCGCTCCGCGTGCTCGCATCGTGCCTGCTCGAATGTCGAGCCACGCTCGCGGGCAGCTTCTCCATCGAAGGATCGCGGGTGCGCCACCGCCTCACGCGAGCCTCACTCGTTCTAGCGCCAGACCAGAGGAGACCTCTCGACCTCCGTTTCGCCCCGGGGGCGCTCCAAGCGGCAC
>Ga0299913_10001208_pt1 | contig 18644 bp, 18 predicted proteins | sample RVTome_9_FD_201360 | JGI IMG/M metagenome (GOLD analysis project Ga0299913, IMG submission 201360) | Soil microbial communities from uranium-contaminated site in the Upper Colorado River Basin, Wyoming, United States - RVT155D38 (version 2) ... | reverse complement strand
GCGCCCTCGCGGGTCCCGACGACGAGGAGGAAGGAGAAGAGCGCGACCGGAGGGAGGGTGGCGAGCAGAGGGCGCCTCCACCGGAACGTGGCCACTTCACCGAGCGTGATAAGGGTCCACATCGCGACGACCGTCAGAACGGCGTATCCGGGTCTGAGCGGCACCGGCGCGTAATCGACGCTGCTGTGTTCGTAGGCATTGACGACGGACCGGACGAGTCGCTCGAGGGCTGCAGTCGTGGGCAGGCCCCAGTAGGTGTGGGGCGCCTGGAAGATCAGGGCGACGTACCAGACGACGCCCAGGGCGGAAACGACCAGGGTCGCGAAGCCGGAGAGACCCAGCCGGCGAGAGCCCAGGGCGATCGCGGTGGCCGCCATCATTCCGAGCAGCGAGGGGCCCGCGAACTCCTGTTGGCCGAAGAGCTGGTTGAACGTGAGAAGGGTCACGAGCCCCAGCCCCAGCAGACCTAGACGAGCTCGGGCTTCTGACCCCATGCCGCGTCACCCCCCCTCGCCTTGCCGCTGACGATCGATCGCCATGCTGCCTCGAGCGAGTCGCCCGGGCCTACGACGACCGAGCGGATACCCGAGCGGCCAAGGTGGCGTGCCGCTTCGACCATCTCCTGCTCGCCCGCCCACCGTTGCTTGGTCGAGGCCGAGGAGTAGCGGTGTGCGGGGAAAGAGACACAGACGATCTGCTTGAACACACGCCGCAGGCGTCCCAATGCGATCGCGGCGTCCGTTCCCAGGGTGCCGCTGACGAGAACGAGCGTCTCTTCACCTGCTCCGCGTGCTTCGATCTCCAGGAGCCGCTCGAGAAGAGGGTTGCTCCGCCGGTCCGCGTGCAGATCCATCGTCGCCAGTAGATCGAGGCAGCGGTGGAGATGGGCCACGCCCCGTCCGGATGTGACCCCCGGATGGCACGCTCCGATTAGACGGAAGCCGTAAGCCGCGCGCTGGTAGAGCTGGAGCACGGAGGCCGTCGCTTCGATCGCGCGCTCTATCGAAGCCGAGGAACCGCTGCCATCGTGCGCGCTCTTGCGGTCGTCGAGGATCACGGTGGCTCGGGTATGCCACGGGGTCTCTTCCTGGCGGATCATGATCTTGCCGCGGCGTGCGGTCGAAGGCCAGTGCACCTTCCGCATGTCGTCGCCCTGGACGTACTCGCGCAGGGCGTAGAAGTCCTCGCCTCGAGCCCCGGTGGGCTGGCGGAGCGCGGACGTCGACACGTTCCGACGGTCGCCCGCGTCCCGAGGCAACGACAGCGTCTCCATACGGGGATGGACCAGGAAGCTCTCGGTCGAGGCGGCCTGGGTCGAGATCCGGGCCAGTCCGAAGGGATCGACCATCCGCATCGACAGAGGTCCCACCTCGTAGCGCCCCCTGCGGTGGGGTCGGACCGTGTAGGAGACGTCGCGCCTGCCCTCCGCTTCGATGCCGTTCAGGGCGAACCGAGCCCGTCCGGCGAGCCGCGACGGCAGCTCGTCCTCGAGCAGGAGCAGGGGGGCCGCGCCGGCGCCCTTGTTGGTCAGCGTCAGCGTCACGACCACGTCCTGGTCGGCCCGCGCCCGTTCGGGGACCACGACCCGGCGTACCTCGAGGTCGTGCTGGCCAAGGCGGACGACCGCGGTCGCTATCACCATCAGCCCCATCAGCGCGACGCCCAGTTGCTCGAGAGGACGGGCGCCGAACACGAGGCCCGCGAGAACCAGACAGACCCCGGTCGCAGCTACCAGCCAGCCCCTAGCGGTCGGCATAGAGCGTCCCTGTGGGCCTAGGCCTGTTCGCGTGCGGGGATCGGAACACGACCCACCAATCCATCGAGGATGTCTTCGGCCGAGGCACCTCGCATCTGCGCCTCGGGCGAAAGCAGGATGCGATGTGAGATGACCGGTGTGACGAGGTCTTTGATGTCGTCGGGCACGACGTAGTCCCTGCCCCGGCTCGCGGCCAAGGCTCTGGAGGATCTGAGCAGATATAGCGACGCGCGCGGGCTGGCGCCCAGGTAGACGTCGGGATGATCGCGAGTCGATTCCGTGACCTGCACGATGTACCGCTTGAGCGAGGGGGCGACGTGGACGTCTCGAGCGAGCTTGATCAGCCCCACGACCTCCGTCGGATCGCATACGGCATCGAGGTCTCGCAACGGTTCGTCGGCGCCATGACGCTCGAGGATCTCGAGCTCCGACTCCCGGGTGGGATAGCCCATCGACAGTCGCATCATGAACCGGTCGAGCTGGGACTCGGGCAGGGGATAGGTGCCTTCGTGCTCCACCGGGTTCTGGGTCGCGATCACCATGAAGGGCTCTCCCAGCTCATGGGTCGTCGTGTCCACCGTCACCTGGCGCTCTTCCATCGATTCAAGCAGCGCGGCCTGCGTCTTGGGCGAGGCCCGGTTGATCTCGTCTGCCAGGACTATGTTGGCGAAGACGGCTCCGGGCTTGAACTGGAACTCCTCCGATCGGCGGTCGTAGATGCTCACTCCAGTGACGTCGCTCGGCAGGAGGTCGGGCGTGAATTGGATGCGGCTCCAGGTGGAGCCGACGGACTTGGCCAAGGACTTCGCCAGCATTGTCTTGCCGACCCCGGGGATGTCTTCGATCAGGGCGTGGCCTTCGGCCACGAGCGTGACCAGGGCAAGACGGATCACCTCGGCTTTGCCCTGGATGGTCTTTTCGACGTTGCTGACTACCCGCTCGAACGACGACTGGAAACCGGAGAAGTCGCCTGCGGAGCTGTCGGTCATTCGAGCCCCTTGATCGGTGTTATCGGTCGCATGAGATTAGCAGCGCCTGGTTCTTAGCCAAGCCCCTGCGCGCCCCGTGGCCCGCCGCGGCGATAAGGTGCGGCGGTCCGCGACGAGCGTTGAGCCAGTGGAGGTTGCAGCGATGGCAGGGTGGGGAGACGATCCAGAGCTCGAGCGATTGAGGAACCTTGTCGACTCCGGCTGGGAGGTCGTCGAGATAACCGAGGACCCGACCGCCCCGGGGGGGCCGGCGGACACCGTGAAGCTCACGAAGGACGGACAGACCGAAGAGGTCACCTCCGACCACCTCCAGTTCCACCACTACGTCGTGTGGCTCCGGGAGCAGCAAGGCTCCTGACCCATCTGCGACCCGCTCGTGACTCCACCGCGTGGCCGCGTGACTACTCCCTGCTAGCTCCAGCAAGCAAGTGCTTGCGCTAGCTAGCAAGAGCGGCTAACCTCTCTCCCGTTCCGCCTCCGGCCGCCGGCACCCGCGGCCGTTTCGCCCTCGAGGGCGGTGAGGCCAGTAAGCACGACGAAGGGAGACAACGATGGCGCGCGTACGGATGGAACGCGTTCGCTTACCGGTTGCCGCGGTGGCGGCGATCTCGATGTTCTTCGGGCTCGCGGGCGTGGCTCTGGCCCAGACGGAGTCCCGGCAGCCCGTGATCGACTCGGCTCCGAGCGGGGTGGCCTACGGGCGCAACGCACGTATCGCCGGACACCTGGAGGGAGGCATGCCCGGTGATCGCATCCGCCTCCAGCGCTACAACGGACGGTGGAAGACCATCGCGTCGAAGGCGGTGCGTGACGACCACACCGTCGGCTTCCTGGTGGAGAGCCTCAGGCGCTCGATGCCTTACCGGTTCCTCTTCGTCGATGAGGTGACGGGGGACCGCGTCCCCAGCCACCCCAGGCGGATCGCTGTGACCCCCCGGCTGCGCCTCGATACCACCAAGAGTCGCTTGATGAAGGGACGTCAGACGCGGGTCTACGGATCCCTCTTCCCAAAGGTCCCCGGCCGCACGGTTGCATTGCAGCAGAGGGTCGCGGGCGAGTGGCGGGCGATCGAACGGTTGCGGGCGGGCGACGGGTCGTTCTCGACGTATTTCCGGCCCCACAGAGCGGGCTTCCGGCGACTGCGGGTGAGGTTCGGGGGCGACGAGTTCAACCACAGGGCCGCAGTGGGCCGGACCATCCGCGTCTACCACCCGGACCTCGCGACCTGGTACGGGCCGGGGTTCTACGGCAACAGGACCGCGTGTGGGAGGACGCTCGGCTACGGCACCCTAGGGGTGGCGCACCGCAGCTTGCCCTGTGGGACGAAAGTCTCGATCCTTTACGAGGGTCGCTCGATCACGGTGCCGGTGATCGACCGGGGACCGTACAGCTCGGCCGACTGGGACCTGACTCGGGAAACGGCACAGCGTCTGCGCTTCAGCGGCAAGGACACGATCGGCACCGACCGCTGACCAGCGCGGTTCTTCCACGATAGGTGGATTCTCGCTGCGCCGTTGCGTGTAGTGGTTCCGCAGGTGCCCCTGAGGTGCGCCATATACTTGCGCCACATTGGGAAGAGCGCTCGTTCTCAACGCCTCGTACCAACCGCTGTGTGTGGTTCCAGTCCGGCGGGCACTCGTGCTCGCCCTGAAGGGCAAGGCCGAGGTGATCCACACGAACGGCCACATGTTCCGGTCCGAGACCCTCGTGATCAAGGCCCCCAGCGTCGTTCGGCTGAACTACTTCGTGAAAGTGCCGTATCGGGCGCGTTCCTCTCTTTCCAGGCGGGCCGTGTTCGTGCGAGACAACTTCGAGTGCCAGTACTGCGGCCGCCCGGCCGAGAACGTCGACCACGTGGTTCCCAAGTCCCGGGGAGGGGGCCATACCTGGGACAACGTCGTGGCCGCCTGCCGGCCCTGTAACTCTCGCAAGGAGAATCGCTCGCCGGCCGACGCCGGCCTCACCTTGCGTCACCCCCCCCGCAGGCCCGACGACAGCGTCTGGATCGTGGTGGCCGTGGAGCGCGTAGACCCGGTCTGGGAGCAGTACCTGGCCCGCCTAGGCCAACCCCAACCCGCCTAACCGTTCTGGGTTAACTGAAGCACGCTCCAGCGTGCTTTCTCGCGCTCAGAACGCCCGAGCAACACCCAAACCCGGCGGCGACGGGGTGAGCTGGTAGCCCCGGCGGCCCGATCTCGCCTGCTTCGGCTCTCTTTGGTCTCCAGCTACCGCTGAGCGGTACTAATCGGACAAAGAGAGGTTCCTTGTGTCGCTTTGCCTTTTTCTTGACCGCTCCCGGCCCCCTCGTGACCGGATCGTCCGGTTTTGGCTACCTCATGCAAACACAAGCATTCACATCAACAACACGAGCAACAAATTACAAGACTGTAATTGTGGGGTGGAATGTTGACTCCCATGGGGCCCTGGGGTCTACTTTGCCCACGAAGTGGTGGAGAGTGGAGTGAAGGGGAGCAACGAGGCCCTCCGGACCCCACCAAAGCCCTTTCAGTGGCGAGCCAGGGGAGCCAGAGGTTGTCCTTCACCGGGGAGTTCCGACACACGATCGACGCCAAGGGGCGCCTGATCGTCCCCGTCCGGATGAGAGACGAGCTCGGCGACGAGGTCGTCCTGTCTCGCTGGTTGGACCCCTGCATCGCGATCTGGTCTCCGGACGAGTGGGGGGCGATCGAGGCCAAGCTCCGGGCGCAGCCGAGTGGTTCGTCGGCGGCCCGCCGGTTGGTTCGCAAGATCGCCGCCAGCGCTCACCCGGACCACGTCGACAAGCAGGGGCGGGTCACCGTTCCGCTGCACCTGCGAGAGCTGGCCGGCATCACCCGCGACGTCGTGGTCGTCGGAGCCCTCAACCGTGCAGAGGTGTGGAGCCCGGACCGCTACGAGCAGCAAGAGCTTGAAGAGGGGCAGCTCGAGGAGCTGGCCGAGGACCTGGACTTCTAGGACCGAGGAGGCGAGATGTCGATCAGGGGGATAGAGATGCCGCGGGATGGACTGATCCGCGAGCTTGGTCAGGGGGTGGTCCTGCTGGCCCTTACCGGTTCGTCCGTGGGTGGCTTGCTGGGGATCATCGCGATCGCGACCAGGGCACTGGGACGGTAGCGATGTGGACCACGAGCCGGTACTCGCAGACAAAGTCGTCGAGCTCCTCCTCCCTGCGTTGGAACATGGGGGAGTCTTCGTCGACGCGACCCTGGGGCGGGCAGGACACGCTAGAGCGATCCTCGAAGCCGCGCCGAACTCGACCCTCGTCGGGATCGATCGCGATCCGATCGCGCTGGAGGCGTCACGCACCGACCTCGAAGCTTTCGGTGAGCGCGTTCGGCTTGCGCGTGACAACTTCTCGCAACTTGCGTCCGTACTGGAACGACTCGGGATTGCGTCGGCTCGAGGCGTCCTACTCGATCTCGGAGTTTCCTCACCCCAACTCGATGAACCTGGACGAGGTTTCAGCTTCCGCCACCCAGGCCCCCTCGACATGCGGATGGATCCGCTTCGATCACTCTCGGCGCACGACGTGGTGAACGGTTACGCCGAGCCCGACCTGACGCGAGTCATACAGCGCTACGGCGAGGAGAGGTTCGCGCGCAGGATCGCGCGGGCGATCGTTCGGGAGCGCCCCATCGAAGGGACCACTGCACTTGCCGAAGTAGTGAAGGGTGCGATCCCCGCCGCCGCACGCCGAACGGGTGGCCATCCTGCGCGCAGGACCTTTCAGGCGATCCGCATCGAGGTCAACGACGAGCTCGGGAATCTGGAGGCCGTGCTTCCCGAGGTCGTCGATGTCCTCGAGCCGGGTGGCCGGGCGGTCGTTCTCTCCTACCACTCTCTGGAGGATCGCATCGTGAAGAGGTTCTTCAACGACGCGGCCGCCGGATGCGTATGTCCTCCGGGCTTCCCGGTGTGCACGTGTGGCGCCGAGGCCCGGGTCAGGGTCCTCACCCGCAGACCCATCAAGCCGACGGCGGAGGAGATCGAGGCGAATCCGCGGGCATCGGCCGCGAAGCTGCGTGCCTTCGAGCGCCTGGCCCCCAGCGCGCGCGTTCCTCTCCAAGAAAGAAGGTCTGCATGAGCGCCATCCGACTCCACCGTGAGCGCACTCCCGCTCGGTCCACGAAGAAACCGGACCTAAAGGTGGTCCAGCGCAGGAAGAGCAAGAAGCTCATCAAGCGGACGGGGGCAAGAAGGATGGCGCCGTTCACCATCTTGGCCTCGATCGCGATCGCGGGGATCGTGTCGGCGATCTTGCTGGAACAGGTCGTCCTCGCGCAGTCCGCGTTCGAGTTGCAGACCATTCGGCAGGAACTTACGAAAGCAGAAGAGGATCGTGAGGTGCTGATGCTCGAGGCAGCGAAGCTCGATAGCGCGGCGCGGATCGAGCGGTACGCGCGAGAGACGCTCGGGATGGTCGATCCTCTGCCACACTCCGTGCGCTATATCGTCGCCGACATCGGACTGAGTCGGAGGGGCGCGGCGATGGCCGCGGTCAGAGATCCGTACATCGGTTCGACGGACGGTGCCGCGGCCGCGGCGGGAGCGAGCGCGTCCCCCTGATGCCACCCCGGCGCGAACCAAAGTCAAGATCGAGAGCGAGGTCGGCCCGTCATCGGCCGGCCTCTTCTGTAGTCGGGCGACGAGCGAGTAGGAAGCCCCGCTCGCGCTCGCCCAAACGACTCATCGCCATGTTCGTGGTTTTCACTCTGGCGTTCCTGGGGATGGCTTCCCGCCTCTTCGTGCTTCAGATCGTCGAGGGGCCCGAGTACTCGAAGCTTGCCGTCGCGCAGAGAGACAGCGTCATCACGTTTCCTGCACGGCGTGGGGCCATCTTGGACCGGGAGGGCGAGGCACTGGCGATCTCGATCGATCTGCACACGGTCTGGGCGGACCCGGAGCACGTCGAGGATCCGACCGGAGAGGCGAAGCAACTGGCCCCGGTCTTGGGGCTGGATCCCGTGGAGGTCGAGCAGAAACTCGCATGCGATTGCCGGTTCCAGTACCTGGCTCGCCAGGTCGGAGCGAAGCTCGCACAAAAGGTTGCCAAGCTCGACCTGCCAGGCATCTACATGGAGGCCGAACCCAAGCGCTATTACCCCGGTCGCCGGCTCGCCTCGCATGTCCTCGGCTTCGTCGACATCGATGGTCGTGGGCTCGAAGGGATAGAGGCGCAATACGACGAGATCCTCACCGGAACACCCGGGTCGATGACCCTCGAGCAGGATCCCGCCGGCAGACCTCTTCCCCAAGCGGAGTTCCATTACGAGCGTCCAGAGCCGGGGCGCTCGCTGCTGCTGACGATCGACAAGGAGCTTCAGTACTTCACGCAGGCGACGCTCCAGCAGGCTACTCAGCGCTTCCACGCGGAGGCCGGGACGGCGATCGTCATGAAGCCACAGACCGGAGAGATCCTGGCGCTTGCCAACACCCCGGACTTCGATCCCAATAAAGCCGGAGCCTTCAACGACCCCGAGCGTCGCAACAAGGCGGTCACCGACGTGTACGAGCCGGGATCCGCATACAAGATCGTCGCCGCCTCGGGCGCCCTCGAGGAAGGGGTGGTCCGTCCGAGGACGACGTTCACCGTTCCGGACTCGTTCGCGTACTCGGATCGCGTGTTCCACGATTCGCACCCTCATCCCACCGAGAAGATGACGGTGAAGGAGATCATCGAGCAGTCATCGAATGTCGGCACGATCCAGATCGGGCTGCGTCTCGGTGGCAAGAAGCTCGACGGATATGTACGTCGCTTCGGGTTCGCGAGCAAAACCGGCCTCGACTTTCCAGGCGAATCACCGGGCATCGTGCTGGATCGCAAGGACTGGACCGGACCCACGATCGCCACCATCCCCATCGGACAGGGGATCGCGGTAACGCCGTTGCAGATGGCCGCGGCCTACTCCACCATCGCGAACAAGGGGAAATGGATAGAGCCCAAACTGCTCGCCGCCACGATGAGCGAAGCAGGCCGCGCCGAGGCGTCCCCGCCCCCCGCCCGGCGACGCGTGATCTCGCGTTCGACCGCCACGAAGATGACCGACATCCTCACCGGTGTCACCGATGAAGGCACCGGACTCGAGGCGCAGATCCCCGGGTACGCGGTGGCGGGCAAGACGGGGACGGCACAGAAGCCGCTTCCCACGGGTGGTTACGGCAACGCCTACACCGCATCGTTCGCGGGGTTCGCTCCGGCGAACCGACCAGCACTGGTGGTCATCGTGGTCCTCGACGACCCGAGTCCCATATGGGGCGGTTCCACTGCGGCCCCCACTTTCAAGACCATCATGGAGTTCGCCCTTCGCCACTTCGGCGTCGCCCCGAACGGCAACGCGGAGAAGGCAGCTCGCGAGATCCAGGCCGAGCAAGCCGGCGACGCGGCGACCTACGACTAGGCTCAAAATGATGGCTCAGAAGAGGCAGGAGAGCACGCTCTCGCTGCTGGCAGATGCCGCAGGCGACCTCCTGGTCGATGTGGCCGGCGATCCTTCCACGAGCGTCACCGACGTCTCTTACGACTCGCGCCGTGTGTCGGAGGGACACCTCTTCTTCTGCGTTCCGGGAGCGACCGCGGACGGCCACGACTTCGCCTCGGCCGCGGTCGATGCGGGTGCCGTCGCCCTGTGCGTAGAGCGGACCGTGTCGCCCGGTGTCGCCCAGATCGTGGTCTCCGACGTGCGGCGGGCGATGGGTCGCATCTCTGCGGCTTTCTTCGGTTCCCCCGCAGATGGGCTGGCGGTGCTGGGCGTCACCGGCACGAACGGCAAGACGACAACCGCCTTCCTTGTTGAATCGATCCTGCGAGCCGACGGTCGATCCACCGGTCTCATCGGAACGATCGAGACCCGGGTCGGCGACCGGATCAAGCCGGGCGTTCGGACGACCCCGGAATCCCTGGACCTGCAGCGCCTCTTCGCGGAGATGCGCGCCGAGGGAGTCGACTCGGTTGCCATGGAGGTCACTTCACATGCCCTTGCCCTGCATCGCGTCGAGGGCGTGCGGTTCCAGGCGGCCGGCTTCACGAATCTGTCACAGGATCATCTGGACTTCCACCGCGACATGGACGAGTACTTCGAGGCTAAGTCGGTCCTGTTCGAGGAGTTCCGGTCGGACCGCGGGGCGATCAATGTCGACGATCCTTACGGTCGGCGTCTCTTCGCGAGCGCGTCGGTCCCGTGCGTCGGTTTCGGGACGACTGAGGAAGCGGATGTCCGCGCCACCGGAGTGTCGTTCGGTCCGACCGGCTCGAGGTTCACGATCACTACAAGCAAGGGGGACGTCGCGGTCGAGACCTCGCTCATCGGAGGGTTCAACGTGTCGAACTGTCTCGCCGCGGCGGCCATGGCCCTTCAGGCCGGGATCGGGCTGGATGCGATCGAGACGGGGTTGCGATCGTTGCCGGCGGTACCCGGTCGCTTCGAATCGATCGACCGCGGCCAGCCGTTCTCCGTTGTCGTCGACTACGCGCACACCCCAGATTCGCTTGACAACGTCCTACGCGCCGCGCGCGGGGTCACGCGCGAGGCGAGGGTGATCTGTGTATTCGGGTGCGGCGGCGATCGCGACCGTGGGAAGCGTCCACTGATGGGATCGGTCGCGGCACAGCTGGCCGACGTGGTGGTCGTCACGTCGGACAACCCCCGCACCGAGGATCCCCACGCGATCATCGATGAGATCCTCGAAGGGGTCATCGCACATTCTCCGGACGGACCCGACGTCGTCACCGCCGATCGGGCCGAAGCGATCTCGGCCGCCATGAAGAAGGCACAGTCTGGCGATGTCGTCGTGATCGCAGGCAAAGGCCACGAGACGGGGCAGGAGTTCGCCGATCACACGATCCCGTTCGACGATCGCGCCGTGGCACGAGCGGCACTAGCCGAGCTCGGTTGGGACCGCTCGTGACGAACATCCTGATCGCCGGCGCGGTGGGTCTTCTGATCTCTCTGTTCGGGACCCCTTGGGCCATCAAGCAGATCCGTAGACGAGGTTGGGGCCAGCTGATCCGCGAGGAGGGGCCCAAAGCCCACTACGAGAAGAGAGGTACCCCAACGATGGGCGGACTGGTGATCCTGACCGGGACCGTGCTCGGCTACCTCTCCGGCCATCTAGGGGTCAGCGGGAGCGCCCCGTTCCGCGACAGCGGCCTGCTTGCGATCGGCACGATCGCGGCTCTCGGATTCCTCGGATTCCTCGACGACATCATCAAGATCAGGAAGTCTCGCTCTCTCGGTCTGCAGAAGCGCGCGAAGTTCCTGGGCCAGCTCATCATCGCGGGCGTCTTCGGGTTCTTCGCCGTCTACTACGTCGACATCGGAACGGATCTGTCGTTGTTCCGCTCGACCGCCATCGATCTGGGGCTGTTCTTCTTCGTGTGGGTGTTCCTCATGATCGCGGCCTCCTCGAATGGCGTGAATCTCACCGACGGCCTGGATGGTCTCGCGGTCGGATCGGCGGCCCAGGTGATGGGGGCCTTCGTGGTGATCGCGTTCTGGCAGTTCCGGCATCCGGTGTTCTACGATCTCGCCGCGACCGGATCGGACCCCTTCGATCTTGCGATCATCGCCTCGGCGCTGTTCGGATCCTGCGCCGGGTTCCTGTGGTGGAACACTGCCCCCGCCAAGATCTTCATGGGAGACACCGGCAGCCTCATGCTCGGGGGCGCTATGGCGGTTCTCGCGATATTGCTCAATATCCAACTCCTGTTGGTGTTGTTGGGCGGCCTGTATGCCGTCGAGACCTTGTCGGTGATCTTCCAGGTTGCGTTGTTCAAGAGGACGGGGAGGCGCCTGTTCCTGATGGCTCCCGTGCACCATCACTTCGAACTTGCGGGCTGGGCCGAGTTCACCGTGATCGTCAGGTTCTGGGTGATCTCGGGACTCTCCACGGCCTTCGGTCTGGGCCTCTTCTATGCGGACTTCATCTCGAAGGGAGGCGCGCTGTGAAGGGCGCCGAGCTCGCCGGCAAACGGGTCTTGGTGGTCGGTCTCGGAGTCAGCGGCTTCAGCGCCGCCAAGGCCCTGGCGGATCTGGAGGCGAAGGTCCGGGTGACCGAGGGGGCCGCCACGGACACGATCCGGGATCGAGCCGAACAGCTGCGCGGGATCGGCATAGATGTCGAGACGGGAGGCCACGATCTCGACCGGCTCGATGCAGATCTCGCCATCATCAGTCCCGGGATCCCCCCATCCGCTCCGATCGCGCGCGCGATCCGAGACGAGGGGATCGAGCTCTGGAGCGAGGTCGAGCTCGCCTACCGGCTCGCCGCTTGCGATTTCCTTGCGATCACCGGAACCAACGGGAAGACGACGACGACCTCGCTTCTGGCGCGCATCTTGGAGGAAGCAGACACCCCGACCGTGGCGGCGGGCAACATCGGATTCCCTCTTATCGACGCGATAGCCAAGGTCCCTGCGGGCGGCGCGATCGCGCTCGAGGTGTCGAGCTTTCAGCTCGACGCGACCGACCGGTTCAGACCGCGAGCTGCCGTCATCCTCAACATCGCGGAAGATCACACCGACTGGCACGGATCGTTCGAGAGCTATCGAGATGCGAAGGCCCGCCTGATCGTGAATCAGGGCCCCGATGATGTTTTCCTTCCGAATCTCGCCGACGACAACGCGATGCAGGTGGGATCAACCGCGGCGTCGCGGGTGGTTCCGTTCTCGGCCGAGACCCTTCCGGAGGGTGGGATCGGACGCCGGGGGCCGGACATCGTCTGGCGCGACCGAACGGTGTTCCCGGTAGACGCGGTCACCTTGCCCGGCCCGACCGGTCTAGAGGACGCGGTAGCGGCGGCCGGCGCCGCTCTGGAGTACGGGATCGATCAGCCAGCCATCGCCCGGGCGATCCGCTCCTTTCGCCCGCTGGCGCATCGTTTCGAAGTGGTCGCTAGACGAGGCGGTATCACTTTCGTCGACGACTCGAAGGCGACCAACCCGCACGCGACCCTGGCCGCGCTGCGCGGTCTCACCAACGTCGTTCTGATCGCGGGAGGCCGGAGCAAAGGGATCGACCTCGGCCCCCTCGCCGCCGCGGCTCCTTCTTTGACCGCCGTCATCGCGTTGGGGGAGGCGAGAGAAGAGCTCCAGAGGGTCTTCGACGGCATCGTCCCGGTGGAGACGGTCGACTCGATGGAGTCCGCCGTACGCGCGGCGATGGATCGATCGATCCCTCCAGGATCCGTCTTGCTTTCCCCGGCCTGTGCGAGCCTGGACATGTACGAGAGCTATAGCGCGCGCGGAGACCACTTCGCGCGCGTCGTGAACCAGTTGCTCGAAGGATCGGAAGAGGGGTCGGATGGCATCGCGTAGCCAGGCACTGCCGCGTAAGACTGCCGCGAAACCGCGCTCCGACGCGACCGCGGTTGCCAAGCGAAGAGATCAGCCGGCGGCTCTTCTGATGGTTTCGACCGGAGCGCTCGTGCTACTCGGTCTGATCATGATCCTCTCGGCGAGCTCCGTGTCGTCCTTCGCGACGTACGGATCTTCTTTCCTCTATTTCAACAAGCAGCTCCTGTGGGCCGGGATCGGATTGGTCGGATTCATCTTCTTCTCGCGCTTTGATTACCGGCGACTGAAGAAGAAGGGTTATGCGTTGCTTCCGGTGGTCGGGGTCCTCCTGCTCGCCGTCCTCATCCCAGGCGTCGGCATCGTCGCCGGGGGGAGCGCCCGGTGGCTCGGTGCGGGGCCCCTGGCTTTTCAGCCGTCGGAGCTGGCCAAGCTCGCTCTGGTGCTGTTTCTGGCCGACGTGTTCTCGCGTAAGAAGGAGAGCACGCTGCGGGACGTCAGGCACACTCTGCTCCCGTTCGCCCCGGTCGTCGGGCTCCTGACGCTGCTCGTGATGATGCAACCCGACATGGGAACGACCCTGTTGATCGGCGCGATCGGTCTCGGCATGCTGTTCGTCGCCGGTGCGCCCCTCCGTTTCATCGTCCCCATCGGCGCATCGAGCCTCGGCCTTGCAGCGACGGCCGCGCTCAGTGCGGACTACCGGCGAGAGCGCGTCCTGGCATTCATGGACCCGTGGGCGGATCCTCTGAACACCGGCTACCACACGATCCAGTCGTTGATCGCGCTCGGCTCCGGCGGCTGGCTGGGTGTGGGTCTCGGCGCCAGTCGGCAGAAGTGGTCGTACATCCCGAACGCGCACACCGACTTCATCTTCTCGATCCTGGGCGAGGAGATGGGCCTGCTCGGAACCCTCACCGTCCTGGGCCTTTTCGCCTTCATCGTCTATCTCGGCATCCGCACCGCGCGTCAAGCTCGCGACCGATTCGGGATGTTCGTAGCGAGCGGGATCACGATCTGGATCGGTGTCCAAGCGATGATCAACATCGGAGCCGTTACCGCCACCATGCCGATCACCGGGGTCCCTCTGCCACTGGTGTCGTTCGGGGGTTCGTCGCTGGTCGTGTCGCTGGTAGCGATGGGGATGCTGACCAACATCGCTCGGCAGGGTCGCCGCGCCCGCGCCCAGATGAAGGCAAGGCGGTCGGAGAAGGCTTGAAGGCAGTGATCGCAGGTGGCGGCACCGCCGGTCACGTGAACCCGGCCGTCGCCCTGGCCGAAGCCCTCGCCGGCGACGACGTTTCGTTCCTGGGGACCGCGCGAGGAGCGGAGTCTCGCATCGTGCCTGCGGCGGGTTTCCCTCTGGATGCGATCGAGGTAGCCGGATTCGATCGCGCCAGACCCCTGACCTTCCCGCGTACGGCTGCGCGCGCGGCGGGCGCGATCCTTGCCGCGAGGAACCTGATACACGAGAGGGGGGCGGACGTCGTGGTCGGGATGGGCGGATACGTCAGCTTGCCCGCGGTTCTGGGCGCGGCGAGCCTCCGCGTACCCGTCGTCCTGCACGAGCAGAACATCGTGTTCGGACTGTCGCATCGGGTGACCAAGCCGTTCGCGACCCGAGTGGCGGTTTCCTTCGAGGAGACCTTGGCGGCAGCCGGCAAGAAGGGGATCTTCGTGGGGAACCCGGTCGCGTCCCGGTTCGTCGATCTCTCTCGCACCGTGCAACGCGATAAAGCGGTCGCCCGCTTCGACCTCGACCCCGGCCGGAAAACGCTGCTGGTATTCGGCGGAAGTCAGGGCGCAAGGAGGATCAACGAGGCGGCCGCCGGACTTCCCGCCCACTGGGCCGAGCGCAGCGATCTCCAGGTACTCCACATCGCCGGTGATGCCTCCCATGAGGCAAGCGCCGAGATCCGGCCGGCCGGACTCATCTACCGGGTGGTCGAGTTCGTGGACGACATGACCGAGGCTTACGCTCTTGCAGACCTGGCGCTGTGCCGTGGCGGCGCCTCGACCTTCGCCGAGATAACGGTTGTGGGACTGCCGGCGATCATCGTTCCCTACCCCCACCACCGGGATCAACAGCAACTGCGCCACGCGCGGCTCGCGGAGGGTCGCGGCGCCGCGGTCGTTCTCGAGGACCACGCGACCACCCCCGAGTCGATAGCGCGGATTGCCGGGGGCTTGCTCGCGGATGAGGCCAAACTGAAGAACATGAGCGAGAGTGCAGCGGCCTTGGGCCGCCCCGATGCCGCGCGTCGTCTTGCGGAGGTCGTCAGGGCGGTGGCGAGATGAGCCTGGAGGATGGCGGGCGGGTCCACTTCATCGGGATCGGCGGGGCGGGCATGTCGGCCATAGCCAAGGTTCTCCTCGAGCGAGGCGTCGAGGTCAGCGGATCCGACCTGAAGCGATCCACCGCCGCCATCCAGCTCGAAGCCATGGGGGCATCCGTGAGCGTGGGCCACGACGCGGCCCACGTCGAGGGAGCCGGCGTGGTCGTTGCGTCGACGGCGATCCGGGCCTCCAATCCTGAGCTGGTGGCCGCCCACGAGCGGCAGATCCGGGTGCTTTCCCGCGGGGAAGCACTGGCGGAGGTGCTCTCCGGCGGCAGGTCCATCATCGTCGCCGGGACGCACGGCAAGACGACGACCACTTCCATGATCGTGTCGGTCTTGATCACGGCGGGGCTGGATCCCACCTACCTGATCGGGGCCGGACTGAACGACTCCGGGACCAACGCTCGCTCTGGCGCCGGCGATCTCGTCGTGGCCGAATCCGATGAGAGCGATGGATCGTTCTTGCTCCTGAGACCGTCGATCGCGGTGGTCACCAACGTCGAACAGGACCACGTCGATCACTGGGCTTCGATGGCGGAGCTCCGCGACGCGTTCCGCTCCTTCATGTATTCGACCGCCGAGGACGGCGCGCTGATCGTGCCGTGTGGGGACCCCGAACTCACCGGGGTCGCGGCGGGATCCGGACGCAGAACGATCTGCTTCGGCTCCGACGGAGCCGTCGACGCCGCCGAGACGGCTTTCCTCGATGGTCGAACGGATTTCGTGCTGGTTGCAGGCGAGGAGAAAGTCCCCGTCACCCTGAAGGTGCCGGGCGAGCACAACGTTTCGAACGCGCTCGCAGCTGCCGCCGCCTGTCTCGAAGCCGGGGTGTCGCTGGAGGAGGTAGCGCGGGGGCTCGCCCGATACGCTGGGGTGGAGCGACGTTTCCAGCTCCGTGGCCGGGTCGGGGGAGTCACGATCATCGACGACTACGCCCATCATCCGACCGAGGTGAAGGCAACGCTTGCGGCCGCTCGCTCCGGAGGCTGGGATCGTGTTGTTGCCGTTTTCCAGCCTCATCGCTACTCGCGCACGGCCGCGTTCGCTCAGGCTTTCGGCTCTTCTTTCTCGGATGCCGACCGGGTAGTGGTGACGGATGTCTACGGAGCCGGAGAGGAGCCGGTGCCCGGCGTGACCGGGAAGCTGATCTCCGACGCCGTCTGCGCGAGTAGTCCGGGCAGACCGGTTGCTTACCTCCCACACCGCGCAGAACTGGTGTCTTACCTGAAGGGCTCGGTCAGATCCGGAGATGCCGTGCTCACGATGGGAGCCGGCGACGTGACGTCGCTGGGCGAGGAGCTCATGTTGGAGCTCGCAGGAGAGGCTTCGTGAACGTCCACGCGGTGGGGGAGCGGCTCCGCGACACCGCGACGGGGCGGGTCGAGCTGGACATCTCTCTCGGCGGTCTCACGACGTACCGCGTCGGTGGCCGGGCCTCGGTTCTGTTCGAGCCCGCCTCGCCCGACGACCTGGCGCTGCTGACCCCCGCGATAAGAGATGCAGGGGCCGATCCCGCGGCCATCGACCTGGTCGTGCTGGGCCGAGGCTCCAACGTGGTCGTGTCGGATCGGGGCTTCGACGGGATCGTCGTGCGTATGGCGCAACCGATGTCGTGGATACGCGGAGAGGATGGATCCGACGTCTCGGCCGGCGCGGCTACCTCGCTGCCGCTGCTCGCCAACTGGGCGGCCCGGAGGTCCCTGGCCGGGCTCGAGTTCACGGTGGGCATCCCCGGCTCCGTCGGAGGAGGCGTTCGGATGAACGCGGGTGCTCACGACGGTTCGATCTCGGACACGCTCGCGACCGCGGAGGTCTACGACGTCGCCTCGGGTGAGATCGGGCAACGAACCGCGGGTTCTCTCGGGCTTGACTACCGGCATTCCGATCTGACGCAGTTGGAGATAGTGGTCGCGGCGCGATTCTCCTTGCGGCCCGACGACCCGGACGCGATCCGCGCCCGGATGGAGCGGTACCGCAAGCACCGTGCCGACACCCAGCCCGGGGCGCTACAGAATGCCGGGAGCACGTTCAAGAATCCACCGGGGGACTCGGCCGGCCGCTTGGTCGAAGCCGCCGGGCTCAAGGGGCATCGTGTTGGGGGAGCGGCGGTCTCGGACCTCCACGCGAACTTCTTCATCGCATCCGATGCGGCCAGCGCGCAGGACGTCTTCGACCTCGTTCAGGACGTCCGCAAGCGGGTGCTCGCACGCTTCGGGGTGGAGCTCGAGCCGGAGGTGCGGTTCGTGGGCCCTTTCGAGGACTCGGTCGATAGGGCGGGAGCACCCCTATGAGCACCGCCGCCCGGGTCCGGACCGATCCCCGTATCTCGCGCCGGCGGCGGGCGATCGAGCGCAGCCGCAGGCGGCGTCTCCTCGTGACCTCCGGGGTGGTGCTCGTGCTTGCCGCCGCTCTCTGGGCCGTGTTCTGGTCGCCCCTTCTCCTCGTCCGCGAGGTCCTCGTCGTGGGCTCTTCGCACGTCGGCTCCCGAGAGGTGGCCGAGGTGGCCGGACTGGATGATTCCGACAACCTCTTGCTGGTCTCGCCCGCCGGCGTCGCGGACAAGGTCGCGGAGCTGCCGTGGGTGAAACGAGCGCGGGTGAGCAGGAAGCTACCCGGCACGGTTCGGGTGAAGATCGTGGAGCGCAAGCCGGCGGTGGTCTTGTCGCTACGCAACGAGCGTTGGACCCTGGACGCGTTCGGCAACGTGCTGACGGACGGGGCCGTGAGCGCCAAGCTTCCCGTGGTTGCGGCCGCCACCGTTGTAGAACCCGAGCCCGGCGCGAGGGTGGGGGTCGCGGAGATCCAGGCTGCTCTCTCGACGTGGCGATCGCTCTCCAGGAAGGTGCGATCGCAGGTGGCCGCGGTGCTGGCACCGACGCCGGAACGGATCACCCTCTCGCTGGACGACGGCACCCAGGTGCGCGTCGGCGCCGCCGAGAACCTCGACGCAAAGAACGAAGTCCTGGGCGTCCTCCTGAGCCAACTAAGAGCCGAACAAGCCCGCGCAACCTACATAGACATAAGGGTCCCGAGCAGCCCGGCGCTATCCCCCCTCGAAGACGCGGCCGACCCCGCACCTTCCTCCACCTCTTAGCTGCGGTCCGCGCCACATGACGATGCGCGCCCCTTGACGGGAGGCGGTGGCCTCGCTATATTCCTCGACCATTACTACAGGTTGACATAACTATAAGCCTGAAGTAGAGGCTCAGGTGTTTATCCACCCCGCCTGACCTGCACAGATGGCTCCCACAACCTCGCGGGAGCCGAAGCTC
>Ga0299913_10001207_pt1 | contig 18645 bp, 10 predicted proteins | sample RVTome_9_FD_201360 | JGI IMG/M metagenome (GOLD analysis project Ga0299913, IMG submission 201360) | Soil microbial communities from uranium-contaminated site in the Upper Colorado River Basin, Wyoming, United States - RVT155D38 (version 2) ... | reverse complement strand
GTGTTCCTGACATCGAAAGCCGCGCCGTCCAGCCCGAGAAGCCCGGTGCCCGGCGCATTGCGAATCTGCATGTTACGTATACGCACGCGCTGCGCGCCCCTCACTGTGATCAGGCCCTCCAGTCTTCCACCATCGGGGAACACGCTGCCGTCGAGCATGCCGCCGTCGAAGCCCCGCAACAGGATATCGTCCTTGTCGATGAGCACCTTTTCCCGGCACGTCCCGGTAAACTTCACGGTATCGCCGGCCCCGGCGCGGCTCAGGGCACGGGCTATGGTCCGTCCTTTATCGCAATCGACGCTGAAGACGTGTCCGGCTTCCGCCTGCTGCGGATACCAGAGCAAGCAAAGGACCGCGCCGAGCGCCAACGTCACGAATGAGCGTATCATTTGCAAAACTCCTCTTCAGAAAAGTTGAGTTTCAGGCTGGCTGTTTCTGCCAGCTACTAGACTAAGACGCATTTGAGGGAGCAAACGCGACACGGTGCATGACAAATTCGCCTGGATCGTACCGTGCCGAGCCGTGCGAGGCGGCACGCAGGCAAGAGGTCGCCGTCTATTTCAGTTATGCCGTACTCTGGTCGGTACCGGAGCAGCTATCGACGGCAATGCGACATGTCGGCGGGAACGCGCGTATAGACGGAATTCTTCAATGGGCAAGCGGCTGACGATCAAGGAACTTTTGCAGGCCCATGCCGCCGGAGATCGCGCCACTGTAACGGGGCTCTTTCCGGCGTTCTACGAGGAACTCCGCAAGCTGGCGCACCGCCAGCTCGGGGCGGGCAGACCTCAAAAGGACAGAACGCTGAATACCACGGCGCTGGTGCACGAGGCATTTCTCAAGCTCGGCGGCGGTAACGGTTCAACCGTGGAGAGCCGAGGACACTTCTTTGCCTTGGCCGCGCGAGCCATGAGGCAGATCATCATCGACCAAGCGCGGCGCCACAATGCCGAAAAGCGCGGCGGTAACGCTCCGCGAACGTTGCTTGACGAAAATATGATCGCGATCGACCAAGAGGCGGATTACCTGCTGGAACTGGATCAGGCACTCTCGCGGCTGGAAGTGCTGGACGAGCGTCTGGCCAGAATTGTCGAGTGCCGCTTTTTTGCAGGGCTCAGCGAGGCCGAAACGGCAGAGGCGCTCGCCGTATCGCGCCGAACGGTTCAGCGGAACTGGCTGCGCGCACGGGGCTGGTTACGGCAGGAACTCGAGCCGTAAGGAGCAGGTTCGGTTGACCAGCACGCATCGCCGCGTTCTTGATCGATTGTTCTCACAGGCGCTGGATCTGTCGCCCGACGAGCGCGACGCGTTCCTCGCCGAGGCATGCGCGGGCGATCGCAAACTCTGCGATGGCGTGAAGAAACTCTTGGCTGCCGCCCACGAACGGGACAACTTCCTGCCGCCCGGCGGCGCACTGCGCGGGTACTTTGGCCGCTCGCTCGACTCAGGTACTCCGGCGCGCAGACCGGAGCGCGTTGGTCCGTTTCGGATCATCCGTGAAATCGGGCGCGGCGGCATGTCGGTAGTATATCTCGCCGAGCGCGAAGCCGGCGGTTTCGATCAGCGAGTCGCAATCAAGCTCATCAAGCCGGGCGCGGACAGCGAGCAAGTATTGCGGCGATTCGGCCAAGAGCGCCAAATTCTCGCGTCGCTGAATCATCCCGGGATCTCGCGCTTGCTCGATGGAGGCTGGACGCCGGACGGAGCACCCTATTTCGCCATGGAGCTGGTAGACGGACTGCCCCTTCTCGAGTATTGCCGGTACCACGACGTGGACATCGAGCAGCGACTGGCGCTGTTTGTTGCAGCCGGAGAGGCTGTCGCCTACGCGCACTCACATCAGATTGTCCATCGGGATCTGAAGCCATCCAACGTCATGGTCAACAGCGACGGACAGGTTCGCCTCCTCGATTTCGGCATCGCCAAGTTGCTCGACGCACCCGCGAATGAGGCGAATTCTTTGACTCGCTTCCCGTACGCGCCGCTGACACTCAAGTACGCCAGCCCGGAGCAGCTTGAGGGAGGGGCGGTCACGAGCGCCAGTGATGTCTATCAGCTCGGCGTGCTGCTCTATGAATTGCTGACGAATCGGTTGCCGTACCAAGTGACCGGTGACTCGCTGCAGGATTTGGTCAAGGCGATTTGTGAGCAGATACCGAGCCGTCCGAGCGTCCTCACGACACAACCGGATCCCGTCCAAGATCCGACCCAGACGGCGATGCGCTGGTGCCGAAAACTGCGTGGGGACCTTGACACGATCGTCATGATGGCGTTGCGCAAAGAGCCTGCGCGCCGCTATCTGTCGGCCGCCGAAATCGTCGATGACGTGAAGCGCTATCTTGCCGGGAGACCGATCGCTGCCCGTAAGGATGCTTTCGGCTACCGCACGCAGAAGCTTCTCCGGCGCCACGCGCCGATCGGCACGGCGGCGGCTTTGGCAGCCATCGGCATCGGTGCTTTGCTCGTGTCCCAGACCTGGGAACCGAACAGCGGCGGTCGCGCCACGGCGTTCCGAGGGAACTCGGTCGCGGTATTGCCGTTTACCGGCTCCCGTACCGGCGAAATTGAGGACCCCGGCGCGGTGGTCGCAGGCCGGTTGTGGAACGAACTCGCGTCAATTCCCCAATTGCAGGTCGTGGCGCGAGAGTCTTCGTTTTCGTTTCAAAGCCCGGATCGAGACTTCGGCAGCATCGCTGAGCAACTCGGCGTCGGCACTATTGTCTCGGGCACCTTCCGGGAACATGAACGAGCGCTGGAGATTACGGTCGAGGTTATCGACGGCAGCTCCGGCGTCCAACTATGGTCGCGTACATATGACCAGGAAACCGGCAACCTTCTTTCCACCCAACAAGAGATCGTCTCGGACATCGTTGATACCTTGTCAGCGAGGTACGGCATCCGCTTGTTGAATACGGGCGGTGCGGGTTCGGCGACCCGGAATCCCGAGGCTTACGAACTCTATCTCAAGGCACAAAATTACTATCTTCAGCGCGGGGACGGCGTGCTAAAGGCCATCGAACTGTTCAAGAGAGCGTTGGAACTCGATCCAGACTTTGGCCATGCATGGGCCGGCCTCGCGTCCGCTTACAACTCTTCGCGCACCTTCGGCCCAACGCCCGAGAAGGTCGACGACCTCATCGCGGTCAGCGCGACGCGCGCGATCGAATTGAACGAAAACCTCGGCATTGCGTACATGGCGCTTGGTGCCGTCGAGGGTCGGCGTAATGGCCGCACGGCCGCACTACCGCTTCTCTACAAAGCTATCGCAACCTCTCCGAACGACCCGAATGTCCTGAATGCGAGCGCCGAAGTGATGGTCCTGACCGGGCGCCTGCAAGACGGCTTGCAATTCGCTCGCCGACTGCACGAAGTCAATCCGCTGGGGCCGACCGGCGGATACTGGGTCGGAATCGCACATCTCATGCTCGGTAACTTCGACGCCGCGGAGGGATTCTGCGACCGTGCCTGGCAACAGACTCGTGTGAGGGGTCCGATCAGATGCAGCCTGTTATCCAGGCTGGAACGGAACGACCTGGACGGCGCATCGTACTGGGTCGATGAACTGGCTGGGCAAAATGCGAACGCGTGGGCGCGGACCACGCACGTCTATCTGCGGGCGAGACTGCTCCCGTCGCCGGACAACGGGCAGCTCGCGATCGATACGATCGCTGCGGCGGTCGAAGCAAAGGAAATCGGCAACGACGCGTTCTACTACTTTGCCACTTTGGGTGACCTGGATCGGGCGTTCGGAACACTCAACGACCGTCTCGATCGCGGCCTGTGGGTCGATACGAAACTCTGGTGGTTGCCGTCGCTTGTCGCATTTCGACAGGACCCTCGTTTCGGACCGCTGGCGGAACGCGAGGGTATCGCTGACGTCTGGCGCGTTCACGGATGGGCCGACGCCTGTCGTCCGCATGCTGATCGATTTGTGTGTGAGTAGCTCACATCAGTAGCCGCCGCGACGCGTATGCGTCAGTGCCGGCATCAACGCTTCGGCGACTGATCCTTGGGCATTGACTGCCGAGGCACGATCTTTGATCGAAAAGACCTCGGCGCCACTTATCGACCGGCTGCGTCGTCAAGTCCTCGACAACGGTCAGAAATTCAACAGCGGCATTGCAATCCGCCAGCCGGCACACCATCTGCCCGACGGCGCTGGAGATGCGTCCTGAATGGCAGCCGCGCCGCGCGATGTTGTTGGCCTGTTCATCGGTGTGCCATCGAAGCGGGTCGGCGCGCCACGTGAATTTGGCGTAATGGGCTAAGTATCGTCCTGCATTGTGAAGCAGATCAAGCAACGAGCGCGGCCGCGTCGGCTTCAAGCCGGATCTTACCGTCGACGTCTAACGTGGTGCGTCCACTTGAGCGAGCGATAGTCGACCCACCGAACGCGGAATCGTCCAGCAAGCGATTTCGCTGAGCGACCTCAAGAGTCGCTGCCAACCGAACCAACCGTCTCTCCATATCGATCGTACGCTCGGAAAGATTGGGGTTGACGGTTGTTCCGCGAGTCCGGTGCGTACCGACGTGGCGAGTCACACGGCTCGTCACGGTCCGTTTCAGGCCGATTCTTCATGGACCGGTGTCGTGTTTGGTCGCTCGAATGCGTCTTACCTGATAGAGGCGACGGAACGAACTGCCTGAAACCGAAAGTTTGAGGCGCCGTCAGCAGTTTCGTTCGCCGTTGGATAGGGAGAAAAGGTAATGTCGAGAACGCAGCTTGGCTTCGTCGGCGTACTTTGGCTAGTATTTCTCGCGGGCTGCGCAGGTGAGCGCGGCCGATACGCTGACCAAGCGCACCCGGCCGGAGGAAGAATCTTCTGCCGGTCCGGCGGTACGCCAACGTGCTTCGAGCGGCTCGGCAAACCCGTCAGTTGCACGTGTGCTACGCGAGATGATCTCGTACGGTTGCTCGACAGGGGCTGATTCTCGCCACCGAATCGCAGCCTCAGAATGCAGAAAGGAAGGGACCAGCGAAGCCCCACACAGCAGCGACAGCTGCGTGATATTTGCGTGATAGAGCTGTGCATCGTTATGCATAATGATTCAATCCGAAGGCAGGGGTCACAAGTTCGAATTTTGTCGCCGAGTTCGGCATAATCGTCATTCTGCCGTTTCTCGAGCTGGTAGTTCAGGTCTTTCACGGTGCAGTCTCGTCAGGCGAGTTTTGATGACCAGTGCGGCTCCGCGAAGAGTGCGCAGTCCGAGTCCGGATCCGTTGATCCGTCATCGGTAATCGGTCGCGGGACACCAATCCGATAGGCCTGAAGCCTCCATCAGGCTCACCGGCGACATCGATTCCGCAGATGACAGGCTCGAATGTTCAGGGCATTTGAACTACGCAATGGAGAATACCGTTCGCCGATGTCCGCGACCGGCAATGCATCATATTCCAACTCCGCGCGGCCGAGGTGCTGGTGGAGCTCGTCGCCAGCGACCGTTTGTCTTGCACAAGAGGCGGCATTGTGTATGCTGAAGGCTGGGCTTGCGACGGATGAACCGATGATGTCGGGGAATACGTTCGGTGCCGTGGCAAAACAAGCGCATCTACCCGTTTTGCTCGTGCTGATGTTAGCGCTGGCGGCGTGCCAGCCCGTGCGGGACGATCCGGCCCCGCCCGACCCTCTGGTTGCAGAAGGAGAGCGCCTGTTCTTCGAAGAAACCTTCGACGGCAACGGCCGCACCTGCGGAACGTGTCATCGGGCCGAGGAGAATTTCACTCTGACACCGGCATTCATTGCCACGCTGCCGCCGGACGATCCATTGTTCGTCGCCGAGACCAATCCTGACCTCGGGCAAGGTTTCGAGAGCCCGCGACTGATGCGCGAGCTCGCGTTGATCGTCGAAAACCTGGACGGCTTCGAGGATCTGGGGGAGCGGTTCACGCTACGAGGTATTCCGCATACGCTCGGCCTGCGAACCTCGGTGGCGGCCGCCTCCGGGCCGCGCTTGGGCTGGTCCGGCGACGGGGCTCCGGGTGATGGCTCACTGAGGTCCTTCGCGACGGGAGCGGTCATCCAGCACTTCACGAAGACGACGGCGCGCATTCCGGGCGTGGATTTTCGCCTGCCGACCGCTGCCGAGCTCGACGCGCTCGAAGCTTTCCAGCTTTCGCTCGGGCGACAGGAAGAGCTCGGATTGCCGCTGCCGCTCCGCAGCTTCGTCGCCTCGCGCGGTCAGGAAATCTTTCTCGACCCCACGCTCGGCAAGTGCAATGCCTGCCATTTCAATGCCGGAGCCAATGTCGATCCGAGCATCTTCGGCGTGTCGAACGATAACCGCAATTTCAATACCGGCGTCGAGAACCTGCCGGATCAGCCGGCGGATCTGACCGGAGAGCTCGTGCCGCCGGACAACGGTTTCGGTCGCCCCGACGGCAACGGCGAGTTCAATACGCCGAGCCTCGTCGAAGCGGCGGATACCGGCCCGTTCTTCCACAACAATTCGGTCGAGACGATCGAGGGCGCCGTTGCCTTCTACAACGGCGCGGCGTTCAACGAGTCGCCCGCGGGACAGCTGCTGATTTCTGCGACCGGGAGCGGCATCGAGCTTGATGCGACACAGATCGTGGAGGTTGCGGCCTTCCTGCGCGTCATCAATGCGCTGGAGAACATCCGCGAAGGCGTCGCACAACTCGAAATCGCGCTGGAGCCGCAACGATTTGGAGAGCGGCGTGCGGCGCGTGCGTTGACGCGGGCCGTTCACGAGGCGGAGGACGGCCGGATCGGGTTGGCGGGCGGCGGACTCGTCCCGGTTGCCGTGTCGTATGTCGACGAAGCCTACGGGCTGGCGCGCCAGGCGCAGGCGCTCGAAAGCGAGGATTCGGAGCGGCAGCGGCTCGTGCGCGAGGCGATGGCCGAGCTCGAATCGGCACGGAACGAATTGGTGGAGGAAAGCACATGAACGCCAGGTACACGGTGCTGGTTCTGGTAGCGATGGCAGCCTTCGGAATGCCGGGCACTGCAGTTGCGCAGGAAGCGACCGAGCAATTCATCCCGATCGGAGAGTCGCCGGGCGTTTCCAGAGAGGAAAGCTACCTCGGTGAATGCGTCGCCTACGACGCGGAGGACCGCGTCTTGCAGATGCACGGCAACAGGGGAATACGACGCATCCTGATCACGGAGAAGACGCGCATCTGGTTGGACCGCAGCCCGATAGAAGAGACCAACGTCGTCGGTGATCCCGGCGACCTCCTGCCCGGCCGGCGCATGGAGGTGCGATATGCCGATCCGGACGACAAGGAAGTCGCGGACTGGGTGAAAGTCGAGATCGTCGAATAGCGCGGCGTCCACTCTCCGGTGCCGACGTAATCGTGACTTACAAACCTGAAAGACTTCCTGGATGAATACATACGGGATCGGGGCGCAGCATCCCGATGAATTCCTGATGCACCTGATTGACTTGGCGCCAGCGCGGGTTTGTGCCGCTGTCGCTACAATCCGCAGCCGGTTTCGCAATCCGCCAAAAACAGCTGCCGAATACATCGACACGCTTGAGCAGCAACAACTGCCGCAGATGGCTAGCGCACTCCGCAATTTCGAAGATCACTTATGATCAGTAGCTACGTGCATGCAGTTGGTTCACATTTGGTCGTCATGACCTGCTTCGGTCGTGGCCATCGGCGGGCCGTGGCCAGTACTATTCTCGAATGACAGCAACTGCATGAAGTTGATAATGTCGACCTTGTCCGCCTCGCTCAGACACTGCGCCGCTTCCGGATCACAGCCGAGACCGACCGTTCCATCGGCGAACTGACTGAAGAAGATATTGTAGTGGTCCAGTACTTCGTCGAGTGTCTTGGCGGAGTTGTTGTGGAAGTACGGCGCGGTATCCGGCGTGTGTTCTATGGGATTGCCTGCGTCTTGCTGCTCGTTGCCTGCAGGACAATCAAACGCGACCATGTCCGGATCAGTGCGATTGCCACAGCGACCTCTGTTCCCAGAGTTAATCGATAGCCCTTCGTCACTGTGTGAGAATCGTGTGACTCGGTCCTGCATCGTCGTGCAAAGTACTGCAGGTGCAACGGGCGTCCTGCCGCTTCTTTAGTAGATAGTTCAGTTATTTGCGATTTAACGGTCGTTCTCCGAAGGCAGGGGTCACAAGTTCGAATCTTGTCGGGCGCGCCAATTTTTTCATTTTTTTTTGCGACTCGTCAATTCGAAGCCGTGAGCACTCGCAGGTGCCGGGTGAACGCAGCTGCGACTAAGTCAGCGCGCCGACTGAAACTGCTTTTGCGGTGAGAAACCAGAGTCGGAAAGCGTCGGACTTGTTTCGCTGCCGCTCTCACCCTACGGTATCACCGCCAAGCAATGTGCTTGACCTCGCCGTTCAGGATCGGGCGACTTCCTCGACGCACCGGGCCTTCAGTTCCTGCAGCCATCCGTAGATCGGCAGATCCTTGAGATCGGCTGATTCGATGAGGCCGAGCGTTTTCTCCGTTCTTTCAAGTGCCGCGCCTGCATCGCCCTGTGCCAGTTCGACCTTGGCGAGCACGTGCATGACGTTCCAGACTGCCAGATGAGTTTCGCCAAAAGCCTTGACACGAATATCGAGGGCGCTGACCAGCGTCAGTTCGGCTTTCTCCAAGTCGTTGCTGTCGAAGTAGACTTTGCCCAGGGTGTAGTAGGGGTCCGCCGTCAGCGTGTGCTCCGGGCCGTAGTGCTCGAGCAGAATCTTGAGCGACTCCTGGCCATGCTTTTCGGCCTCGGGGAACTGTTTCAGTTTTCGGTAGGTATCGCTAAGCAGGTCGAGCGCGCTTGCGTAGCGCGAATGTGTCGGACCTGCCGCAATGCGCCAGATCCCGGCAGCCTCGAGCAAGAACGGCAACGCGGCAACCGGTTCGTCGCGTTCAAGTTCGATGTTACCTAGGAGTGTCAGATCGTACGCAACATCGACGTGCTCATTGCCCTTGGTTGCGCGGTCAATGTCGAGTCCCTTCAACGCATACTCCTGCGCTTTGTCGAACTCTCGGATATTTGAATAGAAGCCGCCGAGATTGGCATAGGCCGTTGCCGTGTCCGGATGGTTCTCGCCAAGGACTTTGAGACGAATTTCCAGCGACTCGTTGTAAACGGCCTCGGCTTCCTCGAAACGCGACAGCGTCGCATAGACGATGCCGAGGTGATTCAGTGTCGTACTGCGTACGTCGCTGAACTCCCACTCCGGTGTATCGAGCGCGGCCCGCGCGCGACCATAATAGTTGAGCGAGCTTTCGTAATCGTCCAGGTAGTAAGTAATCGTTCCCAGGTGATTCAAAGTGCGCGCCATCGTTGCATCATCGCCACCGGCCGCCGCGACCTGAAGGTCAAGGGCTTCTTTCGCGGTTGCCAGCGCCAGTGGCCAATTCTCCCGCCGGTAATGCAACCAGGCGAGTTCATCGAGGGAGTCGATGAACATACGGTCCCCGGGAGCGAGTACCTTGCGGTTGAGTGAGACGGCTTCTTGCATCAGGGCCTGGGCCTCGTCGTAAAGCCCGAGTCGTTCGTAAACACGACCGATGGTCTGCAGCATGCGAGCGCGGATCGCTTCGTCTTCCTTCAGTTCATCACGGATTTTCACCGCACCCTGGTCCAGCACTTCGCGGGCGGTTATCGATGCGCCAGAAGACTCCCCGGGATCGGAAACGTTGAACAGCTCGACCAGAAAATCGGTGGTGCTCTCGGCAACGCGGCGCTCTTCCAACGCGTTGTCGCGCTCTTCGGCGATGCGCATCGTGTAGTACGCCGTCATGGCAATGGCAACCGTAACCGCCGCGACGGCAGCGCCTACCGCAGTCCGGTTCCTGGCGACAAAGCGACCGGCACGATAACGCCAGGACGGCGTTCGAGCCGAGACCGGCAATTTATGCAGGTGGTTGCGCACGTCGTTCGCAAGATCGCGCACGGTCTCATAGCGGCGCTCCGGTTCCTTGCGCAGTGCCTTGAGTACGATATTGTCGAGGTCGCCTGTAAGCCGCGTGGCAATTTCACGATGACCAGCCGTCATTGCGGCTTTGCTCGGCGCCGCCGGTTCGGTGTGGCAAATGAGTTCTCGAATTTCTGGCGAGGTTTTCGACGACAGTTCGAACGGCATCGTCCCGGAAAGGAACTGGTACAGCATGAGCCCGAGACCGTAGACATCGGTCGCCGTCGTAACAGGCATCCCCAGCAGTTGCTCGGGGCTCGCATATTCGGGCGTCAGTACACGTGCGTCGGCATGGGTCAGCGCATTGCCGCCGTCTGCATCGAGAAACTTTGCGATGCCAAAATCGAGCAGTTTCGGCGTTCCGTCCGCCGTCACCAGCACATTCGATGGCTTGATGTCACGGTGCACAACCAGCTTTCCGTGCGCGTACTGCACGGGATCGCAGATTTTCAGAAACAACTTGAGGCGCGCGTCGATTGAAAGTGACTTCGACTGCCCGTAGTCGAGTATCGACAGGCCATCGACATACTCCATGACCAGGTACGGCACGCCGGCTGCCGTACTGCCGCCGTCCAGCATGCGGGCGATATTCGGGTGCTCGAGACTCGCGAGAATCTGCCGTTCGAGGCGAAATCGTTCAACGAGCGCTGGTGATGCAATAAGCCAGTTGACCATCTTGATTGCGACGCGCTGATTGAACTCATCGTCGGCCCGTTCTGCGAGATAGACACTGCCCATGCCGCCCTGGCCGATGACTTCGAGCAAGCGGTACGTGCCGACGCGTTCGCCCGATGGCAGCTCGCGGCCGAATGCGGCGGCGGCTGTGTCGACGATGTCATCGATTGCCGCCGCATTGCCGGCGGGCACGGCGAGCAGATCCAGGACTTCGCGGGCAATGTCCGAATCACCGCCGCTGGCGGCGGCGATGAATGCCGGGCGTTCGCCCTCGTCCACGTCCATGGCACGCTGGTAGATGTCCTTGATGCGCTGCCAGTCGTCGCTGTTCATGGCGCGCCGCGCTCAGCCGATCTCTTTGTATAACCAGGCTTTCGCAAGATTCATGTCCTTGTGCAGCGTGACCCTGGAGACGCCCAGCGCGTCGGCGGCCTGCTGCATGGCCAGTCCGCCGAAGTACACGAGATCGACGGTCTTTGCCAACCTTGCGTCAAACGTCTCCAGTTTGTTAAGCGCCTCGTCGAGATCGACCAGTCGCGGGTCGCCTTCTTCGGACAATAAAACGGATTCGTCGAGCGCAATCGCCCTGTCGCCGTCGTTTCTCTTCTGGCGGTTCCTGCCGCGCGAATGATCCACCAGGATGCGGCGCATGATTCGAGCGGCGAGAGCGAGAAAGTGTCCGCGGTTTTCGAACTCCAGTTCGACGTCGACCAGGCGAAGGTATGCCTCGTTGACCAGCGCGGTCGATTGCAAAGTGTGGCCGGCGCGCTCGCCGCGCATGAAATGCGCCGCGAGTCTGCGCAGTTCCTCGTGCAGGTACGGCGTGACGTCGGCCAGCGCTTTTGCATCGCCTTTCTGCCACTCATCGAGCAAGCGGGTAATGTGTTCTTTGGACATCGAGGTCGCGTAACGCTCCAGAAAGTGCAAGAAGAAACAATAACTTGGCCATTCAAGACAACGAGCAGTTTACAGTTTCGGCGTCGTCGTCGCATTACTCACTGACGGGGCAGGAAGCCCTGCAAACTCGTGAGGTCCAGTGCCATGTTCCGACGCATAACACAACGCTTGCTTGCCGTCGTCTGCGCGACATTATTCTGCACAGCCGCGCCTGCTCAGTACGACAACGACACTTTGCGAGACGAGATTACAGGCCTCGGCGTCGCGCACAACCTTGCGTTTCCACCGTCGTTGGCACCCGAGCCGATCACCGCATTCATTGCCGGCAGCACCGCGTACGCGACAAATCTCGGTCTCAAGTACGTGCCGCCTGTCATTGTACCGCCTGGTACCGTCGGCGCATTGCCGAATTCCGCCGACGGTTGCAGTTATGTCCTGACCATCAACGGTGCAGCGACCAAAACACGACAGGACTTTCTCGGCGTGCTGCAAAGCTATGACGATGATTTCGACTGGTCGAGTTTCCTGGGCATGCCGGAGGTGTTTCACGCCAATACCGACGTCGCTGTGAGCATCCACAACGGCGCGAGCGGCAACGACGGAATATTGGGCGGCACGGTTGCTCTTCCGGTCGGCAACAATACTCTGCGCTGGCGCGGGCAAACGCTGATCACGCCGATCCTCGATTATCCGCCGTGGTACCTGATATTCGCGAAGCCCGTTGAAGCGGCGTCGAAGCGAGCCGTGGTCGGGCTGAAGACACCGGCTGCGCGCCGCGCCGCGATGCAAGCCATCATTCAACTTGCGATCAACCTGGGCATTGAAGGTGCGACGTTCGGCGTCGACTGGTTGCTGCTCGACGGCACTCCGACGCCGGCAAACGGCTGGGACGTGGCGAACGACCAGTTTCAGACTGTGCGCATTTTCGACCGTACGACACCCGTTTTCGATGCACAGCAACAGCTTTTCACGGTCGAGGCAACGCAGGTCGGCGGCGAGTTCCTGCGCGACCATATCGCCGCGCTGCGCGCGGGATTCAGCGTTTCGGATACCTGCGATCGCGTGCCGATCATCAATTCCAACGGTCCGCCGTTCCTGCCGGTCGGCGAAACAACCGACATCACCTGGACCGCGCGCGATGCGGGGCCGGTCGACATCGACGGCGGCTTCAACAGCGCGCAGTTCGTGCAGCAGATTCGTGTGCAGGACACATTGCCGCCGATACTGCTGCCGCCACCAGGCCACGTCATCGAATCCGGCGGCGCGACCAGCTTCGATGTCGGCAATGCGGGGGTGTTCGACCTGGCCGACGTACGGCCTGTGGTCGCCAACGATGCGCCCGCAATCTTCGCCGCCAACTCGCGGACTCAGGTGACCTGGACCGCGACCGACAGGTCCGGCAACTCGATCAGCGAAAACCAGTGGATTACGGTGAAAACGCCCGGATCGAACACTGCGCCTGTCGCCCATTCGCAAAGTGTGGGGGCGAGAACATTCGAGCCAGTGACGATCGAACTGTCCGGCACTGAGAATGATTTACTGTCAGGCCGCTACGACCAGCTCTCGTTTGCCATCACCACGCCGCCTGCCAACGGCTTCTTCGTCGCACCCCTGTTCCCGTATTTCATCGAGGATTATCGTGTTGAAAACGAGTTCGGCCTGAACAAGTTTGAGGTGGCAGCCTTTCTCGATGCGCAGTGCAGCGCCAACCCGAACAATTACGTCGCTCCGACCGATTTTGTCACCGACCCGCGCTACATGACGGTCGACGACGAGGGCATCGCTTATGTGAGTGACAAGTTCTTCTTCTGCAACAGGAGCACCGGCAGGGTCGAGCGCAAAGATCGCATCGCGCGCTTCATCAAGGACGCGAACGGCGAGTTGCAATACGACCGGCATATCGAGACCGGCTCTGTCGCGCCGGAGTCGCTCTCCATCGGCGGGAACGGCCTCATCTACTACCGTGGCGTCCCCGTGGACTCGTCCGCTGAAGTCGTGCAAGGATGTGACCGGGACCTGACAGCTTGCGCGGTGTACCGGATCGCGGTCGATACGTCTCTCAACAACCCGGACCGGCTGTTTCCCACCAAGAGACTGACCGCCGTGGTCGCGGATGGCAACGACGTGCTGTACGTCACTGACGGCAGGACGGCGCTCGCAGCCTACGACCTGCAGAACGTGAATAACAATTTCCCTGCCGTGCTCGGCAGCATCGCCGCGGTCGGCGACCTGCAAGCCATTGGCGATGACCGGAAGGATCTGGCGCCCGATTCGGAGGGCAACCTGTACCTTTCCGACTTCGCCAGCGATCGCGTTTACAAGTTCTCGGCGAGCGAGCTTCTGCGCAATGAGGACGGTTCCACGGAGTTCACGGCCGGCGAATTAATCGGCTGGATGGGCCGCTGCGAGACCAACCTGACCGAGTTCCGTGCCTGCGACGAGGTGGCGAAGACCAGCTACGGTTATGCCTGTACGACCGAACGTTGCGGAGTGACTCAAACTGCCGGAACCGCGCCAGGACAGTTCGATCAACCGCAGGGCATCGCGCTCGATGCCAATGATGTGCTGTACGTGACCGACCATCAGAATTTCCGCGTGCAGCGCTTCACGCCGCTCGGTTACTTTGCCGGCGAGGCGGTATCGGAATGCGACGGGAGTTGTTTCGTTCTTGGTGACTTCGGCAGGCCAGAGGACGTGACCGTCAACCTGCAGTTTTTCTATGTGCTGGACAGGGAAAGAGACCTGCTGCACGTGTTCGAGACCACGCCGATCACGGATTTTGACGACGATACCCTGCAAGCGAACCAGACGGCGCGCGTAACCTACCAGTCGAAGGAAGGAGTGACAGGCGCCGACAATTTTGCTTTCGCCGTGAGTGACGGTCTCGCGACCAGCCCGCCTGCCACCGTGACCATCAACGTCACCCGCAATCAACGCGCGCCGATTGCAACGGCCGGCCAGCAGTTCACAGCAACCGAGGACGAGGTGCTGGATTTCGATCTGGCGGCGTTCGATCCGGATGCCGAAGATCAGCCGTTCCTGACCTACAGTATTGAAGTGCAACCGGCCAATGGCATGCTCACCGGTGTCGGGCCGGACTTCGATTACACACCGAACCCCGATTTCAACGGGACCGATACCTTCGTCTTCAGCGTTAGCGACGGTGTCGAGAATTCCTCTCCTGCCGAAGCCACCATCGTCGTATTGCCGGTCAACGACGTTGCCGTTCTGACCTTTGCGCAGATGCAGGACCGCTACGGTGCAGGCTTTCCGATCAAGGTAGAAGTAAACCTGAGCGACGTCGATGTCGACGACCGGCACGTCTACGGTATCGACTGGGGTCCGGGCGAACCGTTCGAGAGCGGCCGTGCTTTACCGCCAGGGCAAGTGGCCGCAAACGGCGATCCGACTTTCATCCAGTCGACCGATGGCACCGCGGTGCTGGTCCACGAAGCGACCTACTTCGACTACGGTCCGAGGACCGTCACCGTCTGCGCTTCGGAAGCGGCGGGCGTCAATGCGTTCACGAGCTGTGCCGACCCGCGCGTCACCGCGGTGGCGACCCGAAACCTGACGATCGTACCGATGGTGCGCAAAGCGATCGTCATAACGGACAACGCGCCGAGCAGTCCCGATCAGCTCGGGGTCGAGTGGCCGGAACCGGTTACGGACGGTGATTTTTTCACCGCGATGTTGACCCTGCACAATCTCGAGCCGAACGATGTCAGCACCGTGCTGGACGCAAGCAACGTCACGTTCTCGGCGCGCATCGAGGACGGGCTGGTCATCGGGCCGGCCGGCATCATTGCGGTCGTCGGCGAGGCAGTAAACGCGAGCTGCGCAGTCAGCGCCGGCCAGGTGGATTGCAGCGCGGACTCGATCCCGTCCGGTGGCCGTATGGGCGTTGCCATCGAACTCACCGGCAATGGCCGGATTGTCGGTGACGTGGAAGTGCCAGTGGTTGCAATAGCGAGCTCGGACGAGGAAGACCACAACGGCATGGTCGGCAACGTCAAGAGCTATCCGATGCGGATGAATCCGGACGGCGATGCGGACGGCGACGGGGTCGCGAATCGGGATGACGCATTTCCCGGCGATCCCTCGGAGTGGAGCGACTTCGACGGCGATGGCATCGGCGACAATGCGGACCGCGACGATGACAATGACCTGATGCCGGATAACTGGGAACGACGCTTCGGTCTCGATCCCTTCGATGCCGGTGATGCGCTGCAGGACAGCGATGGCGACCTGCTGTCGAACGCCGCGGAGTATGCGCAGGGCTCTCGTCCGGATAGCGGTGACAGTGACCGTGACAGAGCGGGCGATGCGGCGGACAATTGTCCTGCCGTCGTGAATCACAACCAGTACGATCTGGACGCCGACGGGCAAGGTGATGCCTGCGATCCTGACAACTTCGCAGCCGGCGTCGCGCTAGGCGATCTTGCCGGAGGCAACGGGCCGGACTATGCCTTGGTGCGCACGAGCGGCGGCCGCTTCGACGCTTATATAAAGGACGGTGTCACGAACCTGTCGATCGCTGCTGATCGCATTGATCTCGGTGCGACTGCCGACCGGCAACTGGTTGCCGTGACGGCCACAAATGGCGACATCGCGGCGTTGAGCATAGAAGGCAACGGCGCGACGCGTCTCAAGGTCATCGATTCGGCCAGCGGCAGTGCGGTGGCGGACAGCATCGTGTTCGACGCCGGGTGGCTGCCGGTGTCGCTCATCGCAAGCGATGACGAACTTTGGATTACGGCTCACGACGGAAACGGCAATACTGCAGCGAAACGCGTCGCGGCCGCGACAGGAGACGAGCTCGGGTCGGTGACTTTCGGCAGCGGTTTGCAACCGCTGGATATGCGCCGGACCGACGAGGGCGATGTGCTTCTCCTTGCAATGGGTGAGGCTACCGGCGAGGTGCTTGTCGAGCTAAGAGCGAGCGCGCCCGGAGCCTTGCCCCTGGTGTCGACTATTGCGGGGCCGGGAGCGCTGACTGCAAGGGTCGCCACGCTTGCCGCCGGCTACGCGGTAATGACGCAGCGTATTGACGGCGAATCGCTGGTAAGCATTCTTGACCAGGACGTCAGTGTGCAGCGGTCGTTCGTGGTGTTCGACATTGACTGGACCGTGCTTGGCTTGCAGCGGCTTCCTGCATGGTCGGTCAACGGCGACGCTCTGGCGATCGCGGCGATTTCGGACAGCGGCACCTACGAGATACGCGTATTCGATGCAGGCAATGGCTCGGAGATCGCGGCACACGAATTTGCGAGCGAGTCGGATGCATTTCGTGCAATGAGCACTGCATTGCGGGGAAGCGAGAGTGAAATCGGAATGCTGATTGCCGATGCCGACAACCAGGTCAGCATGGAACTCCGGGATGCCGAAGACAGTTCAGGGGCTGTGCGTGTATTGACGGCGGCTTCGTCGGCACCGCCGCCACCGCCACCGCCACCACCTCCGCCGCCGCCGAGCGGCAATTCGGGTGGTGGCGGCAGTATCGGCTTCGCCATGCTACTCGTGATGCTGCTGTTACTGAGAAGGCGCCTCAGTTTCCGCAATTCGCGGACTGAACCGCCCCGGGCATTTCGGAGACTTATTTAAGTGATTTCACACTGTGTGAAAATTGTGTGACTGAGTGCTGCGCGGTTGTGATGAGTACTGCATTTGCAATGGACGTCCCACCAGTTAGTTTCAATACTTTCAGTTACTTAAAAACGAAATGGCGTACTCCGAAGGCAGGGGTCGCGTGTTCGAATCACGCCGGGCGCGCCAAATTTTTCAATTACATACGATTGCAAATCGCCCGTTTCCGTCCGCCCGGCAGCGCAAAGCTCACAAACGTCACGGGTGATCCGAAGTCGAAAAGCACCTGCGTTTCGTCGCCATCCTGTATGTGCAACTCGCCGATCCGAATGCGGAGGTCGTAGCGATTACCGGCCGCAATCGGAATGTCAGAGATATGGTCTTGCCCGAAGGACACCGCGCTCTCGTAGTCCACGAGGGTCACGCCGGTCGTCAAATTGACGAGCTCAACATCGACGAAACCGTCAGCAATCCAGTGTTGGAGGGACAACTGGGGCAGTGGTGGCCTCGTCGCCCCGAAAGACCCAACGCAGCGTACTGCGAGCGCCGAGTGTCGGGTTCTTTCGATATACGACGTCACCGTCCCGGTGATGCTGCAGGGACTCGCGGTTATGGACGACTATCTGGATCACGCTCAAAAGCTGGAGCGCTCCAATTCCCTTGATCCGGGAAGCGTACTCACAGCCAGGCTCGCTCCCGACATGCTGACGTTCGGTGAACAGTTCGCGGTCAACTGCAACAAGGTCGAGTCGCGCTTGACCAAGCTTATGGATCGAGACCGGCCGACTCCACGAATCGTTGCGATGATCTATCCCGCCCTTCAAGGACGTCTGCTAGAGACGCGCGGCTTGCTGCAAACCATCCAGCCTGAAGAACTAGCGAGTGCTCAGACCCACACCTATCAACTGACACCGTCAGTTGCACGAGGCTGGTTCGGCGGGGACGATTACATTCGACACGTCGTACTAGCGGATTTCTTTTTCCATATCGCGGTCGCACACGCGATTCTGCGGCACCTTGGAGCCCCGGTAGGAAAGAAGGACAATCTGGGGCATCTCACGCCACATAGCGGGGGCGACTACTGCGGCGACGGCGTCGTCGAGGGTCGAGACGTTGCCGATGTTTGTCCGCAGCCGTCCGGCGGGTGCGTGACGGCCGAGGCGATCGGTCCAGGTCGAGGGCCACGCCAGCTCACCCGAGGTGAATCCCGACGCATGAACCTGAACGACGACGTCGTTCCCCGCTGCCTGCGCCTCGGGCCGCTCCACCAGCGCCATCCCGGCCGTTCCCGCAGCCTGGTCGGTCACCATGATTGCCTTCACCGGTCGCCTCCCTGTGTCAGAGTTCGAAGCCTTGCCTCTCCCGCTTGGGAAGGACCCAGTTGGGGCGAGGGAAGTGACAGGTGTACCCCCCCGGGCGCTTCTCAAGATAATCCTGATGCTCGGGCTCGGCTTCCCAGAAGTCCCCGACAGGCTCAACCTCTGTGACAACCTTGCCGTCCCAAAGACCGGAGGCATCCACGTCGGCTATGGTTTCATCGGCGATGCGCTTCTGCTCGTCGTCGACATAGTAGATTGCCGA
>Ga0299913_10001206_pt1 | contig 18653 bp, 15 predicted proteins | sample RVTome_9_FD_201360 | JGI IMG/M metagenome (GOLD analysis project Ga0299913, IMG submission 201360) | Soil microbial communities from uranium-contaminated site in the Upper Colorado River Basin, Wyoming, United States - RVT155D38 (version 2) ... | reverse complement strand
AGACCGGCAGGCCGCGGCCGAGCTTCGCTTCACGAACGGTCTTTTCATGCAGCTCGTCAACCCGAAGGGAACCGTCGCCACGCTGCCGATCGCCACCATCCAATTCCCGGCGGCGAGTATCGACGGTGCCGCGCTCGTCTTCTGGTCGGCCGTCCTCGCGGCGATGGCGGTCGGTGCACCGGGCGGCTATGCACTGGTGGGCGAATTGCTGGGCAAGCGCATCTACAAGCCCGCGGCGTTCAGGGTCTTCAACCTCGTCATGGCCTCGCTGCTGCTCTACGTGGCCGTATCGATTGCCTACGATTTCGTATACCTGCCGCTGGTCGGCTGACACCGAGCGGACGGCGGCAGGTGCCGGAAGCCGCAGAGGCCAGAGAAGTGCGTCTTCGCGTCAGGGTTCTCCTATCCAGACCGGAATGTCACGCTGCCCGTGCAACACCCGCCAGACGTCAATGCTGTCTTCCCGCTCGATGTAGAAGACGACGTAGGGATAGACCTCGAGCGGCCAGCTACGCAGCCCCGGGATGTTCAGTTCGTGCGAGAAACGCCCCGATCCGCTTGCCGGGTGACGGCTGATGTGACGATAACCTTTTCGCAAAGCTTCGATGAAACCGAGTGCGACGTCCGGAGAGGCTTCTGTTCGGTAGTGATCTATAGCGGCCTCGATATCCCGGGCCGCGAGCTCCCGCGGGACGACGACCTTGCGAGTCACCCGCCCTAGCGTCCTGTCCCACAAATAACTACGCAATTCCGCTGCGTCTTTTCGCGCCTGGCGGCGTTGCGACTCCTCGCAATAGCGGTGCTATTCCTCGTCGTCGCGCCTTGCCAGGCACGAAAAACCGCGACCGGAATCGCATAGTTATTTGCGGGACAGGACACTAGAACTACGAGTGAGCGCGCGCGCGCCGACGAAGCGAATCGAAGTACCCGTCGTCCGCCGGTGCCGCCGGTGGAGAGGCGCCGCCGTCGAGTAGCAGGGTTCGCAGGCGCAGCAGGTCCTGGTCCTTGCGGATCAGCTCGCGTAGGTATTCGCTGCTGGTTCCATAGCCGCGTGTCGCCACCTGCTCGTCGACGAAGGCCCGCAACGATTCCGGGAGTGAAATGTTCATCGTACTCATGTTCCCGAGAATACGATGCCTGGCAAAAAATGGCAAGAATGCGAAAAACATCTTTTAATCAATGACTAAGCATGGCCTCGCTGCTGCTCTACGTGGCGGTATCGATTGCCCGTGATTTCGTATACTTGCCGCTGGTCGGCTGACACCGAGCGCGGCGGCAGGTGCCGGAAAGCCGGCGCTGCAGTCCGCCGGGCATCGTAGGGCACCGTTATGACGCGCATCCTCATACTTGTAGCCGCGGTGGGGATCCTCTTTGTCGGATGCACCGTCGCAGACACGTTGCCCGATGCGAAGCCTGCCGAGCTGGGTTGTGACGAGGCTTTTGCGCAGAAACTGCCATCCTTCCGGATCGCCAACAACGCATGGAACAAAGAGCGTGCCGGTACCTACGCCGTCAGGCAATGCATCCGCATTCGCGAGGGTGCCCATGGCCCCGAATATGGTTGGTCATGGGACTGGCCCGCCGAGAGCGACGCGCTACTGTCATTCCCGCAAGTGATCTTCGGCTGGAAGCCCTGGGACGGCGGCGCTTCGTCGCATCCGGAGCTGCCGATCCAGATCGCTACGATCGACAAGCTGCGCCTGTCCTACGCCGTGGAAACCCGGGCGACAGGCAAGTACAGCCTGGCCACGACGCTCTGGTTGACACGCAGCGGCGTCACCGGCACGGAGCCGAATCCGAAGGACATCAGCACCGACCTCATGATCTGGACGGATGGCTTCGCATTCGATCCGTTCGGCACGCAAGTCGGCCATACATCGATAGACGGCCTGGACTTCGAAGTATGGCTCGCGCGGGATCTCGGCGACGACAGTGCCGACGGGCCTCGCTGGAACTATGTCGCTTACCGGTCTGTGTCGACGCACCCGGGCGCCTCACTCGACTTGAATGCGTTCCTGCAACACGCCGTCGAACAAGGTTTCATTTCATCGCATCACTACGTATCCGATGTCGAAGTCGGGAACGAGATCATGAGCGGCGCCGGTGAAACCTGGATCAAAGCGATCGATCTCGATGTCGAACGGCGCACACGCGCCGCTCAGTGATTGGACTCGTCTACGTCCGCGTGTCGCAGGCCTCGAATAACTGTTCGCGCAGCACCTCAATCGCCACGAACCGTTGCGATCGCACGACGAATTCCGTCGACGAACGCCGCCGGGTCACTCTGCTCGATGTTGTGGTTGGCATCCGGGCTCAGGATGTGCTCCGAGGCCGTCGACAGCCCGACGAGTTCTCGCTGCAACTCCAACCAGACGGGATTGGATTCCTCAATAGGGATCTCGCTGCCGACGAAGGCGTCGAAGCTGCGGCCGGCGGTCACGACGACGACGGGCAGGTCGCCCAGATCGCCCTTCGGCACCTGCGCCGCGCCCGCTTCCGCGGCCTCGAACTCGGCCGCGCTCGCAAGCCACGGCTTCGGTGTCAGCATCGCGCGCTCATAGGTCTGCCGGTGCTCGCTGCCGTGCCGCTGAAACGCCCACGGATCGAGTTGCTCCGCGGTGATCTGACCGGCCTTCGCCGCTTCGGCCGCCGCAAGGAACCCGGGAACGGCGTCCCGCACGGATTCCCGCACCTGGCTTGGCAGCCGCGTCCACTGCTCAGGGTGTCCGGACTCGACGAGCACGATCGCAGCGACCTCGCTCGGGTGACGTTGCCGATAGATGCGTACGATGTACCCGCCGAGGGAGTGGCCGACCAGGACGTACGGCGTGCGTTCTCCGGCCGCCTGCAGGAGTCGATGCAGGTCGTCCGCGAGCGCTCCGGCAGCTCGCGGCGCCGGCCCGTCGTCGCTGTCACCGTAGCCCGCGCGATCATAAGTGCAGACGCGGGTGTCGCGCGCGACCTCGTCCTGGATGTGACGATAGAAGATCGACCAGGTAGCAGCTCCCCCGTCGATCACGACCGTCGGGGATCCAGAGCCCACACAGTCCAGGAACAGGCGCCGCCCCCCGACGTCCACGAGCCGTCCGCGCTTACCTTCCGAACCCGCGCGGCCGCCATTGCCGGCCGCGATCCCCGTCTCCGCCACGACTCGACGCCAGACGTAGCTTCGCCTGGGTTGCCAGGCGCCGTCGACCCGGTCGAAAGACTCCGTCGCGTGGATGTCGCCATGGTTGCGGACGACGTGAGCGATCCGCGTGGTGGTACCGTCGACGAAGTACATCGTCGCTTCCGAACGCGCCGCGCCGTCGGCGCCCGGTGGCTCCAGGATACCCATGCCCAGCGTCCCGTCCGCGCCCACCTGGGAGATGAAGGCCTTACCCTCGCCGGGGTGCCAGAAGACGTGGAAGTCCCAGAACGTCCCCGCGTCCTTTCCGTCGTGAATCCCGAAGAGCCGCCCGCGCAGGGTCTGGCGGCTCGGACCCTTCTCCCACTCGAGGCCGTACGCCACCCAGGGCTCGTTCTCGGACCGATAGGCCGAGTTGTCGGTGTGAAACACGCCCCCATCGCGCGTGAGGAAATCGTTGTGCTCGTGATACCAGGCAGGGGGCGCTCCGGCTCGACCTTCGTCTCCGTGAGCCGGGTACGCCGCGACGAGGATCGATACGGCGGCGGCAAAAGCCGCGAAGGCGTTCGCAGGAGTCATCATGTGTATACCTCGTTTCCCGGTTTCGGGAGGCCGAGCGCAGCTCCGGCCATGCCCCGTTTCCCGGGGAGACATACGGTAGCGGCCGTCTGAAGCGGAAGCCATCATCTTTCCGTGAGGTGTGCTGAGGCGTTTGTGAGTTGGCCGGTACGCGAGGGAAGTTGAACTAAATGGAGCTTCCCCGGGTCACGGTCCTCGAGGTGTAAACTCGAAGCTCGAGATGACCGCGGCAACGTACGCATGACCTCAACGGGGAACGATGACGCATCAACGGCCGCCGATGCCGGTGCCGTGACGTTCCGATTCGGTGACTTCAGGCTCGACGCCACGACCGGCGATCTGGCGCGGGGTGCGGCCGCCGTGCCGCTGCAGGCGCAGGTTGCGCGAGCGCTGCTCTTGCTCGTGTCGCGTCGCGGCTCGCTTGTCCTGCGTGAAGAACTCGTGCGGCACCTTTGGCCGGACACCGTCGTCGAGTACGACCAGGGACTCAATAACATCATTCGGATGCTTCGCCGCAGCCTCGGTGACGACGCGGCACGGCCCCGTTTCGTCCAGACCGTGACCCGTCGGGGCTATCGATTCGTGGCACCGGTAGAGGTCGTGAGCACGGCAATGCCGGCCGGAGGGCCGACAGAGCCTCACCAGGCGACGGCGCCCCGCGGGAGAACATCGGGACGGCCCGCCCTGTGGCTTGCGATCACTATGGCAGCCACCGCCCTCGCGGCCGCCGGGGTCAGCCTGTGGCTGTCGACCCGTGATGGGCGCGTAGAACTGCCGACGCTGGCGGTGCTCCCGTTCGCCGGGTCCGGACCGGACGCAGATTTGCTTGGCGCGAGCCTCGCCGGGGAGCTCACCCGTGCACTAAGCGTCCTCCCCGGCGGATCGCTCCGGGTGATCGGCCAGGGATCGGCCGCCCGGGCCGGTCGTAACGGCGCGCAGCCGGTGGCCGCAGGACGTGTGCTCGGCGCGAGCCACGTTGTTGTCGGCTCGGTTCGCGACGACGGCGCCGGCCTGTCCCTCTCCGTCGGTGTACTGCGCGTCGCCGACGGCGCCCAGCTGTGGCAGGACGAGGTCCGGACCTCGTGGGAGGGCCTACTGATCGCGCAAAGCGCGCTGGCATCCGAGATCGCCGATCACGTCGGCGCCGTCATCGGCGCCGGTCCGCATGCCGGGGACTCGATGATCCATGCTGCCGCCATGGAGCGCTACCTTCGGGCGCGCTACTTCGCGGCACGCGGCCGCTGGGAACAGGCCGTGCCGTTGCTGCGCGAGGTCGTCGAGACCGACCCGGGGTTCGCGGCCGCTCACGTCGCCCTGGGCGAAGCGCTCCTTGCGTCGCCGGAGAATCCCGACGCCACCGCGGAGGCGGGTCGCGCAGCGCTCACGGCGCTGCGCCGGGCCCCTGCGGACGCTCAGGCGCATCTGTTGCGAGCCCGCATCGCACTCGGCTGCGAGTGGAATTGGCGGCTTGCCGAGACGCACCTTCAGCGGGCGCTGGAGCTCTCCGCAGGCGATCCGAAAGTACACCTGGCACGTGCCATCTACCTCAGCAGCCTTGGCCGGCATGCAGAGGCGCTGGAGGCCGCCGAAATCGCCCGGAAGCTGGACCCGCTGTCCGCGACAGTCCAGGGGGACCTGGCAATGCTCCACTTCTGGGCGGGGGACTGGGAGGGCGTCCTCCGGGAGAGCGAGCGGCTTCTGGAACTCGAGCCCGAGGACCGCATGTCCCAGAGCCTGCGGCTCGAAGCTCTTTTGCAGCAGGGGCAGTGGAGGAGGGCCCGCCACCTCGCACTCTCGCTCCTGGGAAGCGACGAGGAACTCCGAGCCGCCCGCGGCTCGGAACTCCGCCATCGCTTTCTTGCCATCCAGGAGGAGCGGTGGCGCCGGGCTGCACCCGGCGCCATGCGCGCGATGACCCTGGCCAGCCTCGTCGCGGAGCAGGGACGCACCCGGGACGCCCTCGCGCACCTGAAGAATGCGGTTCGGCTGCGCTCCCGCTACGTTCCGTTCCTGGCTACCGATCCGCACTTCTCGTCGCTCGCCTCCGATCCGGAGTTCCAGCGACTCCTCGCCACGGTACGGCACCCACTTGCGAGTGCGTCGAGGCCGCCCGTCGCCGAAGTGCAGCTCTGGCCACCGGTTCCGGGCCATGTCGACGCCGCGGGAAACAAGCGCTCGCGAAGTGGCGGGCCTGGTCAGCAGGCGGCGAGCGGCAAGCCCGAAGATCCGCTTGCCGACGAACTCCCGGGGCTTCTCACGGCCGAGCCGGCCTGCGGTGTCCACGGTCCCGTGCCCGACAGACGAGAATCTCTGGCCGCTGCATCGATACATTTTGACGACCGAAGGGAAAGGCAATGATGGATGGCAGGAGAGTTGGCGCATCGAGTTTTCCCGCATCCTGATATTCTCGTTCGAAGGAGAATTCGCCCAGACCCTGGACGAGAGAGGCGACTTCTGAGGGACCTATGCATCTAAAGCAGGTCAAGAACGCTGCCGACGCATGCGCCGTGGTTTCCGAACGCGATCTGACACACGTCAAAGTTGGCGTGTTCGATATCGACGGCATTCTGCGCGGCAAGTACATGTCCCGCGCGAAGTTCGAGTCCGCCCTCGAAAATGGATTCGGCTTCTGCGATGTCGTGCTGGGCTGGGACAGCAATGACCAGCTCTACGACAACGTTCGCTACACCGGATGGCACACTGGCTACCCGGATGCCAACGTGCGGCTGCTTCCGGAAATGTGCCGTCCGTTGCCGTGGGAAGAGCCGATGGTGTTCTTCCTCGGCGAGTTTGCCGGTGAGGCCGGGAAAATCTGTCCGCGCGCTCTGTTACGTCGTGTGCTCGATCGCGCCCGGCACATGGGCTATGAAACATACGCCGGCTTCGAGTACGAGATCTTCGTTTTCCGCGAAACGCCGGACTCTGTGCGCGAGAAGCATTTCCGGGATCTGAAACCCCTTTCCCCGGACTTCTTTGGCTACAGCGTGATCCGCAACTGCGTGTGGAGTGAGTTCTATTGCGGGCTCCTCGACATCTGCGAGCAGATGGATTTTCCGCTGGAAGGCCTGCACGAAGAAACTGGTGCGGGCGTCATCGAAGCGGCGATCAGCGCGGACGGCGGTCTCGCTGCGGCGGACAAAGCTGCGTTGTTCAAGACGTTCGCCAAAGTGTACGCGCAGAAGAATGGCGTGATGGCGACGTTCATGGCGAAGTGGTCGAAGGACTGGCCCGGGCAGAGCGGACACATTCACATTTCGCTCAAAGACCTGGCTGGCGAACCCGTGTTCCACGACGCGGCGAAACCGCACACTATGAGCGATGTGATGCGATGGTTCGTCGGCGGACAGCAGAAACTCATGCCTGAGCTGCTCGCCATGATCGCGCCCACTGTCAATTCATACACGCGCCTGGTCCCAGGTTTCTGGGCTCCGACCGATGCGACGTGGGGCGTGGACAACCGTACCTGCGCGCTGCGTGTGATTCCCGGCAGCATGAAATCGCAACGGGTGGAATTCCGCGTTGCCGCTGCCGATGCGAACCCCTATGTGGTGCTTTCCGCCGCGGTTGCGTCGGGTCTTTGGGGCATCGAGCACAAGATCGAGCCCGGGCCGATGGTCGACGGCAACGCCTACGAACGCGAGTTCCCCGAAAAACTGGCCTTGCCGCGCAGCTTGTGGGAAGCGGCTCAACGCCTCAAGGCTTCGGAAGTGGCGCGAGAGTGGTTCGGCTCGGAGTTCGTCGACCACTTTGCGGCCACGCGGGAGTGGGAAGAGCGCGAGTTCCGTCGGCACGTGTCGGATTGGGAACTGAGCCGGTATTTCGAAATCATTTGATGGAACGTTCTTGATGGCCCGTTCTTTTTGGATCGTTCTATGGAATTGAAGGGCAACTGGAACTATCCGACGTCCATCCGCTTCGGCGCGGGACGCATTCGAGAGTTGCCGGATGCCTGTCGCTCGCTCGGCATGCAGCGCCCTTTGCTTGTGACGGACGCTGCGCTTGCGAAGCTACCGATGGTGAGCGATTCCGTTCGCGCGTGTGTCGAGGCCGGGTTGGGTTGCGAGGTGTACTCGGACCTGCAGTCGAATCCCGTCGAGGAGAACGTCACGGGCGGTGTCGAGGTGGCTCGCAAGGGTAGGCACGACGGCGTCATCGCCTTCGGCGGCGGCAGCGCGCTGGATACGGGAAAAGCGGTCGCCTTGATGGCGGGACAGACGCGCCCGCTGTTCGATTTCGAGGATCGCGAAGACTGGTACACGCGCGTTGACGTTGCGGGAATGGTACCTGTCGTTGCCGTGCCGACCACCGCCGGCACAGGCTCGGAGGTCGGTCGCGCGTCCGTGATTACAGATCTCACTGACCACACCAAGAAGATCATTTTTCACCCGCGCATGCTGCCGGACATTGTCATCGAGGACCCGGAGCTCACGCTGGGCCTGCCGCCTCAGGTCACCGCGGCTACGGGCATGGATGCGCTGTCTCACAGCATCGAAGCCTTCTGTTCGCCGCTGTATCACCCGCTGGCCGACGGTATCGCCGTGGAGGGCATGCACTTGATCAGGGAATGGCTGCCGGTCGCCGTGGCCGATGGCCGCAACCTCGAAGCGCGTTCTCACATGTTGATCGCCTCGTCGATGGGGGCAACCGCCTTTCAGAAAGGCCTTGGCGCGATGCACAGTCTCAGCCATCCGTGCGGTGCATATTTCAACACGCATCACGGGCTCACCAACGCGGTCGTCATGCCGTATGTGCTGGTATGGAACCGCAGCGCCATCGACGAAAAGATGGCGCGGCTCGCCGCGTTCCTAGGGCTAGGTACTCATTCTTTCGACGGCGTGCTCGAATGGGTGCTGGAGCTGCGCCGGCGAATCGGAATTCCGCATACGCTTGCCGAGCTCGGCGTGGGTGCGGAGCACGCTGCTTCGCTGGCGCCACGGGCGCTCGCCGATCCGTCGACAGGCACGAATCCACTGCCGATGACCGAGCGGGACTTCGAGACGCTTTATCGCAATTGCATCAGCGGCAATCTATAAGTCACGCGCTGACCGGCATTGAGATTGGTTCGCTCCGCCGCTCAGGATCCCAGCCGGTAGCGCAGTTTGATGACCAGCAGGTCGCCGAGCGGTTCGGTCCACGAGTCGCGGAACAGGGATTCGAAATCCGAAAGTCCCCTGCGGCGGTTGTCACCTTTGGTGTAGACGATGAACAGATCGGACAAAGGCGCAATCTGCCAGCGATAGCGCACCTGGAAGTTGAGCTGCGAAATGCTGAAGTCGTCTGTCGGCCCCGGCGGCTTGTCGACCTGAACCAGGTCTGTGTCGTCCTGCGGCAATACGAAGAACTCGTGTTCCTCCGCGCGCAGCCCTATCCACTGCAGCGATACCCGAAACTGCTGCATCGCAGTTGGAAAGAATTCGACGCTGAGCTGCGGCTCCCACTGCTCTGCGATAAAGGTTGTGAAATTCTGGCCTTCCTGGTGCAACAGCCAGTCGTCCCGGTCCTGGTAGGTGGCCTCCAGCGACACGTTGACGTTGTTGCGCGGTCGCCAGTTGACACCGAACTCGCCCTCGAGCGTCCTGCCGCCGGTAAACTCGCCGCGATACGACGCTTCGGCGGACAAGGAGACCGGCAGTGAAGTATCCGTCGTGTATTCCACCTCGAAATTGACGCGCTCGGCAACGGTGAATGTGCCGTTGCCGAAGCTGTTGCGGTCGTCGTAGCGCTCAGGGAACCATGCCGCCGAGCCGCTGACGGTGTGCAGGTTGTTCAGCGTGACCTCGTAACCGGACGCGATGGCGTTGTTCGTGCGGTAGCCTTCGCCGTTCTCCTCGTAGCGCAGGAACGGCGTCAGCTTGAAGTCGCGCACGCGGCTTAAGCTCGATTTCACCCACTCCATCCTGTACCAGACGTCGCGATTGTCGTTGCGAATCTGGAAACCAAGGTCGTTGACGTCTATCCGGTCGTCGAACCAGGCCATCTGCATTTGGTGCTTCAGGCCCTGGCGCGGCGTAAACGTAAAATCCGCCGTCGCGCCGTTGCCGCCGCCGATGTCCTGGAGTTCCGAGTGCACGAGCTGGCCGTCGAACTTCCAGCGTCCGCCGCCGGACAGGTAGTGCAGGTCCGCCGAATGCACGAATGCTTCCGCGTCCGGACGCAGGACCGCCGTGGACAGGAAACCCAGGCCCCGATACGCGGCGCCGCGGCTGTCCTCATAGAGCAGGCGTACCGCGCCGAAGTCGCGCCCGTCGACGAGGTACTCGACGTCATCGACGAGGAAGTCCGTTTCGTCCTCGAAGGCCGCCAGCACGCCGTAACGGAAAGCGCCGAACTGCCCCGTCGCTTTCGCCGCCCCGAGCAGATCGGCGACCGCAAGCGCGTCACGCGCCGGTAGCGAAACCCCCGGCGGCAGGTCAGGGTCGTCGGGCCTGCCGCCGATCCGCCGCGTGTTGACGACAGAGAAGCGCTGGTCGCCCTCGATCTCGGCGCGCGGCGTGGCCTGGAAGACCTCCTGGCCTTCCTGGAAGAACAGGCGCTTCTCCGGAAAGAAGGTTTCGTTCGCCGTGAGATTCACCACGACGTCGTCCGATTCCACCGAACCGAAGTCCGGGTTGGCGGTCGCCGTCAGCTGAAAATTGCTGGTCGGCCGCCAGAACAGGTCCATCCCCGCCTTGTAGCGTACGTCGTCGTCGACGCGGTCGAAGGACGATGACGCGTAAGGAAATACGCTCCATTGCTGACGCGGATCGACGCCCTCCAGTATGAGCGGCTGGAACGCACTCATGAACTGCGATTGGGATTCCGGCAGGGCCGGGAATCCCCAGATCTCGTTCCGGTGGGCAACCTCGCGTTGCGAATAAAAGGCCATGCGCCGCAGGCCGGCTTCCTTCGGCATGGCCACCTGCGACCACGGTATGAATACCTCGGCGCTCCAACCGCGCCCGGTCTCGGCCGAGGCGCCGTGCCAGGCGCCGTCCCATTCGGTGCTGTATTGTCGCTCGGGGAGTATTGTCCCGTCGCGCTGGCTGTCGCCGAGCGACACGTTCATCCAGTAGCCGTAGCGGCCGTTGCCGGAGGTATCGAGCGTGAACGATATGTTGTCGCGCTTGATGTCGAGATTGTCGCGCGGTACGTAGCGCCGCACGAGCGTGTCCGGCGGCTGTTCGAGGTCGAAACCGAGATACAGTCCGTCCTCCGTATAAAGGAAGCGGATCGCCGTCCGGTACGGCGGAACGGCCAGGGTATCGGGTCTCAGCACACGGAAGCCGCTGGCCACGGCGAGCTCCGACCACACGGCTTCGTCGAGGCGCCCGTCGACGTCGATGGCAACTGCGTCGTGATCGTAGCGTCGCAAGGTAGCCGCGCCGTCAGGCCCGAGATCGATCTCGACTCCGGTCGGAAGCGTTGAGTTGTCTTCGGCCGCCAACGTGGGCAATGTCAGTATCAGTGCGAGCGCGCCCGCCAGCAGTCTTGGTTGCAACGCTCCCCCCGGGGAAAAAGTCACAGTCTATAGCCTTGCCGGTCGCTATACGAAACCCGACGGGCATGGCGATCAGGTGTCCGGCCTTCTGGTTCTTCTGATGTGTCTGGCTGTGGGAAGATAACGCTTCTTGAAAAGGACGGACTCCTGACAGAGAGGTCCCGCCATGAGGAGATTGGAATGCCCAAAGCTCGAAGCCTGATGCCTGTCGTCACACTGGCGGTCTTCCTCGCCGGCGCCGCAGATGCCGCGGCGCTGTCGGACGGGGAACAGCAGCTCGTCGAGGTGGTCGACAGCCGCCAGTCCGGGGCCGTGGCCCTGTTGCAGCAAGCAGTCGACATCAACAGCGGCAGCTTGAATCTCGCCGGAGTGAAGGAGGTGGGGGAGCTGTTCGGGGAGGCTCTGGAGAAGCTCGCCTTCGAGGTCAGCTGGGTGGACGGTGCGCATTTCGATCGTGCGGGTCACCTGGTCGCCCGGCATCGCGGAAACGGTCCGCACCTGCTGCTCATCGGCCACCTGGATACCGTGTTCGAGCCCGACAGCCCGTTCCAGAAGTTTGAGCGCCTCGACGGGGAACGGGCGAAAGGGCCCGGGATTACCGACATGAAAGGCGGCAACGTGGTCATCGTCGAGGCCCTGGCGGCATTGAAGGCGGTCGGCGCGCTCGCCGATCTGGAGATCACGGTGGTGATGACGGGGGACGAAGAATCGTCCGGCAGGCCGTTCTCGGCATCGCGGCGGGTACTGCTGGAAGCGGCGGATGCCGCCGACGTGGCGCTGGGCTTCGAGGACGGCGACGGCAATCCGGGGACGGCCGTCATCGCGCGACGCGGGTATACCGATTGGCGGCTGACGGTGTCCGGCGCACCCGCTCACTCCTCCCTGATATTCCGCGAAGAGGTAGGTAACGGCGCGGCGTTCGAAGTGGCTCGCATCTTGGATGGATTCCGCCGCGAGTTGGCCGAAGAACGCTACCTGACCTTCAATCCCGGTGTCGGCCTCGTCGGCACCCGGGTGGATTACGACGACGCGCATTCGTCCGGCGACGCCTTTGGCAAGGCGAACGTCATTGCCGGGCACGGCGTGGTGACCGGCGATCTGCGCACCCTCACAGCGGACCAGCTCGCCTCCGCCAAGTCCCGCATGGAAGACATCGTGGTCCGGCATCTGCCTGGCACCTCCGCGGAAATCGCGTTCACGGACGGATACCCGCCGCTCGCGCCCACGGACGGCAACCGGCGCCTGTTGTCGCTGTACGATCGGGCGAGCCGCGACCTGGGTTCGGGCGAGGTGACGGCGGTGGACCCTGGCGCCGCGGGCGCCGCCGACATTTCCTTTACCGCCGGCCGCGTCGCCATGGCGCTGGACGGGCTCGGGCTCATGGGGAAGGGAGGCCACACGGAACAGGAGACCGCCGATCTGACCACGCTGCCGAGCCAGACCAAGCGCGCAGCGCTCCTTATGTACCGACTGCGGGCAAGCTTGGCCTTTTAGCGTCGACGTGATTTTGGTCCCGGTATCTGCTGCTACTGCGTCATTCGTACCTCGCTCGATCCAAGCTCGACTCGCAGGCTCCTTTACGACACGTCTTTCGGAATTGGTGTTGCAGGTAACTATAGCAGCAGGAGGGAAGCAAGCCTGAACCGCCGGCGGACCTGTTTGCGCAGTCGGTCACATCGCCCGCGCGGGCCAGGCCGTATCGTGACGGCAGTCATGTCCCAGCCCAACCCAAGCGCCTTCCCCAACTCCCCGTATGCCGCCGAGTTGCAACGTGGGGTGGCGGCGAAGAGCTTCAGCCGGCACCTCGAGAAAAAGTACGTTCGATCCCGCCTCTCGGAGAACCGGGCACTCGTCAGGGTCACCTGCGTGCTGGGTGCATTGTTGTCGTTGTTCTGCCTCGTGCGACATTCTCTCGAAGGTCATCTGGGTAGCGGTTATCTGCTGCAAATTCTGGCGGTGTTCCTGGCCTCTTTCGCGCTCGCGTCCGTCGCGTGCAGTCCGTGGTTCTGGCGTCTTTACCTGCCGCTGGCGCAGATCGTGGTACCGGTCCGCAACGCGCTCGCTGCGACCCTGATCGCCAGGATCGCAGCGAGTGGGCAGTTGGAAACCCTGATGATCCTGCCGCTCATGGTGGTGGGACCGTTCTTTCTGCTCGGCCTGCCGCCCCGCATGGCGCTCTTTGCGGTCGTGGCGACGATCGTATCCTTTCTCGTTTCCGCCGCAGCCCTTGCGCTGCCACTTTCCGCTACCGTTTTCGCTTGCGCGCTCTTGCTGGTCGTCACGATCTCCTGCGTCATCGCGACACGACACATCGAGGAAGGTTCGCGCAAGAGCTTCCTCGAAAGCTGCCTCGTTGCGGAGTTAGCGGAGCACGATGCGCTGACCGGTACCAAGAACCGGCGCGTGTTCGACGAGCACCTCGACCTCCTGTGGCAGCGAGCGATCGAAGACGGCCGGACCATTGCGGTACTGCTGATCGATGTCGACTACTTCAAGAAATACAACGATCGCTACGGGCACCAGGCCGGAGATCGGGCACTGCGCCGCGTGGCGGAAACATTGCAGGTGTTCGTCGACCGTCCTCTCGATGTGCTCGCGCGCTACGGAGGCGAGGAATTCGCAGTCCTGCTCAATGACACCGACCGCGGGCACGCCGGGCATATTGCGGATCGGATGCGTCGCGCGGTGGACGAGCTGGCCATCGAGCAGGGTGACGGAATTTCCGGGAGGGTAACGATCAGCGTCGGTGTCGCGGTGCTTGCGCCGACCGCAGCCCGCAGCCCGCGAGGCGCGCTACAGCTTGCCGACCAGGCGCTCTACGAAGCCAAAGTCCGCGGCCGGAATCGTGTCGAACTCAAGAAGGACGAAGACTTCACTCTGCTGGTCACCGGCATTTTTTCGAAGAGCGCCTTCCCCGCCGCGCGCCACGATGGCGCAGCCGGGCTCGCATCCATAAAGGCCGCGCAAGCCTGATTGCCCCCGCGTCACCGGTCACAACGCGAGTACTGCCGCCACGGCAACCCCGATGAAGGTAGCAATCGCATAGCCGAACATGCCGACCAGGATTCCCGGAGCGACGAGCGGTTGCCAGCCCTTGCTCGCGGCCAGCGCGGCAGCCGGCGCCGGCCCGAGAATGCAGGCATTTGACGCGATCATGACTTCGGCCAGGTCAAGCGTCAGCAGCTTGCCGGCCGGCACCAGCGCCAGCAGGTGCACGACGACCATGACGACTTCCAGTACGACACGTTCATTGCGCGCTGGACCGACCGCCGGCCGATGGCCGATGCCTACGTGACGTTCTCGCTGAGTCCCGAGGGCAAGGTCGAGCGGATCCGCATGAAAGCCGTATCTCACGCGACGGACTTCTCCTACGACTTTCACGACCTGGACTTGAGGCGCGTAGAGGATCGTTGAAGGGCGCCACAGAGATCATGAGAACCGCTTTCGGGGGAATTCCGTTCCTGTCATTCAGGGTATTTGCCGTCGATCGCCGGCGGAAAGTGGCCATGGTCAAAATCTGACAATTGGCGATTGCGTCTCTCGTGCTTCGTCCGTTATTGAGGGACGACGCAGCGTTGGCTGCCTTCACGCCGCCTGGCGGCACTCCCACGTCCACGAGTCTGTTCCCGATGGACGGACCCACAAATTGTGAGGAGGCCGTGTGCATCCGCCAAATCATTTGCTGATTCGTCTCATTCTGTGTGGCACGGGAGCGCTGTGCAGTCCGATTGTCGCGACCCATGCAGAGTCGACGTCGGACGCGCCACAAGGCAACGTTTCGCAAGCTTCCGAAGAGCGGGATGGACAACGCGACTTCGACTTCCACTTCGGTACCTGGAAGACGCATGTACGACGACTGTTGCGTCCCTTGAGCGGCTCGACTACCTGGGCGGAATATGAAGGCACTTCCACCGTCAGAGAGGTTTGGGACGGGCGCGCCAGCCTGTTCGAGCTCGATGTCGACGGCCCGGAAGGCCGCATCGAAGGTGTGGGCCTGCGTCTATACAATCCCCAATCCCGCCAGTGGAGCCTCAACTGGGCCAACCCGAACGACGGGATTATGACCGCACCCATGACCGGAGAGTTCAAGGATGGCCGCGGCGACTTTTTCGGTCAGGAATCCTTCAACGGCCAAGTCATCTACACCCGAAACAGCTTTTCAGACATCACTCCGGATTCGTCCCGCTTTGAGCAGGCATTCTCGGACGACGGTGGCGAGACATGGGAACCGAACTGGGTAATGACGTTCACCCGGATGAAGGGTAAATCCGGTCAGGCAAACCAATAGCGACATCGATTCCGTTGCGCGGGAGCTTCGGTCCGGAACTCGACTCCCACTCCGGGGTCGCCGCGAAAGTGACGTCTCATCCTACCGACTCAGGACATAGTGTGCGGCCTTAGGCGTCCCGACGTAGTCGACGCACTTGAAGCCGAGCGCGGGCAGATCGATTCCGCGCAGCAGGTGCTCGCCGGCGCCCAGGAGGACCGGGCTTACCGCCAGGTGCATCTCGTCGACGAGACCCGCTTCCAGATACTGGCGTATGGCGTGGGCGCCGCCGCCGAGTCGCACGTCCTTGCCTCCGGCTGCAGCTTTCGCCTGTTCCAGCGCGGAACGAATTCCATCGGTGACGAAGTGGAACGTCGTTCCGCCGTCCATTTCCAGCGGCTTGCGCGCATGATGGGTGAGGACGAACACGTCGGTGTGATAGGGCGGATTCTCGCCCCACCAGCCCCTCCAGCTCTCGTCCGGCCAGGCGCCGCGGACCGGGCCGAACATGTTTCGCCCGAGAATCCACGCGCCGAGGTTTGCCATTCCGCGCGCCGCGAAGTCGTCATCCAGCCCGGTCTCGCCGCGCTCCTTGCCGTACATCGTCTGGAACGTACGCGTCGGAAACATCCATTGGTGTAGCGTCTCGCCGCCTCGGCCGAGAGGATGCTCGATGCCCTGATCGGGTCCGGCCCCGAAACCCTCGAGCGACAGGCTGAAGCAGTTCACGCGGAGTTTTGACATCGTTCGTTCCTCCTTTTGATCGCAGCCGGCGCCATTCTAACGAATTGCGCAACCGATGCTGGCGACCGGCTTTCCGGGAATGTCGGTAATCGTTCGCTTGCCATAATTCGTCACAAGAGCGGCATCGAAGGAGCACGATCTCGCCCGATGCTGGCGCCTTCGCAAAGCAAAAAAACGGACTCGTGTCGAGTCGGGGTGAAACATGAATGTGATTCGACGAAATTCAGACGCTCGGGGAAGCTCGCGACTGGCGCACGTGACGCGGGCTGGCGTGCTGTGCGCGCTCATTCTCGCGGCGGCCAGCCCTGCTCTCGGGGCCGACCCGTTTCCTCCAGAGCTCTGGACCCGGGAGCAGCCTCCCTTCCGGATTTTCGGCAACACCTGGTACGTGGGCACCCGCGGCTTGAGCGCGATTCTGGTCGCGTCGGATCGGGGTCACGTTCTCATCGACGGCGCGCTTGCGGAATCCGCGCCGCGCATTGCGGCGAGCATTAGAGAACTTGGATTTCGCGTGGAGGACGTCAAGCTCATCGTCAACTCGCACGCCCACAGCGACCATGCGGGCGGCATTGCCGAACTGCAGAAGGCAAGCGGTGCGGTGGTCGCCGGCAGTCCGTCAGGCGCCGCGGCGCTCGAGCGGGGTCGGGGAGGGGCTGACGATCCGCAGTTCGAACACGGCGATTCGTTCCCTGCCGTCAGCAGGGTGCGGCGGGTCCGCGATGGGCAGACATTATACGCCGGTGGGGTGGCCGTCACGGCGCAGCACACGCCCGGCCACACACCCGGAGCCACGAGCTGGACCTGGGAGTCCTGCGAGGCGAATCGATGCCTGAAAATGGTCTACGCCGACAGCCTGAACGCCGTCTCCGACGACAGCTTTCGGTTTACGGGCGACGACCGTTATCCGGCCGTGCTCGAAGAGTTCACCCGGAGTCTTGCGACGGTCGAATCGTTGCCCTGCGATATCCTGCTCGCACCCCATCCGGAATTCACCGATCTCTGGGCCCGACTCGAGCGCCGAACCGCCGGCGATCCCGATGCGCTGATCGACGACACGGCATGCCGACGCTACGTCGAAGCCGCCCGCCACCGGCTCGATCTCAGAATCGAGCGAGAGCAGGCAAACCTCGCGCGGTAGACGGAGTGGCGAGCGGTTCTACGCAGGCGTCGGCCAGGCAAAATCGGGGCGCAAGCCCTCGTACACCGGACGGCCGTCTCCGGGCTTCGTAGCACCTTTTGACGCATCGAAAAACGCATGGTAAGTCGCGGGCAGTTTCGCGGCATCGTATCCCATGAGGTTCGGCACGATGGCGCGTATCCGCTTCTGTTTGTCGTCGAGCATGATGGGCGTGCCGCAGGCCTTGCACACGCACAGCTCCAGCGGCCCGTCCGGATTCTGATCGTTAAACGGCTGGCGCTTCAACTCGCCGGGTTTGTCCGCCTTCAGGTCGCCGTGCTTGAAGAACACGACGTGAGTGTTTTCCTGGCCGGTCACGCGTTTGCAAACGGAGCAGTGACACGTGTGGTTGTCTATCGGATCGTTGTCGGCGTGGGTGTGAATATGGTCGCAGCCCCCCTCGTACTTGTGAGACATGGCATGGTTACCTCTTTTTGCCGCAGATTCATTGGCACCGAACGGCAGGTTCGATGGCGACACGCGCGATTCAAGTATAGTCCTCACGGGCCGTATCCGCTCGAGGTCCTCGAACAGCCGGGGTCGGCAAACCTCGGGCAGTAGACGGGCCGGGTACGCGCGAGCGGAGCCTACGCCCGTCAATCGAAATCGGTATTGCTGACGAAGGCGATGGTCTTGCCGTCCGGCGACCAAGAAGGCACGTTGATGGTGCCCTGTCCGCCGTACACGTAGGCAATGATTTCCGGTTCGCCTCCTTCGGTCGGCATCAACCTCAGGTACACGCGCTTGTAATAGGGATGATCGGACGGCTCAATCTTATCGAGGTCGTCGTCGTAGCTGATCATCGCGATCCACTTGCCGTCCGGAGAGATGTGGGGGAACCAGTTGTTGTACTCGTCTTCGGTCACGCGCTCCTGGTCTTTTCCCTCGGCGGTCATGCGCCAGATCTGCATTTTCCCGCTGCGCACGGAATTGAAATATATGTACTTGCCGTCCGGCGTGTATTCCGGTCCGTCGTCGACGCCCCTGGCCGTCGTGAGTCGGACTTCGGTTCCGCTGCCGTCGGAGGGCATGCGGTAGATATCGAACTCGCCATCTCTGCCGCCGGTGTACAGCAGGAACTTTCCGTCAGGCGACCAGCTGTGCATATAAGAGGGTGTCAGGGGCGTGATGCGCCGAGGTGTGCCGCCTGTCGCGGGCAGCGTGAAGATGGTGGACTCGCCCGCGTCCGTGCTCTGGTCGCTGATGGCGAGCATCGTGCCGTCGAAGGACAGCACGTGGTCGTTGTTGTTCCGCGTCGCAAAGCCGGTGTCGACGAGCGAAG
>Ga0299913_10001205_pt1 | contig 18660 bp, 15 predicted proteins | sample RVTome_9_FD_201360 | JGI IMG/M metagenome (GOLD analysis project Ga0299913, IMG submission 201360) | Soil microbial communities from uranium-contaminated site in the Upper Colorado River Basin, Wyoming, United States - RVT155D38 (version 2) ... | reverse complement strand
AGTCGCGGTGGCGCCGGCGGCCCGTCAGCGTCTCGGCGAGCCGGTCCCAGGGCGAGGGATAGACGCGGTAGACCTTGCCCAGGTCCCGCGCGGCGATCGCTCCGTCAGACATCCGTGGGTCCGTCCCTGCCCGGCCGGCGGGGGGCTCCGAGGGGCGGGAGGCCCGGCGGCGGACGCGGCCGCGCCCGTCGCCGCTCCCGCCGAGCCGGCTCAGTCGCCGACGAAGAACGCCTGACCGTCGTAGCCGCCGCAGTACGAGCCCTGGGGGTTGACGAACTCCCAGTCCTGCTCGGTCACCGGGTCGTGGACGTGGACGGTGTAGCCGACGTCCGACAGCGCACCGACGAAGGCCCAGAAGTAGTCGCCGATCGCCGTCGCGTCCACCATCTTGATCAGCAGCTCGATGTTGTCCTCGCGGAAGAACCAGAAGTAGCCGCTCTGACCCGTGCCGGCCACGGCCTTGCCCTTGCCCGGGACCGTCTGCCCCTGCTCGTCCTGGGTCGAGAAGTCGACGCTGACCTCGAAGCGGTCGAGCAGCGTCAGGGTCTCCGCCGGGTCGCTGCCGCCCTGGTGGGTGGCGGCGGTCACCCGCGCCGCGCCCGCGGGCGCGGCGGCCAGGGCCGCCGAGGCGGCCGCGTCGGCCGGGAACGCACCGGTGTCCGCCCGGCCGCAGAACGTCCCCGGCAGGCTTTCGTAGGTCTTCTTGGCGCCGGTCACCGTGTCGGTGACCTCGATCGTGTACCCCACGTCGGTCGTGGCGCCGTAGAACACCCAGATCCTGCCGTTGACCGGCGTGCCGTCGAGGATCTTGACCACCAGCTCGAAGTTCGTCGGCCGGAAGAACCAGAAGAATCCGGTCCGCTCGCTGCCCGCGAACTTCACCGCCTGGCCGCGCCCGCTCTTGTCGTTGTACTGGTCGTGGAAGTCGACCTCGATCTCGTAGCGGCCGCTGCCGAGGCAGAGCTTGTCCTCGTCGTCCGCCTTGTCGCCGGTGCAGCCGTTGCCGCCCGTGGGGTTCGGATCGGGCGCCGCGCCGCTCACGGTGACCGTCTTCGTGGTCGACTGGGAGCACACGCCGAGGACGCAGAGCGGGTTCGGCTTGCTGATCTCGAGGACGACCTGGTGATTCCCGTTCGCCGTGAAGGTGTGCTGCGCCGTCGCCGTCGTGTAGGTCTTGCCCTCGATCTTCCAGAGGTAGCTCGTCGGCGAGCCCTCCGAGGCGCTGCCGTCGAAGGTGACCTTCTGCCCCACCTGCGGCGTACCCGGCGTGAAGCTGAACTTCGGCACCAGCGAGGCGCGCGGGTTGGGATCCGGGTCCGGGTCCGGGTTGGTGCTCGTGATCGACACGCTCCTGATGCCGGTCGCCCCCGAGCAGCCGGAGTTGGTGGCGGAGATGTTCTTCGTACCGGAGGAGGCCCAGGAGAGCGTGATCTGGTTCGACGTGCTGCTGCCGCTTCCGCCGCCCTTGTTCCAGGTCCACCCGCTGCTCGACGGGGTGCACCCCGAGGCCGTCGCGGTGAAGGTCAGCGACGCGCCGACCGTCCCGCTCCCCGGGCCGGAGATCGAGATCGACTTCGGGACCGTGGAGCCGCTGATCTGGACCTGCTTCGGGTGTTCTTTGACCTTCTCCTCGCTGCCACGCAGGACCTTGACCCGCGGGAAGAACGTGCCAACGCTCGTAAACGTGTGGATCACCGTACCGTTGACCGGCGTCGAGGTCGTGTCCTCGAAGGTCCCGTTGCCGTCCCAGTCGAACTGATATCCGGTCGGGTCGCCGGTCACGACCAGGTCGAAGGTGGCGGGCTCGTTCAGGTCGTAGTTGCAGCCGAATGCGAAGCAGCCGCGCCCTTGGAACGTGGTGATCTCCAGCGGGTTGATCTGTGTGATCGTCACCGGCAGGGCCGCGCTCTCTCGCTCCCCCTCGACGCAGTTGCGGATCTTGACCTCGACGTCGAAGACGCAGGGCACCGTGCCGCCGCACGCGGCGTCGATGTCGGCCTGGGTGTACGTGTGCGAATGGCTCGGCCCGGTCACCGGGTCGTTCGTCCAGCCGGTGTAGCCGGTGCCGTAGTCCCAGTTCCACTCGGTGGCGCCCGGCGCGGCGACGCTCAGCGTCAACGTGCCGAACTCCGGAGCCGCGGGGTCCGCCACCGGGGCGAAGACCCCCGCCGCGGGCAGAGTGGGCAGCGCGTTGAGCGTGACCGTCGCCGACTTCTCGGCCGGGGCGCCGGTGCCGCTGAGGTTCAGGAAGCCCTTGTACTGCCCGGCGGCGGTCGACGAGGGCGACGTCCACACCGCGATGTCCGTCGTCGAGCCGAGCGGCGTCGGGGTGCCCCCGGCGGCCGGCTCGACCCGCCACGCCCGGGTCAGCGGCGGCTTGCCGCCGACCCCGGTCGCGGTGAAGGTGATCGGCTGGCAGACGAAGGCGGTCGTCGGGCTCGCGGTCACCGTGCCGATGACCGGCGCCGGGTCGTTCACCTGCACGGTCTTCTGGGCCTGGGCCGAGCCGCAGGCCGAGTTCGAGGCGACCACCGTCCTCTGCCCGAGCTCGCTCCAGGCGATCTGGACCGTCGCACCGCTGCCGGTGATCGTCGCCCCCGTCCCGGCCGACCAGGTCCAGGTCGGCGACGGCGTGCAGTTCGCGGCGCTGGCCGTGAAGCTCGCTGCGGTGCCCTGGTAGACCGTGTCCGGCCCGGTCATGCTGATCGCCGGGTCGACGTTCACGAGCTCGTGCGCCTCCATGATCGTCCGCGCGGCCCGGTAGAAGTGGTTGCCCGAGAACTGCCCTTCCCGCGGCATCACCTGGGAGAATCCGGAGGGGTTGTTCGCGTAGTAGTGGCTCCAGTAGTCGACGGTCACCGGGACCCCGTCGTCCCCGGTGACCTGCATCGTCTTGGTGCCGACGACGTCGACCGGAGCCGCCGGGTTGCTGACGTCGAACAGCCACTCCTTGCGCAGACCCGAATGGCACATCGTCCCGTTGCCGAAGTAGAGGAACGGCCGCCCGGTCGTCGGGTTGCCGGCCCGGGAGAAGGTGATCGTCTGCCAGCCGCCGGTGTTGCCGAGGGCCAGCGGCGGGCCGACCTCCCTGCCGGCCAGCGAGCTGCAGGAGGTCGCGGCGCAGGTGGTGATGTCGTAGATCTGCGCCTGGGTCAGGGTGCGGACCGCCAGGTAGTAGGTCGATCCATCTTTCCACATCGCGATCCCCTGGATCGACTCGCCGGGGAAGGCGGAGATCCGCTGCGTCGACGCCAGACCGCCCGCGCCGTCGGGACCGACCTCCCAGACGTCGAGGCCCGGGCTGCCGGTGTAGCCGCCCGTGGCGCCGACGAGGAAGGTACCGTCGCCCTTGGCCACGGAGCCGAGGTGGACGTAGGCCTTCACCGGGCCGATCCGCCCCTTGTAGATCCCGGGGCACTGGATCGACGCGTCCGCGTTCTCGCCGCACGGCGTGGTGCGGGCGATCGCGGCGCTGGCGTCGTAGTAGTGCAGGCCCGGCTTGAATCCCGTGGCGGCCGCGAAGGCCCAGGCCTTGCCGCCGATCGTCGCCGCGAAGACCGCCTCCACCGACTTGCCGTTCTCCGCCTGCCCGGAGTCCTGGTAGATCGCCGTCGCCGCGGTCCCCTGCACCTTCCAGATGACGAAGCCGACCGACGGCCGGCCGCCGGCGACGGCCACGTCGGTGCGCCCGGCCGGGGCGTCGACGTCGTTGAAGAAGTCGCGCTCCTCGGAGTGCCCGAGGACCGGACGGGGATACGCCGACGAGCGGCAGTCGTAGATCGCGTCCCGGGTGACGTGCGCCGGATCCGAGACGTCGAAGATCGCGAAGCCCTCGGTGTAGGTGGCGAACAGGACGTCCCCCTCGACGTCGAGCGCCGACCAGAGCGGGTAGCGGTCGTTCGGGAGCTGGTTGCCGTTGAACACCGTGGTGTCGGCGAACGGGGCGGGCGCCGCCGGCTGGAGGCCCCCCCAGAGCTGCTGGGGCGTGGACACCGCCGGCGTGCCGGCCGAGCAGCCCGGATAGGCGGCCGCCGGAGCGGCGAGGGCGAGTGCGCAAACGGCCGCGACGGCGACCGCGCCGACCCTCCGCAAACGGATCGGACGACGGGGAACGACGAACTTCATGGGGAAATCCTCCTGCAAGGGGGGTCTGCGATCACCGGTAGAACGCCTCTCGGCCCCGGGGGCCGCGCCGGCGATCCACGCCGCTGTCGGTCACGATGCCACACCTTCTCGAGCGCTCACTTCAGCCTAGCTAGAAATGCACCTACGTCGATCATACGGAGCGAACACCAGAGGTGCAAGCCCCGCGCGCTGTCGGCCGCTCGGCAGCTCGCCCGCGACGCGAGATCTCGGGGGAGCTGCCCAGAGGCCGAGGTGAGACAGAGAGAGAAAACGCCGGGTGGGTCCGAGGACCCACCCGGCGGAGAGAAACGGCTTACGGTGCCGTGTCGATGAACACGCCCGGCGACGTAGCGGTGCACGCCGAGTCGAGCTGGATCGCGTCCATGCCGGTGCTGAACCGGCCGAGGGCGCTGAAGATCGTCGACACCCAGGCCTGCTTCGGATCCGGCGGCGCGCTGGTGCCGGTACCGCCGGCCCCGGCGCCCAGATCGTAGTTCAGGTTGAGGTAGCACCAGCCGCCGATGGCGTCCACGGTGGCGAAGTCGTCGCCATCGGGGACCGGGTTCGCCGAGTTGACGGGGACCCGCTGCGTCTCGTTCGGGAAGCAGGTCTGCGCCTCGCCCGTGGGCGGGGAGACCCGGTCCTCGCCCGGGATGCAGATCTCGACGCCGTTCTCCTGCTCGTCGAAGCAGACGACCTGCGTCTGGTTCAGCGGGTGCCACAGCGGCGTGCTGCCGCAGCTGAACCCGTTGAAGTCCGGGATGCCGCCCTCGCGCCAGACGACGAGGTCGGTGCCGCCGGTGAACGCGCCGGCCGTGATGTAGCGGGCGGCGAACGTCGTCGCCAGCGGCTCACGGTTGTCCTCGCCGAGCGTGGTGAAGCGGCTGTAGAACGTGTCGTTGACGGTGGTCTCGTCGAACGCGGTGCCCCCCGCCTCGATGTGGACGAGAGTCTCGCCCTGGGCGAAGTTGTTCGCCGAGTCGACGTAGTGGTAGTTGCCCCAGATGACGTTGTTGTTCGACGCCACGCCGGTTCCGCCCGGCGCGAAGTAGCCGGGCTGGCCCGGGAACAGCAGCGAGCACTGGTTGACGACGTCGATGGTGATGTACCCGCGCGCGACGTCGTCGCCGTAGTTGGCACCCGCACAGGCTTCGAAGATCGGCGACTCGCCGCCGGTGTGCGCCTCGCGGATGTGCGCGATCTGGTCCGTGCTCAGCTCCACCTCGTTGAAGGGGAACCGGCCGGCGCAGCCCGCGAAGCTCCGGTCCCACGGGTCCGCCGCCTGCGTCGAGCCCGGGGGCGGGCTCGGGCTGAAGGCGTCGCCCGCGTCGCGCAGCTTGTCCGCGGTCCTCGGCAGGCGGCCGCGGAAGATGTCGCAGATGTTGATCGTCTGGACGTCGTAACCGGTCAGGTAGACGTCGAAGTCGAGGGTCGGGACGGTCCAGTCGGTCCACAGGACGACGTGGACGAGCTGCGCCGCCGCCGAGGCGTTGTTGACCGAGAACAGGGTGGTCACACCCTCCTCCTCGGGGTCGGCGCAGGAGATCAGACCGTCGCCGTCACCGTCGTCGATGTCGACCTCGAAGTACGGCAGCAGCAGGGTCGCGGCCGGCACGTCATCGATCGTGCACAGCTCCGCGTACACCGGGCCGCCGACGGCCACGAGGCCGGCCAGGACGACGCACAGCGTAAACTTGCTCTTCATGAGAGACGTTCTCCTTCTTCGTTCTTCGTTGCTACAGGATCAGTACCCGCCGGGCGGCGCCCGTCGGGCCGAAGACTACTCCGTGTCCTCTCCTCACAGAATTCCGCCGAAGCCGATCACCTCCTAGTCAAAGAGTAGATCTCTTGGAGCCTATACCCTCCGGCTCGCCAAGTCCAAGTCTCGATCGTTGGTGCTCGTGCCGGTGCCTGTTCGAGCGCTGCCGACGATATGCTGCTGCACTATAGACACGCCCGCCGACTCCTGTCAAGCGCGGGACGCGATTCATCGGATCTCCGCGCGCCACGCGGCGAGCCTGCCTTCGTTCCGGCAGCGCAGAGGGGCGGTGGGGTCGAGCATCACCTCGCCCCCCGGCTCCCCGGCGAAGGAGGCGACGATCTCGTCGCCCGGCCGGCCGTCGAGATCGACCAGCTCCACGTGGTACCCCGAGCAGCCCGACTCGGGTGGAGCGAGCTCGGGGGCCGCCTCGAGGCGGAACGAGCCGTCGCCGGCGCCCAGGAAGGCCCACCCCCCGCCCTCGCCGTCGAAGGCGACCAGGTCGGCGTGCTCGTCGCCGGGCAGCCGGCCCGCCGCCAGCGCCCGGATCTGGCGCCGCCCCTCGAGCTCGAGGACCGGCCGCCGGAGCCAGCCCTCCTCGCGCGCGAGATAGACGAAGATGCCGTGCCAGGGGCCGTTCGACCGGAGCCCGACCGCGGTGATCGCGACGTCGGCCCTCCCGTCGCCATCGAAATCCTCCACCGCGACCGCCGGGACGAGCGTGTTCTCCGGGAGGTCCGGCAGCGGCCGGATCGCTGCCGGGACGCCGTCCCCCTCGCCCGTCCCCCGGTTCAGGACCAGCGGCAGGGGCGCCGCGCTGTTCATCCAGGAGGTCACCAGGTCCGGTCTCCCGTCACCGTCGAGGTCGGCCACCGCCAGCGAGTCGCCCCGCAGCCGCTGCTTGTCGTCGAGCGGGAGGGGCTCCCACGTACCGTCGCCGACGTTGCGGTAGACGACGACGTCGGTCGCGCCTCGCCGGAAGGCGGCGTCCTCGCGGCGGACCGCGAGGCGCGACCCCTCGCCGAGCACGGCGAGGTCGGTCCAGCCGTCGCCGTCCCAGTCGAGGGCGGCGACGCCGCGGCTGGTCAAGAACCCCGGCCCGCTCGCGTCCTCGATGCTCGCGTACTCGAGCCCGTCGCTCCACCGCCGCAGTCCGCCCTCTCCGTCGTCGACGAGGACGACCACGCCGCGCAGGTGGACGCCGAGGGCGAGGTCGAGCCGCCCGTCGCGGTCGAAGTCGGCGACCGCGATGTCGCCGTAGTCCAGCCGCAGGTCCGCCGGCAGGCGCTCGCCGAGGGCGAGCTGCCTCCAGGACCCCGCGCCGTCGCCCAGGAACACCCACGGCGTCGCGGAGCCCTTGCGGGCCGGCCCGTGGACGACGTCGACGTGGCCGTCGCCGTCGAAATCTACCACCGCGAAGCCGTTGCGCCACTGCCCTTCGGTCGGCAGACCGCGGTCGAACGGCTGGAAGGTCAGCGCGTCGACCTCCGCCAGGTCCTCGGCGCGAGCGAGCTCGCGGTCGCTGGCCGGCGCGAGCTCCGCCATCGGGCGCTGCGACGGTCGGCTGGGCTCGCCGGGCGCGGCTTCGTCGCCGACGCGGTAGAGCTTGACCAGGAAGTAGTCCTCTCCTTCCTCGGCGACGTCGTAGCGAAAGCCCCGCGGGAACTGCACCTTCCCGCTCTCGAGCCGGAGGTAGTGCCCCTCGTACTTCGGGTACCGCTTGGTGGTGTACTGGCGGCCCTGGTCGTCGACCAGCCACTCGGTCGACTCGCCGTCCGGCTCCTCGGCAGCCGTGGCCGGCTCGGGGTCGGCCTTCCGCGCGTCGGCGTCCGCGCCGGCGGGGGCGGGCGCTCCGGTCTCGTCCGGCGACGCCGCCTCCGCGGCGGGCGGTGCGCCGCCGGCGGACGCCGGCCCGGCGCCCGAGCCGTCGGAGGCGCAGCCGGCGAGGAGCGCGGCGGTGGCGATCAGCAGCAAGGGGAGCTCATGTCGATGCATCGCGAGTCTCTCTAGGGTGATTCGGGTGATGCTCCGGGATACCGACGGCGGACCGCGGAGGGGCAGGGAAAGCCGGGCTTCAGACCTGGTCGCCGAACTCCGGCGCGAGGCGGCGGAAGAGCCACCAGCCCGCGCCCAAAAGGATGACGGCGCAGAGCGCCAGGAACAGGGTCTCGCCGGGGACGCTGAGCGCGTCGCCGAGCAGCGCCTCGCGGTAGAGCCCGACGAGCGCGGTCAGCGGGTTGAGCTCGACCAGCCACCGGAGCTCCCCCGGCACGAGCGACAGAGGATACACGATCGGGGTGAAGTAAAACCAGCCCGTCATCGCCATGCCGATGAGCTGCGCGACGTCGCGGAAGAAGACGTTGGCCCCGGCGAGCAGCAACCCGAGGCCCAGCGACAGCGCGAGCTGCAGGGGCACGGCGAGGAGCAGCAGCGGCAGCCCGGCCCAGGCGAGCTCGCCGGCGACGAGCAGCACCGCCAGGAAGACCAGCAGCGCGATCCCCTCGTGCAGCAGGGCGGACAGCGACACCCCGAGGACGAGGATCTCGGACGGGAAGGCGAGCTTCTTGACCAGCGCCGCGTTGTCGGTGATCGCCGTCGAGCCGCGGGTCACCGTCTCCTGGATCGCCATCCACGGCAGCAGCCCCGCGAAGAGGAAGATCCCGAAGTTGTCGGTCCGCTCGCCGTAGAGCGAGATCTCGAGCACCGTCGAGAAGACGAAGGTGAACAGCAGGAGCAGCCAGAGCGGCTGGACGAACGACCAGACGAAGCCGAGCACCGACCCGGCGTAGCGCCCCTGGAAGTCGCGGCGGACGAGCTCCTTGAGGAGGAAGAGTCGGTGGCGCGGCATCGCGAGATCGAGAGTATAGAGACAGGCCATATCCCGCGGACCGGGCGACCGGCGCCCCGGCGGGTAGTGGGCTATGACTGCGTTGCAGCCTAGCGGGAGGCCCGCACGCGAGAAGGCCGGCGGGGTGGCGAGGAGACCGCCGGCCGATTCAAGTAGTCTGTGCTCATGTCGCGATGGCGCGAATTCTGGCGCTACCAAGGGCTGGTCCTCAAAGAAGCAGGATTACCACCTCTGCGGGATTGGCTTGGAGCCCTTCTTGCCGCTGCGCTTGCCGGTGGCGTAGAGGAAGCCATGACGGGAGAGTGGTCTTGGTTGATTCCCGTAGTCGCTGGTCTGGGAGCTGGCTTGCTCCTCTACGGTATCGACCTTGCTCGGGCGAGCGCTCGTCTGGACGCCGAACTCCGCGGGCGCATCCGCATATTGACCGGAGGATTCAGTGACGACGACATACGGAAGATCGCCGCTGATCGCGTCGTTCTCTACAAGGCCGCATGGGAGGTCTACAATGCCTGGGTAGTCCTGTGGAACAAGGCCGCTCTCGGCTCGGAAGGGGAGATGTACCGCGCTCTCTCGGTCCTTGAAGATCGAACCGGTGAGCTTCAGCGTCTTGTTCCTGAGTCGGACATTGATGCCCTCGTCGCGTACCATCGCCCGCTTATCGAGATCAGGGAGATTCTGCTCAGCGATGGGCATCCCCACTCTAAGGCGACGCAGCTAGAGGAACCTGCTCAGGACCTGGCGAGAGCGGCGAGAGCGGACCAGTGGTGGGATTTCCGTCGTCGGGGACGCGATCCGGTTCCTCGCTCAACGCCAGCAAGCCCATCTACACCGCAGCCGCCGTCAGCAGGTCCCGGAGCGACCAGGGCCGGCGGGTGAGATCGGCGCTCATGGCGGGCGTCATGCGGATGCTGCTGTGGATCGTGCAGAAGTTGTAGAAGGCGATGAACAACGCGACCGCCGCCTTGTGGTTCCGCCAGCACTTCGAGAAGGCGATGGTTAGCCGCGTCCACCGGCGCATGCTGGTGCGGAGGCTCAGGTTGAACCGCTCGACATAGGACGTGCAGACCCGGCCCGGCTTCGGGTCGCCATGGACGCGCGCCCGGTCGGTCCCGGTGAGCTTCGCCGGCGAGTAGCGCCGCTCGCCGTCCGGGGAGCTGCCGAACTGCTTGATTAGGGTCGCGTAGTCGGTTCGGTGCCCCAGGTGGTAGCCGATCGCGTCCGGGTAGGCTTGGAAGCCATCGCTCGTGATTTGGAACCGGCCTCCGGTTGCGTGACTCAGCTTCTCGACGAAAGCGTCCGTGTGCGGCGCCGTGCGCCGCCCCAGGTGCCACGCGAGCACGAGCTTCGAGTTGGACTCCAGGCCGATGAAGCAGTAGGCGTCCCCGCGCTGCGGGTCGTCGTCGCCCTGCTCAACCTTCGTCCGTTCCTTGGCCTGGATAAAGCTCCAGACCTCATCCAGCTCCACGTCCGCGACCTCGACACCGACGATCCGCTCGGCCATGAACCGCTCGCATGCCTCGCCAGCCGTGACCAGGAGCTTGAGGACGGTGTTCTTGTGCAGGCCGGTCACCCGCGCCACGGCGCGGACGCTCGACCCCTCGCACAGCATGTGGAGCGCGATAAAGGCCTTGTCCTCCGGCACCCGCATTCCGGCGAACAGACTCTCCCGCTCCTCGGAGCAGGTCACCTTGCAGACGGGGCAGCGGAACCGCTGCGTCCCGTTGCGGTTCTTCCCGTGACGGCGGCACTTCCGGTCGCAGCTTTGGCAGACCATGACTTCCTCCCGGTCTGCACGGGCGAAGCTGCTACACTCGACTTGCGCGTCTGTGCGGCTTCGGCCGTGCGGATGGTGTAGGCCCGCTGGTAGCTCGAACTACCGGCGGGCCGTTTGTTTTGGGCGGTGCTCCTCATGACTGGACTTATTGTACCCACAAAAAAGGCCGGTGTCAAGGGTTGACGCGAACTTTTTTCGTGGGTACACTGTGGGGCGGATATGGCCCCGAAGAAGACAGCCAAGCGTAGGGGGCGGCCGCCGGCCGACAAGACGCTCGACCAGACCTTCAAGCTCCGCCTGAGCGCGGAGGACCGGGCGCTGTACGAGAAGGCCGCCGCGCGGGTCGCCGAGCGACGGGGCAGCGGCGTGGTATCGCTCTCGGCGTGGATCAGGGAAGCTCTGACGGCTGCCGCCCGGGCAGAGCTCAAGCGGAAGCGGTAGGATGGAAAAGGCGGTGGGCGGGGGTTACGATCCCAGCCGGCTCACGCCGGCCCCCGAAGACAGCTTCTAACGCTGCCAGCCGCGACCACACGGCGGGCCGCCCACCGCGACTACCTCACCAACCGTTGCGACAGCTCCGCAGCAGACCCATCAGATACCGATGGGGCGGTCGCGGTCCTCGCCAGAACAACGCGCAGCTAATCAACCTGGGACTCCACGGTTGACGGCGCGGACTTTTTGGGGGTACACTAGGGCTTGTTCAGAGTGCCCGAGGCTAGTGCTCTCCCTAGGGTGCGCGCCGAGGGTTGATGGACCCCGGTTCCCCCGCCTCGCTGTGCAGCAGCTTGGCGGGGGCCGGCCTTCACTTCGTCATTTCTGCACTCCCCGTAGTTGTGCCTCCGGCGTTCCGGGCTTGGCGAATTGACCGTCGCCGGTCCGGGCCAATTCTCCAGAAGCGACTAGGCGGTTGAGTGCCGCCCGCACCGAACCCCGCTTCGCCGCGGGCGGCATCCCTTCCATCACTTCGTTCGTCGAGAACTCGTTACCGAGGCTCTTGACGGTCCGCCCCAGGTCCTTCTGCAGACCGCCGTACCGCTTCCGCTTCCCGGGTCGCTTGCCGGTCCGCTTACGCTTGCGGTCAGGCGTCTTGCCGCTGTCCCCCGCCTGAGCGGCGGGAGGCTTCGGCGGTGCCTTCGACGCGGCGACCGGGAGGTCAACGTGCAGGCTGGACCCTGACTTCACGATTTCGAGAGCCTGTAGCTCGACTTGATACGCCGCCTGAATCAGGGCCGTGGCGCTCTCCAGGTGCTCTTGGAGGTGCTGCTTGTGCTCTCTGTATGCCTTCTCGTCCACTTTGATACGCCTCCTGTCGCCCGTCACTGTAGACCGTCATAGGGCCGCGTGCAACCGTGTCACGGCGTCACTATTATAGGCGTGACACGGTGCGGGGCGCTAAAGCCCTTTCTGTTCAGATACTTAGACAGCCACGAGAGTTTGTCACGGGAGACAACAATGGGCAGCCGACCGCGTGGAGCGGCGGGGTGTGCGGGTGCTTTTTGCCGCCTCTAGCGGTCGAGCAGCCACGCCGCAAGCCGCCCGATGCTATCCCGCTCGCCCATCACGTCTTCCAGGTCCGCCAGGGAGGCGCCGAGCGCGCCGAGGATCTTCCACAAGCTCGGCAGCGAGGGGAGGTGGTGGCCGCGCTCGTAGCCGGAGAGCTGCGGGCGGGTGAAGCCGGCCCGGTCCGCGAGCTGTCGCTGTTGCAGACCGGACCGGCGACGGAGCATCCGCAGCGCCGGCCCGAGCTGGCCGAGCGGCGGGAGCGCCACGGCTCAGTCTGTCTCGGCGAACGTCGCGTCGAGCTTCGCGGCGACCTGCTCCAGGACCGCGCGGGCGTCATGCGCCGCGACCTCGGCCCGCGTGTCGTCGATGCGGTCCGGGGAATCGACCAGGTCGCGCAGCGCCTCCAGGACGTGCCGGAGGTCCGCCGTCGCCCCGGCGAGGTGCCGGCGGGCGTACTCGGAATCGGGCCTGTCCGGCCCGTGGAGGATGAGGTTGTCTTCGAGGGCGAGGGAGTGCAGCGTCTCGCCGAAGGTGCGGGCGGCGGCCCGGAGCTCGGGCCGCTGGATGATGGCGAGGAACGAGGCGCGGAACGCGTTCCCCTTCGGTGGGCGGGTAGACTTCGGCTGGTCGGCCATAGGGATGGCTCCTGTGGTCGGCAAGTCCCCGGCGGGTGTTCACGCACCCGTCGGGGGCGCTAGGTGGGCGGGTGCGCCCCGCCCGTCCCGCCGAAGCTACAGCGCCGTCAACCGCTTCGACCCCACCACGCACTTTTAGCCCACTACCCCCCGGCGTTCCCGTTTGACTTCCGCACCGACCGGGCGTACGATTCGCGGACGAAGCCTCTATGTCATTCTGGCATACCGGGTCCTCGTCTCGCGGACCCGAGGCGATCGGAAGGCGACGCGACACATGCCCGCAGCCCATAAGATCCGGCAGGTCCAGCTCGTGGGTCGGAAGATCCGCCAGCTCCGCAAGCAGCACAAGCTCACCCAGACCGAGCTGTCGAGCCGCATCGGCATCCAGCAGTCCGACCTCTCCCGGATGGAGCAGGGCGAGTACCGGGTCCGGCTCGACACCCTCTTCCGCATCCTCGCCGAGTTCGAGATGTCGATGGGCGAGTTCTTCGACGAGGTCAACCGCGAGGCCGTATCGCCGAAGGAGGCCAGGCTCTTGCGCGACATCCAGAACCTCGACCCCACCTCCCAGCGCGAGATCGAGACCTTCATCGCCTTCAAGCGCAGCCAGACGCACCGGCCGGTGGCCGAATGATGCTGGGGAGTGAAAAGAGGCCCATGGATCGGACGACACTCGAAGTGAGGTATCGAGGGCTCCGGGACCAAGGTCTCGAGGCGACCCGCCTCGGCCGGTTCCTGGAGGCCAAGATCGCCTTCTCGCAAGCCGCCGAGGTGGCCGCCGAGCTCGGTGAGCCCTATCGAGATCGAGCGTTCTGCAACCTTTCGAGCATCGACATCGAGCTCGGGGCCGACCTCGAGGCGATCATCCCGAGACTGCGGCAGATCCTGGTCAAGGGCGCGGATCTCGAGAGCACACGGCTCGCCGCCTACCACCTAGCGCGCGCCTACGAGCTCCGCGCCGACTACAAGAAGGCGCTCTTCTACGCGAGGGTCGCGCGGGAACGATCCGAACGAACGGGGCTTCGTGCCTGGCTCGGTTCGAGCCACAACCAGATGGGTCAGTTGCTGATTGCGGAGAGCTCGTTCGCCGAAGCCCGAGCGGAGCTCGAAGCGGCGATGGAGCTGATGCCCCGGGACGATGAGAACGTCGTCGGTCTGGCATCGGTCAAGGTCAATCTCGGGTACTGCTTCTTCGTCCAGAAGGAGCCCCTCCGCGCCTTCCCACTCCTCTTCGACGCCCTCCGGACATTGCGTCGCGTCGGCGCTCGAGGTCTCCAGTCTCTCGCGCACGAGACTCTGTGCTTTGGCTACCTCGAGAGCAACCGACTACGCCCGGCGGTGCGGCACGGCCTGCGCGCCCTCCAGCTCGCCGAGCAGGAGGGCGAGCAACAGACCGTGAAGAACGCTCTGTTCCTCCTCGGCGAGGCAGCCAACGTCGCCGGCGATTCGGACGAGGCCAGAGCTTATTTCACCAGGCTCCAAAAGCAGCACTTCCCCGAGCACGATTTCCTCGCCGACTTCTTGCTCGCAGTGGACGTGCGCGACCTGGTCAACCTCAGGGCCTGAGCTCATGAGAACCGAAAGAACGAAGGATCGCTCGCTCGCAGTGGCCCTGCTCGGTCTGCTGACGCTGTCGTTCGCGGCGGTGAGCGCGGCGGACCAGACTGCACTCGGCCGCGACGGAGAGCTGTACGGCCTCCGCTTCCTGACCAGCGCCGAAGCTTTCGGCACCGTCGCAGAGTCCACGGCGGACGATCCGGTGCTTGCGATCGAATTGCTGCGGGCAGGCGAGGATGCCGAGTTGATCGTGGTCCCGGGCACCGAAGGTGCCGAGCTGGAGAGCTCGGCGCACCTGGCCTACGAGCAGAGGTCGGGCACGGTGTTCGTCACCTGGGAGCGGCGGACGAACTCCATTCACTCGCAGATCCTCCTGGCAAGCTATAGCGAGGGTCAGTGGTCCGATCTGATCCCCGTGTCCGATCAGCGTTTCTCTCTGAAGTCCTCGCCTCGAATCGCGATCTCCCGCGAGAGCTTCGCCAATCCCGGGACGGCGGAAGCGGTTGGCGGCGAGCCTCGCTCGATCCAGCGCACGACGCTGCACGTGGTGTGGTTCGAGGAGCGCGGTGGTGGGCCGGCCGTCGTCTATGCGCCGATCGTCCTGATCGACGGGACCTACGTCGGCGCCCACAGCCGGCTGACGCTCTCGGAGCTCTTTTCCAGCGACGCGAGCGGAGCTCCAGCCCCCGTGGCATCGATCCTCCCGACGATCCGGCCGACCAGGGACCAGCGGTCCGTCGCGGTGGGGTTCGTCGACCCGACGAGCGGCGACATGGTCGTTTCGCGCATCTCGCTGCTCTCAGGGGAGCTGACGGCGATCTCCGACGAAGCCCGGGCGCACATCATCGACATCGGCGCTCGCTACGACTCACGCCGGCCCGCCGAGCTCCGCCGGATGGCGGACGAGGCCAGGGCGCACATCATCGACATCGGCGCTCACATGGACGGACCGCTGGTGCGGTTCGTCGCCGACGAGGCGCGCGCGCACATCATCGACATCGGCGCTCGCTACGACTCGCGCAATCAGCAGGACCTCGAACGCCTGGCGGGTGAGTCTCGAGCCCACATCATCGACATCGGGTTCCGCCTCGACGCCCGTGGAGTGCCGAGGACGAAGGAGAGCCGGGCCGTACTGGTCGACCTGCGCGGCGGCTCCGGGGAGATCCTCAGCGTGATCCGGGCGGAGGAGGTCGGGCCGCGGTCGTTGCCTCAGCTCGCCGCGGAGTCCGCCGATCTCCACCTCTCGGGCAGCGGCGAGAACGCCCTGATCGCGTGGCGTGAGGGAAACAACCTCCGGTACCGCGAGACGACCGAGGCCGGCTGGGGCGAGGTCCGGTCGCTGAAGATCGACGGGCAGCTCACGATCGAGAAGGCGGAGGACATCCTCCGCGCGCATCTCGACAACCGCTGACGCCGGACGCAGCGGCCGCATGCCGCCCGGCCTAGAGCGGTCGTCGAGGTAGGTCCCGTCGCGGGTCGACGGCCGGCATCTCCGCGATCCGTCGCCGCAGCTCGTCGTCGATCCTCTCCGGTAGGACGATCGTCACACGGAAGTAGTGGTCGCCCGGCTCGCCGCCGGGCGGGGTGAGCCCGCGACCGCGGAGGCGGAAGCGGCGGCCGCCGGAGGTTCCGGGGGCGAGGCTGACCCGGACCGGGCCGTCGATCGTCGGGACCTCGATCTCGGCGCCGAGGACCGCCTCGGCCAGGGTCACCGGGAGGTCGGCATGGACGTCCGACCCCTGGCGCCGGAAGTAGGGGTGGGGGCGGACGCGGACGCGGATCTCGAGGTCGCCCTGGCGGCCCGGGGCGAGCGGCGCGCCGCGGCCGGGGATGCGGAGGCGGGCGCCGTCGTCGACCGCGCGCGGCAGGCGCACGCGTACCCGCTCGAGCTCGACCAGGGTGCCGCGGCCGCCGCAGCGGGCGCACTCGGTGGTCCACGCCTCGCCGCCGCCGCCGCCCACCTCTCCGCTCCCGCCGCACTCTGGGCACGAGATCTCCCGCTGGAGCGGGAACGACAGGGTGGTGCCGCGGACCGCCTCGGCGAAGTCGAGGACCGCCTCGACCCGGGTGACCGCGCCTCCGGCCTCCGCGGCCCGGGCGTGCCCTCCCGGAGCCACCTCGTCTTCGCCAGAGGCCTCGCCCGCCAGCGTCCGGGCGCCGGCGGGACGCGCGACGGACGCGCCGCCGCCGACGGACGGTCCCGGCGCCTCCGGGCGCCGCCCACCGGCCGCCCTGCCGCGCCGCACCTCGACCCACCGGGCCGATCGCCGGACGCTGCCGCCCGGCGCCTCGACGACCTCCTCGGCGGCGCTCCAGCGCGCGGTCCACGCCGGCTCGTCGCCCCGGCCGAGCTCGGCGTCGTAGCGGTGGCGCAGCGCCGGGTCGGACAGGATCTCGAAGGCTCGCACCGCCTCGGCGAACCGCGCCGCGGCCTCGCCGTCCGCCGGCGCCACGTCGGGGTGGGAGCGGCGGGCGATCTTCTGGAAGGCGCGGCGGATCTCGGCCTCGTCGGCGTCCGCGGGGACGCCGAGCAGCTCGTAGAGGTCGGGGGCGGGCATGAGGCCGTTAGTCTAAGCCGGCCCGGCGGACTCGACCGGGACGGCGGCGATCGCCGCGGTCCCGGCCGTCTCGAAGTACTAGGTCGGTCGGGACGGAGGCGCGCGCGAGAGCTCGGCGATCGCTACCCGCGGCATCCAGCCCGGGTCGCTCAGCCGACGTCGACCGCGAGCGGCTCGGCGGTCGGGCGGACGTCGAGGACCGTGCCCCCGAGCTCGGCGAGCCGCCCGGCGATCGCCGCCCTGCGCTCCGACGGGCAGAGGAGCGCGATCGAGCCGCCGCCCCCGGCCCCGCAGGCCTTGCCCCCCCAGGCGCCGAGCGCCGCGGCCGCGTCGAGCATCGCCTCGATCGCGGGGGTCGAGATCCCGGGCGCCAGCTCGCGGCGGTGCTCCCACTCGCGGCGGACGGCGGCGCCCAGGCGCGGCAGGTCGCCGGCCTCGAGCGCCGCCGCGGCCTCCGCCGCCGCCTCGGCGATGCCGGCGAAGCGGCGGGCCGTCTCCGGGTCGCCGTCGAGCCGGCGGCGGACGATCCGCCAGTTCGCACCGGCCGAGAAGTGGCTCTGCCCGGTGTAGGCGACGAGGAGGCTCTCGCCGAGGGCCGCGAGGTCGGCGGGGAGGCGCCGGACCGCGGTGCCGCCCGGGCCGTGCCCGATCTCGAGGACGCCGCCGAGGAGCGCCGGCCAGTGGTCCTGCACGCCGGTGGGCAGGCGCATCATCCGGGCCTCGAGGTCGCGCGCCAGGGCGACGCGCGCCGCGGGCGGCGAGGGCTCGCGCCCGGCCAGCGCCTCGGCGGCTGCGATCAGGGCGACGCCCAGGGCCGAGCTGCCGCCGAGGCCGCCGCCGCGCGGCGAGCCGGCGGCGAGCTCGACGTCGACCGGCGGCGCGTCGAGTTCGGCGAGGAAGGTGCCTGCGAGGACGCCCTCGGGCTCGGCGGCGAGCGCGGCGAGGTCGACGGCCTCGAGATGGATCTCGCCCTGCCGCACCGAGTACCCGGACTCCCGGCGGGTCAGGGTCACCCCCGCCGGCAGGTCGATCGCGACGTTGACGGTGCGCGCCCCGGGATGGAGCAGGCCGAGCGGCCAGATGTCGAGGGTGCCGCCGGCGAGGTCGACCCGGCACCAGGCGCGAGCCGCAGCGCGGCGCGGCGGCCCGCCCGAGCTCACCGGGTCACCGGCCGGCGGTGGCGGCGCCGAACGGGCTCCCGGTCCCCGGGTCTTCGCCGAGCTCGGCGAGGAGGGTGGTGCTCGCGCCGGCCTGCCGCGGCCGGTACGGCAGCGGGGCGCCGCGGGTCAGGCTGTCGCGGCAGACGTCGCGCCAGGCCTGGAAGGCGGCGAGCTGCGACTGCGGGATCGGCTCGGCCGGGACGTTGTCGAGCGTCAGCGGATCGATCCAGCGCCCGTTCTTCTGCACCCGGTAGTCGAGGTGCGGCGCGGTCGAGAGCCCGGTCGAGCCGGAGTAGGCGACCAGGTCGCCCTGCCCCACCCGCCGGCCCGGGCGGATCCCCGGCGCGAACTTCGAGAGGTGGAGGTACGCGGTCAGGTAGCCGTTCGGGTGGCGGACCTTGACCATCTTGCCCGCCCCGCGGCTCCAGCCGGCGAAGACGATCACCCCGCTCGCGGTCACCCGCACCGGCGTGCCGACCGCGGCGCGGTAGTCGACCCCCCAGTGGGGCCGGTAGGTCTTGAGCACGGGGTGGAGGCGGCGGTGGGAGAACCGCGAGGTGACGTGCGCGAACTTCAGCGGCGAGCGGAGGAACATCTTCTCGAGCGGCCGCCCCTCCCCGTCGTAGTAGCCGCCCTCCTCGCCGAAGCGGTAGGCCTCGATCCGACGGTCGCCGTTGACGAAGGTCAGCGCCCAGACGTCGCCCACCGCGCGCCGCCTCCCCTCGACCTCGAGCACGTCGT
>Ga0299913_10001204_pt1 | contig 18662 bp, 11 predicted proteins | sample RVTome_9_FD_201360 | JGI IMG/M metagenome (GOLD analysis project Ga0299913, IMG submission 201360) | Soil microbial communities from uranium-contaminated site in the Upper Colorado River Basin, Wyoming, United States - RVT155D38 (version 2) ... | reverse complement strand
AAGGCGCCGCGGCCCGCGGGCTGTGGACCGACCCCGACTTCCTCGCCCGGGTCTCCGAGCTCAACCCGAAGCTCGTCCACACCCGCTTCGCCGACTACCACGGCCACGGCTGGGTGTTCCGCGCCGTCTACTCGCGCGACCGGCAGGGGCGGCTGCTCGACGCCGAAAGCGAAGTCGTGCCCTTCGACGCGCCGGACCGCTTCGAGCGCGCCGTCCATCTGCGGGATATCCACCTCGAGCGCGGGATGCACTGCGTCGACTGCCACTTCTCGCAGGACGTCCACGGCGACGGCCTGCTCCACGGCGAGTACGGCAACGCGGTGGAGATCGCGTGCGAGGACTGCCACGGCGGGGTCGACGGGGCGGCGACGCTGCGCACCTCGGGACCCGCGGCGCCGCCCGGCGGCACCGACCTGTCGAAGGGCCTCACCCCGTTCGGCGAGCGCCGGTTCGCCTGGCGGAGCGGGACGCTGCTCCAGCGCTCGATGCTCGAGCCCGGCCGCGAGTGGTCGGTCCCCCAGGTGCGCGACACCGTCGACCCGGCCCACCCCGAGCACAACCCGCGCGCCGCCCGGGCCAAGACCCTCCGCGCCGCCGGCGGCGGCCTGGCCCACGACGCCGGGCGGATGACCTGCTACTCGTGCCACTCCTCGTGGATCACCTCCTGCTTCGGCTGCCACCTGCCGCAGAAGGCGAACCAGCGCTCGCCGATGAACCGCTACGAGGGGATCGAGACCCGCAACTACGCCTCGTACAACCCGCAGGTCATCCGCACCGACGTCTACATGCTGGGGATCGACGGCGACGTCCTCGGCAACCGGATCGCCCCGTTCCGCTCGTCGTCGGCCCTGGTGCTGTCGTCCGAGAACCAGAACCGGCAGCGGATCTACGTCCAGCAGCCGCCGATCTCCGCCCCCGGCTTCGCCAGCCAGGCGTTCAACCCGCACGTGCCGCACACGGTGCGCACCCGGGAGACCAAGGGGTGCGCCGACTGCCACCTCTCGGCGGCCGGCGACAACAACGCCTGGATGGCGCAGCTCCTCACCCTCGGCACCGGCTTCGTCAACTTCGTCGGCCGCTACGCCTGGGTCGGCCTCGGCGAGCACGGCTTCGAGGCGGTCGGGGTCACCGAGTGGGACGAGCCGCAGGCGGTGCTCGGTAGCTTCCTCCACCGGCTCGCCTACCCACGGTTCTTCGCCGAGCACCGCTCCCGCGACGGGCGGCTCGTCGAGTCGCACCACCATCACGGTGGCGGCGGCGAGGTCGTCGACCTCCAGCTCCGCGGCGAGTACCTGTTCGCGGCGAAGGGGCCGGGCGGCTTCGAGGTCTTCGACGTCGCGAACGTCGACAACAAGGACTTCTCGGAGCGGATCGTCACCGCCCCGGTCTCGCCGCTCGGGCAGGACACCGCGGTCGCCACCCGCGACGCGGTCGCCCTCGCCCTGCCGACGACGATGCCGATGGCCTTCGACCGCGAGGGCGACCCGGCGAACCGCGAGCAGCCGATCCACCCGCTCTACCGCTACGCCTACGTCGGCGACCGCGAGGAGGGGCTGGTGCTGATCGACGTCGCCACCCTCACCGACGGCGATCCGCGAAACAACTTCCTCGAGCGCGCCGCGACCTTCAACCCGGGCGGGGCGCTCGACGGCACCCGGGCGCTCGCCGTCGCCGGCGAGAGCGTCTACGCGGCGACCGACCGGGGCGAGCTCGTGGTCGTCGACGTCGCGACCCCGCTCGCGCCGCGCGTCGTCGCCCGCCTCGGCGGCTTCGACCGGCCGACCTCGGTCGCGGTGCAGTTCCGCTACGCCTTCGTCACCGACCGCACGGGCCTCCACGTCGTCGACGTCACCCGTCCCGAGCGGCCGCGGCGTGCCGCCCGGCTCGAGCTCGGGCCGGCCCACGCCGTCTACCTCGCCCGCACCTACGCGTACGTCGCGGCGGGGGAGCGGGGGCTCGAGATCGTCGACGTCGAGCGGCCGGAGGCCCCGCGGCTCGACCGGCGGTTCGACGCCGGCGGCCGGCTCCGCGACGTCCGCGACGTCGTCGTCGGCTCGACGAACGCGAGCCTCTTCGCCTACGTCGCCGACGCCGCGACCGGCCTCCACGTCCTCCAGCTCACCTCGCCGGAGACGGTCCCCGGCTACCTCGGCTTCTCGCCGCGGCCCGAGCCGGTCCGGATCGCCGGGCGAAAGACTCACGGCCCGGCGCTCACCTTGTCGCGAGGGCTCGACCGCGACCGCGCGGTCGACGAGAGCGGCAACCAGGTCGCGGTGACGAACCGCATCGGCGCGCGCCCGTTCAACCGGGAGGAGACGGAGCGGCTGTTCCTCAGGGGCGGGGAGATCTACGTCGTCGACGACGAGGGGACGGTGCCGGAGGATGGAACGACCAAAGGATCTGGTGAGGGAAGGAGGTCGTCTCCGGCGACGGGGGCGGCGAGCCGCCTCCGGTGGGAGCGGCCGCGATGACCGTGACGCCGGGCCGCTCCGTGACCAGCCCGCCGTCGGTCCTCGCCGCGGCGCTGGTGGCGCTCGGTCTCGCGGCCGCGGCGCCGAGCCTCCTCTCGCAGGAGGGACCGCCGCCGCCGCCGTCCCCCGCGGCCGCCGCCTCGGTGGTGGCCGCGAACCCCGGGGCCGGGCTCTACGTGGGGCCGCAGGCGTGCGGCACCGCGATGTGTCACGGGGCGGTGGCGCCGCGCGGGGTGTACGACATCCGCCAGGACGAGTACCACGCGTGGAGCCTGGAGGACCCGCATGCGCGCTCCTACGAGACGCTGTCCGACGAGCGGTCGGAGGTGATCGCCGCGAACCTCGGGCTCGGCCGGCCGGCGCGCGAGGAACCCTCGTGCCTCGCCTGCCACGCCTTCGGGCCGCCGGCGGAACGGCTGGCGGACGGGTGGGCGGTCGAGGAGGGGATCTCGTGCGAGGCGTGCCACGGGCCGGCCGGCGGCTGGCTCGGCACCCACGACCAGGAGGGGTGGACGCACGCGGACTCGGTGGCGGCGGGGATGACCGACACGCGGGACCCGGCGCGCCGCGCCGCCCTCTGCCTCGACTGCCACCTCGACGGGCCGGGGCGGGCGGTCGACCACCGGCTGCTCGCCGCCGGCCACCCGCCGCTGACCTTCGAGCTCGACAACTTCGCAGCCTCGGTGTCGCACTGGCGGGAGCGGCCGGAGGCCGACGGGGTGCGCGGCTGGGCGGTGGGCCAGGTCGCGGCGCTCGAGCGCGAGCTGGCGACGATCGCCGCGCGCGCCGGCCGGGGGGAGTGGCCCGAGCTCGCCCACCTGCGCTGTGGCGACTGCCACCACGCGATCTCCGAGGAGCGGTGGCGGCGGGCCGCGAGCCGGCGCGACGGACCGGTGACCGGGCTGCCCCGCTGGAGCCCCGCGCGCTGGGCCGCCCTGCGCCACGTGGTGGCCGCCGCCTCGCCGGCCGAGGAGGAACGGCTCGGCGCCGCGCTGGCCGAGGTGGCGCGCACCGTCGGCCGGCTGGGCACCCCGCCGGCGGAGGTCGCCCGCGCCGCGGGCTCGGCGGCCGTCGCGGCGGCGCGGGCGATGCCGGCGGTGCGGGCGGCGGGCTGGGGGCGGGCGGAGACGCTGGCCGTCCTCGCCGCGATCGCCGCCGACCCGACGGCCGCCTCCGACGCCGAGTCGGCCCGCCAGACGGCCTTCGCCGCGAACAGTCTCGCCTCGGCGCTCGTCGCCGCCGACCCGGACGTCCTGCGCGGCGGCATCCCCGACGCGGTGGAAGCGGTCTACCGCGCCACCCTCGACCCCTACGGATTCGACCGGCCGCGCTTCGAAGCGGCCCTCACCGAGCTGGCCGCGGCCGTCGCCCGAGCGCGAGGCGCTGCCGAGGAGAGGAGACGACGATGAGGAGCGAGCGATGACCACACGAACGATCCCCGTCCGGGCGGCGGTCCTCGCCGCCCTGGCGGTCGCCGCACCGGCCCTCGGCCCTCCGGGCGCCGCGGCGCAGGAGCCCGCGGGCGAGGCGCTGCGGGTCGCGCCGAGCGTCGCCCGTGCCGAGGTCGACTACACCTACGCCCTCGCGGCGTACCGGGACGGAGACCTCGACGAGGCCGAGCGCCTGCTGCGGAGCGCGATCGCCTTCGACCCGGAGCACGGCGGCGCCTGGCACGCCCTCGGGCTGGTCCACCTGTCCCGCGGCGAGACCGAGGAGGCCCGGGCGGCCCTGCGCCGGAGCCTCGCGGCCGACCGGCCGCCGCCGGCGGCCCGCGGCGAGGTGCGGGCGCGGCTCGAGAGCCTCGGTCCGGCGGTGGGCGAGCCGGCGGTCGTCCCGCTGCCCGACGCCGCCGGGCTCGCGGTGATCGTCCAGGCCCTGCCGCGCTGGGAAGCGCGGGTCGGCGCCTCGTACGGCGACGACTCGAACCCGGCCCTCCAGACGCCGGACGGGATCGCCCTCCTCCCCGACGGCTCGATCCTCGAGGGGGAGAGGTCGGACGCGGTGGCCGGGCTCGACCTGCGGGTCGGCGTCCACCCGTTCTACGGCGGGGGATGGAGCCTCGAGCTCGGGGTGGAGGGGAGCCAGTCGCTCCACGACGAGCTCGACCTGCTCGACTACCGGCGGGTGCGCGGCTTCGCCCATCTCGCCCGGGGCGGCGACCCGGCCGGCTACGCCGTCGGGCCGCTCGGCACGACCCGCGTGCCGCTGGGCGACGGCCCGTTCGGGCTGCTCCTCCAGGCGGCGGTCTCCGACGACGAGATCGACGGCGACGCCTTCGCCGGCGCGGTCGAGGCCGGGGCGGCGCTGACCTTCCGCGAGACCGGCCGCACGGCGACGCAGCTCGACCTGTCGTGGCGCGACGAGGATCTCGACCAGCCGGGCCGCGTGCTCCTCGACCCGCAGCGCCGCTTCTCCGGTGAGCGGCAGGAGACCGCGGCGGCGCTCTGGCAGTGGTTCTGGTTCTCGGGGCGGGACGGCTACGTCCGGCTCGGCGGCCGCGCGGGCGAGCGCGACGCCGGCGGCGCCTTCGACTCGGCGCTCGTCGGTGCCGCGGCTGAGCTCTCGGCGCCGCTGTCGCCGCGGGCGTTGCTGTTTCTCGCCGCCTCGTGGGAGCGGGAGGAATTCGACTCGCTGGAGTCCAACCCGGCCTTCGGCACGGCCTTCGGCGACGCGCCGCGGGAGGACGAGGCCCTGCGGGCTTCGGCGGCGGTCAGCTTCGGGCTGACGCCGCGGCTGTGGCTGACCGTCCGCGGCACGCTCCACGAGCGCGAGTCCGACTTCGGCTCGGCCGACGAGCTGATCGACTTCGACCGCGACCGCACGGTGGCCGCGGTGAGCCTGCGCTGGTTCGTCGACGGAGGGAGGGTGGAACGATGAACGCCGTGTCCCGACGCACGCTCGCCGTCTCCCGCGGCCTCGCCCTGGCCGCCGCACTCGCGCTCGCCGCCTCCGCCGCCGCCCAGGAGCGGGTCGGCGAGGTGGTCCTCGCGGCGGGTCGGGTGACCTCGTCGCTACGCGCCGCACCGGCGGTCGCGCTCTCCGAGGGCGACGACCTCTTCCTCGACGCCCGGATCGAGACCGGGCGCCGCTCCGCCGCCCAGATGACCCTCGACCCCCGCGGCGTCGCCCAGCTCGGGGAGGGGGCGCGGCTGGTGCTCGACCGGGCGACGGTCGACGAGATCACCGGCCGCCGGGAGTCGTTCCTCTCGCTCCTCCTCGGCCGGCTGCGCCTCGCCCTGTCGCCGGGCGCCGAGGCCGACGTGACGGTCGACACCCCGACCGCGACGATCGGCGTCAAGGGGACCGACGTCCGCTTCGCCGTCGCCCCGAGCGGCGAGACGGTGATCGCCGTGTGGGAGGGCGAGGTCACGGTGACCGCGAAGGCGGGCGGGGCGCCGCTCGTCGTCCGGGCGCCCCGTGCCACGGTCGTCGCGCCGGGGCGCCGGCCGACGCCGCCGGCCTTCCTGCGGCCGGAGGGGAGCCTCGGCTCGCCGGCGGCGGACGGCGCGGACTTCACCCGGCCGGGCGAGGGTCTGACCGACCCGCTGGTCCCGCCGCTCGAGGACCGCTTCCCGGTGCCCCGCGAGCCGGGGGGGAACGAGCCGCTCTTCTCGGTCGCGGGGGAGGCGACGGGACCGCCGTGAGCCGCCGTCCCCCCGGCTCCGGGTCGCGCTTCGCCGCGCGGGTGCGCCGCCAGGCGGCGCTCCTGGGGCTGGGGGCGTCGGCGCTCGTCGGCCTGCTGTGGGCGGCCGGGCTCCTCGACGAGCTCGAGGGGGTCGCGGTCGACCGGATGATGCGGGTCCGCGGCGAGCGGCCCGGCGACGAGCGGATCGCGATCGTCGCCATCGACGCGAGGTCGATCGACCGCTACGGCCGCTGGCCGTGGCGGCGCGACCTCTTCGCCGAGCTCGTCTCCCGGCTCGCCGCGGCGGGCGCCCGTACGATCGCGCTCGACGTCGTCTTCGCCGAGCCGTCGCGCCGCGACGAGGTGGTCGACCTCTCCTCGGAGGACGAGGCGCTGGCCCGCGCGGTGGACGAGGCGGGCTCGGTGGTCCTCGGCTACTTCTTCCGCCGCACCGGCGACGAGTCGGCCGACGGCTCCCGCCCGCCACCGGACGCGCTCCCCCCGATGCCGCCGGTCCAGCGCGTCACCGGCGACGTCGCCGCCTCGGTCGTCCCGCGGCGGCCGCTCGTCGAGCCGAACCTGCCGCGGTTCGCCGAGGCCGCCGCCGGCCAGGGCTTCTACGACCAGCGGCCGGAGGCCGGCGTCCACCGCCGCTACGCCCTGATCGCGCGCCACCGCGGTTTCCACTTCCCGGCCCTCTCCCTCGCCGCCGCTGCCCACCACCTCGGGGAGCCGGTCGAGGTGCGGTTCTCCGGCAGCCTCCCCGAGGTCCGGCTCGGAGAGCGCGCGGTGACCACCGACGAGGCCGGCAAGCTGTGGATCGACTACGCGGGGCCCGGCGGCAGCTTCGAGACGATCTCCGCCTCGCGGGTCCTCGCGCCCGGCGGCCTCGCGCCCGGCGAGCTCGCCGGCCGGCTCGTCTTCGTCGGCTTCACCGAGGGCGGGCTCGGGGAGGTGTTCACCTCGCCCTGGGGGACCGAGATGACCGGGGTCGAGGTCCACGCCCACGCGGCCGACAACCTGCTCGCCGGCCGCTACATCCGCGACACCGGGGTCGAGGCGGCGGCGTCGCTGGCCGCGATCCTCCTCCTCGGCCCGCTGTCGAGCCTGCTGGTCGTCGCCACCCCGGGCCGGCTGGCCGGGGCGCTCGCCGCGGTCGCCGCGGTCCTGCTCTGGCCGGCCGCGGCGCTTCTCGCCTTCACCGCCGGCGGCTGGCACCTCGACGTGACCGCGCCCGTCCTCGCCGGCCTGCTCGCCCTGGTCGGCCAGGTCGCGGCCGGCGGGCAGTCGCGCTGGATCCAGCGGACCTTCCGGCAGTTCGTCTCCCGCGAGGTCGTCGACGAGATGCTGCGCCACCCCGAGCGGGTGCAGCTCGGCGGCGAGAGCCGGGAGCTGACGGTGCTCTTCTGCGACGTGCGCGGGTTCACCGCGCTCTCGGAGAGCCGCGAGCCGCGCCAGGTGGTCGAGATCCTCAACCGCTTCTTCACCCCGATGACGGCGGTGGTCCTCGCCCACGGCGGCACGCTCGACAAGTACATGGGCGACGCGTTGATGGCCTTCTTCGGCGCGCCGACCCGCCAGGAGGACCACGCGGCGCGGGCCTGCCGGGCGGCCCTCGCGATGCGCGGCGAGCTCGAGCGGGTCAAGGCGGAGGCGGCGGCGGACGGCGGCGACGGCGCGATCGGTCCGCTGCCGGAGCGGTTCGGGGTCGGGATCGGCCTCAACACCGGCGTGATGACGGTCGGCAACATGGGCTCGGAGCAGGTCTTCGACTACACGGTGATCGGCGACCCGGTGAACCTCGGGTCGCGGATCGAGGGGCTGACGCGGGTCTACGGCGTCGACGTCGTGGTCAGCGACTTCACCCGCCGGGCGGTCGAGGCGGCCGGCGGGGAGGACCTCGTCTTTCGCGAGCTCGACCGGGTGCGGGTCAAGGGCCGCCGCGAGCCGGTGACCGTGTACGAGCTGATCGGCCGGCGGGAGGCGGTGACTGCGGAGGAGCTCGCCCGGGTGGAGCGCTACGAGCGGGCGCTCGCCGCCTACCGGGAGCGCCGGTTCGGCGAGGCCGCGGCGGCGCTCGAGCGGCTCCTCGCCGACCATCCCGGAGACGGCCCGGCGAAGGCGCTCCTCGTGAGGGCGGCGGAGCTCGCCCACCAGCCGCCGCCCGTCGACTGGGAGCCGGTCCTCGAGAGGACCTCGAAATGACTCGTGCCGCAGCGAGGGGCGAACGATCACCAGGCGCCCGACCCAGGAGGCCGCCATGCATCCGTCCACCCTGACCGTCCACGGCTCGGCCGCTCGCGCCGCGCTCCGCTCTACGGCCGCAGCGATTTTCTCCCCCGCGTCCGGTGCGGGCTTCCGGGCCGGGCGGGCAGCCCGCCTCGTCGTCGGGCGCCTTGCGCCCGCGCACCTCGTCGGAGCCTGCCTCGCCCTCGCCCTCGCCCCCGCGGCCGCGGCCCAGGACCCGCCACCGGTCGTCAAGCTCGACCGCGGCGATCCGGAGCCCGGCGACCTCTACGCCTGCGCCCTCGACCTCACCGCATCGGCCGACGGGTTGACCGCCGTCGTCGGCTCGGTGCTCGACGACGACCGCGGCCCCGACTCGGGGTCGGCCTACGTCTTCGAGAGCGAGGGAGGTCCGTGGCGGCGCACGGCCAAGCTGGTGCCCCACGGCGTCGCGGCCGGCGACCAGGCCGGCTTCGCCGTCGCCCTCGAGGGCGGCCGGATCGTCCTCGGCGCGCCGCACGCCGACCCGGCGGGCGGCGACTCGGGGTCGGCCTGGCTCTTCCGGCGGGACGGGGACGGCTGGGTCGAGGATGCGCTCGTCGCCCCGGCCGGCCTGGCCGCCGGGGACCGGCTCGGTCACTCGGTCGCCGCGGGGGGCGGACGGGTCGCGCTCGGCGCGCCGGGCGACGACGGCCGGGGTGCCGCGGCCGGCGCCGTCTGGCTGCTCGCGCCGGGCGACGACGGCGCCCTCGACCCGGCGGGTGCGGTGGAGCTCACCGCCGCCGGCTCCCGCGGCTCGGGGCTCGGCACCTCGGTCGCCGTCGACGCCCGCACAGTCGCGGCGGGAGCGCCCTTCGACGATGCGGTGGGCGCGGCGGCCGGCGCCGTCTGGGTGTTCGAGCCCGCCGCCGACGGCTCGACGGTCGCGACCCGGCTGGTCCCGCCCGGCCCTGGCGCGGCGGGCGGGCGGCTCGGGACCTCGGTCGCGCTCGCCGGGGACCTCCTCGCCGCCGGCGCCCCGCGCGACGGCGGCGCAGGGCCGGGGGCCGGCGCCGTCCACGTCTTCCGCCGCACCGAAGGCGGTTGGCGGCACGAGGCGCGGCTGGTCCCGCCCGGCCTGGCGCCCGGCGACGAGCTGGGGAGCTCGGTCGGCTTCGACGGCGGCGTCCTCTACGCCGGCGCCCGCTTCGACGACCAGGTCGCGCCGGACGCCGGCGCGGTCCACCGGTTCGAGCTCCGCGACGGCTCCTGGGTCGCCACCGGCAAGCTGGTCGACCCCGGCACGGGCGCGGGCGACGAGCTCGGCTTCGCAGTCGCCGCCCTGGACGGCACGGTGCTCACCGGCGCCTACCGCTCCGACGAGGCGGGGACCGACTCCGGGCAGGCGTGCGTTCTCGCGGCCGAGGGGTCGCCGCAGGAGGAGGGGCGGCCGTCGTTCACCCTGTCGAAGTCCGCGAGCGCCGCGCAGGTGGCGCCGGGCGGGGCGCTCGTCTATGCGATCGCGGTGGCCAACGTGGGCGACGGCGCCGGCACGGCCGAGGTCGCCGACCGGTTCCCGCCCCGCCTCGGCGGCGCCTGCACCTGGACCTGCGCCCCCTCCCCGGGCGCGGCGTGCTCGGCCCGCCCCGGCGACCTCGACGACGAGCCGTTCCTCCCTCCCGGCGCGACGGTCACCTACACGGTCGCCTGCACGGTGCCCGTGGGGACGGGGGGAGCCACCCTGACCAACACCGCCACCCTCACCGGGCCCGGGACCGCCGGCCCCGTGCGCACCGCGAGCGCGGTCACCAGGGTCGTCGCGGTCGCGCCCGCGGCCTTCGCAGTGAGCAAGACCCCGGCCTCGCCCCTCGTGGTCCCGGGCGGCGCGATCTCCTACAGCATCGTCGTCGCGAACGTCGGGGGCACCGGCACCGCGGCGGCGGTCGCCGACCCGCTGCCGCCCGGCATCCCCTTCACCTGGACCTGCACCGGCGCGGCGGGCGGGAGCTGCACCGCGGCGGGAACCGGCGGCATCGCCGACACGGCCACCCTCCCGCCGGGAGGGTCGGTCACGTACGTCGCGGCCTGCACCGTCCCGCCGTCGACCCCGGTGCCGTCGGCGCTGACCAACACCGTGACGGTGACCGATCCCGCGGGCGTCGTCCCCCCGGCCGCGGCTACCGCGACCGTCCAGGTCGTGGCGCCGGCCGAGATCCCCACCCTCTCGGCGGTTCTGCTCGCAGCCCTCGGGGCCCTGCTCGCGGCGGTGGGAGCGCTGCGCCTGAGGAGGGCGGCCGGCGGACGATGACCGCGCCGGTCCGGTGAAGCCGCCGTCGGGGGCGGAGAGCACGGCGGGCCCGGGGGTGAACGGCAGGATCCAGCTCGCTCCACCGGCACCGGCGGCCCCAGTGGCGCGCCCGTGGTGCCGAAGCTCCGGGCGTGGACGGCGAGCACGCCCGACTTGACAGGATGTGAACGGTCGTTCTATTTTATCCGGTCATGGGCAAGGGCGACGAGACGCGGGCGGTGATCCTCGACGAGGCGGTCGCGGAGGCGAGCCGGTTCGGGCTGGAGGCGCTGACCATCGGCCAGCTCGCCCAGCGGGTCGGGCTGTCGAAGAGCGGCCTGTTCGCTCACTTCGGCTCGAAGGAGGACCTGCAGCTCCAGGTGCTCGAGAGCGCGGTCGAGCGCTTCGTCGAGACGGTCGTGGCACCGGGGCTCAAGGCGCCGCGCGGCGAGCCGCGGGTGCGGGCTCTGTTCGAGCGCTGGCTCGAGTGGGAGAAGGACCCGGGGCTGCCGGGGGGGTGCGTCTTCATCGCCCTCGCCAACGAGCTCGACGACCGGCCGGGGCCGCTGCGCGACCGGCTGGTCTCCTACCAGCGCGACTGGATCGGAGCGCTCGCCACCGCCGCCCGCATCGCGGTCGACGAGGGGCACTTCCGGCGCGAGCTCGACTGCGCCCAGTTCGCCTACGAGTTCTACTCGGTGGTCCTCGCCTACCACCACTTCAACCGCCTGCTGCGCGACCCCGAGGCCGAACGCCGGGCGCGCGGCGCGTTCGACGACCTGCTCGCGGCCGCGACCGCGGGCTCCTGATCCCGGAGGTTCCCCCGATGAGCACGACGGTGATCGACGGAGAAAAAAGCACGATCGTTCGTACTAACCGTGCGCGGACCGGCGAGGCGGCCGAGGACGGCGGGACGTCGACGGAGGCCGCCACCGCGGCCGGAGGTCCCGACGCCGGGGACCGTCCGCCGCCCGCGGAGGCGACCCGGTGGCGGGTGCGCTGGGCGGGGACCGCCCTGCGCGGCGTCGCCGGCGGCCTCGCCCGGGTGTCGCCGGCCGCCGCGGCGGCGCTCCTCGAGCTGCTGTTCCGGCGGGTCCGCCGCCACCCGGTGCCCGAGCGCGAGCGGGCCTGGCTGGCCGGGGCCGCACGGTCGTCCGTCGAGCTCGGAGGCGCCCGGCTGCCGGTCTGGTCGTGGGGCGAGGGGCCGGCGGTGCTGCTGGTCCACGGATGGGAGGGACGCGGCTCGCAGATGGGCGCCTTCGCCGAGCCGCTCGCCGCGGCCGGGTTCCGGGCGGTCGCCTACGACGCGCCGGGCCACGGCGACGCGCCGGGGCGGCTCTCGTCGCTGCCGGCGATGATCGAGGCGGTCGCCGCCGTCGCGGCGGCGGTGGGTCCGCTCGCCGGCGTCGTCGCGCACTCGGCCGGGGCGGCGGCCACCTCGGTCGCCCTCCGCCGGTCGCTCGGCGCCGCCGGCGGTCTCGCCCCGGAGGCGGTGGTCTACGTCGCGCCGGGTGCCGACCCCGGCCGCTTCCTCGGGGTCGCCGCCGGCTGGCTCGGCCTGCCGCCGGAGATCGCCGGCCGCACCCGGCGGCGGATCGAGGGCCGCTTCGACATCCGCTTCGAGGACCTGCGTACGCCGTCGTTCGCCGCCGCGCTCGACCGGCCGCTCCTCGTCGTCCACGACCGCGACGACCGCGAGGTCCCGTGGGACGAGGGCTCGGCGATCGCCGCCGCCTGGCCGGGGGCGCGCCTGGTCACCACCCGCGGGCTCGGCCACCGGCGCGTCCTGCGCGAGCCCGAGGTCGTCGAGCGGGCGGTCGGGTTCGTCGCAGATCGCGGGAAGCGGGGAGCGGCCCGATCGTCGCCGGGCGGTCCTGCCGAAGGCTCGAGGGTGACGGCGGCGGATCGCCGGCCGACTCCGATGCCCCGACCGCGGCGGGATAGGCTCGCGGGGTGACCGAGCGCATGGAGACGGTGGTCGTCGGCGCCGGGCCGGCGGGGCTGGCGGTGGCCGGCCGGCTCTCGCGCCTCGGCCGCTCCTACGTCCTGCTCGAGAAGGCCGGCCGGGTCGGCGACGCCTGGTACCGGCACTACGCGCGGCTGCACCTGCACACCGTCAAGCAGACCTCCCACCTGCCGCACCTCCCGTTCCCGGACGAGACCCCGCGCTACCTGCCGCGGGCGACCTTCGCCGACTACCTCGAGAGCTACCGGCGGGCGATGGGGATCGAGCCGCGGCTCGGCGAGGAGGTGGTGCGGATCGGCCGCGACGAAAGCGGCCGCTGGCGGACCGAGAGCGCCACCGGCGCCGCCTTCTCCTCCGACCACGTCGTCGTGGCGACCGGCTTCAACCGGGTGCCGAAGGCGCCGGCCTGGCCGGGCATGGAGGAGTTCTCCGGCACGGTCGAGCACAGCCGCGCTTACCGCAGCGGGGCGCCCTGGCGCGACCGGGACGTGCTCGTCGTCGGGATGGGCAACACCGGGGCGGAGATCGCCCTCGACCTCTTCGAGCACGGCGCCCGGCCGGCGATCTCGGTGCGCGGCCCGGTCAACGTGGTGCCGCGCGACGTCCTCGGCCGGCCGACCCAGCTCTCGGCGATCGCCCTCGCCCGGCTGCCCGACCGGCTCGGCGACGCGCTCGGCATCCTGCTGCGCAAGCTGACGGTCGGCGACCTCTCGCGCTGGGGGATCGCGGCCCCGCGGATCCCGCCCGCTGCACAGATCCGCCTCCACGGCAAGACCCCGGTGATCGACGTCGGCACCGTGGCGCGCATCCGCGACGGCTCGATCGCGGTGCGGCCGGGGATCGAGCGGTTCACCCGCGACGGCGTCCGCTTCGCCGGCGGCCGTGAGGGCCGCTACGACCACGTCGTCCTCGCCACCGGCTACCGCTCGCGGGTCGAGGACTTCGTCGAGGGGGGCGAGGAGCTGCTGAACCGCCACGGCCACCCGGCCGAGGTGTCGCCGGGCGGCCGGCACCGCGGCCTCCACTTCGTCGGCTTCGACGGCTACTCGGTCGGCGGCCTCCTGCGCACGATCCACCGCGACTCGGGCCGGGTCGTCGAGGCGATCGCCGGGGCGGCCGCCGCGGCATGAGAGCCGCAGGAGGACCGCCGCGCCATGAGACTCGCCGCGTGAGAGCCGCCGCCGTCCTCGCCCTCGCCGTCCTGGCGCTCGCCGCCTGCCGGCAGGCCGACCCGGGCGCGGAGCCGGCCCCGGGCTCCGCGGGTGGGTCCGAGCCGCTGCGGATCGCCGTCGTCGGGAGCTTCGGCGCGCCGGCGCGCGAGATCGCCCGCGCCTTCGAGGAGGCGACGGGGACCGCGGTGGCGATCGACGAGGGGCCCGCGGAACGGCTCGACCGCGACGTCCGTGCCGGCGTCGGGTACGCGCTGCTCCTCGCCGCCGACGAGGAGCGCCCCCGCCGGCTCGAGGCCGACGGGCTGGCGGTCGCCGGCACCCGGACCACGTACGCCGTGGGCCAGCTCGCGCTGTGGAGCCCGGACACGGCGCGCCCCGCCGGCGAGGCGACCCTGCGCTCCGGCGACTTCGACCGCCTGGCGCTGCCCGACCCCGCCTCGTCGCCGTACGGCTCCGCCGCACGCCAAGCGCTGGCGGCGCTCGCGCCCCCCGAGGCCCTGGCGGACCGCCTGCTCCTCGTCGCCGATCCCGGGGAGGCGCTCGAGGCCGCCGCCAGCGGCGCCGCCCAGCTCGCCCTGGTCGCCGGCTCCCACCTGGCGATGGGCGAGCTGGCGGAGGAGGGGAGCTGGTGGAGCGTGCCGCGCGGGCTCCACGACCCGATCCGCCACCAGGCCGTGCTCCTCGCCGCCGGGGCCGACGACCCGCGCGCCCGCGACTTCCTCGCCGGCCCCGCGGCGCAGGAGATCGTCGCGCGCTACGGCTACGGGGTGGAGCAGCCGCTCGAGTAGGCGCGGAGGCGGCGGGCTCGCCGGCGGTCGATCCGCGTCGGCCGGACGCCGGGTCCGGACGGTCAGGCGGCGCCGGCCCTCCTCAGGCGCCGCGGCCGAGCAGCTCTTCGGCGTGGCGGACCACGTCCTCCGGCGTGAACCCGTAGTCGCGCGCCACGTCCTTCCACGGGGCGGAGGTGCCGAAGCGGTCGAGGGCGTGGACGTCGCCGCCGTCGCCGACCCAGCGGTGCCACCCGAGCGGCGAGCCGGCCTCGATCCCCAGGCGCTTGACGAGGCCCGGCGGCAGCACCTCGCGGCGGTACGCCTCGGGCTGCTTCGCGAAGAGCTCCCACGACGGCATGCTGACGACCCGGGCGGGGACGCCGCGGCCGGCCAACTCCTCCTGCGCTTCGACCGCCACCCACACCTCCGACCCGGTGGCCAGGAGCGCGATCGCCGGCTCCTCGCCGCCGGGCGGGTCGGAGAGGACATAGGCGCCGCGCGCCACCCCCTCGGCCGCGAGCTCGGCAGTGCCCTCGAGGACCGGGATCTTCTGCCGGGTCAGGGCCAGCGCGGTCGGCCCGTCCGTCGTCTCGATCGCCACCCGCCAGGCGGCCGCCGTCTCGTTGGCGTCCGCCGGGCGGATCACCGTCATCCGCGGGATCGCCCGCAGCGAGGCGAGCTGGGAGACCGGCTGGTGGGTCGGCCCGTCCTCGCCGAGGAAGATCGAGTCGTGGGTGAAGACGTAGACGACCCGGAGCCCCATCAGGGCCGCCAGCCGCACGGGCGGCTTCATGTAGTCCGAGAAGATGAGGAACGTGCCGCCATAGGGGACGAGCATCTTCGACAGCGAGAGCCCGTTGAGGATCGCCCCCATCGCGTGCTCGCGCACCCCGAACCGCAGGTAGCGGCCCGAGCGGTCGTCGCGCGAGAAGTCGGCGCCCCCCTCGACCCGCGTGTTGTTCGACGGCGTCAGGTCCGCCGAGCCGCCGACCAGCTCGGGGAGCTTCGGGGCGAGCGCGGCGAGCGCCTTGCCCGAAGCCGAGCGGGTGGCGATCGGCCCGTCGCCGGGGGAGAAGGACGGGAGGTCCGCGTCCCAGCCGTCGGGGAGGCCGCCGCCGAGCCGCCGGTCGAGCTCGGCCGCGGCCTCGTGGTGCTCGTCGCGGTAGCGCCCGAGCATCCCGTCCCAGGCGGCCGAGAGCTCCGCGCCGCGGGAGGCGGCGGCGCGGAACGCCTCGCGCGCCTCCTCCGGCACGCGGAAGGTCGGCTCGAGCGGCCAGCCGAGGTTGCGCTTCGTCGCCTCGACCTCCTCGGCGCCGAGCGGCGAGCCGTGCGCGTCCGCCGTGTCCTGCTTGCCCGGGCTGCCGTAGCCGATGTGGCTCGGGACGACGACCAGGCTCGGCCGCTCGTCGCCCTTGGCCGCCTCGATCGACCGGCCGAGCGCCTCGAGGTCGTTCGCGTCCTCGACCCGCTGGACGTGCCAGCCGTACCCCTCGAACCGCCGCCCCACGTCCTCGTCGAAGGCGAGCGAGGTCGGCCCGTCGATCGAGATCTCGTTCGCGTCGTAGAAGACCGTCAGCTTGCCGAGCGAGAGGTGCCCGGCGAGCGAGCACGCCTCCGACGCCACCCCCTCCATCATGTCCCCGTCGCTCGCGTGCACCCAGATCCGGTGGTCGAAGACGGGGAACCCCTCGCGGTTGAACCGCGCGGCGAGCATCCGCTCCGCGATCGCCATCCCCACCGCGTTGCCCACCCCCTGCCCGAGCGGCCCGGTCGTCGTCTCGATCCCCACCTCCGGCTCGTACTCCGGGTGCCCCGGGGTGATCGACCCGAGCTGCCGGAACCGCCGGAGCTCCTCCATCGGCATCGGGTACCCGGCGAGGTGGAGCAGCGCGTAGAGCAGCGCCGACGCGTGCCCGCACGAGAGCACGAACCGGTCCCGGTTCGGCCACCCCGGCCGCGCCGGGTCGTGCCGCAAGTGCCGCGTCCACAACAGATACGCCAGCGGCGCCTGCCCCATCGGCGCCCCCGGATGCCCCGACTGCGCCTTCTCCACCATGTCGACGGCCAGAAAACGGATCGTGTCGATCGCAACCTGATCGACATCGGCAGCGGCGCGCGGATTCGAGCTCATCGGTCTCCGGGAGTCGGTGGATAAAGGTCGGCCGAGTCTACCGTCCCCCCGGAGCGACGTGCGAAGCACGAGCGGCCAGCGCCCCCCGAAGCGACGCGCGCAGCACGAGCGTCAGCGCGAGGGACCCCGAGCGACGTGCGAAGCACGAGCGGGCCTGAGCCCCCCGAAGCGACGTGCGAAGCACGAGCGCCCCGCCGGGTGGCCGGCTCAGAGCCTGTACCCCGGAGCTGGAAGCGCGAAGCGCGCCGGAGATCGGGCGACCCGGACCGAGGAGCCGAACGAGGCGTGCTCATGCACGCCGCAGTGAGCGACGAGGGAGGACCGCCCGAGATCCGGTGCGATCCGCGCTTCCAGCGTCTGAAGAGATATTGGCGGAGAGGGAGGGATTCGAACCCTCGGCCCGGGGGTGAACCCCGAGCAACTGCTTAGCAGGCAGCCCTGTTCGACCACTCCAGCACCTCTCCGCGCGGTCTACGGGCTACGGAAAACAACGCCCGGCAGGGACGCGGAATTCTAATCCTGCCCCCGACGAGGAGTCAAAGCGAAGGAAGTCGGAGCGAGGCGCGCCGCCTACTCCTCGTCCTGCCGCACGGTCATCACCGGGCACGGCGCGTGCTGGACGACGCGCTCCGCGGTGGAGCCGAGCAGCAGGTGGGCGAGGCCGGTGCGGCCGTGGGTTCCCATGGCGACGAGGTCGGCGTTGCGGGCGGTCGCCTCTTCGACGATGACGTCGGGGGCGTAGCCCTCGCGGGCGACGGTCTCGACGGTGAGACCTTCGCGGGCGAAGCCTCCGGCGAGCAGATCGAGGCGCTCCTGGGCGTCGGCGCCGACGTCGGAGAGGTAGCCGACCGCGGTGGGGATGGGGCCGTAGGCGGTGTACTCGATCGGCATGTGGAAGGCGTGGACGAGGACCAGGCGGGCGTGGTCCTCGAAACCGCGGAGGAGGGTGTGGGCGACCCTCGCGGCACGCTCGGCGCCGGCGGAGAAGTCGGTCGGGGCGACGATGGTGCGGATGCGCCGGCGGGGGGCGTCGCCGGGGTGGACGGTGAGCACCGGGCAGCGGGCGCGCTGGACGACCCGCTCGGCGGTCGAGCCGAGCAGCAGGTGGGCGAAGCCGGTCAGCCCGCGGGTGCCGACGACGACGAGGTCGGCGCCGATCTCCTCGGCGGTGCGGAGGATCGACTGCGAGGGGACGCCGATCGGCACCTCGAGCTCGACCTCGAGGCCGGCCGCGCGCGCCTCCTCCGCGGCGGCGGCGAGCTTCGTGCGCGCGACCGCGAGCAGCTCCTGGCCGAAGTCGGCGGTCGCCGGCACGTACTCGCCGATCGGCGCCGGCAGGGTCAGGGCGTGGACCATGTGGAGCGCCGCGCCGTGCCGGCGGGCGACCTCGATCGCCCAGCCGACCGCGACCTCGGCGGTCTCGGAGAAGTCGGTGGCGACGAGCACCCGTCCCAGGCGGACGGGGGTGCCTTCGCCGCCGCTGGGTGTCACGCTCTCGGGCTCGGTCATCTCGGGCCTCCTGGGTCTCGATCGGGGTCTCGGGGGAGCCTACCAGCCGGGCCGCCGCGGCGTCGCCGCCCGGCGGGGTGGGCGGTCCCGAGCCCTGTGATACCTTGCCGGCCCCATGGCCGAGACCGCCCTCCGCGGACCCGTGCGCGTGCGCTTCGCGCCGTCCCCGACCGGCTACCTCCACGTCGGCGGCGCGCGCACGGCGATCTACAACGAGCTCTTGCGCCGGAGCCTCGGCGGGGCGCTGATCCTGCGCATCGAGGACACCGACCAGGCGCGCTCCGACGAGGCGATGACCGCGCTCATCCTCTCCGGGCTCGAGTGGATCGGGGTCGCGATCGACGAGGGGCCGTACCTCCAGAGCGAGCGGCTCGGCCGCCACCGCGAGCGGGCCGAGGAGCTCCTCGCCGCCGGCCGCGCCTACCGCTGCTTCTGCGGCCCCGACGCCCACGCCGAGGCGCGCCGGCGGGCCGAGGCCGAGGGGCGCACCTTCCGCTACCCGCGCACCTGCCTGCCGTGCGCCGGC
>Ga0299913_10001203_pt1 | contig 18668 bp, 16 predicted proteins | sample RVTome_9_FD_201360 | JGI IMG/M metagenome (GOLD analysis project Ga0299913, IMG submission 201360) | Soil microbial communities from uranium-contaminated site in the Upper Colorado River Basin, Wyoming, United States - RVT155D38 (version 2) ... | reverse complement strand
GGCCGCGCCGGCTGCCGCCGAGCGGGATGTAGAGGTAGTCCCGGAGCCAGCGCGAGAGGGTCATGTGCCAGCGCCGCCAGAAGTCCTGCAGGGACGTCGCCGCGTAGGGGGAGTCGAAGTTCTGCGGGAAGCTGAAGCCGAGCAGGAGCGCGATGCCGATGGCGATGTCCGTGTAGCCCGAGAAGTCGGCGTAGATCTGGACGGCGTAGGCGTAGACGGCGATGAGGATCTCGAGCGACGAGTGGCTGCTCGGGTCGGCGAAGACCTCGTCGACGATGTTCGAGGCCAGGTAGCTCGAGATCACCACCTTCTTGAAGAGCCCGGCGGCGATCAGGTAGAAGGCGCGGCTCGTGTCTACCCGGCGCGGCGAGCGCGGCGTGTCCAGCTGCGGGATGAGCTCGTTCGGGCGGACGATCGGCCCGGCGACGAGATGGGGGAAGAACGAGAGGTAGACCGCGAACTTCTCGAGCGTGGTCGGCTCCGTGTCGCCGCGGTAGACGTCGACGATGTAGCTGATCCCCATGAAGGTGTAGAAGGAGATCCCGACCGGGAGCACCACGGTGCGGACCTCCAGGGGGACGTCGAGCCCGACGAGCGTCGCCAGGTTTTGCGTCGAGCTGACGAAGAAGTCGTAGTACTTGAAGTAGCCGAGGACGCCGAGGTTCCCGGCGACCGCCAGCCAGAGCAGCGCCTTCCGGCGGGACGGCATTCCGGCAGAGCGGTGGATCCGGACGGCCATCAGCTGGTTCCAGAGGATCGAGCCGGCCAGCAGGAGGATGAAGCGCCAGTCCCACCAGCCGTAGAAGACGAAGCTCGCCCCGATGATGAACGGCCGCCAGCGGTGGACAGCGGGCATGAGCAGCCACGAGAGCGGCAGGACGATCATGAAGAAGATCGCGAAGGTGGCGGTCGGGAAGAGCACTGCTGGACCTCGCGCGCCCGGCTCAGCCCGCGGTCATGCGGGAGCAGGGGCCGAGGCTGGCTGGGACGGAGCGGGTCATCATCGAGCCGGCGGGCCCGCGCCCGCCGCCAAGGCCTCCCCACGGCAGCGGGCCTCGGGTTGCAGAAGGGTAACGGCTTCCCCGCCCGGGGTCACGCGCGGGTGGGCGCCTTCGCCGCCCCGGGCTATGCTGTCCGCATGGGTCGGCGGACTGGGGTCCCGGGGCGGCGGACGCTCCTCGTCGCCTGCGTGCTCGCCGCGCTCGTCGCGCTCGGCCCGGCGGCGGGCTCGGCCGGGGCTGTGAAGTTCACGTTCATCGGCGACTCGAAGGCCGCCGGCATCGAGTTCAGCGCCCAGGCCAAGCGCCTGCTCGCCCGTGGCCACATCGTGCGCCGCGACCTCAAGGTCTGCCGGCGCCTCGTCGCCCAGAGCTGCCCGTACAACGGCACGAGGCCGCGCACGGCGCTCGCGGCGGTCCGCTACTACGGCAGGAACCTGGGCCGGGTCCTCGTGGTCGACGTCGGCTACAACGACTCGTCGGCGACCTACCGCGGGCACATGGTCCGCGTCATCAAGGCTGCAAAGGCGCGCGGCGTGAAGGGGATCGTCTGGGTGAACCTCAAGGCCGTCCGGCAGAACTACCGCAGGATCAACGCGATCATCACTCAGGTCGCGCGGGGGCGGCCGATCGTCCGCGTGGCGAACTGGAACTCCTGGTCCAGCGGCAAGACGTCGTGGTTCGCGAACGCCGAGAAGATCCACCTGACCTCGGCGGGCGCCGTCGGCCTCGTCAGGCTCGTCCGCAACCACGTCCCGAAGGCTGCCCAGGGCGTGAGCGCCGCGGCGGCCGTCGAGGCGGCTTCCGCCGCGACGAACGAGCCGGAGCCGGTCGCCGAGCCGACCACCACCGCCGAGACGGAGACCGGGGAGGCCGAGCTCACCGCCGGCAGCCCGCCGGTGGGGCCGAACCTGGGCGGGCCGGGCGCCGGCTCCTCCGCCGTCAACAGCGTCCTCCCCTTCGCGGGCGGCGCCGCGCTGATGCTCTTCCTGATCCTCGTGACGGTCAAGCGCCGCCGCGTCGCCTGACGCGTCCGCTCACGGCGCCGGCCGTTCACCCTCCTGGAGGACCTCCGCCGTCGGCGCCGCGGGAGGCGCGGTCACGCCGCCGTGGACGTACCGCTGGACGGCCGCCGCGATCAGCGCGCCGATCGGCGGGGCGATCAGGTAGATCCAGATGCCGTCCCACTCGCCGCCGATCAGGTCCGGGCCGAACGTCCGCGCGGGGTTCACGGACGACCCGCTGAAGGGGATCAACGCGAGGTGCACCGCCACCAGGGTCAGGGGGATGGCCAGGAGCGCGCTCGGGCCGAACTGGCTGCTGACGCTGGCCTGGAGGATGACCGCGACGAAGATCGCGGTGAAGACGACCTCCATGAGGAACGCCGTCCCGTTCCCCTCGATGCCGGGGTAGGTGCCGGTCAGCGAGACTGCGTCCCGGCTCGTGGCGATCGCGAGCAGGAGCGCGGCGAGGATGCCGCCGGAGAACTGGGCGACCCAGTAGCGGACGAGCTCGCCGCCGGGCAGCCGGCCGGCGACGAACATCGCCAGCGACACGGCCGGGTTGAAGTGCCCGCCGGAGACCTCGCCGAAGGCGTAGAGCCCGGCCAGGAGCGCGAGGCCGAAGGCGAGCGCGATCGCGACGAGCTCGAGGCCCGAGCCGGAGGCGGCGAGGATGGCGACGGTGCCGCCGAAGACGAGGACGAACGTGCCGAGCAGCTCCGCTGCGTACTTCTGCCAGGTGTCCATGCGAACCTCCAGGGACGTGGGGACATCGGCGTGGTCGCCGGAGCCTCGAATGTTGACGCCGAGGGCGGACGCCGCCCGCTCAGCGCGGCACGGCGGAGCGGCCGCGGAAGGTCGCCACGAGGTCGCCGCCCGCGCGCGTGACGTCGACGTCGTAGACCCCCGTCCGGCCCTGGAGGGAGCGCTCCCGCGCCTCGGCGACGAGCTCGTCCCCCTCGCGGGCCGGGGCGAGGAACTCGATGGAGCAGCCGGCGGCGACGGTGAGGACCCCGCGGGAGTTGCAGGCGAACGCGAAGGCGGAGTCGGCCAGCGCGAAGACGAGCCCGCCGTGGCACGTCCCGTGGCCGTTGAGCATGTCGGCGCGCACGGTCATCCGGAGCCGCGCGTATCCGCGCAGGACCTCCTCGAGCGTCATTCCCAGCGCCTGCGAGGCCCGGTCGCGAGCGAACATCGCCGCGCCGACGGCCGCCGCGGCCTCTTCGGGCGTCTCCATGGCCCGAGACGATAGCCCCCGGCGAGACGCGACCTTGTGTTCCACCGCCACAAGCGCTCCTGCCGCCCTGCGGCCGTCCGCCACCGTCCCGTCGGGACGGGCTCACGGCTTGTGCGCGTGGAACACAAGCGGGCGGGCCGGGGCTAGACGCGCTCGACCAGGTCGGCGAGCGGCTTCCGTCCGGCCCGCGCGCTCCACTTCTCCGCGCTCCGGGCGGCCGGGTCGCGCGGGCTCGCCGGGTAGCCGAACGTGAGGACGATGGCCGGGCGCTCGCCTTCGCGGAGACCGAGCAGCGCGCCGACGGCGTCGGCGTCCGGCAGGCCGTTCGGGCAGCCGCCCACGCCCGCGTCCCACGCGGCCAGGAGCATGTTCTGCGCGCAGCGGCCGGCGTCGAACGACGTCGGGCCCTTCCCGCTGACGGCGATCGCGACGACGAGCTGCGCGCCGCGGACGTTCCCCGGGGCGTAGACGAGCCCGGAGAGGGTCTCCCGCTTGTCGGCGCTCTCGACGACGACGAAGCGCCACTGCTGGCGGTTCTGGCTGCTGCCGGCGAGGCGGCCGGCGTCGAGGATCCGCTCCTCGACCTCGGGCGGAATCGGCGCCGGCGCGTAGCGCCGCACCTCCCGGCGCGAGGCGATTGCGAGCCAGGTCTCCACGGCCCGAGTCTAGGGGGATTGGCGTAACTCCGCTCGCCGCCGGGGTGCGATGGTCGTTCCGAGGCAAGGACGAGCTCCTGCGGGGCTCGTCCTTCTGATGCCGTCCCACCCACCCGTGCGCGTAGCCGGAGGCTACGGGCGCGACCGAGGACGCCGCATCGGGGCGAGCAGCGCGGCCCTGCGGCACCGCGGTGTTCCGCCGAGCCTCCCTAGTCGCGGACGAGCGTTCCCAGCACGGCGCCGAAGAGCGCGTGCACGGTGCTCTCGTAGACGAAGACGCGGGGGCTCGTCAGGAGCGGCGGCCAGGCCCCGCTCCGCCGGTCCGGGTGCAAGCGGTCGATCGCGGCCATCCCGGGCCAGAGCGCGAGGTTCTCGAGCTTCGCAGCGACGACCCCCTGCTTCCAGCCGCGCCCGCCCGCCGTCTCGAAGAGCGCGCCGAAGACGGCGCCGTTGACGAGGTGGGCGGCGAGCCCGGCCTCCCGCCAGCGGGCTCCGTCGCGCGTGAGGAGGGCCCCCAGGAGGCGCACGTCGGAGTAGCCCGCCGGCGTCCGGAGGATGCGCGCCGCGGCCGGCTCGGCTGCCGCCCAGGCCGCCGCCGCCGCGACTCCCGCGAGAGCTCCCCGGATCACGCCGTCAGCGTATCCTCCGCGCGTGGACACGCTCGGGCTCGAGGCGCGCAAGCGCCTGACGCTTGCGGCGACGATCCTCGGCTCGTCGCTCGCGTTCATCGACGCGACCGTCGTCATCGTCGCCCTCCCCACGATCGAGGAGGATCTCGATCTCGGTCTCACCGGCCAGCAGTGGGTGTTCCTCTCCTACTCGCTCTCGCTCGCCGCGCTCTACCTGGTCGGGGGCGCCGTGGGCGACCGCTACGGCCGGCGCCGCGTCTTCGTGTGGGGCGCCGCGGGCTTCGCCGCCGCCTCCCTCCTCGCGGGCGCCGCGCCGAACGAGGCCGTCCTCATCGTCGCGCGCGCCCTGCAGGGCGTCGCAGGCGCCTTCCTGACGACGAACTCCCTTGCGCTCCTCCGCGGCGCCTACGGGGCGGACGCCGGGCGGGCGATCGGGCTCTGGACGTCGTTCACGGGCGTGGCGACGATCCTCGGCCCGCCCGCGGGCGGGGCCCTCGTCGAGTGGGTGTCGTGGCGCTGGATCTTCCTCCTGAACCTCCCGCTCGCCGCGGCCGCGGTCGTCCTCGCGCTCCTCGGCCGCGAGGAGGCGCCCTCCGCCGCGCGCACCGGCAGGCTCGACCTCCCGGGGGCGGCGCTCGCCGCCACCGGGTTCGGCCTGCTCACCTACGGTCTCGTCGAGGGCGCCGACCGGGGTTTCGGAGGCCTCTGGTGGGCCTTCGCGGGAGCGGTGGCCGCGCTCGCCGCCTTCGTGGTGGTGGAGACGCGCGTCGCGGAGCCGATGCTCCCGTTCGGGCTCTTCCGGGTGCGGAACTTCGCGGCAGCGAACGCCCAGACGTTCCTCGTGTACGCGGGCCTCTACGGCTTCTTCGTGTTCTTCACGATCTACCTGCAGTTCCTGGGCTTCACGCCCTTCGAAGCCGGCCTCCTCAACATCCCCGCGAGCGTCGTCATGATCGTGCTCGCGGCGCGCTTCGGCGCCCTCGCCGACCGGCACGGCCCCCGCCTCTTTTTGACGGTCGGCCCGGCGCTCATCGGCATCGGCACGCTCGTCTTCGCCCTCGTGGAGACGAAGTCGGAGTTCTGGACCTACGGCGTCGCCGGCCTCCTGCTCTTCTCGCTCGGCCTGGCGATGATGGTCGCGCCGATCACGGCGACGGCCCTGAAATCCGCCCCTGAGCGCTACGCAGGCATCGCCTCGGGCGTCAACTCGACGGTCTCGCGGCTCGGGAGCCTCATCGCCGTCGCGGTGATCGGGCTCGTGATCGCCCTCGTCTTCGACGCCCGCAGCGACGGCGCGGACGCGGTGCCGCTGGCCGTGGATCAGACCGCGCCGGAGCTCCGCGAGGCCTCCGTAGACGGGTTCCGCGCGGGCATGGTCGTCGCGGCGGCGCTGGCGCTCGCCGGCGCCGCGGTCGGAGCCTTCGGGATCTCGAACCGGGAGGCGCGCGGCGAGGCGCCGCCCCTCACGGAGCGGGAGCAGGCGCCGGCGCCAGCTCGAAGCTGAGCCCGGCGGCCCGCTCGCGCACGCGCGCGACCGCCTCCTCGCGCGTCTCCCCGAACCCGGTGAAGATGGCGAGCCGGTAGCTCTGGGAGTCGTTCACGCCCTGCTCGGAGAGGTGCAGGCCCGGGCGGACGAGGATCTCGAGGTCGGGGTCGGGGTCGGACTCCGGCACGGCCGCGACGAACGCGTCCTCGAACGTCCGGAGCGCGTAGCTGATGGCGACGCCGCCTGGCGGCTCGACCGACCACCGCGGATCCTCGCCGAGCGCCAGCTGGAAGAGCGCGTCGTAGCTCGAGCGGCCGTGGAGCCCGAGGAGGAGCGGCGCGAACTGCGAGGCGATGCGCGCGTTCACCTCGATGATCTGCGCGGGGCCCGACTCCGGGACGACGAACTCGACGTTGAAGAAGCCGTCGTCGAAGCCGAAGGCCGGGACAACGCGCGCCGCGACGTCCGCGATCTCCGCCTGGCGCTCCGCGGGGAGGGCGCTCGGGTACTCGAACCGCTCGAAGCTGAGCGTGCCCGGGTACTTGACGGAGTCCGTGATTCCGACCACGGTCACCCTCCCCCGGTGGACGTAGCCCTCGAGCGAGACCTCGGCGCCCGCGAGCAGCTCCTCGGCGAGGAATCCCGAGACCGCGGCTGGATCGCCGCCCGCGAGGCCCGCGATCTCCGCGTAGCGGCCGACGTCGGCGCCGGGCCCGGGGAGACCGCGCAGATCCTCCTCGGCGTCGATGCGGAAGGCGTTCTGCGAGAGCCTGCCGACCACCGGCTTGACGAAGAACGGGAAGGGGAACGGGGGCTCGGGGCCCAGAACGGCGAAGCGCGGCGTCGCCTCCGGAGCCGCCTCCTGCTCCACCGAGCGGGCCGTCGGCTTGTGCTGGATCGCGAGCACGGCCTCGGGCCGCGGCCCGGGCAGCCCGCGGCGGGACCCGAGGATGGACGCGAGCAGAGCCGACGCGTCCTTCGTCGCGACGACGCCGGCGGCCGGAAGCCGCTCGGCTTCGGCCAGGAGCGCGACCGGGTCCGGCGCCGCCGAGCCGTCGAGATCGGAGCCGACGAGCCGAAGCGCGTACCGGTCGGCGAGACCCGCCGCGTCGATCGCCTTCCGGTCCCGCTCCTGCGGGGCGAGCACGAGGATCTCTCTCATCGCGAAACGCGCCCGGGGGCGCGGTGCGCGCATGCTACCCGGCGGGCTCGGCGCGACGTGGCCGAGTGTGGTGTCGGTAGGCTTGCGCGCAATGCCGACGACCGGGCGCGCCCGATCCGAGCAGGAGCAGAAGCAAGCGGTCGCCGAGGCACTCGCCGACGCGCGGCGCCTGACGCTCGACCTCGTCGCTCCGCTCTCGCGCGCCGACCTCGTTGGCCAGCACTCGACGATCATGTCCCCGCTCGTCTGGGACCTCGCGCACATCGGCTACTTCGAGGAGCTCTGGCTCTCGCGGCACGTGGGCGGCGACGAGCCGCTCCTCGAGGGCGGCGACCGGCTCTACGACGCCTTCGAAAACGAGCGCGCCGCTCGGGCGGACCTGCCGCTCCTCGACCCCGACGCCGCCGTGGCCTACCTCGCCCGCGTGCGCGAGCGGGCGCTCGGCGTCCTCATTGGCGCCGACCTCGATCCGGCCGACCCGCTCCTCGCGGACGGGTACGTGTACGGGCTCGTCCTCCAGCACGAGCTCCAGCACCAGGAGACGATGCTGCAGACGATCGCGCTCCGCACCGCCGGCAGGCCGTACCCCGAGCCGCCCCGCGCTGCCCCGCCGCGCGACGACGTCGCCGACGGCGACGAGGTGCTCGTCGAGGCCGGCCCGTTCGTCCTCGGCGCAACCGGGGACGGGTGGAGCTACGACAACGAGCGCGACCCGCACGAGATCGACCTCCCGCCCTACTGGATCGACCGGAGCCCCGTCACGGCCGGTGCGTACAACGACTTCGTCGAGGCGCGCGGCTACGAGGAGCCTTCCCACTGGACGGCGGAGGGCTGGGCCTGGCGCATCGAGGCCGGGCTCGAGCACCCGCACTTCTGGCGCCGGGAGGCGGACGGCTCGTGGAGCGTCCTCAGGCTCGGCTGCCGGATCCCGCTCGACCCAGCCGAGCCCGTGCAGCACGTGTGCTGGTACGAGGCCGACGCCTACGCGCGCTGGGCCGGCAAGCGGCTGCCCACGGAGCCCGAGTGGGAGAAGGCGGCGACCTGGGAGCCCGGCGGCGGCAAGCGGCCCCGGCCCTGGGGCGACGAGGGAGCCGGGCCGGAGCACGCGAACCTCGGTCGGCGGCGGCACGGGCCGGCGCCGATCGGCAGCTACCCGGCCGGCGAGAGCCCGGCCGGCTGCCGCCAGCTCCTGGGCGACGTCTGGGAGTGGACCTCGTCCGACTTCCTCCCCTACCCGGGCTTCCGCGCGTTCCCGTACCCCGAGTACTCCGACGTCTTCCTCGGGAGCGAGTACAAGGTCCTCCGCGGCGGATCCTGGGCGACCCAGCCGGCCGTCGCCCGCCCGACGTTTCGCAACTGGGACCTCCCCATCCGCCGCCAGCTCTTCGCCGGCTTCCGCTGCGCCCGCGACGCGTGACGACCCCCACCCTCCAGATCGACGTCCACCTCACCGGCGCGGACCTCCGCCGCGAGCTGGCCGAGGACGTCCGCGAGGGGCTGGGGCACGTCCCCAAAGAGCTCCCGCCCCGCTGGTTCTACGACGAGCGCGGCTCGCAGCTCTTCGACGAGATCACGCGGCTGCCCGAGTACTACCTGACCCGGCGCGAGCGCGAGATCCTCGCCCTGCGCGCCCCCGAGCTGGCGGCGCTCACCGGCGCCGAGACCCTGGTCGAGCTCGGCTCCGGAACCTCCGAGAAGACCCGGCTCCTGCTCGACGCGCTCCGGGACGAGGGGCGGCTCCGGCGCTTCGTGCCGGTCGACGTCAGCGAGCCGACGCTGCGCGCTGCGGCCGAGTCGGTCGCCTCCGACTATCCGGGCCTCGAGGTGCATGGCGTCGTCGGCGACCTCCACCGCCACCTCTCTCTCCTCCCGCCCGGGGGCCGGCGCCTCGTCGCCCTCCTGGGGAGCACCATCGGCAACCTCCTCCCCGCCGAGCGCGCGCGCTTTCTCGCCGGCCTGCGCCGGGCCCTCGCCCCGGGCGAGTGGCTGCTCGTCGGCGCCGACCTCGTCAAGGACGAGGCGCGGCTCCTGGCCGCCTACGACGACGCGGCCGGTGTCACGGCCCAGTTCAACAGGAACGTCCTCGCCGTGGTCAACCGCGAGCTCGGGGGCGAGTTCGACCTCGACGCCTTCGCGCACGTCGCCCGCTGGGATGCGGAGGGCGAGCGGATGGAGCTGCTCCTGCGTTCCCTGCGGGAGCAGCTCGTCGCGGTCCGCGACCTGGGGACGGTCGCGGAGTTCGCGGCGGGCGAGGAGATGCGCACCGAGTGGAGCGCCAAGTTCCGGCGCGAGACGGTCGAGGCCGAGCTCGGCAAGGCCGGCTTCACGCCGGTCCGCTGGTGGACGGACGACGCGGGCGACTTCGGCGCCGCGCTCGCCCGTGCCGGAGCCGGGGAGGGCGACGGCTGGTGATTGACTCGGGTAGAGCGGGATGCGATAACGGCGGCTTCCGCCACGAGCCACGCGGGAAGGAGAGCTGACATGGACGAGGCGACGCGCCGTGTCGACGAGCTCCGCAGGACGAGCACCGAGGTCGAGAACCACCTGATCGACGAGCTGGCGGCGGGCAAGATCAGCCGGCGCGATTTCGTGCGCCGCGGCACGGTGCTCGGGCTCTCGCTGCCCGCGCTCTCGTTCATCGCGTCGGCTTGCGGCGGGGACGACGACGGGGGCGAGGCCGGGCCAACCGGCGGAACGGACACCTCCGGCGGCGATCCCGTGCAGGGCGGGACGCTGCGAACGGCGCTGATCACGCCGGCCGGCGCCCTCGACCCGCTCACGGTCGGGGACGAGGGCGGCCTGGCCGTGCTCGGGCAGTCGGGCGAGTACCTGGCGTGGTCGGACGACGAGCTCATGCTGCAGCCGCGGATCGCCGAGAGCTGGTCGCCGAACGACGACGGGAGCGTGTGGACCTTCGCCATCCGCCAGGGGGTCACCTTCCACGACGGGACGCCGCTCACCGCCGAGGACGTCGTCGCCACGATCGAGTACCACCTGGGGAACGAGTCGAACGCCCTCTCGGCGCTCGGCGGCGTTCTCTCGGCCGGAAACACCGAGCTCGCGGACGAGACCACCGTCCAGTTCACGCTCGACGCGCCGAACGGCAACTTTCCGTATCTCCTGAGCTCCGACAACTACAACCTGATCGTCCTCCCGAAGACGTTCACCGGCGACTGGGAGTCGACCTTCGTCGGCACGGGCCCGTGGACGCTCGAGACGTACACGCCCGAGGTCGGAGTCACGTACGTCCGGAATCCCGACTACTGGGACACGGGCCGCATCCCGCTGGCCGAGCGGAGCGAGGTCAAGTTCTACGAGGACGAGCAGGCGCGCGTGATCGCGCTCCAGGGCGGCGAGGTGGACATCGTCTCGAACTTCTCGGTCGCGGGCGGCGGCGCGCTCCTCGGCGACCCGGCCTTCACCGTGATCGAGCTCCAGGCGGCGCAACACCGGGTCGTCCACATGCGCGTCGACATGGAGCCCTTCACCGACAAGCGCGTCCGCCAGGCGATGGCGCTCGCGCTCGACCGCCAGGCGCTGGTGGAGGGGCTGTTCGAGGGCAAGGCCGACCTGGGGAACGACAGCCCGTTCGCACCCGTCTTCCCCTCGACCGACCCGTCCGTGGCGCAGCGCGAGCAGGACGTCGAACAGGCCAAGCAGCTGCTGCAGGCGGCCGGGAAGGGCGGCGGCTTCACCGTGATCCTCGAGAGCTGGCAGGGCTTCGAGATCCCCGACCTCGCCGTGCTGATCCAGAACGCCGCCGAGGCGATCGGCGTCACGGTCGAGCTCCAGATCACCGACGACGGCGCCTACTACGGCGACTTCACGTACGGCGGCTCGCGCTGGCTCGACTCCCCCTTCGGCATCACCGACTGGGGCCATCGCGGCGTCCCCAACGTGTTCCTCTCCTCGGCGCTCGGGAGCGAGGGCCCGTGGAACGCCCCGCACTTCAGAAACGCTGGGTTCGACCAGCTCGTGACCGACTACGTCGCCGCGTTCGACCTCGACTCGCAGCGGGCGGTCGCCGGGCAGATCCAGGGGCTTCTCCTCGACGAGACACCGGCGATCATCCCGTACTTCTACTTCCACCTCGCCGCGACGAAGAACGTCGAGGGCGTCGAGCCGACGGGGATGGGGCACTTCGACCTGACCCGGGCCGGCTTCGTCTCCTGAGGAGGCGCCGGGGGGCCGACATGGGACGCTTCCTCCTCAGGCGGATCGGCCTCGCCCTCGTCACGCTCTGGCTCCTGAGCGTCATCGTCTTCGTCGCCGGCGAGGTGATGCCCGGCGACGTCGCGCGCAGCATCCTCGGCCCGACCGCGGCGCCCGAGACGGTCGCGGCCCTGAACGAGGAGCTCGGCACCGACCGCTCCGTCGTCGTGCGCTACGCCGATTGGATCTCGGGCGTCGTCCGCGGCGACCTGGGCGAGTCCTACGCGTTCCGCCGCCCGGTGGACGAGATGATCGGCCAGGCGCTCTGGAACTCCGCCAAGCTCGCGCTCCTCGCCTTCGTGCTCGTCGTCCCGCTCGGAATCCTCGGCGGCGTCGTGGCCGCCCTCTACGAGGGCAGGGCCGCCGACCGGGCGATCTCGGTCGGCGGGCTCTCCGTCTCCGCGATCCCCGAGTTCGTGTGGGCGGTGGCGGCGATCCTCGTCTTCGGGATCTGGCTGGACGTCCTGCCGGTCACCGCCCAGGCGCCGCCGGGCGCGGGCGTCCTGACGCAGATCGAGTACCTGCTCCTCCCGGCGCTCTGCCTGGTGCTCGTGCTCTTCGGCTACCTCGCCCGGATGGCGCGCGCCGGGACTGTCGAGGCGCTCGACGCCGACTACACGCGGACAGCCGTGCTCAAGGGCCTGCCACGGCGGACCGTGATCCGCCGCCATGTCCTCCGCAACGCCCTCCTCCCCACGATCGCGGTCGTCGCGACGCAGACCGGGTACCTGATCGGCGGCCTCGTAGCCATCGAGCTCGTGTTCAACTACCCGGGCGTCGGCCGGCTGCTCGTGCGCGCCGCCGACCAGAAGGACTTCCCGCTCCTCGAGGGCACGGTGCTCGTCATCGGAGTCGTCTACCTCCTGGCGACGCTCGTTGCCGACCTCGCCTATGCCTACCTGAACCCGCGCGTCCGCTTCGGAGGCGCCGCAGCGTGAGCGTCCCTCGCCTTCGGCTCGCTCCCCACGCTCATAGGCCAAAGGTCGGCCTATGAGCACCGTCGACGACCTGGCTCCCGTCGTCGTCCACGACTCGGGGCGCGAGTCGCGGCGCGAGCGCCTCCGAGTCGTCCTGCGCTCGAAGACGTTCCTGGCCGGCGCGGTCATCGTCGGCGTCTGGGTCTTCTGCGCGCTCTTCGGGCCGGCGATCGTGCCCCACGACCCGTACGCGGACGACATCCTCGGGAAGCTGCAGCCGCCGTCGACGGAGCACTGGTTCGGGACCGACCGGCTGGGGCGGGACGTCTTCTCCCGCGTCGTGGTCGGCGCCCGGGACATTCTCGCGGTGGCGCCGCTCGCAGCGCTCCTCGGCACCGTGCTGGGCACGGCGCTCGGGCTCGTCACCGGCTACTTCCGGGGCCTCACGGACGACGTGATCATGCGGATCGTCGACGCGTTCCTCGCCATCCCGGTCGTCGTCATCGGCCTGGTCGCGCTGACCGCGGTCGGGCCGTCGCGGGTCACCGTCGTCCTCGTCATCGGCATCGTCTTCACGCCGATCATCGCCCGCACCGTGCGCGCCGCGGTGCTCGCCGAGCGCGATCTCGAGTACGTCGAGGCGGCGCGCCTCCGTAACGAGCGCGCACCCTACGTCCTGGGCGGGGAGATCCTCCCGAACGTCCTCGGGCCGGTGCTGGTCGAGTTCACCGTCCGCATCGGCTACGCGATCTTCGCCATCGCCACGCTCTCGTTCCTCGGCTTCGGGATCCAGCCGCCGGCGCCCGACTGGGGCCTCCAGATCTTCGAGAATTACGGCCTCCTGAGCGCGGGCGACTGGTGGCCGACCCTCTTTCCCGCGCTCGCGATTGCCACCCTCGTCGTCGGCGTCAACCTCATCGCCGACGGCCTGACCCGGGCGTTCGAGCGATGAGCGCCGTGCCGGTCTCCGCGGACGCCCCGGCGCTCGAGCTGGACGCGCTCGCCGTCGCGTTCCACGTCCGCGGGCAGTGGCGGCAGGCACTCCGGGGCGTATCGCTCACGATCGCGCCCGGCGAGGCGTACGGCCTCGTCGGGGAGTCCGGCTGCGGCAAGTCGACGGCCGCGCTCGCGGTGATGCGCTACCTGCCCCGGAACGGCAGGGTGACCGGCGGCGCGATCCGCGTCGGCGGCGCCGACCTCCTCGCCATGTCGGAGCGGGAGGTGCGGCGCTACCGGGCGCAGTCGGCGTCGATGGTCTACCAGAACCCGGGCGCAGCGCTGAACCCGTCCCTCCGGGTCGGCGACCAGGTCGCCGAGGCCTTCACGGTCGCCGGGCTGTCCGCAGCCGAGGCCCGCCGGCGCGGGCTCGAGCTGCTGACGCGGGTCCAGATCGCCGACCCCGCGAGCGTCCTGCGCCGCTACCCGCACCAGCTCTCCGGGGGCATGCAGCAGCGGGTGCTCATCGCCATGGCGCTCGCATCGGACCCGGCGCTCCTGATCCTGGACGAGCCCACCACGGGCCTCGATGCGACGGTCGAGGCCGAGGTGCTCGACCTCGTCGCCGGCCTGCGCGCCGAGCTGGGGACGAGCATCCTCTTCATCAGCCACAACCTCGCCGTCGTCCGGCGCATGTGCGAACGGGTCGGCGTTCTCTACGCAGGACGCCTCGTCGAGGAGGGGCCCGCGGACGGTGTCTTCCGCGACCCGCGTCATCCGTACACCGTCGGGCTCCTCCGCTGCCTGCCGCGCGGTGGGACCCGCAAGGACGAGCGCCGGCTCGACACGATCCCCGGCGTCCTGCCCGCGCCGGGGGCCGACCTCCCCGGCTGCGTCTTCGCCGACCGCTGCGGGCTCGTCCGGGACATCTGCCGGGAGGAGGAGCCTCCGCTCCACGCGGTCGGGCCCGGGCGGACGAGCCGGTGCCACTTCTGGCAGGACGCGGAAGCGCTCCCGCACACGGCGGCCTCACCGCGGCCGGTCCGAGGGCCGGTTTCCGCTGCGCAGCGGCCCGTGCTCGCCGTCGCCGGCGCCGCAAAGACGTTCCGGCAGGACGGCCAGCACGTCCACGCGCTCGCCGGAGTGACCCTCGGCGTCGGGCCCGGCGAGACCCTCGGCCTCGTCGGCGAGTCCGGGAGCGGCAAGACGACGCTCGCGCGCGTCCTCCTCGGCCTGACGCCGCCGGATGCGGGAACCGCCGTCGAGCTCGACGGGGAGCCCCTGGCACCCGAGCTTTCGTCCCGCTCGGCGGAAGACGTGCGTGCCCTCCAGATCGTCTTCCAGAACCCCGACTCGGCCCTCAACCGGCGCTTCGCGGCCCGCCGGATCGTCGGGCGCGCCCTGACGAAGCTCCTGGGGCTTCGCGGCGCGCGCCGGGAGGAGCGCGTGCACGAGCTCGCGCGCGCCGTGCGCTTCGACGAGCGGCTCCTGCCGGCCCGGCCGGCGCAGCTCTCCGGCGGCCTCAAGCAGCGCGTGGCGATCGCCCGCGCGTTCGCCGGCGAGCCGAGGGTCGTCGTATGCGACGAGCCGACCTCGGCCCTCGACGTCTCGGTCCAGGCGGCGATCCTCAACCTCCTGGTCGACCTCCAGGACGAGCAGGGGGTCTCGTACGTCTTCATCTCGCACGACCTGGGCGTCGTGCGCTACCTGGCCGATCGCATCGCCGTGCTCTACCTCGGCCGCCTCATGGAGGTCGGCGATTCGGCGACCGTCCTCGCGGCCCCGCACCATCCCTACACCGAGGCGCTTCTTTCGGCCGCGCCCGGCCTGGGAGGCGAGGAGCGCGCGCGGATCCGTCTGGAGGGGGAGATCCCGAGCGCCGCCGCGCCGCCCTCCGGCTGCGTCTTCCACACGCGCTGCCCGCGCAAGCTGGGCGAGATCTGCGAGCGCGAGGAGCCGCCGCTCGCGGAGGCCGAGCCGGGCCACGCCCTCCGCTGCCATATCCCGCTCGAGGACCTGCGGCGACTCCAGGCAGCTCCGCCCGGAACGACACCCCCAGCCTCCTGAGTCTTCTGGGGCACCCCGGCCCACCACCCGCTTTCGAGCCTAACGGGAAACCACGCACGTGTGGGTGACGGAACCGCGCCGACAGCGTGTCGGTCGGCTCAGAGCACGACGAGCTTACGGAGCGCGTCGCCTGACCGGAGGCGCCCGAACGCCGCGCCGCCGCTCGCCGCAAGCCGGACGAGCGCCCCGCCCGCCCGAGGCGGCGCCAGCTCGACCTCCCGGATCTCAGACGGGAAAGGCGGGCTCCCGGAGGGCCGCGGCACGCATCCGCATGCCGGCGAGCGTACAGCGCCCCAGCCGTAGAATCGCGCCGTGCGCGCCGCCGTCCTCCGCGAGCTCAACGGGCCACTGAGCGTCGAGGACGTCGAGCTCGCCGAGCCGGGGCCCGGCGAGGTCACGGTGAGGCTGGCTGCGAGCGGCGTCTGCCACAGCGACTGGAACGTGATCACCGGCGCCACGCCGAACCCCCTTCCCGCCGTCCTCGGGCACGAGGGAGCCGGCGTCGTCGAGGCGATCGGAGACGGCGTGACGACGGTGACCCCCGGCGACCACGTGATCCTCTCCTGGCTGCCCTCGTGCGGCAGATGCTTCTACTGCGTCCAGGGGCGCGGCGTCCTCTGCGACATGGCCATGGCCGACATGTTCGAAGGAACGCTTCCGGGGGGCTCGCTGGCGCTCTCGCAGAACGGCACGCCGCTCTTCCACTACTCCTTCCTCTCCACCTTCGCCGAGCGCTGCGTCGTCCCGGAGAGCTGCTGCGTCCCAATTCGGCGCGACGCGCCGCTCGAGGTCGCGGCGCTCGTCGGCTGCGCGGTCATGACCGGCTTCGGCGCGGCGGTGCTGCGCGCCCGCGTCGAGCCGGGCAGCACGGCGGTCGTCTACGGCGCCGGCGGTGTCGGGCTCTCCACGATCCTCGGCTGCAGGCTCGCGGGCGCGCGGGCAATCGTGGCGGCCGACCCGGTTCCGTTCAAGCGCGAGACCGCCCTTGCGCTCGGGGCGACCCACGCAGTCGACCCGCGCAGCGAGGACGTCGCCGGCCTGCTCCGAGAGCTGACCGACGGACGCGGGGCGGACTCGGCATTCGACACCGCCGGCGCGCCCGGGGTCGTCGCGGAGGCCTATGGGGCCGTGCGGCGAGGAGGGATCGTGGTCGCCGTCGGGATTCCGCCGGTCGGCGCGACCGCCGACATCCCGGCGCCCTCGCTGCCGCGTGAGGAGAAGGTCCTCACGGGCAGCTTCTACGGCTCCTGCCGCCCGCACGTCGACATGCCGCTCGTGATCGACCTCTACCTGGACGGCCGGCTCGACCTCGACGCGCTGATCACCCGCCGGTTCTCACTCGACGAGATCAACGAGGCCTTCGCAGCCATGAACGCCGGCGAGGTCGCCCGCGGGGTGATCAGGTTCTGACCGAGATGCCGACACCGCTCGAACCGGCTCCCCCGTTGCTCGCGGAGGGTAGAGCGCTCTATCTCAAGCGGGAGGACCTCCACGAGGTCGGCGCGTTCAAGTGGCGCGGAGCCCTGCCTGTTCTCACGGCACTCCGCAAGGCCGGCGCCGACGCCGTCGTGACCGCCTCCACCGGGAACCACGGCGCCGCGACGGCCTGGGTGGCCGCACGCCTCGGGCTGCGGGCGATCGTCTACGCGCCCGAGGGGGCGGCGCAGGCCAAACTCGCCCTCATCGAGGGGCTCGGCGGCGAGATCCGCCTGATCGGGGCCGACCTCGACGAGGCGAAGGAGACCGCACGCACCGACGCGGCCGCAGCCGGGGTCCTGTTCTTCGAGGACGGCGCCGAGCGCCTCCAGTACGAGGGGTACGGCGCCATCGCCGACGAGATCCTCGATCAGCTCGAGGAGCCACCCGCAGCCGTCGTCGTCCCCGTCGGGAACGGGGCGCTGGTCGGCGGGATCGGCCTCCGCACCGTCGCCCGCTCGCCCGGGACACAGGTCGTCGGCGTCGCGGCGAAGGACGCGCCGGTGATGGTCGAGAGCTGGCACGCGGGAGCCGTCGCGACCAGTGACCGCTCGGCGACGTTCGCCGACGGGCTCGCCGTCCGTGTGGCGATCCCCCTGGCCGTGGAGGTGCTCGGCGAGGTCGTCGACCGGATGCTCCTCGTTTCCGAGCGGGAGCTGGCGCACGCGGTCGGACGGTACGCCCGCGCCGGCCTCCGCGTCGAGGGAGCCGCAGGTGCAGCCCTCGCCGCCCTCCCCCAGCTTGACGACGTCGACGGGGCCGTCGTGCTGGTCGTCACGGGCCGCAACATCGACGACGAGCTGCACGCGAGGGCCTGCGAGCGGCCCGAATCGTTCCCGGGCTGATCCCGGGTGTTGCGCACGTTCCGCAGCTCAGGGCGGCCCGCGGCCTCCGGTCGTTCGCCGGTAGCGGCCGTCGCCCTGGGCGACGACGCCCGCTAGCTCGAGCTCGGTCAGCGCGACCGCGACCTCCGCGCTTCCTGCCCCGGTGCCCTGCGAGATCTCGTCGAGCGAGGCCGCGCCGCGCCCGAGGAAGTCGAGCACCGCCTCTCCCTCGGCGGAGAGGTTGGCCGGGGGCGCGGGCGGCGGCCGCTCGACGCCGAGAGCCTCGAGGACGTCGTCCGCGGTGAGAAGCGGCGTCGCCCCCTGGCGGATCAGGTCGTTGGTCCCCCTCGAGAGCCCCGAGGTGATCTCGCCCGGGACCGCGAACACGTCGCGGCCGAGCTCGAGGGCGAAGTCGGCAGTGATGAGCGCCCCGGAGCACTCGCGCGCCTCGACCACGACCGTCGCCGCGGCGAGGCCGGCGACGATCCGGTTGCGGGCCGGGAAGCGCCAGGGTGCCGGCTCGACGCCCTCCGGGTACTCCGAGACCACGAGGCCGCTCTCCGCGATCCGGCGCGCAAGCTCGGCGTGTGCTCGGGGGTAGTCCCGGTCGATGCCGCAGCCCAGAACGGCCACCGTGAGCCCGCCGCCGGCGAGAGCCCCGCGGTGGGCCTCCCCGTCGATCCCCCGGGCGAGCCCGCTGACCACGACGATTCCGGCGCCCGCGAGCTCCCGCGCCAGCTCGCGCGCCACCTGGGCGCCGTACGGCGAGCAGCTGCGCGCGCCGACCATCGCGACCGCGGGCCTCGAGAGGATCTCGGCCGGACCGCCGCGAAGGTACAGGCGCGCCGGAGGGTCGTGGAGCTCGGCGAGGAGCCGCGGGTACCCGGGACGGCCACGTGTGACGGTCGGAAACGTCATGCCGAGAGCTCCCGGGGAGCCCGGTACGACAGCGCCTCGGCAACGTGCTGCGCGCCGATGGCGTCTGCGCCCGCAAGCGCCGCGATCGTCCCGGCGACGCGCAGGACGCGAGCCCGCCCGCGCGCCGAGAGCGGCAGTGTGTCCACGGC
>Ga0299913_10001202_pt1 | contig 18670 bp, 19 predicted proteins | sample RVTome_9_FD_201360 | JGI IMG/M metagenome (GOLD analysis project Ga0299913, IMG submission 201360) | Soil microbial communities from uranium-contaminated site in the Upper Colorado River Basin, Wyoming, United States - RVT155D38 (version 2) ... | reverse complement strand
TACGTCATCATTATCAGAGATGCGCGCGATGTACCGCTGAACCCTCCCTAGCTGGACGTTCGCCTTGCCACGGTGGGTTCGTGTCACATCTGTTGCACACCCAACAGTCCTAAGGAAAGGGGTGGCAGTGTGTTCACTCCGTGCCGATGCCGGCGACCGAGCGATATGGCTTGGCCTTCGCCTAGCCCGCTGCGATGACCTTCGAGTTGGCCACCCTGGAGTGGGTCGACTGGTTCAACCACCGGCGCCTCTTCCACGAACTCGGCCGGATCCCACCCGCCGAGTTCGAAGAGCACTACTACGTTCAACCAAGTTAGACCACCAGGTCGAGACTCAGACGATCGAGCCTGCATGAAACCCGGGAGGGTCAGACCCCAACAGGATTGACCGGGATTGGGGTGCTTTTGACTGCGGATTACGAGTTTCCGCAGACGCCTCCAGGCTCTAGGGAGGGTAGGTCCCACGATGCAGCCTTCGGAGGAATTAATGCCACCCGAATCATCTGCTCCCTCCTTCCTCTTCGTAGTCGATGCCACATCAACCGGTTTCAGGATTAGCCGCACTCATCAAGGGATTGGAGAGATTCGAGCCGGGCCATTTCGGTCCAGACCGACGATGGGTACCGGCCCCGACACAGGGCGGGACAACTCGCACGCACGACCGTTCCGGTCCGTGATCGGTCGACTCAACTCGGTGGGACGGTCCGAACACGGCACGTCCCTCCCCCTGATCCAGTTGACCAGAACTGGGGCGACTCTCCCCGTCAGCAACTCGTATGACTCGAGGCGAGACTTCGCCTCGTTGGAGAGAGCGGGCGGGAGGGGGAGACCGCTGAGACCCTGTTGGATCACGATGGCCGCCCATTCGGTCCCGCGCTCATTCCATGGGACATCCGAGCCGGCCCAATACTCGAGATCGCGTAGGTTCATGAACGCTGATCGCTGCGAGTCATCGACGTTGGCCGCCACCCAGGCGTGGGCGAGTTCGTGCTCGTAGACGGTCGGGATGTCGGAGGAGCAGATCCGAACCTGCCACGACTCCGATGTAGTCTTGAACAGACCGAGGTGCTCCGCACAGAGCCCCCTGTCGGTGTGAAACCAGATGTCGAGTCCGGGGAGTTCGAGGTCGGCACTCGCAAAGGCCGTGATGGCCTTGCCCAGCCTGCCGAGGTCTTCGGCAGTTGCATTATCCACCGTGAAACGAGCTGGCTGTTGTGTGTGGCCGTCCGACGCATCGGGTTCCATTTCGGCGTTCACAGGTTCGGCGAGAATGACGGGGAGATTCGATGGACCCAGCACCGAGAGCCATAGGATCAATGCGATGGCCACCCAGATCGCCGCTATCAGCCACGCGATCTTGCGTTTGACCATGTGACGAAGGTCCGGTCTCGCGACTAAGCCCGGACAAATGACTGTCAACGAGACGGAAAACTGGTCGTTGAGCAGTCCGAGTGCAGACCCTGACTGTCCTGGTGTCACAACCTCTGGTCGGGGCAGCAGGATCGCCAGGATGACACCCGCTGCTGCGAGGAGGGTCTTTGGATTCGACATCCCCCCGACGCGCCGGATGCTGGTGACGCCATGGCCAGGAAGGCGGACTGCCATGCCTGGCATCGTTCTTCACCACGGTGGGGTTGAACATCCAGGACAGTGCTGATTCGGATTCGGGGTAATCCCTATTTCGGGCTGTCTCTCCCCGATCCATTCGGTTCCCCAGGAATCCTCGGTTCGTCATGTCGGTCATTGCGAACATGAGGCGATTCGTTTGGCATCGGTAGGCCATGAGGCTGATCAACCTGGAGCATCTGACTCACGTGCATGGCTCGGGTCACCGAACTCTGGGATTCCCCCGTGCCCTGAATGGGTGCGGCGACACCGTTCGAGCGGCGCGCTTTCCAAGGCCGGGTCGTTACCGAACGATGGGCGGATGGACAACGCTCACGGGGAGCCGAGATTGGAGCCCATGTGAAGGGTTTTCCCCGATGCACTGGTTGAGCTGTCCTGGCACTATTGGCCCAAGGATGTCCGGGAGACGATGGGTCTTCGCCCTTGCCGTAGCCGTGAGTCTGGGTGCGTTCTGGTCTCAGCAGTACGCGTTGAATCGCTACGACTTGAACCTCCCCATTCCTGAGTGGCTCTGGGTGCAACTGGCCGTTGGCTGGGCGTTCTTGTTGGCCGGCTTTGCGTCTCATACCCGGCGGCCCGACAGCGCAACTGGAAGGTGGATGATCGCCCTGGGCCTGATCTGGATCGGACGTTTGGTTTTCACCCCACCCCTGATCCAGTGGGAGAGCATCGGCCTCGGGGTCGCCTTCTACGGATTGCTGTTCGTGATCCTCTATACGTTCCCGAGCGGTCGGCTGAGTGGATGGGAACGATGGGCAATCCCCATCTATCTCATGGTGGTTGCGGTCCTCTCGTACGTCGACGTAGCACTGACAGATTTCTATGGATGGGTCGTCGACAATCAGGTTTGCTGTCCTTCTCATCTCCTCTTGATCGAAGACAACCCGGAGCTTCGCAATCGGCTCGCCTCATACTCGGCGGTCGGCGCTGCGTTGGTCTTCCTAGCCATTGTCGTCTCCTTCCTGGCGAGATGGCGGCGAGCAACCACCGTCGGACGCCGGGACGTTGGACCTCTCGTCCTGGTGTTACTCCCCTTGCTCCTGATGATGGTTCTCATCCCGGGGATCAATGCCTTTGTCGACGGATTTGCCAGCTTCCCATTCCCCGACCCTGCGGCTAATCGGCTAACTCTCTACCTCCAGAATGGCGCTCTGGTTCTGGTGCCTGTGGTCATTTTCTGGCAACTCGTGGGCACCAGGCTCTCACGGGCCAAGGTCGCCGACCTGGTTCGAGATCTCTCCGACTCGGGCACCCCCGATGAGCTTGATTCGCGGCTTCGGACGACGCTGGGGGACCCTGAAGCGCTACTCGTATTCAGGCGGGAGGAAGATGGCGACTATGTAGGTGTCGATGGTCGCTCCCTGTCAGCCAACGTCTTCAACGACAAGGCTGTATCCCCGATCGGCGATCGAGTGTCAATCGTGCATGACCCCGCGGTGGATGCGGACCTGGTGTCCGCAGCCGGAAACGCGGCGCGTTTGGCTATTACAAACGCCCGGCTTCAAGCCGAGCTGAAAGCTCAGCTGATCGAAGTGCGCGAGTCGCGTCTCCGACTGGTCACGGCCACCGACGACGCTCGCCGGCGGGTCGAGCGTGATCTCCATGATGGGGCCCAGCAGAGACTCGTCGCCTTGGCGGCAACGTTGAGCAAAGCTCAAGAAAACGAGACGACTGACAACCCTGTTTTGAGGAGTCTCCTCGCCGACGCGGCCGGCGAGGCCCAATTAGCCATGGAGGATCTTAGAAACCTTGCCCGAGGCGTCCATCCGGCGATCCTCAGCCAGGCAGGGCTTGGTCCCGCGATCGCCACACTCGCCGATCTCTCCAGAATTCCGATCTCCTCCGAGGTCTCAGCGGAGAGATACAGCGACGCGATCGAGGTCACGGTCTATTTCGTAATCGCGGAGGCCGTCTCCAACGCCAACAAGCACTCCGAGGCGACTCAGATCGACATCGTCATTCAGCGCCGAGGTGGCGAGCTAACGATCAGCGTCGAAGACAACGGCGTTGGCGATGCTGATGCCCAGGGATCAGGTCTTCGAGGCCTCAGAGACCGAATTTCCGCTTTAGGAGGAAAGTTCACCGTCGACTCTCCGATCGGCAAGGGAACTCATATCAGCGCCTCAGTTCCACCGGACACCGCCAGCGGTGTCACATGAGAGTGGTGATAGCCGAGGATTCCGTCCTCCTACGGGAAGGAATGGCCCGACTGCTCTCCGATGAAGGCATTGAGGTCATTGCCCAGGTCGACAACGCCGATGCGTTTAAGTCACGTGTCAAAGCCGATCCTCCAGACGTGTCCATCGTGGACGTGCGTATGCCGCCCGATCACAACGTGGCCGGACTCGTTGCTGCGACACAATTGCGGTCGGAGATGCCGGACTTCAGAGTTCTCATACTCTCCCAGTATGTGGAGCCGCATTACGCATTGGAGCTTCTCGAAACAGGAGCGGATGGCGTCGGCTACCTGTTGAAGGAGCGCATCGGGACACCGTCTCAGTTCATCGAAAAGCTCAAGGTGGTCGCTCAGGGTGGAACGGCAATCGACCCTGATGTCGTGTCGCAGCTCTTCGGCCGGCCCCGACGCGACGACCCCCTGAGTCTTCTCACCGAACGTGAGAGGGGGGTTCTCGCTGCCATGGCCGAAGGCAAGACCAATGCGGCGATCTCAGATTCGCTTTTCATGAGCGAGAAGACGGTCGAGTCCCACGTACGGAACATCTTCATGAAACTCGATCTGCACAGTGATCCGGACACCAATCGCCGAGTGCTCGCCGTCTTGAGATGGCTCCGCCAATGACGAGCCGGGTTAACCCTGTAAACGATTCCGGGGTGGCGTGGATGCCCGACATTCGATGGCCCTCCGATGATGGACAGATTCGCATCAGGAGGTCAGCATGGACACGATCAAGACGTTCGGGAACCCTCTAGCCAGGATGTGTCTCGCCGTGTTGATCATCCTTATCACCACCGCCTCGATGGCAGGGATGCTGGCACTGCCGAACCCTCAGTTCCCATCCGAACGCCCGGCCGACACGGTCGAGCACACGATTGACAGCTTGACCGCCATCAGTGAATTGACTCAGGACGAGCACACATCTCCTGCACCGTGAGAAGACCCCTGATCACACTTCAAATGGCAGCGGCCGTGTTTTTTCTTGGGGGATGCAGTGAACCCTCCAGCCCCGACGCCGGTGTCTGGGTCAGCGAGGACGGAGTCGTCTGGACTCAGGTCAAAAGTCCAGCTCTGGGCGGCGAAGGCATCCAACAGATGTTGGATGTAGTCGAGCTTGATGACCGGCTGATCGCGGTCGGGTACAGCAGCGTCGACGAGGAAGCGGACGGGCGGGTCTGGGCGTCGACTGATGGTGTCACGTGGGAGGCATACGACGATCCTGATCTGGGTGGATCGGATGATCAATGGATCGCGGCTGTCACGATCGGTGGGCCCGGCCTGGTAGCGGTAGGGTTCGAAGGACGCATCGAGGTGGACAGTTTCGACACCGATGCCGCCATCTGGACGTCAAGCGATGGAGTGGATTGGGATCGCGCCCCGCCGAGCAGGACCATGGCAGGTAGGGGGTCCCGTGAGTTGTGGGCAGTAACTGAATTCGACGAGCGGGTGATCGCCGGAGGTGCGGTAGGTGGCTCCGCTGCCGTGTGGACCTCCACGGACGGGGTCACCTGGAGTCGGGTGACCGGCCCCAACAATTTCACAGGCTCCGCCAACGGACGGGCGCTCATCCAAGGGATGGCTATTGGAGGGCCAGGCGTGATAGCTGTTGGAGAGGCAGACAACGATGCCGCCATATGGACCTCCACAGACGGCGAGAGCTGGTCCAGAGTCAACAATCCGGGTGTTTTGGGTGGTGAGGGTACTCAAGGCATCGCGAATGTCATCGACAGCCAATTCGGATTGGTCGCAGTTGGCTTCGACACGGGAGGAGAAAGAATCAACTTCCTCGGCAGGGGATCTGAAGAGGACATGGACGGCGTCGTCTGGATATCCGAGGATGGGCTCCTGTGGCAGCGGATCGACACACCGGCATTTGGTGGTCCCGGATTTCAAGAGCTGACCGACATCGTACAGTGGCGCGACGGACTCGTGGCTGTGGGCCGTGACATCCCCGCAGGAGTCAGACTGGACGATCCTGCTGCCGATGTCGACGCAGCAATCTGGTTTTCCGACGACGGTGTTTCATGGTCGAAGATCGAAAGCCGATCCCTGGGGGGATCGAACTGGCAAGACATCTTCGGCATCGCCGTTTCCGAATCGAGTCTCGTGGCGGTCGGGGGCGACGACTCTGGATCATCTTGAACACTGCGGTGTGGGCTGGACGCTCCGGCGACCGCAGGTATCACAAAAGCGATAGTGGACATTGCCATAACCTGCCAAATTAGGCAGACAGGGAACCGCCCCCTTCAACAAGCTACGCCAACCAGTCAATTGTCTCACGGGATCCTTCGTGTCCTCGTGTCACGCAGACCTGACGTTTTCAAAGGTCGAAACGGACGAGGAGATCGAGGTGCTTGGGGAGGGACTGGAAATCGCTTCGTTACAACGAGAAATTTCGCGTCTTTCCCACAGACCTGAGGGCGTCAGTTAGGTTCCGGGACGGGACAGCGGGCCGGCGATTTAGGAGCTGGACATGGCGCGACACGGTTGCGGCCCCCCGCCACTCTTTCCCGAACGGGACCGACGAGACGGGGAGCTTCCCAACTCCGCCGAACTGGATCCCAGGTCCGGCGATCAGAGAGAACGTCCTCTCACGGATATGGGTGATCGAGGGAGGATCTGATGGTCAGTTGGTCCGACGACACACAGGCTGCGTGGGAGCTCTACGCACATGAGCTGGCTCAGCTGCCAGGAGTGGTGGCGATTTCGACCGGTCGCCGCATCCGAGATGGCAAGGAGACCAGGGAGCAAACGGTGGTCGTCACAGTTCGACGCAAACTGCCTCTCAGTCAGCTCCCATCGTCCGCCATCGTCCCTCGGGAATTGCCCCTACCGGATGGGACGATCGTGGGGACCGACGTGGTCGAGGACCCATCGTCCGTGTATTCGCCGGACCAGGACCGCGCCTCTTACCGTCCCGTCCCCGGCGGATGCGAGATTGGTCCTGTGGGCTCGACGTTTCTGGGCACTCTGGGCGGTTGGTTCTGCGCCCCGAATCCCGATGGACGCGGATGGGACACCGTTTGGCTCACGAATGCGCATGTGGCAGATCCATGGACCTTCTCTGCAGTTCCAGCCGACGCCAGGATGAGGCAGCCTCAGGGTGGCGGAGTGATCGGGAATTCCACTGCTGTGAACGGCTGGCCTCAACCGTTGCCCGCCACGGGAACGACGCTCAATGGCGTCACCGACGCCGCCATCGGCGTCCTCGACCCGGCGGTCGATCCCGACTTCCAGGTTCTTCAGATAGCCCCGGCGCCGTTCGAGATCGACGCGGTGACAGCAGGTCTCGCCGTGCAAAAACGTGGCCGAACAACACGGCTCCGAACAGGCACGGTCCAAACCCAGCCGGGAGGAACGCCGTTTCTTGCGGCAACGGTCAACAGTCCTGCAGGCGGTCAGGTGTGGTTTGGCCTCCCCGGACAACCACGCATGTTCAGGATCGTCTCTCCTGGTACTGGCATCGGTAACGCATTTGGCATGCCAGGAGACTCAGGGTCCCTGGTCTTCGCCAACAACGCTGGGCAGATCGCGTCGACATTCCCTTGCGTCGGCCTTTACTTCGCTGGCAACGGCGCCTGGGTGGCATCACAGCCCAACCCGAATGCCTGGACAGTCACAGGTCTCGCGTTCGACATCGGCAACGTAATGGCCCAGATGAACCTGGAGACAGTGTGCACTTGTGTGGTGCGCAGCATTCTCGATGCGATCTTCGGGCGACGATCCGTAGACTCTTCAGATTCGATGAGCGCGCGCGAGGCGGTGGTGCGGTCGGAGTCGATGATGCGTCGATTTCGAGCGAAAGTCCTCGAGAATTCGAGCGTCGGGAAGACCATCGCCGCAGCGATAGCCGAGACTGTGCCCGACATCGCCAGAGTCCTGGCGAGCGACCCCACCGCCTACGGGCTCGCAGTGGATCTTCTCGAGCCGTGGGCCAGCGAGGCTACTTCGTTGGGTGTGTTGGCGCGGACCCTCGACGAGGCCACGGTTTCGACGGCCGTCGCGCTCGCCGAGCGGGTGATGCGAATGGCGCCGGACACCGGGGAGACGATCGAGCCGCTGATCAACTTGATGAAAGACAACGAAGGCGAGTCGATCCGTAAGCTGATCGGCACCTATCGCCCGGGCAGACCTCCCAAGCCCGAGAAAGGCGACGAGACGGGCAAGCAGCGAGGGACCAAGTGACACCCTGGTCATCGCCGCGTCGGGGCGCCGGGGCTGGTGGGCACTGTTGGTGGTTTACCTGGTGTGGGGATCGAACTTCCTAGCGGTCGCCATGGTGGTGCGCAAGAGGCTGGATTCGGTGCCCGCTGCATCCGCGGGTGACGCGTCACAAGAACGAGTTCCGGAAGCTCGCCACCGTGGTCCGACATGCCGACAAGTCCTCCCTTCTTAGCCGAACAAATGGCCATCGACTTTGGATGGACCCTTCCAGACCCGACCAGCCCACCCCTGCCAAGACGGTGCCCTCCCCGCATGACGGGGGCCAATCAGAGGAGGTTCCGGGGCCAGACCTCCGAGCCGTCCATGGGCATCAGCCCAGATGGCCCGCGGATCCAGTGAATCCGTCTCGTCCCCAGGAGTAGACAACAATTCGATTCTGGTCTGACGTGACCTGGGCAAACGCTCTCAAGCACAGCGCTTGGCTCAGTCAGCTTGCAAAGCCGGTGCTATTCCAACTGAGCTACGTCCCCTGGATTCCCTTATGATAGTTGGAGAAACCGCCAACACCCACACCCGAGGTCACTCAACACATCGCTGAAGAGCACATGACTGTTTGATCTGAAAAGGGGAGGGTCGTCGCCGCGTTGTTCGTAGTCTCCTGAAGAGGAGAGCACCTCCTCCCCGAGCCATCCGCTCACTCATGAATCTACGGCGGAGGCGATCTGACCGGCTGAGCTACGTCCCCGTTCCGGTCAGTCTACGGGGTGTTCCCTATGACCTCTCTCGCGAACAATTCGATGCCGGTCTTGTCGTACGCGGCATCAGGGAACCGGACCAAGAGGTAGCCCAACCCTTGTGCGACATAGGGTCGAAGGCGATCGATGATCTTGTCGGGAGGCCCGGATAGCTCCCGGGCCTTGGCGGCGTAACGGTCGAGAACTTGGTGATCCTTTATCAGCCGACGTCTGCGTTCCACGGTTTCGTCAAACCTCTCCAAAGCCTCGGCTTCGGTCGGGGCGCAGACGAGGACGATGCTGGTCGATCGAGTGATCTCATCGAAATCTCGTCCGATCTCCGAACAGTGCTCTCGAAGGATCTGCGACTTGTGAGCAAACGCCTCGGGTGAATCACCGAAATTGGTATGGGACGCATACCTGGCGGCGACCCGCAGGGTCAGCTTCTCGCCGCCGCCTGCGACCCAGATCGGGATGTGTGGTTTCTGCAATGGCTTAGGTCTACAGATGGCATCCTGGATCCGATAGTGCTCGCCCTCGAAACTGGCTTCGTCGTCGGTCCACATCCGTCTCAAGATCTCGATGCTCTCGGCCAGCTGGCCGATGCGGACCGACGGCTTTGGGAACAGATAGCCATGAGCCAGGTACTCGTGCTCGTACCACCCGGCCCCGATGCCAACCTCCAGTCTGCCGCCCGAGATCACGTCGACCGATGCGGCCAAATGCGCAAGGTAGGCGGGAGATCGATACGAGTTGCATGTCGCCATCTGCCCCAGTCGAATCGTCTCCGTGGCAGCTGCAATGGCTGCGGTCAGCGACCAGGCCTCGTAGGTCGACTCCTGTGTCGGTTGGGGAGTGGTGTGGAAGTGGTCCACCGTCCACGCCGAGTCGAAGCCGGTCGCTTCGACGGTCCGGGTGACGTCGAGCATCGTCTCCCATTGCTCTTCAACGGGGATGTCGACCAGATCCAACACCCACCCTGACGGGATGAGGGCGCCGAATCTCATCACACCACCACTGCCGTAGCCGTCTGGTGGGTGAACACACCAGCGATCACCAGGCCAACTGCGGCAATCTCGACCCATACCGGTATCTGACCGAGAACGATCACGCCTATGACGACCGCAGTCGCCGGGAGCAGGGCCACGAACAAGGCGTAGGTGGATCGAGGCAGACGTGTCATCGCCAGCTGATCGAAGATATAAGGGATCACCGAGGAACTCACACCTACGCCCACACCGGCTGCAAGAGCGACCCCATCGGTCATGGCCGGGGTGGCACCACCGATCCCGATCGGGGTGATCACCACGGCGGCGATCAGCATCGCCGCCCCAAGTCGATCGACTGCTGCGTTTGCGGGCTCGTGTCTGGAGACTCGGTGGGCGATCACGATGTAGCCCGTGAACAGGGCGCAATTGAGGAACGCCCATGCAAAGCCGGCAGGCTCACCGGCCAGCCTCACGTCGGTGAGGAGAAAGACACCTGAGACCGCCAGGGCTAGGGCAGCCATGTTCCGCATTGACCAGGCCCCGAGGAGAGCAAGAACGACCGGCCCGACGAATTCGATCGCAGCCACCGTCCCGAGGGGGAGCCGGGCGATCGCCATGTAGAACGAGTAGTTCATCAGAGCGAAGATCGCACCAAGAGCTGCGATCTCCAGCCGTTGGTGAGAGCCGGCCGAGAGGAACGCTCTCCACGGGCGACGCCAGAGGGCGAATATGAGACCGGCCGAGACGATCCGCAACCAGGCGACCCCTGCCACCGGGACTCGTGCAAAGAGCAACACGGCGAAGGCCGGACCCAGGTAATGGAAAATCGCTGATCCCAAGAAGTAGAGGTGGGGAGGGATCCGGTCGGTCAGCGAATGCTTGACGTCGTCGGCCGGCACTTTACGTCCTAATGTCTGCACATCGGTAAAGATAGGGTACCTGAATTTACCTGTCAAATGTCTTTAGATGGTAAAGTATGCCGGATGGAGCCCTTGGACCTAGACCCCGGCCGATATCAGGGAACGTACAAACTCGTAGGTGGACAGCCGAGTCTCGACCTGATCAACACAATCTCATGGCCGGGAACCGAACGAGAGCACGATTGGCTCGACCCCCCGGCAAACCTCACATTGTGGGGGCAGGCAGTCGGGCTCATCGACAACGCCGCTCGTGACCGAATCGACAAGAGCCTCGAGAAGAGCAACGGGGACGCCAGAGCACAGGTCGAATCCGTGAAGTCGGTCAGGGCGATCCTGCGCGACGCGATGATGCCGCTAGCTATGGGTGAGGTGCCGTCGCCCAAAGCGATCCGCCGGCTCAACCAGCTCCTAGAGCAAGCATCACGCCAACGCTTCATCGACCCCGAGACTTTGCGGTGGTGTTGGGCCCCTCCAACCACCGTCGAGGGGATCCTCGCCCCGGTGGTATGGAACGCGGGTGAAGTGATGACGAGCGTGGACCCGCATCGGCTCGGTCGCTGCCCGTCATGTGACTGGCTGTTCCACGACACCACGCGGAACCGCAGCCGACGCTGGTGTGACATGGGCGATTGTGGAAGCCGGGACAAGGCTCTCCGCTACTACCACCGGAACAAGACCTGATATTCGCCATTGACGGCGAGTCGGAGGATTGGCATTTGGCGACCCCGCCGCCTCGCTTTTCGGCATGACTCGCGATCGAGCCGGTTGCTAGATCATGATGGCCAGGTCGTCAGCTGCCGACGATGAGCAGTCCGGGAGTTCGAATGCCTCCCTGGCCGAAGAGAGTTCGTCAGCTGCGTTCGAGGTTTCGCTCTGAGCGGAGGACCCCCAAGAGGATCCGGAGGAGGAGCAATGTGGCGAACGCGGCCGTCGCCCATCCCAGGAGCTCGAAGATGCGAACCTGGATCCCGGCGACCTCGGGTCCGCCTTCCGAGGTCAGAAGGGCAACTGAAATTCCGCCGAGGCCAATGGTGAGGAGTGTCAGCACCACCCGGTTCAGCAAACGTTCCAGCACTCTGACCTCTTCGGGAAAGGCGAAGAGCCGCACCCTCCCAGTGAGGCGGCCATGTTCGGCGAGGCGGGCAATGTGATCGAGATGCCGCGGGGCCCGGCGCACCAGAGGGCCGAGCTCCGCCCACTCCTGTACGACATACTCGCCCATAGAGGTCGGCATCATCCGCTCTTTCATCTCATCCCCGCCGATCTCAGCGGTCACCTCGAGGATCGGGTAGCCAGGTGAGAGCGTCTCGAGCGTGCCGGCAAGGGTGGCGAGGGCACGGAACATCGTCGTGGTCGAGGATGGAAGACGCATGCCCAACCTGGTCGTGAGTCGGAGCAAGTCGGTCAGTGCCTCCGGCCCGGGGAGTCCCGATCCCGCCAATGACGTGAGGAACTGGGCGAGTTCCCGCTCCACCTCGTTGGGATCGTGCTCGGCCTCGATTGCACCAACCGTCATCAGCGCGTCGTAGAGGAGCGCCGGCTGCTCCAGTCTCATCGAAAGGAGGGTCTCGAAGACGGAGGCTCTCTCGTATGTGTCGAGCCGACCAGTGATCCCGAAGTCGACCAGACCCAGCGAGCCGTCCTCCAGCAAGAGGACATTTCCCGGATGGGGATCTCCGTGGAATCGCCGCCCCCGCAGCATCGCGGCGACCTGCGAGCGGCAGAGCGCGTCGGCGAGCTGTCGTCTCTCCTCCGGCGTTCCTCCGGAGGAACCGGGTTTGGAGAGCGGAGTTCCGTAGAGACGCTCCATGACCAGCATCCGATCGGTGGTGAGCGGCTCGATGATGGCGGGGATTCGAATGAGCGGGTCGTTGAGGCAGGCTTTGGCCATGTCGATCGCGTGCCGTGCCTCCACTGCGAAGCGGAGCTCGGCTCGAAGCGCATTGGAGAACTCCGACGCCAGGTCGCGCACGTTGTAGGCCTTGCCCCAGCCGGTGCGACGCGCGGCCACACCGGACAGCCACCGCACGATGGCCAGATCGGTCTCCACCTGTTCTTCCAATCCTGGTCGGCGCACCTTGACCACGACTTCACGCCCGTCGAGGAGCCGGGCGGCATGGGCCTGGCCGATGGATGCCGAGCCCAGCGGCTGCCACGTGATTTCGGCGAAGACCTCCTCCACAGGCCTCCCGGTCTCTTCCAGAACCAGTGCTTTCACTTGCTCCTCGGGGATGGGTGGGACGTCGGCGTGGAGCAGACCCAACTCCGCCAGTGCTTCGGGTGGGAGCAGATCGGGCCTCGTCACGAGAAGCTGTCCCAGCTTCACGAACATGCCCCCGGCCTCCTCGAGTGACAGCCGGGTGCGTCGGGCGATTTCGGCCGGCGTGCGCGCAGAGACTTCACCTCGTCTCAGGCCGAGCAGCGGCGCGATGCCGTGATGCGCCGCGATTCGGGTGACCTGGAAACCTCTGAGCCACATCCTGAACCATCGTCTCGAGGTGCGGAAGGGTCGGAACCTCCGATGGGTGTGCGGGTGCGGCCTCGAGGCAAACATCAGCTCGAGAAAGACCATCACCGCCATCGTTGCCAGGACGGCGAGCAAGAGTGCCAGAGCGAAGAATCGGGTCCGTATCGTCTCGAAAGCATCGAAGTTCTCGAGATCTCGCACGAGGACGGCAGCGGCGCCTATGGCTCCGAGGAGAAATCCGATGAGCGTGGCGACGATCGTCCTGGGCCAGGTCATCTCCTGGGCTCCCAAAAGGGATCGCGCCAACCAGGCGAACACAAGCAAGATCACGAGGTTGCGGAGGAGCTCACCCATGTTGTTGAGGCTACGTCACAAGTTTGGCCCGGCGTGGCCGGATCGGCGTGTGCGGTGGGCGCTGGTTGCTTACGGTTGTCATGTCGTCGGGATGTCGTGGGCGTTCAATCCCGAGCCGCGAGTCGACGTCCCTGGGCCCTTTGAGCTACTTCGATGGGAGACTCTCGTCTAGACATGCTCGACATTTCTCTCTGGCCCGGAAACCGGGGTCAGCAACTGTCGTGTCGTTCGGCGCTCCAGGAAAGTGGCCATCCCCGCGGCAATCAGCAGCAGTGGAATCGCCACGGCCAGGATGGTCACATCTGGGGCCAGTGCCCAGAGGATGCGGAACGCAATCACGTCCCAACCACCAGATATCGACGCTGCGAGCAGCACCACCGATATTCCGATCAGTACTCCGGCCACGACCTGAAGGGTCGCTGGCCAACGCTGTGGGGCCCGTCTCGGGATCTCCCGCCGGCGACGGCGCCTGAGCATCACGGAGACGATCGAGCCCACGACCACGAGAACAAGAACAGCATCGACCACGATCCACGCAATGGTGTACGAGCGGCTGACGCCGGGTGTCTCACTGGCGAGAGCCTCCAAGCCAGCGTTCTCCGGGCCACTGACCATCGACAAACCGCCATTGCGCGCCATGAGGACCACGACTGCTGCGCCGATGTCGGGAAGCAAGGCGACACTGGCGTGGAAACCGAACGTGTTCCCATCATGACTGATCAGCGGCTGACCATCGATGCTTCCCGTGCGCCAGCCCATCGCATAGTGATCGAGATGCTGACCACCCTCGGCCGCAATTGCTGGTGTGTGCATCATGGCCAGGTTTCCGGCGGAGAGCAGCCGCCTACCGTTGAAGCTCCCATCCCCCATCTGGAAACGGGCGTATTGGGCCATATCCGCTGCCGTCGAGATCAGATAGCCATCGGGCACCGACCCCGGAAACGCGGTGTGGCTCAAGTCTACGGGGAGCCCGAACACGGTGATGGTGCCTGTGGCTAGTCCGTTGGCCTGAGCAAGTGTGAATTCGAAGAAGCTGTTGTCCATGCCCAGAGGCCCGAATATCTCCTGCTCGACGAACTCGCCGTAGCCAACACCCGACACCTCTTCGACGATCAACCCCAGGACGGCATAGTTGAGATTGCTGTAGTTGAACTCGGATCCGGGCTCGCTCACCAAGTCGTAGGTCTCCATCAGACGGACCCGATCCTCGAGAGGGGTCTCGGGCGTGAAGGCATTTCGGCTGCCGTCCAGGGTGGAGAGCCCGGAGGTCTGGTTGAGCAGCTGACGAACGGTGATCGAGGCGGTCGGGTCTGCCGTGGTGAACCAGTCGATGTACTCAGTGACCGGCGAATCGAGCGCGATCAGCCCTCGCTCGACGAGTTGGAGGATGGCCAACGCAGTGAATGACTTGCTCACCGATCCAATGACAAAGGGAGTGTCAGGAGACGCGGCTCCAAATCCGGCGGCCGTCTGCTCAGCATCACTGATCACGGCATAGGAGGCCTGGCCAACACCCATCTCGTCGAACTGGTGCTCGATCGCCGTCGCAGCGCGTTCGACCGGATTCGAAACCACATCCGAGGTCGCGGCAGCACCGAGCGGCGGACCGGCCCAAATCGTCAGGCAAAGTACGCAAAGCAGGCCCAATGACAATGGAGTACCCCGCGATGAACCACTGTTGGGATCCATGCCCTGAACTCGATTCCTCATCAGACCTCCTCACGATGGGAGCGCCACACGGGGATCGCTCGATACCGCTCTCGCGGTAACTGGACCCTCGAGCGGGACTACAGCTCAGTTTCACTGGACCCATACAGGGGCGATAGCCGGCAAGCCGGTATCCAGCCGGGTCGGGTTTCTTGCGTGGGACAATCCCGCGAACTGAAGGTTTGCAGTCCTTGCATGTGATGAGGACGTCCCCATCAGATGGTGCTTGACGGGCCCGCAGGGCCGACGCTGCTTTCGACTCTCACGGCCAGGAGAATCTCCTGGACTAGTACGACGGGCCCAACTCGACGAGAAAATCGATGAGCCGTTTCGTGTCGTCGTCGGACCAGCCTTCTGGTCGCGTGACGGCGATCCAGGCCTCGGCATTGGCCTGCTTGGTGTACAGATGGCCGTGGCCCTCCGGAATCGAACCGGCTGCAGGCAGATCCATCATCACCTGCCAACCCGTGATCAACCGGGTGTATTGGAACTCGTCACTGATTTCCACACCGCGCTGTCCGTCGAGCAGCCAATCGGGCTGTCTCCAGAACAGTGATGGCGAGAAGAACACCACGGGATCGGAAGCGTGCTGCAGGTAGACCACCCTGGTGTCGCCCCACTCGGCATGCGGACGTTCGAGGGCGCTTTCCTCGTTGGTGAAGCGGACCGTGCGCCCGTCCTGGTAGATCGGCGTGCCAGGTGAGGTCCCGGGATCACGATCCGCTACGAGTTCGTTCCACAGCTCGTTCACGAACGGTGGGCCAACCATGAGCGCCCCATCGATGGGCTCGTTGATGATATTGATCGAGGTCAAGATCGACTCGACTCCATATGAGCCGAGCGACAGCCCGTAGAGATAGATCTCAGGTCGCTCGTCCTCGCCAAGCGTCGACCAGTACTCGTGAATCGTCCGGAAGACGACCTGTGATGTCTCCTTCACCTCATCCTGATCGGCGAGGAGTGAGATCCAGCTGGGAAGGTACGAGTACTGGGCCCCGGCGACCGCGACGTCACCGTTGTAGAGGTATTCGAGTGCGGTGACTGCATTGGGCTCGAGGAAGCCGGTTCCGGTGGTGGTCGCAATGACCAAGACCTGACGATCGAATCCACCCGTCCGGACCAGCTCATCCAGCAGCAGCTCAGCACGGCCGGCTGTGGTCTGCGCCGACTTGAGTCCCACATACGTCCGAATCGGCTCGATCGCGCCGTCGCCGTGGAAGGCATTGAGATCGTCGACCGTCGGCCCGGTCGCCACGAATGTACGGCCCTTCTCACCGAGGGTCTCCCAGGCGACGAGCGACTCGGGGCTTCCGGACCGGAGCTCGGACGTCGGCGCTGTGATCCCTTCTGCGGTGATTGCGTCCCGCGGGGCGAATATCTGATTGGTCACCGCGAAGAATGTATTGACCGCCAGCCCGCTCCATAGCCCCCAAAGGATCACTACGAGGCCGGTACCACCGAGGAGCACGGCGAGACGCAGCGGGAAGACCTTGCTCAGCCACCGAATCAGGAAGTGGAGGAGCTTCAGGATAGAACGGGAGATGATCAGGATGAGTGACGAGAACACGGCTGTCACCGGCAGGACGGTCAACCAGATCGCGGGGGTTATGCGCTCCATTCCGAACTCGTCCCTTACGACGTTCTGCCAGCCGACGAACCCCCAGATGCCGGACACGACGAAAAACGCCAGAACGACGAACCAGATACGGCGAATCACGAGCCACCACAGACCCTTGGGCTTGGCCATCCCCAGGAAGTTCCACGTCCATTGCCAGGCCACGCCCAATCCATAGCCAACCATGAACGAGATCCCGGAGACGACTCCCTGAGTCACGGCGAGCTTGGGAAGGAGTGACGGAAGGAGGGATGTCACGAACATGAGGACTCCGGTCAGCACGCCGGGCCGCGACACAGGACGCGAGAAAGCCTTGGGGACCGGAGTCACGATCAGACCGGTTGCGGACCCGGAGGACACGAATGGAAGTTACGCCCCCCGGTGCCGGGCCGGCCGTCGAGACCGTTCACACCGATCACCCGATCCGCTCCCTGTCCTTCAGCTCTCCAAACTGAGAATCCCGAAGCCTGCCATAGCGAATCCGGCGGCGATCAACACTGCACCGAGAAACGAAACGATACGTGGGTCATCCCGTGGTCCGGCGGGGACGGTGCTCGCGTAAACGAGCGCGCCAGAGAACCAGACGAACCCGGCCCATCGGGACAGCACCCCGCCCCGCCAGGTGACGATCGCAAGGATGAGCAGACCGATCAACCACATGATGCCTCCGACGGGTCCGAGTCTGGGCTCGGGGATGGCGGCAGTCCACCCCCCGATCACGTAGCCGATGAATATCGCGAATCCCGAGAAAGCAAGTAGGAATCCGACAAGACCCCACACACCTGCTCGGTTCGCTTGTACCAGATAGATCGCAACCAGACCCAGGAGCAGCAGGATGTGAGCCGGCACAGCTAGCCACCGCGATAGCTCGACTCCCTTCACCGAAGGCTCCTCGAGCAACGTCGATGTGGCCCATGCCGCCAGGAACAACGTGGAGCCAACGATGGTGACGACCCCGCCGATCGAATGCAGTTGGTTAGCCGTCATGTCAGGGCCTCTGAGCGGGGGACCGAGCGGCGATGATCAAGGCTCCTGCAGAAACGACCGCAGCGGTCAGGTAGGTGGCTCCAATAGCTGTGTCACCGGCCCCGAAGAAGACCAACGATGTTGCCAGCATGCCGGTGGTGAAGATCCACAGGGCGACGAGGGCCCAGCTACTGCCGGCGCGGATAGGACGCCAAGCGAGGATGGCGGCGAGGAGACCGAGAGTCAGGTAGCCGACTGCAAGGACACGTGCCTCTCGAGCCAGATACGAGCTCGCCTCGGGGTTGGCCACTGAGAATCCGCTCCAGTCGAGTCCGGTTCGGCTGCGAAGTTGGTCGCGTCGACGGGAGCGAACAGGATGAAGGTGGCCGACAGCGCAAGCAGCAGGGCGACCACCGCCACTACCCAGGAGGCCACTCGAACCGACCGGGGCGGAAGGTTCGACATCATCGATCTGATGACTGTCGCTCGGTCTCGACTGTCTCCTTGATGCCTATCACGACCTGATCGAAGCTCTGTTGCACCGTCCGATTGACAACAAGCTTCTCGAGGAGCCATCCGAGCGGCCGAATTCGGGGCAGATAGCGATAGTCGATACCACCCACCTTCGATGCGAGTGTCTCCTTGCAGGACTATCGATTCGAGGTGACCGGGGACATCGGCGAGGGGCGGCAGTTGGTGCTCGTGAAGAACGAGGGCTCCGAGCCTCATGAGATCCGGCTCTCGTCCGATGGCAGGGGAGCGGGTGGCTCGTCCACGATCTCGCCGGGCAGTGAGACCTGGGTGGAGCTCGACCTCGAATCAGGGCCCCACTCCGTTTTCTGCTATGTGCCCTCTGAGAAGCAGAGTGGTCGCCAGCACATCGACTTGGGCATGCACACCTCCATCAACGTGCCCTGAGACAAGACGACGTTGACACGCACACGCGGGATGTG
>Ga0299913_10001201_pt1 | contig 18675 bp, 21 predicted proteins | sample RVTome_9_FD_201360 | JGI IMG/M metagenome (GOLD analysis project Ga0299913, IMG submission 201360) | Soil microbial communities from uranium-contaminated site in the Upper Colorado River Basin, Wyoming, United States - RVT155D38 (version 2) ... | reverse complement strand
CGACGAAGTCGGCGCGGATCGGCAGCTCGCGGTGCCCGCGGTCGACGAGGACCGCCAGGCGCACGGCCCTCGGCCGGCCGTGGTCGGTGAGGGCGTCGAGCGCGGCACGCACCGTGCGGCCGGTGTAGAGGACGTCGTCGACCAGGACGACGGTGCGTCCTGCGACATCGGCCTCCAGGTCGGATCGCTGGACGATCGGGGCATGCGCGATGCGCGTCAGGTCGTCGCGGTAGTAGGTGATGTCCAGGGAGCCGACCGGGACGGGCACGCCCTCGTGCTGCTCGATGAGGGCTGCGAGGCGTTGCGCGATCGGGACGCCACGGCTGCGGATGCCGACGAGCACGAGGTCGTCGGCGCCGCCGTTGCGCTCCACGATCTCGTGGGCGATGCGGGTGAGGGCCCGGCGCAGCTCATCGGCGCCGAGGATGCGGCGTTCGCTCAAGATGGCGTCTCTCCTTGGCGGCCTCTCCGGACCGCGTTAAAGGGCTCGCCGCACAGGATACCCGATGCTCGCCGGGGTCAGTCGCTCGGCGGGTCGCGCGCGTACAGCGCGGGTCCGTACCAGCCCGGCCCCGCCAGGCTGAGGACGCTCACCTCATCGGCGACCGTGCCGGTGTTGCGCGTCACGAGGAGGAGGTCGGCCTCCGGCGTCGACAGGTCGCCCGGGACCGGGTAGCGGACGGTGATCGCGAGGTGGCGACCGGTCCCGGCGACCTTGACGTCCACCACGGTCGCGTCGGTCGGCACATCCCCGGCGTCGAGAGCGTGCGTCCGGGTCACGTGCCGCGCATCGGTGGCCCGCCCGAGGTACACCCGCCGGGGATCCGGGTACTCGCCCGAGGGAGCCTGCGGGATCCCGGTCCATTCGGCGTCCCAGACGGCGAAGGCATCGCTGTCGAGTCCCCAGCTGATCGCCGCCGAGGTGAATGCGGACTGACCGACCGTCACGTCGGTGAACACCTCGCGCGACGACTCGAACTCGTACCCGGCACCACCGTCGTTGACGTTCATCGCCAGCCACGGCGCACCGCCCTCGGTGAAGACCCACTCGTCGCCGGAGCGGTCCATGCGCCCGGTCCAGTAGATGACCAGCGTGCCGTTCGGGCTGAGCAGCGGCTGGAAGACGTTGCTCGCCGAGGCGAAGGGGCTGTCGGCCGGATCGCCGGGCCGGATCTCGCCCGCGTCGTCATGGAACATGAGCAGGTGGCTCTGCGGGGTCTCTCCGGCGGTGCTGACCCACAGCAGCGAGCTGCCCGCGCCCCCGACGGCCCAGCTGCCGGCATAGGCGTTGCCGACGTCGGTGAGCTGCGAGACCGAGCCATCGGCGGGCTGGAAGATCCAGACATCGGTGCCGCCACCCTCGATGTCGATCAGCGTGAAGGCCAGGTAGCGGCTGTCGGGCGACCAGAACAGGTGCTCCACGAACGGGCTGCCCGCAACGCCTTCCCCAAGGATGAGGGTCTCGCCGACGGCGACATGGGAGCGGACCGGCTCGGTGCCGTCGGTCGCTTCCGGCGTCTCGGCCACGCGCAGGGCGCGGACCTCGTTGAAGCCGCTCAGGCCCTTCTCGCTGAGGTAGGCCACCCACTGGCCGTCGGGAGAGATCTCGGCGGCGATCGGTGGCCCGCTGGGGGCGTCGGCCTCGGTGACTCCCTCGCCGGTCGGGCCGGGCTGCACGGTGAGCAGCTGGTTGTCGAGCGGGCCGGTCACCGCCAGGTACGCGTCCGGCTCCGGCGAACGCTCCACCGGCGTAGCGGTCGGGGCGGGCGCCAGGGATGCGGTGGGTGCCGGCGAGGCGGCAGGGGTCCCGATCGGCGCGAGGGTCGGCGCCGGCACGGTGGCGCTCGGGGCCGGCGCGGTGGCAGCCGGGGTCATGGTCGGCTGGCCCAACGGGGAGTCCTCCGTCGGCCCATTGAGGATGGCGAGCGCCAGGAGGGCACCGGCGACCACGGCGAGTCCGCCACCGATACCGGCGAAGACGGCCGGCGGGCGCCGCCACCACGGCTGGGCGGCACTCGTGACCTGGACCCCGGTCCGGACGCGGGCCTCGAGGTCGCGGGGAGGTGCCAGGTGGCGCAGGCCGGCCACGATGCGGCGCTGGTCGCTGAAGACGGCGAGGGTCTCGCGGCATCGCTCGCATCCGTCGAGGTGCGCGTCGAGCGAGTGGCGCTCCTGGTCGCTGAGGTCGCCGTGGAGCGAGGCGCTGATCAGCTCCTCGTACGCCTCGTGGCGTCCGCGGTCCATGCTCATCGCGCGAACCCCTCGGCGGCGAGCGCCCTGCGCATCTCGCCACGGGCGCGACAGAGCAAAGTGCGCACCGCGGCGTACGACAGCTCCATGACCTCGCCGATCTGGTGTGCGCTCATGTCCTCCAGGTCGCTGAGCAGGAGGCACTGCCGATGGTTCGGTCGCAGGGTCATGAGGGCGCGCTGGACCCGCTCGTCGAGGGTTCGCGACAGCACCTCCGCCTCCGGCCCAGGCCGCGGGTCGGCGCGGTTGGCGAACGCGGGGGCATCATCGGGCATCGTGGTGGTCATCCGCCGACGGCGCATGTCGTCGATCGCGGTGTTCGTGGCGATCCGGTAGAGCCACGACCGGGTCGCGGCCGCATCGGTCACGGTGTCGAGCTTGCGGTACGCCTTGATGAAGGTGTCCTGGGTGATATCGGCGGCGCGATCGGCATCGGCCACCATGCGGAGGACGTAGTTGTAGATGGGGGCCGAGAACTCGTCGAAGAGCCGGGCGAAGGCGTCGTCGCGGAGGTCGGCAACCGGTCGCGTCACGGCTGCGCTCCACGAGGCCCCGCCGGGCAGCACCATCGACTGCACCTCGTCCTCCAGCTGTGTGGGCCCCCGCCTGTCCGCCCCTGACGCACGACCACCCCCGATCTGTTACCGACGCAGATGATCGCGCAGCACCTCGGCCGCGTGCTCGGGCGCTGCGGGGTTCACGGCCAGGGCGGTCGCCCGCTCGAGCCCGGCGATGACGCGCAGCCGCGGATGGATCTCCCAATGCCAGTGGAACGTCTGGTCGAGCCGCTCACCGGCGGGCGAGCTGTGCAGGAACAGGTTGTACGGCGGATCGCCGAGGGCATCCAGCGCGTGCAGCGCTCGCTGGAGCGTGGCGGTCACGGCGGCGATCGCCTCGTCGTCGAGCGTCGTGAAGTCGGCGGCATGCTCGCGCGGCACGATCACCATCTCGAATGCCGACCGGCTGGCGGCCGGGGCGAAGACGACGGCATGGTGGTCGGAGAACACGAGCCGCTCGCCGTTCTCCTCCTCCGCGCTCGCCAGCGCGCACCACACGCAGCGCCGGTGCTTGATCACCTGCCGTGCGCCGCCGCCGATCTCCTCGGCCACCCAGTGCGGGACCTGCGGGATGGCGTAGAGCTCCAGGTTGAGGTGCTGGCTGCGCGAGCCGGCCTGCATCCCGTAGCTCTGGACGACCTGGATGTAGAGCGGCTCCGGCCTGCCCTCGTCGTTCGTCGGCCGAGTTTCCGAGCCGAGGGCGCGCATCGCGTCGCGCGCCGCGCGTACGAGCGCGTTGGCGAGCTGCGGGCTCGCATCGGCCAGGCGCTCGTGATGGTCGCGCGGCCCGACCAGGATCTCCCACGCGCCGGTCGCCCGCTCCACCTCGCTCAGGGACAGCTGGGCGGCCTGGGCCTTGGTCGGGTCGATCTGGTGGAATGCGTGGGATCGGAGCGCGATCCTGCGGACGAGATGCGGTGGCTCCTGGTCGGGGGCCTCGTCGCAGTGGCGGCAGTGCGTCCCCTCGACCGGCTGCGCCTGGACCTGGAAGGCCTCGCGCGCGAACGCCCGGTCGGCGACGATCGCGGACCACCAGCCGGTGACCGGGTCGCGGCGCAGCTCGAACACGGCCGCATCGTACTCGATGCCGTCGCCAGTCCCGGCGGCCCAACTCGGTCAGTCGAGGGCGGCGATCACGGCGTAGGGATCGCTGCCGACGATCGGTGTGCCGTAGAGCTCCATGGCGCCGATGTCCGAGGGCCGGCTCATCGGGTCACCGCGGTCGACGATGCGGACGATCGGCGGGGTCGCGTCCGCGCCGCCGTCCAGCGGCCCGCGCCAGACGGCGAGGTTGAACGAGCGGACGCCCAGGCGATCCCGAAGTGCCGCAAGTGCCCGCCAGGTCGCACCGGCGAAGGCTGGGTCGCGCTCGTCCTGTCCGGGGCTGCCGATCACCAGCAGCTCCCGCTCCTTGACCGGGGTGAGGTGGGCGATCACGGTCACCCCGCCGGTCAGCTCGCGAGCGAGCCCGAGATCCCGGTGCACCGACACCAGATCGGCGACGAGGTCGGCTCCGTGGGCATCCCGATAAGCCGTCGCATCGCGCAGGAACCGGTCGAGGCCCGCGTGGTGCCGGTCGCGGCCCAGCAGGGCCTGGGCATGGCCGTGGATGATCGAGCCACCCGCGCGCCACAGGCAGTTCCAGATGAGCAGGTAGCGGTCGGCCGTCGGATCCTCGGAGCGTGCCTGCTCGGCCCAGGCGCGTCCGGTGGCGAACAGGTCCCGCACCAGGCCGGCATCCAGCGCCAGCGGGTCGTGATGATCGAACACCAGGACGGCGTGGTGCGCATCGGCCAGCGCGGCGTTCGCCCCGGTCAGCATCCGGGCGCCCCGCACGCGGCCGAATGGTTCGGCGGGAGTCTGGTGCTCGGGGTCGCAGAACGGGTCGCCCTCGGTGGCGACGATCTCGGCAGCGAGGTCTCGCGGCTGGGCGGCCCCATCCACGGGCCGCCGCGACCGCAGCGTGGCGAACACCGCGGACTCCAGTGTCGCGAGGTTGGTGACCCGGATCAGGCGCTGATGACGCACCGCGTCGACCGATCCGAAGGTGTCGCGCAGCCACGGCTCCAGCCTGGTCGGGGGGACGGTGGTGCCCTCGATGAGCGAGGCCTCCAGCAGGCGATCGGCGCGCTCGCGTGCCGCACCGGTCAGGCCGACGATGCGGTCGGGCAGGTCGAGGATGCTCGTCAGCCCGGCCCCGGCTCACGGTGCGGAAGCTGCATCCACTCCTCGCGCAGGATCGACATGAAGTGCACGTCGTGGTACTCGCCGGCGGCGAAGTGGGCGCGGCGCATGGTGCCCTCGTGAACGAAGCCCGCCCGCTCGTACGTCCGCCGCCCGCGGTCGTTGCCGTCGTAGTAGTAGAGGCCGATCCGCTCCAGGCGGAGCTCGCCGAATCCGAAGTCGCAGATGGCGCGGGTCGCATCGGTCCCGTAGCCCTTGCCCCACTCGTCCTTCTCGCCGATGGCGATCCCGAACTCGGCGTTGCCGTTCACCAGGTCCAGTCCGTGGAGGCCGATGGTGCCGATCGGGCGGCCGTCCTCCAGGAGACAGATCACGAAGTGATAGTCGGTGGTGCCCTGCGCCGCGAGCATGCGGTCGTACCACTGGGTCTCGGCAGCCTCGCTCATCGGGGCCCGCATCGCGAGGTTGTGGAGCACGTCCGCGTCGTTGAACCAGCGCACGAAGGTCGGGACGTCGCTTCGCTCGGACGCCCGCAGGAACACCCGCTCGCCGCGGATGATGGGTCGAGGTTCGGGTACGCTTCCCATCTGCATTCGAGTCTAAGCCAAGGAGCACAGGGAACCGATGGGAACCACGCGAACTGCGACCGTCACCTGGAACGGCGCGCTTGCTGAAGGATCCGGGACCGTCTCGGCAGGAACGAGCGAACTCTTTACCGACCTGCCCGTCTCCTGGGCCTCGCGCACCGAGGCAGCCGATGGTAGGACGTCACCCGAGGAGCTGCTGGCTGCCGCGCACTCCTCCTGCTTCGCGATGGCGCTTTCGGGCGGCCTCGCCAAGGGCGGGACGCCGCCGGATCACGTGCACGTGTCGGCCACGGTCACCTTCGACAAGGTCGGTGACGCCTGGACCGTGACGCGCTCCGAGCTCGATGTGGTCGGCGTCGTACCTGGCCTTGACGAGGCGGGCTTCGACGCCGCCGCGCAGGCGGCCAAGGACGGCTGCCCGATCTCGCGCGCGCTGGCCGGCAACGTCGAGCTCTCGGTCAGCGCCACGCTCGAGGACGAGCACGACTGACCCGCGTCGGGCCTCTCATACCTCGCTGAAGGCGGGCGGGTAGACGACGGTACCCGGGGTGATCTCCGCGCCCGGCCGTGGGCGCACGCGAAACGCCTCGTCGGCGGCGTCATACGGCCCGGTGAGCCCCAGCGGAAGGGCAGGATCGAACCCGAAACGTGCGTAGAACGGCGGGGAGCCGAGCACGACCGTGAACGGCTCCTCGAGCATGTCGGCGCGCTGCAGCACTTCCTGCATCAGCTCGGTGCCGATCCCGCGCCCCTGGTGCGCCGGGAGCACGGCGATCGGGGCGAGGGCGAGGACGGGGATCCGCGCGGCCCCATCACGGCTGGGCTGCAGCTCGATCCGGCTGATCAGCACGTGGCCGAGCACGCTGCCGTCGCCGGTCACCGCGACGAGCGAGAGCTCGGGGATGAAGTGCGCCCCGCTGCGGATGGTGTCGACAAGCTCGGCCTCCGCGGGCCCGGCGAACGCTGCGCGATGAAGCTCATGGATCTGATCGAGATCGATCGGCTGCTCCGGCCGGATCGTCCAGGCGGGCGCATCGATCGCATCGGGAGGGAGGAGGGTAGTCATGGGCTCGCCATCAGCATACGGCGCGCCAATCTCCGGCCCTTGCTCCGCGAGGCTGAAACCTTTCGCGAATGTGCTGGCTCGTACCAGGTGAAGGCGCACGTCCGCGCCACCACTGACGGGAGCCTGATCCATGCACCTCGACCGTTCCATCCGTTCCGGCCGCACCGCTGCCCTCGCGGTCGGCGCCCTCCTCGTCCTCGCCGGTGTGACGTTCGCCACCGGCGGCGCATCGCCGGCCACCGATGACGACGCCGACCTCGTCGCGGCCTCTGCTTCGGCTGCCGCGACTGCGACCGCATCCGCCTCGGCGGAGCCGAGCCCCTCGCCTGATGACGATGACGATGACTCAGCCGAGCGGGTCGAGCCGAGTGCATCCGCCCGCGAGGATGAGCTCAGCGCGGAGGCATCGGCCTCGCCGGACGACGATGACGATGACGACGCCGCCGACGACACCGATGACGGCGCCAGCCCCAGCGCGTCGGCCTCGCCCGACGATGACGTTGCGAACGACGAGACGAACGACGACGACACCGACGACGACGCGAGCCCGAGCGCATCACCGTCAGCCGACGACGACGACGACGACGACGATGATGATGATGATGACGATGACGACAATTCGGGACCTGGCGACGGCGACCGGGACGACGACTGATCGAGTTCCGTGTCGACCGGGATGTGGCCCGCAACGTGGCACGATGGGAGCGTGGATGACCACGCTCTCGTCAGTGCCCTGCGGGCCGGTGATCGCCGGGCATTCGACGTGCTCGTCGAGCGCGAGACGCGCGCGGTCTACCGCGCCTGCCTCCGGGTGCTGGGTCAGCCGCACGACGCCGAAGACGTGACGCAGGAGAGTTTCGTGGCCGCGTACCGCGCCATGGCCACCTACCGCGGCGAGGGGTCGCTCCGTGCCTGGCTGCTGCGGATCGCCACCCGCCAGGCGTTCCGGCGCCTGGCGCAGCGACGCCCCACGGCCGACCTCGACGCCATCCCGGAGCCGCGACTCGCAGACGCCACGGGCGAGCCGACGCGCGTGCTCCTGGCGTCGGAGGGGCAGCGCGCTATTCGCGACGCGGTGGCAGCCCTGGCCGAGCCGTACCGCGAGGTGGTGGCCCTCCGCTTCTTTGGCGACCTGTCGCTGATGGAGGTCGCCGAGGCCACGGACCGGCCGCTCAACACGGTGAAGACGCACCTGCGGCGCGGGCTCGAACGCCTGCGCCCGGTCCTCGCGGAGGGAGGGGACCAATGACCCACCACCACTACGACCCGAGCGAGATCGATCGCGTCGACCCGGAGCTGGATCGCATCGCGGCCGAGCTGGAACGCTACGCGGACGGCATGGGCGGCGAGCCCCCGACCGGCCTGACCGGCAGCATCCTGCGCGCGATCGACGCTGAGCCCCCGCCGCCAACGGGGCTCGTCTCGCTGCTGGTGGGATGGGCGACACCCGCTCGATCGCTTGCGGCGGCCGTGGTCATCGCGGCGGCGGTCGTGAGCGGGCTTGCCCTCAGCGGCCTGCTCGAGGATGCTCAGCCCGATGTCGGTGCCTCACCGACCCCATCGATCAGCTTCAGTCCCTCGCCGACCGCGACGCCCTCGCCGTCGCCCAGCGAGTCGCCGGCGACCCCGAGTCCCTCGCCGAGCGCGACGCCAGCACCGACGACGGCCCCCGCCACCCCGTCGCCGGTCCCGACCAGCCGCCCGGCGACGCCGGCACCGACCGCGACCGACGACGATGATGACGACGACGACGAAGCCGAGACCCCCGAGCCGAGCGAGTCGGACGACGACAGCTCGGGGAGCGGGAGCGGCTCCGACGACTGATCGCTAGCCGCGGGCGGACTCCCACAGGGCGATCTCGTTGCCCTCGCTGTCGTTGAGGACGGCGTACCAGCCCATGCCGGGCACCTCGCGCTTGGCCTCGACGACCGATCCGCCGAGCTGCGAAACGCGGGGAAGCGCCTCGTCGATCGAGTCGACCGACACGTAGGTCCGCAGCTTCTCCGGCGCCATCTCGCCGCGCTTTCCGATGGCCCCGCCGACGCCCTGATCGCCCACCGGCGTGGTGAACATGTGATAGCCGTCAAAACCGGGCACTTCCTGGAACGTCCAGCCGAGCAGGCCGGCATAGAACGCCTGCGCGCGCGCCGGGTCGTCTGCGGGAATCTCGATGTGCGTGAAGTCGCCGTGCGCCATTGGGTCCTCCTCCGGTGGGTCCGCGAAGTTCGCGGCGGTGCTACTGATACGACGAATGTCGCCTGCCGAGTTCGACACCCGTCTCGCCGAATCGCGGATCCATCCAGCGTCGCCGGGCGTCAGGGGGCCATGGCAACTCCCGAGCTGGTCTCCCTCATCGTTGCGCTGGTCCTGTGGATCGCGCTCCTCGGCAGCATGGCGCCGGAGGCCTGAGGATCGGCGCTAGCCCCGATCGAAGAGCGCGAGCAGGTCGGCAGGCACGCGCGTCGGCCGGCCGTCGCTGGTCCTGATCCAAATCCATTGCGAGTCGACCTCCGTCATCAGGGCCCCGTCCGCCTCGCGGTGGATCTCGGTCCGGCGCAGGCCGCGCACGCCGACGATCTGCTGCGGCAGTGTCGTCACCAGGACGACGTCCCCGTACTCGACCGCCCGATGGTAGGTGACGTGGTGCTCGCGGACCACCCACGCGCCGCCTGCTTCGGAGGCCCAGGCACGGCCGAAGCCGAGCGCCTCGACATGGTCGACGGCAACCTGCTCCACCCAGTTGAGATAGACCGCGTTGTTCACGTGGCCCAGGACGTCCAGCTCGTACTGCCGCACCGGGTAGCGGGCGGTGTACCGCCAGGGGTCGATCCGCCCGCCCGAGCCAGTCACGCGAACAGGATACGGCCGATGCGCAGCTGCCCGGCGAGCTGCCGGGCCGTCCGTCGTTCTCGGGGAAGGTGGAGCGGGAGACGGGGATCGAACCCGCGGCCTCAACCTTGGGAAGGTCGCGCTCTGCCAGCTGAGCTACTCCCGCCCGGGATCGGATCGCGATTCTAGCCGAAGCGCCGGGGCAGGACCAGAAGCGCGGGACAGCGAACGACGCCGGGATCGCTCCCGGCGTCGTGGTGCAACTGGACGAATCCGATGCGGTGGTGCCGATCAGCGCTCTGCGCTGGCGTGCGAGCTTCCAGTCAGGGAGGCGGCGACGCTCTTCGCGGCGCCGGCGGCCGCGGCCATGAGGCGAGCGGCGGTGAGATGACGGGCTCCCTCGTGGTTGACCGGTCGCTGCGTGTCGCGGCGATGGCGGGCCACCATCTGGATGCGGGCGGAGTGCTCGAGTCGCTCGTGGTGACGGTGGTTCGCCAGGTGGGTGGTGTTGAGACTGGGACCGAACATCGGATTCTCCTTCGAGCGTCGGATCGGCTGGTGGGAGAAGGATGGGATCAACGCCCGAGGGAGCGTGATCTGCTCGCCGACCCGCTGGCGGTCGATCACTCGACGTCGTGCGTGTCCGCGGCCCGACACGGCGTCCCTACCTTGACGGGGGGCAGCGTGACGGGCCAGAGTGTTGCTGCTGCCCGCTCCGCAACACGCTCATGGGGATCCGCGTGCTCGATCCGTCCCTGGCGGTGGAAAGTCTTCGTCGATGTCGACTCTTTGCGCACGTCGACGAAGAGGGACTGCGCGCGATCGCCGCGCAGATGCGTCGCCGGAAGTTCCGGCGTGGCGAGGTCATCTTCCACCAGGACGACATGGGCGACTCGCTCCAGGTGGTCGTCACGGGCAGCGTGAAGATCGTGCTCCCATCGCAGGAAGGGGACGAGGCGATCATCGCCAGCCTCCACCCGGGGGAGTTCTTCGGCGAGCTGGCCCTCCTGGACGGCGCGCCACGGTCCACCACGGCGACGGCGGTCGAGGTGACCGAGACCCTGACGCTGCCCCGAGAGCCATTCCTCGAGCTCATGGAGAACGACCCCCGGATCATGCGCGCCCTGCTGCAGACCCTCGCCGAGGAGCTTCGCCGGCTGACCGGCCACGTGGAGGAGCTGCACTTCCTGGACCTCGCGGGCCGCCTCTCGATGCGCCTCGTCAGGCTCGCGCGCGAGACCGATCCGGGCGCGTCGGGGCGCGTCGAGCTGGATTGGCCCTTCACGCAGTCGGATCTGGCCGCGATGATCGGCGGCACGCGCCAGAGCGTGAACAAGCTGCTGAGCGGCCTGGTCGACGACGGGATCCTGACGATCGAGCGGGAGACGCTCACGATCAACGATGTGAGCCGGCTCGAGCTGCGGGGTGGCCGATGAGCTGTCGGGCAGACGACAGCCAGACTGTCGTGCGGGCGATCGGAGGGCCGTCGCGAGCAGCATAGGATTGGCGACATCGCGGATTACGCCGCTTGCACTGGCAAGGAGGTACCCGTGGACGACTTCCGGCGGCGAACGCCGATGGAAGGCTTCTCCCGACCGGGCTCGCTCGGCGGGGAGGCATGGAAAGACGACGATAGCGTGGAGGGTCACATCATGGACGATCTCAAGCAGGACCAGGACGTCGAGGGCCACCGCTTCCAGGCCAGCGACGAGGACACCGAAGGCCACCGCTTCCAGGCGGCCGATGACGACGACACCGAGGGCCATGGGCTACTCAAGGCCACCGATGACGACGACACCGAGGGTCATGGGCTGCTGAAGGCGACCGATGACGACGTCGAGGGTCACCGCTTCCAGGCGGCCGACGACGAGGACACCGAGGGTCACCGCTTCCAGGCGGCCGATGACGACGAGGACACCGAGGGTCACGCGCAACTGAAGTAGCGCCCGATGGCCCAACCACCGACGGATGCCGCGCTCGCCGCCCTCGTGGCGGCGGCGCGGCGTTCCGCGATCGCGCGTCGGCTCCAGGGTGACGTCGAGACGCGCCTGCTCCAGAGCATCGTGGACGCCACCGCTCGCCTGTTCGACGCGGAGGCGTCATCGATCGCGTTGTTCGAGACCGACCCGGATCGGCTCGAGTTCCGCGTGGCGGCCGGAGAGAAGGGGGCCGGCGCCATCGGGCTGACCGTCCCGCCGACCCAGGGCATCGCCGGTTACGTCTACTCCACCGGTCAGGCGCTGGCACTTTCGGACGTGGGGAACGACCCGCGGTTCAACCGCGACGCGGCCGAGCAGACCGGCTACATCCCTCGATCCATCGCCGCCGCACCACTCTTCGACGAGCACGGGACGCTCGGCGTCCTCCAGGTGCTCGACAAGCGAGGCTCGCCGACCTTCTCCCTCGCCGACATGGAGCTGCTCGCCGTCTTCGCCAGCCAGGCCACGGTGGCCATCGCCGCCGCCCGCGTGCAGCGCGACACGGCGCGCCTGCTCCGATCGGTGCTCGGGTCCATCGGCCCCGAGCTCTCCGCCGACGAGGTCGAGCAGCTGGTCGGGGCGGCCACCGCCGACCTCGACCCGGATGACGACACGCCGTTCTGGACGCTGGTCGACCGCATCGCCCGTCTGCGTGCCCTCGGCGATGGGGAGACGACGCTCGTCGCCGACCTCCTCGAGGTGCTCGCCGAGCACGCCGGCCGCACGCGCCGCAGCGGCCGGGGATGACCAAGCAGACCCTTCCGGCGTGGTCCGAGCCGTTCGCCGATCCGCGCCGGCAGCTGAAGCGCGGCCTTCGGCTGCGAGGCGTGACGCGACAGTGGGCGTGGGGCGACGCCACGGGCGCCGGCGTCCGCGTCGGCATCATCGACTCGGGCCTCGAGAATGCCCATCCGGCGCTCCGCGGACGGGTGGTCGAGAACGTCACGGTCGAGATGACCGACGACGGCCCGAAGGTGGTGCCCGACGAGCCGATCGATCTCTTCGGCCACGGGACCGCCTGCGGCGGGATCATCCTGTCGCTCGCGCCCGAGGCTGAGCTCGTCTCGATCCGCGTGCTCGGCGCTGACCTGCGTGGCAAGGGCACGGCCTTCGCCGCCGGTCTCGAGTGGGCCATCGACCGAGGGCTGCAGGTCTGCAACCTCAGCCTGTCGTCGAAGAGCGAGTCGCTCTACCCGGTCTTCCACGATCTCGCGGATCGCGCCTACTTCCAGTCGACGGCGGTGATCAGCGCCGCGAACAACGTTCCGGCCCCGAGCTACCCGTCGCTCTTCTCGTCGGTCTTCTCGGTGGCGGCACACGGTGAGCCCGACCCGTGGCGGGTCTACTACAACCCGTCGCCGCCGGTCGAGTTCGGTGCCTGGGGCGTCGACGTGCCGATCGCCTGGAAGGATGGCGGCAGCACCGTCGCCACCGGCAACAGCTTCGCCGCGCCGCACATCGCCGGCCTGGTGGCGCGCATCGTGTCGAAGCACCCTGGGCTGAGCCCGTTCGAGCTCAAGGCGATCCTCGCCAGCGTGGCGGACAACCCGGGCCGGCGCCATCCCTGGCGCCATCGGCCGGCGCCCGGCCGATGAGCCTCGTCCGGACCTACCGCGACCTCTTTCGCCGCAATCCCGCGCTCGGCCGCCTCCTGGCCGGCGAGTTCATCTCCGGCATCGGCGACTGGCTCTACCTGGTCGCGATCCTGGTGGTGGTATACGCGGAGAGCAACTCGCCGGTGCTGCTGGGGATCATCGGTGCGGCGCGCATCCTCCCGTACGTGCTGCTGTCGGTGCCGGCCGGCATGGTCGCCGACCGATTCGATCGGCGCATGGTCCTGCTGGTCACCGACGTGGCGCGCGGCGTGATCATGATCGGCCTGGCCGTTGCGGTTTCCCTGGGATCGCCGACCTGGGTGATCATCGCGCTCTCCATCCTGGCGGCCTGCTTCTCCACCTTCTTCGGGCCGGCCATCGGGGCGCTGCTGCCCAGCCTGGTGGACGAGCGCGATCTCGGCACGGCGAACAGCGCCTGGGCAACGCTCGACAACGTGGCGTTCATCATCGGCCCCGCGATCGCCGGCATCCTGCTCGCGAGCGGCGGTCTCGGCGTTGCCTTCATCATCAACGCCGCCTCGTTCGCGGTCGTGGCCGTGATCCTCTGGTTCCTTCCGGTTCCACGTCGCGCCGCGCCAACGGCCGAGGACGCCGGGGAGGAGGCCGCCAAGCCGGTCGACGGTGGTTGGCGCGCGATGCTTCGCCCGCTGGCGGGACCCCTGGTGCTCGACTCCGCCACGAGCTTCGTCATCGGCGGGGTGAACGTCATGACCGTGGTGATCGCCGTCGACGTCCTGGGGGCCGGCGAGTCGGGGACCGGCTTCCTCCAGGCGGCTACCGGCGTGGGCGGCGTCGTGGCCGGCGTGAGCGGTGGCGCGCTGCTGGCGAGGAGGTTGCGCGTGCCACTGCTGATCGGCGGCGTCGTCGGCGGGATCGGCCTGGCATGGCTGGCCCTCTCCGGCGGCCTGGTGATGGCGATGGTCGCCATCGGCGTGGCGGTGGCCGGCCTGCTGCTGCTCGAGATCGTGAACACCACGATGATCCAGCGCATCGTCCCCGACGAGCTCCGTGGCCGCGCCATGGGCCTGCTCCAGACGAGCTCGGCAATCGTCTATTCGCTGGGCTCGCTGCTGATGCCGATTCTCGCCGGCCTCTTCGGCGTGCCGTTCGTGCTCGTGGCGGCCGGCGTGATCGTGGTCGCCGGCGTCGCCGGTGCGCTCGTGCTGCTCGAAGCGCGTCCCGCGGCACCGGCGATCGATCCGATCCGGCTCCGCCTCCTCGACCAGGAGATCTTCGCCGGCCTCCCGGCGGCGCGCATCGAGGCCGCCGCCCGGCAGCTGGTGGCGGTCCCCGTCGAGGCCGGCGAGGTAGTCGTGCGCCAGGGTGACGTGGCGGACCGCTTCTACGTCGTCGACGCGGGCACCATGCGCGTCACCCAGCAGCGGGACGGCGTCGAGACGGAGCTCCGCGAGCTGGGTCCGGGCGCGCTGTTCGGCGAAATCGGCCTGCTGCGGAACGTGCCCCGCACCGCCACCGTCACCGCCACCACGCCGGGGGTGCTGTACGCGCTCGACGCCGATGCCTTCGGCGAGCTCGTCGGCTCGGGCCCCGGCCTCAGCTCGCGGCTGCTCGACCTGTACCGCGGAGCCCTGACCCGGTAGGTCGCTGCCTCACAGCGCGCCGACGGCGGCCTCGAGCCTGGCGGTGGCGGTCGTCGCATCGGTGCCGGCGTCGAAGCTGATCGGCTCGCCGAAGATGATCTCCACGTCGCCGCGCGGCGACGTGCCCGGCCCGCGTTGATCGATCCAGGACAGCCGCTTGATCTTCACCTTCATCGGCACCACCGGGATCGCGCTCTCGACGGCGATCAGCCCGGCGCCGGCCTTGAACGGCTTCATCGGCCCGCCGACGGTCAGCTCGCCCTCCGGGAAGATGAGCACGCTGAAGTCCCGATCCAGGCGGGCACCCAGCAGCTCCAGCGAGCGACGGATGGCGCCCTCGCGGGCCAGTGGAAACGCGTTGCCGATGACCGCCGCCCCCAGGCCGCGCAGCCGGTTGCCGAAGATGTCGTCCGCGGCGGCCGCCACCGACAGCCGCCACCGCCAGGCGAGCGGCAGGTGCGTCAGGATGATCGCGTTGTCACTGTGGAGGTGGTGGTTCGGCGCGAAGATCACCGGCCCCTGGAGGCCCTTCAGATGATGCTCGCCATGGATCGTGACCCGGTAGAAGAGCCCGACGAACGGCACCATGAGCAGCTCCTGGAAGCCGATGCCGATCGCTCGCACCACCGGGTTGAGCGGCCAGCCGAAGACGCCGGTCTCGGGACGGGCGTCCCGTCCTGCCTCGACCAGGCGCTCCAGCTCGGCAATCGTCGCGTCCGGCTCCACCTGCCCGTCGTCGATGAACGCGCCCAGCTCCTCCTCGATCACGCTCAGCAGCTCCACCCGCCCGAGCGAGTCGAGACCGAGGTCCGACTCGAGGCGGGCGTCCGGCTGTGCGCGGGCAAGCGGGACGAGGGCCACCTGGGCGGCGAGCGCCGCCACGCTGGCGACCTGCGGGCGAGCCGGGGCTGACGAGGAGCCATCGCCCGTGCCGTCGGCTCCGGCCGGCTCCTCCCGCTTCGCCAGCTCCTCCAGGACGAGTCGCTTCTTCACCTTCAGCGATGGGGTGCGGGGGAAGTCGTCGTGCGGCCACACGCTCCATCCGCGGATCTGCTGGTGCCCCGCGAGTGCGGTGTTCGCCTTCCTGACGATCGGCTCGGCGAGCGAGGGATCCTCGAGCAGGAGGACGGCGTGGACGCGCGTGCCGGTCCCATCGGCCTCGAAGCCGACCACGCTGGCGTCGCGCAGCCGCCCGTCGCGGGCGAGCACCGCCTCGACGTCGTCGGGATACACGTTCTGGCCGTCCGGCAGCACGATCATGTCCTTCTTCCGGCCGCGCAGGGTGAGCGAGCCATCCGCGTCCAGCTCGCCGATGTCGCCGGTGTGGTACCAGCCGTCGGCGTCGATCACGGCCGCGGTGGCTTCGGGATTGCGCCAGTAGCCGATGAACCGGTTCGGGCCGCGGACGATCACCTCGCCGTCGTCGGCGATTCGGATCTCGACCCCGGGGATCGCCTCGCCCACCGTGCCGATCCGGTTCCGCGACGGTCGGGTGAAGCTGATCACCGGGCTCATCTCGGTCGCGCCGTACCCCTGCAGGCAGTCGATCCCCATGTGGCTCCACCGGCGGGCCAGCTCCGGCTCGAGCGCCGAGGCCCCGACCGCGAAGGTCCGCAGCCGTCCGCCGAACTGCGACAGGACGGGGCGGAAGAGCAGCCGCCGGGCGAAGCGCGGCAGGCGCGGGGCGAGGGCGTGGAGGCGTTCGAACTGGCTGCGCTTGCCGGACGCGTCGACCTTGCGCTCGACGGCGTTGCTCAGCAGGCGCAGGCCCTGCGGCACGATGAGGAACATCGTCACCTTGAACTCGCGGAACGTGCGAACCAGCACCGCGGGCTGGCGACTGACCGGGTAGACGACCGTCTTCCCGGCGGCCAGCGGCGCGAGCAGGTCGCAGGTCATCCCGAACATGTGTGACAGCGGGATAACGGAGAGCAGCCGCTCGTCCGGCCCGAACGGGAAGACGTCGATCAGCGTGCGCGCATTCGATGCGACGTTGCGATGGGTGAGCATCACGCCCTTCGGATCGCCGGTGGTTCCGGAGGTGAACATCACGACCAGCAGGTCGTCGGGTCCCACGTCCGCGGCCGGCACGGGCTCGTGATGCTTCGCCAGATCCGGCAGCGTCTCGATCAGCACCACCGGCAGGTCGAGCCGACGGGCGGCCTCCTCGGTCTGGCGCGAGGCGAGGATCAGCTTCGGCTCGGTCTGCTCGACGACCCTCGTGGCGAAGTCGTCCGCGCTCCGGACGTCGAGGGGCACGCCGACCAGCCCGGCATGCGTGGCCGCCAGGAAGCCGATCGCCCATTCGGGCCGATTGACCGCCCAGATCACGACGCGGTCACCCCGCTCCAGGCCCAGGTCCACCAGCGCGCGTGCGACCCGAGGCACCTGGTCACCCAGGTCGCGGTAACGCCAGGTGCGGGTCCGGAAGGCGGGCTTGATGAGCAGTGCGCGGTGGCGGTCGTAGCGCCGAACCGCATCGGCGAGCAGTCTGTTCACCGTGTCCAAGGCGCGGTCCTCGGTGCGGTGCTGCGACTCGGTCCGGATCGATGTGCTCATGCCGTCGCCCGGTCGGCGAGCTCGCGAAGAGCCGCGTTGGCGGCGCTGCGCCACGGCGGGTAGTGCGAGAGGGCGATCGTCTCCACGTCGAGGGCGGCCAGCCGCTCGACCGACCCGCGAGCGCCGGCGTGGTCGTGGCTGAAGAAGGCGCTGGCGTAGGTCAGCTGTCCGCGGATCACCTGCAGGACGTCCCCCGTGAACAGGATCCGGGAGCGTTCGAGGTAGAGGCAGATGCTGCCCGGCGTGTGGCCCGGGGTGTGGACGACCCGCAGGCCCCCCAGGATCGGTAGCAGCTCACCGCCCTCGACCGGCGTCGGGTCGGCCGGCGTCCGGGTGAGGTACTGGATGATCCTTCCTCGCCGTTCGCCGCGCGACTCGGCGGTCGCCATCGCCTCCCGCAGCGGTCGCGTGAGGCCGGCCAGGTCGTCCGGGTGGATGAGGACCGTCACGTCGTCTCGGTCGCGGACGAGCTCACCGACGCCACCGATGTGATCGGGGTGACCGTGCGTGCAGATGATCCGGTCGAGCTCGTCGAGCCGGCGTCCGATCCGGCGCAGGTAGCGCTCCAGCAGCAGGCGCGACCCCACCATGCCGGCATCGATGAGCGTCAGCCGATCCTCCTCGAGGAGGAACGCGTCGGCGCCGAGCATCCGGACCTGGTGAACGCCCGGTGCGATTCGCATGGTCGCGCGATTGTACGGCCGCGATCAGCCGGCCAGGTCACCGGTGAGCATGCGACGATAGGAGTCGTGGCGATCCTTGCCGATCTCACCGGCGGCCACCGCGGCCCGCACGCCGCATCGCGGCTCGTGGAGATGGGTGCAGTCGTTGAACGCGCAGCGGCCAAGATGCTCGCGGAACTCGGGGAAGCACCAGGCGAGCTCGGTCGGAGGGATCTGCCAGAGTCCGAGCTCGCGGATCCCCGGCGTGTCCGCCACGTATCCGCCGTCGGGGCCGTCGAGCGGCAGCAGCTCGGCGTGGGTGGTGGTGTGCTTCCCCTTCCCCTCTTCGGCGCTCGAGACCTCGCCGGTTGCGAGATGGAGTCCCGGCTGGAGCGCATTGAGCAGCGTGGACTTGCCGACGCCCGAGGGCCCGGTGACGATCGAGAGGCGGCCGGCCAGGTGTCCGCGAAGCTCCTCCAGGCCGATGCCGGCCTTGGCGCTGGCGTAGATGACCTCGTAGCCGATGCGCTCGTACGGGCCGAAGATGCCACTCGCCGCCTCCTGGCCGAGCAGGTCGATCTTGTTGGCGACGATGAGGGCCGGCACCTCGTTGTACTCGGCGACGACCAGGAAGCGATCGATGAGCCGCGGGTTCGGCGGCGGCCGGTCGACCGCGAAGACGAGGGTCACGAGATCCGGGTTGGCGACCATGACGTCCTCGCGCCAGGTGCCCCGTGGCCCCGGCTGACGGCGGCTGAACCGACGCTCGCGCGGCTCCACGGCCG
>Ga0299913_10001200_pt1 | contig 18685 bp, 15 predicted proteins | sample RVTome_9_FD_201360 | JGI IMG/M metagenome (GOLD analysis project Ga0299913, IMG submission 201360) | Soil microbial communities from uranium-contaminated site in the Upper Colorado River Basin, Wyoming, United States - RVT155D38 (version 2) ... | reverse complement strand
TCGCCCGCCTCGTCCGTTCCTGATCCACCGAAAGGGAAGTCACGCCATGAGCACCACGCAGACCTACACCGTGACCGGCATGACCTGCGGCCACTGCGTCGCCTCGGTCACCGAGGAGGTTCAGGAGATCAGTGGCGTCGAGAACGTCGACGTCGTCCTCGAGACCGGCAGCCTCACGGTCACCAGCGCCGAGCCGGTCGACGACGCCGCGGTCAAGACCGCGGTCGAGGATGCTGGGTACCAGCTCGCATGAGCGTCACCGTGAAGCTCGTCGGCTTCCTCGTCGCCCTGGCCGCCGTCTTCGGCGGCGCAGTCGGGATCGGACGCGCCGTAGGCCCGGTGGATGCGTCCCCTGCAGCCAACCATGGCGACATGGGTGGAGAGGGCGAGCACGACATGGACGACATGGGGATGGCCGAGTCCGATGCCGCCAGCATTCCCAAGGGGCTGATGGTGTCGCAGAACGGCTACTCGTTCCGGCTGGACCAGGCCCGTGTCTCCCCCGGGACCGCGGTACCGGTTTCCTTCACGATCGAGGGCCCCGACGGCAGACCGGTCACCGAGTACGTCGAGGAGCACGAGAAGGAGCTCCACCTGATCGCCGTACGCCGTGACTTCTCCGGCTTCCAGCACGTCCATCCGGTGCGGGCCGAGGACGGTACCTGGTCGACCACGCTCGACCTGACCGCCGGCCAGTGGCGGCTGTTCGCAGACTTCAAGGCGAGCGGCGCCGAGGCGGTCACGCTCGGCAACGACCTCGCGGTGCGCGGGGGTTACCGGCCGGCCGCGCCGGTGGCAGAAGCCCGCACCGCCACGGTCGACGGTTACACGGTCACGCTCGACGGAGAGCTCACCCCGGGCGAGGAGGCCAGGCTCACGCTGAGTGTCACCCGGGACGGCGCACCCGTCACCGACCTCGAGCCCTACCTCGGGGCCTACGGGCACCTGGTGGCTCTGCGGTCGGGCGACCTCGCCTACCTGCACGTGCACCCCGAGGGGACGCCCGGTGACGGCGAGACCGAGCCCGGCCCTGACGTGGTGTTCTTTACCGAGGTCCCGAGCCCCGACGCCTACCACCTGTACCTCGACTTCAAGCACGAGGGCGTTGTGCGAACCGCCGCTTTCACGGTGACCGGCTCCGGCTCTGCCGACACGCAACCCGCCCCCGACGACGAGTCCGACGACGGCCACGCCGACGACGCACACTGATCCGCTGACCAAGGAGAAGCAGATGAGCTCGCTCACGGGTTCGCCCGACCTGTCGGCCTCGACCACCCAGGTCGAACTCGACATCAGTGGCATGACCTGCGCCTCGTGTGCCAATCGCATCGAGCGCAAGCTGAACAAGATGGACGGCGTCATCGCCACGGTCAACTACGCCACCGAGAAGGCCAAGGTCGCATTCCCCGAGGGCCTCGACCCGGCGGATCTGGTCCGGACGGTGGAACAGGCGGGGTACGGCGCCGTCCTCCCTCGCCCCGCGACGTCGGACGCCGAGGCCGGCGACGAGGAGGGCGACGACCCCACCCGGTCGCTCCGGCAGCGCCTGATCTTCTCCGCACTGCTGACGGTTCCGGTGATCGCCCTGGCGATGGTGCCGGCCTGGCAGTTCACGAACTGGCAGTGGCTCAGCCTCACGCTGGCTGCGCCGGTCGTCATCTGGGGCGCCTGGCCGTTCCACCGAGCGGCTTGGGTCAATCTCCGGCACGGTACGTCGACGATGGACACGCTGGTCTCACTCGGCACTCTGGCCGCGCTCGGCTGGTCGCTCTACGCGCTCTTCTGGGGCACGGCCGGTACGCCGGGCATGACCCACGCGTTCGAGCTGACGGTGGCCCGCACCGACGGTTCGGGCAACATCTACCTCGAGGCCGCGGCGGGTGTGACCACATTCATCCTGGCCGGCCGCTACTTCGAGGCGCGCTCCAAGCGCCGCGCCGGGGCAGCGCTCCGCGCGCTGCTCGAGCTGGGCGCCAAGGACGTCGCCATCCTCCGCGACGGCCCCAACGGCGAGAGCGAGGAGCGCATCCCGACCGAGCAGCTGGCCGTGGGCATGCGCTTCGTGGTCCGACCCGGCGAGAAGATCGCCACCGACGGGGTGGTCGAGGAGGGCAGCTCGGCGGTCGACGCCTCGATGCTCACCGGTGAGTCGGTCCCCGTCGAGGTCGGCCCCGGCGACGCCGTCGTCGGCGCCACCGTCAACGCCGGCGGCCGGCTGGTGGCCCGGGCCACCCGGATCGGCTCCGACACCCAGCTGGCGCAGATGGCGCGGCTGGTCGAGGACGCCCAGAACGGCAAAGCCGAGGTACAGCGCCTCGCCGACCGGGTGTCTGGCATCTTCGTCCCGATCGTCATCACGCTGGCCGCGGCCACCCTCGGCTTCTGGGTCGGAACCGGCGGAGGGCTGGCCCCCGCCTTCACCGCCGCGGTCTCCGTACTCATCATCGCCTGCCCTTGCGCCCTCGGCCTCGCCACTCCCACCGCGCTGATGGTCGGCACCGGCCGCGGTGCCCAGCTCGGCATCCTGATCAAGGGTCCCGAAGTGCTGGAGTCGACCCGCAAGATCGACACCATCGTCCTCGACAAGACCGGCACCGTGACCACCGGACAGATGGCGCTGCTCGACGTGGTCGCCGCCAACGGCGAGGACCGCGACCAGGTGCTCAGGCTCGCGGGAGCCCTGGAGGACGCCTCGGAGCACCCCATCGCACAGGCCGTCGCAACCGCCGCCCGCGACGAGGGCGGCAGCCTGCCCAAGGTCGAGGACTTCGCGAACGTCGAGGGCCTGGGCGTGCAGGGCGTCGTCGTCGACGGCGACGGCAGCCACGCCGTCCTGGTCGGCCGGCCGCGGCTCCTCGAGGAGTGGTCGCAGAAGCTTCCCGTCGAGCTGGAGCATGCGTTCACCGCGGCCCAGGCAGACGGCGCCACCGCAATCGCTGTGGGCTGGGACGGCCGGGCCCGCGGTGTGCTCATGGTCGCCGACGCGATCAAGCCAACCTCTGCGGAGGCCATCGCCCAGCTCCGCAGGCTCGGTCTGACGCCGGTGCTGTTGACCGGCGACAACGAGGCCACGGCACGGACCGTGGCCCGCGAGGTGGGCATCGAGGTCTCAGACGACACGGTCATCGCGGACGTGCTCCCCTCGGACAAGGTCGACGTGGTCAAGCGCCTGCAGTCCCAGGGCCGGGTCGTTGCGATGGTCGGCGACGGTGTCAACGACGCCGCAGCCCTGGCCCAGGCCGACCTCGGCCTCTCGATGGGCACCGGCACCGACGTCGCGATCGAGGCGAGCGACCTCACCCTGGTCCGTGGCGACCTCCGCGTCACCGCCGATGCGATCCGGCTCTCCCGGCGTACCCTCGCGACCATCAAGGGCAACCTGTTCTGGGCGTTCGCCTACAACGTCGCGGCGCTGCCCCTGGCGGCTGCCGGACTGCTCAACCCGATGCTGGCCGGCGCCGCGATGGCGTTCTCTTCGGTGTTCGTGGTGACCAACAGTCTTCGGCTGCGCCGGTTCCAGCCCCTGACCGACCACGAGGCGGAGACAGCCCGAGCCGCGGCGCGGCCGCTGGCGCCGGCCGCAGCCTGACCCTTTCGGGCAGGGTCAGCCGGTAGCGGTCTCGCGGTCCGGGGTTCCGAGCCGCAGGTGCTCAGCGTGGAAAACGGCCTCGTCGAGCAGCTGCGCCACATGGTTGTCGAACAGCGAGTAGACGATGCTGCGGCCCTGCCGCACACCGTCGACCAGGCCCAGGTTGCGCAGCAGCCGGAGCTGGTGGGAGACCGCCGACTGCTCCATCTGCACCGCCTCGGCGAGTTCGCCCACCGTGGCGGACCCCTCACGCAGACGACCGAGGATCATCAGGCGGCTCGGGGTGGCGAGCGCCTGCAACGTCGTGGCGACAGACTTCGCCGCGGCGAGATCGAGGCGGGACGGAACGGGTGTGCGTCCGTCGACTCCGTGGCCCATGCATGGGAGCATACACGATTCGCCGACTTGCATGAACATATATTCATTTGTTAGCGTCCAGCGCACCAGCCGTTGCCCTTGCGAAGGAATGTCATGACCTCCACCCTGTCGGCGCCACGTCACGCCGTCGCCACGGCCGACCTCTCCCCCGGCCATACCCGGCGGTCACAGCTCTGGTCGGTGCTGTCGATGTCGGAGGTCCGGTGGGCTGCCCTGGCCACCGCCCTCTTCCTCGCGGGCGGAGCGTGCCAGCTGCTCGGCGCTCCGGCACCGGTCTGGTGGACGCTGTACCTCGCCTGCTACGTGACGGGCGGGTGGGAGCCGACCCTCTCGGGACTGCAGGCGCTGAAGGAGAAGACGCTCGACGTAGACATCCTCATGATCGTTGCGGCGTTGCTCGCCGCGTCCATCGGCCACGTCTTCGACGGTGCCCTCCTGATCGTCATCTTCGCCACCTCCGGTGCCCTGGAGGCGTTCGTCACCCGCCGTACGGCGGACTCGGTGCGGGCGCTGCTCGACCTGGCCCCGGAACGAGCGACCAGGTTGACCGCGTCAGGCGAGGAAGAGGTCGTGGACACCGCCGACCTCGTGGTCGGGGACGTCGTCCTGGTCCGCCCCGGTGAGCGGGTCGGCGCTGACGGAGAGGTTCTCGAGGGCCTCAGCGAGGTCGACCAGGCCTCGATCACCGGTGAGCCGTTGCCGGTCGCCAAGACGGTGGGCGACGAGGTCTTCGCCGGCACGCTCAACGGCACCGGCGCGCTCCGTGTGAGCGTGAACCGCGCGGCCGAGGACTCCGTGGTGGCCCGGATCGTCAGCCTGGTCGAGGAGGCGTCGGAGACCAAGGCTCGGACCCAGCTCTTCATCGAGAAGGTGGAGCAGCGCTACTCGGTCGGTGTCGTCGTCGCCACCCTCGCGCTCTTCGGCATCCCGCTCGCTCTCGGCGCGGCCTTCGAGCCCACGCTGCTCCGCGCGATGACGTTCATGATCGTCGCCTCGCCGTGTGCCGTGGTGCTGGCCACCATGCCCCCGCTGCTGTCCACGATCGCCAACGCTGGGCGCCATGGTGTGCTGGTCAAGTCGGCGGTCGCGCTGGAGAAGTTCGGCAATACCGACCTGGTCGCGTTCGACAAGACCGGCACGCTGACCCAGGGCACGCCCCGGGTCTCCGAGATCGAGCCGGTCCGGGCCGCGGGAATGAGCACCGACCGGGTGCTCTCGCTCGCTGCAGCCGCAGAACGACCGAGCGAGCACCCCCTCGCCCGTGCGCTCGTGGCCGCTGCGCATGAGCGCGGGGTGCCGGTGCCTCACAGCGAGGACTTCACCTCCACCCCCGGCCGGGGGGTCACCGCGACCGTCGAGGGCACGCACGTCCGAGTCGGCTCCCCCACCCTCCTCGACGACGTGTACGCCGCCTCGGGCGAGCACGTCGTTGAGGCCCGCACCCTGGTGCGCGAGCTGGAGGAGGCCGGGCGGACAGCCGTGGTCGTCATCCTCGACGATGTTCCGGTCGGGGTGCTGGCGCTCGCCGACCAGCTCCGCCCCGGTGCCCGTGAAGCGGTTGCCACGCTCACCGCGATGACCGGGCGCAGCCCCATCCTGCTCACTGGCGACAACGAGCGCGCCGCGCGACGCCTGGCCGACGAGGTCGGCATCTCCGACGTCCGCGCCGCACTCCTGCCCGACGGCAAGGTGGCCGAGGTTCGCCGCCTGCAGGAGCAGGGTCATCGCGTCCTCTTCGTCGGCGACGGCGTCAATGACGCCCCGGCGATGGCGGCTGCCGAGCTCGGTGTGGCGATGGGACGTCACGGCTCCGATCTTGCGCTCGAGACCGCCGACGCGGTGATCGTCCGTGATGAGCTCGCAACGCTGCCCAAGGTGATCGGCATGTCCTGGCGGGCCCACCGGGTCGTGAAGGCCAACCTCGCGTTCGCTGCGACCGTCATCACCGTGCTGGTCACCTGGGACATCATCTGGATCCTGCCCCTGCCACTCGGCGTGGCCGGGCACGAGGGCTCCACGATGGTGGTGGGCCTCAACGGCCTGCGTCTGCTGGCCAAGAGCGCCTGGCGCAAGGCGGACAGGGCGACGGTCCGGGCAGCCTCCGCGGGCGGGACGCCCCCAATCGGCGTCCCGGGGCGGGAACCGACCGACAAGGCGGTCGAGTCGGGCGCGAGCGTTGCATCCCCGACGGTGACTGTCGGGTGAGCGAGCCGCTCACGACCGCGATCCTTCTCTTGGCTTCGCCGGCCTGCGGCGGCGAGCGGTCTTCAGCCCTCGGCGGCTGACGGTGCGGTGACCGGGAGACCGGCCAGTCGCTCCGGGTGCAGCAGTCCGTCGAGCTGTTCGGCGCCGACCAGGCCGGTCGCCAACACCAGCTCCCGAACCATTCCTTCACCGGCCAACGCGGCCTTGGCGATGTCCGCTGCGACGGCGTACCCGAGATGGGGAGTGAGTGCGGTGACAATGCCTACGCTTCGCGCAGTCGAGGCCTGCAGGTGCTCGAGGTTGACCTCGATGCCGGCGATACACAGCTCACCCAACGTCCGGAACGCCGTGGTCATCCAACTGATGCCCTGGAGGAGGTTGTGCGCGATCACGGGTTCGAAGGCGTTGAGCTGCAGCTGTCCGGCCTCGGCCGCCATGGTCACGGTGACGTCGTTCCCGATGACGCTGAAGGCCACCTGGTTCACCATCTCGGGTATCACCGGGTTGACCTTGCCCGGCATGATGCTGGAACCGGCCTGCCGGGCCGGCAGCCGCAGCTCACCGAAGCCGGCCTGCGGGCCGGAGGAGAGCAGCCGGAGGTCATTGCAGATCTTCGACACCTTCACGGCGGTGCGCTTGAGCACCCCGGACAGCTGCACGAACACCCCGGTGTCGGAAGTGGCCTCGACCAGGTTGGCCGCGCCGATCATCGACAGGCCCGTGACGTCGCACAGGTGGCGACACACGGCCTCGCGATACTCCGGCGGAGCCGTGATTCCTGTGCCGATCGCGGTTGCCCCGAGGTTGATCTCGCGCAGAAGTGCGCGTGAGTCCAGGATGCGTGCCTGCTCCTCGGCTAGGGTGGCTGCCCACGCGGCGAACTCCTGGCCGACGGTCATGGGGACGGCGTCCTGGAGCTGGGTGCGCCCCACCTTCGGCACCGACCAGAACTGGCGGGATTTGGCCTCGCAGGCATCGGCGAGCACGTGCACGGCTTCGGAAAGACCGTCGAGCGCGGCCAGCAGGCTCAGCCTCAGCGCAGTGGGATAGACGTCGTTGGTGCTCTGGCTGCGGTTGACGTGGTCGAGGGGATGCACCTCGTCGTAGCTGCCGGCCGGCAGGCCGAGCAGCTCGAGCGCGCGGTTCGCGATGACCTCGTTCGTGTTCATGTTCGTCGACGTGCCGGCGCCGCCCTGGAGGACGTCGACCACGAACTGGTCATCGAGCAGTCCATCCCGGACGTCCTGGCAGGCACGCTGGATGACGTTGGCCCGCCGGGAGTCGATCAGCCCGAGCTCAAGATTCGCGCGTACGGCGGCCAGCTTGACCGAGCCCAGACCGGCCACCAGCGTGGGGTGGACGGAGATCGGCGTACCGCTGGCCGTGAAGTTCTCCAGGGCGCGCGCGGTGTGCACGCCCCAGTACACCCCCGCGGGAACCGCCTTCTCCCCGAGGAAGTCCTGCTCGACGCGGGCGCGTGGTGGCGCCACGCGCGCAGCGGCAGAGGAGGCCAGGGAGTCGAAACGGGTCACCAGAGCACCTCCTTGCAGCCCTTGTGCTCGGTGGGTTCGACCTGGACGGTGGCGTGGGTTATGTGGTGGTGGTCGCGGAGGAGGTCCCGTGCCTGGTCGAGTACGGCGTGCATGTCGGAGCCAGGCCGGACCTGCAGGTGGACACTCATGGCGTCCATGCCCGAGGTGATGGTCCACACGTGCAGGTCGTGGACCTCCACGACTCCGTCGAGCTGCTGCAGGTCGCGCGTGACGTGGTCGACGTCGACGTGGGCCGGTGCGGACTCGACGAGGATCCGGAGCGAGTCGCGACCGAGTCGGTAGGCGCGGGGCAGGATGAACAAGCCGATGCCAACGGCGATGACCGAGTCCACCCAGTACCACGAGGTGCCCGCGATGATGGCCGCGCCGACGAGGACACCGACCGAGCCGACCGCGTCGGCGACCACCTCGAGGTAGGCGCCGCGCAGGTTGAGGCTCTCCTTCGCGCCGGCCTGGAGCAGCCGGAAGCAGATGAGGTTGATGAGCAGGCCGATGATTGCGACCACGATCATCGGGGTGGTGGAGACCTCCGGGGAGTCCTGCAACCGTTGGATCGCTTCGTACATCACGTAGCCGGCCACTCCGAACAGCAGCGCCGTGTTGGCCAGCGAGGCGAGGATCTCCAGGCGGTACCAGCCGAAGGTTCGGTGCACCGCTGCGCTTCCGCCGGTGGCCAGGGTGATCGCAGCGAGCGACATACCGAGCCCGCCGGCGTCGGAGAGCATGTGGCCAGCGTCGGAGAGCAGCGCAAGGGAGCCCGCCAGGATGCCGGCGACGAACTCGACCGCGACGAACCCCCCGGTGAGCACGAAGGCGATCAGCAGCGGCCGGCGGTACCGGGCGCCAGCGGTCAGTGCGTCCGCCGCACTGGGCCCGTGGCCGTGCCCGTGTCCGTGGCCATGTCCGCTACTCATCGGGGGTTGCCGTTCGCTACTGGTGTGGCGGAGGGGGATGGGCCACCGGTCTGGTCCCAGAAGTGACAGGTCACGATGTGCTCCTCCCCGGCCCGGGAGATTCCGGGTACCTCGGTGTGGCAGATGTCTTGTGCCAGCGGGCAGCGCGGGTGGAACCGGCAACCCGAGGGCGGGTCGATGGGGCTCGGCGGCTCACCCTTGAGTTGGGCGAGCACCCCCTCATCGCCACTCTGCTCGGCCAGGGATGCCGCAAGCAGCACCCTGGTGTAGGGGTGCCGGGGATGGGTGAACAGCTCGTCACGGGGAGCTACCTCGACGATCTGTCCCAGGTACATGACCGCGACCCGGTCGCACAGGTAGCGCACCACGCGCAAGTCGTGGGAGATCAGCACCAGGGTCAGGTCGAGCTGCTCCTTCAGCTCCACCAGCAGGTTGAGGATCTGGGCCCGGATCGAGGCGTCCAGCGCCGAGGTCGGCTCGTCGCAGATCAGGAACTTCGGCTCGAGCAGCAGAGCCCGGGCGATCACCATCCGCTGCAGCTGACCCCCGGAGCACTCACTCGGTCGCCGCTCCAGCATCTCCTTCTCGATACCGACTCGGTCGAGCATCTCCAACACCCGCTCACGGCGCTCACCGCGGTCCTTCATGCCGTGATGGCGCAGCGGGGCGTCCAGGCTGGTGCCCAGGGTCATCTTCGGGTCGAAGGCGCCGTAGGGGTCCTGGAAGATGAACTGCATCGAGCGGCGCAGGGCCTTCAGCTCCGAGCCCTTGGTCTTGGTGATGTCGCGTCCCTCGAACACGATGTGGCCGGAGCTGGCGTCCACCGCACGCAGGATGGTCCGCGCGAGCGTGCTCTTCCCGCATCCGGACTCCCCGACCAGGCCGAGCACCTCGCCCTTTCGCACCGACAGGGAGACGCCGTCGACGGAGTGGACTGTCTTGCCCCTCCCTGCCGGGAAGTGCTTGACCACGTCCTGGAGGGAAACCAGAGGCTCGGCCGATTTCCGGGTCTCGAGCTCCTCCAGAGAGATGAAGGTCGTCATCATGCCTCCGCGTGCTCTCGGGATGCGTAGCATCGACTGTGGTGCTCGTGCTCGCCGCATGTGTGAAGCTCCGGCTCCACGCCGCGACACATGTCGGTGATTCCGAGCTCGGCGGCCATCGGACATCGCGGCAGGAATCGGCAGCCGTGGTCCAGCGAGCGGGCCTGCACGACGCTGCCGGGGATGGAGAAGAGCTTTCCGCGCCCGGCCTCCAGCAGGGAGGCACGCAGCAGGGCCTGGGTGTAGGGGTGCTGGGGGTCGTTGAAGATGTCCTTGGTCGCCCCGTCCTCCACGATCCGGCCGGCGTACATCACCGCCACCCGGTCCGCCATCGACGTCACGATGCCCAGATCATGGGTGATCAACAAGATGGAGAGCCCCAGCTCGTCACGCTTCTGCTTCAGCAGCTCCAGGATCTGCGCCTGCACGGTGACGTCCAGGGCGGTCGTCGGCTCATCGGCGATCAACAGCTCCGGGTCGGCAATGAGCGCTGAAGCGATCATCACGCGCTGCGCCATCCCGCCGGAGAGCTGGTAGGCGAACGACGACGCCCGCCGGGCGGGCTCGGGGATGCCCACGTCGCGCAGCATCTCCACCACCCGGGCCTTGGCTTCCCGGCGGCCCACCTTGCGGTGCTGCCGCAACGACTCCGAAACCTGGCTGCCCACCCGGGCCGTCGGGTCCAGCATCACCTTCGGCTGCTGGAACAGCATCGCGACCTTGCTGCCCCGGACGTGGTTGCGCCGCTTGGACGACATCGCAAGCACGTCCTCGCCGTCCAGACACGCCTCACCGCCCACCACCTCCGCACCTGGCGGCAACAGCCCCATCACCGTCAAAGCGGTCAGGCTCTTGCCCGACCCCGACTCACCGACCAGCGCCACGATCTCGCCCCGGCCGACCTTGAGGTCCATGCCGTCGATTGCCGGCGCGCCGGGCATGTCCGGGAAGTCCACCCGAAGGCCTCGAATGTCGAGCAGCGAATCGCCGTTCGTCGCCGTAGCCGAAGCCTGCGCCTGTTTCAGCAGCTCAGTCATGAGGCCCTCCTCGCCCGTCCACGGTAGCCGCATCGGCGCGCTGCCTGCCCGCCAGCGTGACCAGCGCGCCGTCGAAGTGTTTCCCGAGCACGGCCAGTGCCTGCTCGGTCTCGCCTTCCTGCATCAGGTCGCAGATCTGCCGGTGCTCCTGCACGAGGTCGACACGGTCGTCGCCCGCGGTAAGCGCACCGAGGCAGAGCCGGGTCTCGGAGATCACCGTGCTGAACATCCGCTGCAACCGCTGGCTGCCGCTGGCCGCGACCAGGGCAAGGTGGAACTCGAGATCGAAGTTGCCCACCGCCTCCCAGTCCCCCGCGGCCTCGGCCTTCTCCATCTCCGTCACGTACTGGTCGAGCGCCTCAGACGCCGCGGCAGAGGTGCCGTTCGCGACGATCAACCGGATGGCTGCGGACTCCAGTGCCTCACGGGCCAGGTAGATGTCGAGGATGTCGTCGTCGGTGAGCACAGGTATGAACACGCCCCGGTGCGGTTCGCTGAGCAGCAGTCCCTCCTGAACGAGCCGCTGGAGCGCCTCCCTCACCGGTCCCCGGCTGACACCGAAGGTGTTCGCCAGCTCCACCTCACTCAGCTGGGACCCAGGCTTCAGGGAGCCGTTGACGATGGCTGCCCTCAGCCGCTCCGTCACGATCGAGGCGAAGGTGGCGCGGGGGATGCGGATGGCGGATGCCGGTTCAGACGTCACAGGGCTTCTCCCTCAACGACCTTGGTGCGGGTACCCGGCGCGGGGCCAGACGGGGCGTCGGTCGCCGCGATGCGCTTGCGCTTCCGCTTGACGTCCATGCCCTGGCCGATCATGGTCACGCTCAGTGCCGTGACGAAGATCGCGGCGCCGGGCAGGATTCCCAAGCCGGGTGAGCGCTCCATGTAGGGCTGGGCGTCGAGCAGCATCGCGCCCCAGTCGGAGTCCGGCGGCTGCACGCCCAGGCCGAGGTAGGAAAGCGCGCCGACGGTGATCAGCTTGTGCCCGAAGCGCAGGAACCCCATGGCCAGCACGGGCCGCATGGCGTTGGGGATGACGTGCCGGAAGACGATGTAGGCCTTCGGGGAACCGAGGATCTCCGCAGCCTCGACGTAGTCCTTGGAGTTGATCTCCAACGCCAGGCCTCGCATCAGCCGCGCGAACGGTGTCCAGCCTGTGATGGTCAGGGCCGCGATCAGCGTGCCGTAGCCGCTTCCGAAGAGCGCGATCAGGAACAGTGCGACCACCACGTCGGGGAAGCAGATCAGCATGTCCACGCTGCGCATCACCAGTTCGTCCAACCAGCCGCCGCGGCGGGCGGCGAGCGCACCGATGATGCCGCCGGTCACCGCACAGATCACCAGGGTGATGGCCGCGATCGTCACCGAGAACCGCCCGCCCCACATCAGCCGGGACAGCACGTCCCTGCCGAGGTGGTCGGTGCCGAACCAGTGCTCGGTCGAGGGCCCGGCCAGCCGGTCGGTCAGGGTCTGGGTGGCGGGGTCGTGCGGTGCGATCCACGGCGTGAGCACGAGGATCACCACGATCAGCGTCAGGAGCGCGGCTCCGACGTTGAACGTCCAGTGCCGGTCGCGGGTGCCCCGGACCAGCAGGCTCAGCACATTGGGCCGGTGCGAGGCCGCCGACTTCAGCGTCGAGGGACGCTGGTTGGGCCGCCGGGCAGGCGGAGTCGGCCGGGCGGCCGGGGGCGGCGTTGGGGTGGTCGGGATCGTCTTAGGCATGGCTGGTCACCCGAATCGCCGGGTTGAGGACGCCGTACAGCAGGTCGGTCACGGTGTTGATCACCACGGCCAGGACGAGAATCAACATCAGACCGCCCTGGATGACCGGGACGTCGTTGTTCAACACCGAGGTGTAGAGCAGTCGGCCCATGCCGGGGATGTTGAAGATCACCTCGATCACCACCGCCCCGCCCAGTAGCCCGGCGAACCAGAAGGAGAAGAGCGTCATCACCGGGAGCATGCTGTTGCGCATCCCGTGCCGCAGCAGCGTGCGTGGGAAGCTGAGCCCGCGGCTGCGCGCGGCGGTGATGTACGGCGCGGCCAGCACGTCGCTCATCGCGGCCCGCGTCACCTGGGTGAAGTAGCCCAGTGGTCGCATGGCCAAAGCAGTCGCCGGCAAGATGATGTAGGTCAGTCCGCTCCAGCCGCCCGAGGGCAACCACCCAAGGTAGCGGGCGAACACCAGCACCAGCACCGGTCCCACCCAGTACTCCGGTGCCGAGACCGCGCTCTGGGAGACGAACGTGATCGCGTTGTCGACCTTCCCGCCCCGGCTGGTCGCGGCCCACGTCCCCAGCGGCAGCGCGAAGACCAACGCGAGCAGGAGCGCCGCGATCGCCAGAGACATCGACACGGCCAGCGCCGGGACCACGAGCTCCTGAACCGGCGTGCGGCTGGTGAACGAGAACCCGAAGTCACCGCTCACCATGTCGCGCAGCCAGTCCAGGTACTGCACGTACAACGGCCGGTCCAGGCCGAGCTCGCGCGTCAGCGCCTCCACCCGCGCGGGATCGAGCGCCGGGTCGTTGACCCGTGCTCGCAGGATCTTCCGGGCCGGATCGCCCTCCCCGGCGTAAGGGATCAAGAACGCCAGCACCGAGACCACCAGCAACGTCACCAGCAGCGTGATCGCTCGGCGGATCAGGAACGACACCATCGGGCTCTCCCAGGTCGGGCGTGGCGGCGGGTCACTTGATCAGGTCCTTGAGCTTGTAGTAGTTCCCGGCGAATGGCAGGAACCACGGTGGTCCGAAGTGGCCCGGGATCCGCTTGAAGGTCAGGTCGCGCCACGGGTTGGCCTCGACCGCGCCGTTCATGTAATCGGCCATCTGCTTGCCCATGTGGGTGGCCATCTGCACCCCGTGGCCGGAGTAGCCCAGGGAGTAGAACAGGCCGTCCTGCTCGCCGGCGTGCACCATCCGGTCCATGCTCATGTCCACCAGGCCACCCCAGCAGTAGTCGACCCGAGCAGCTGCGAGCTGAGGGAAGACGCTGGTCATCGCCTTCTGCAGGATCCGGCCGCTCTTCTCATCCGACTGGGGGTTGGACATCGCAAACCGCGCGCGGCCGCCGAACAGCAGCCGGTGGTCCGGCGTGATCCGGAAGTAGTACAGGAGGTTCTTGGTGTCCGAGGCCATCCGCCGGGTCGGCATCAGCTGGTCGCAGACCTCCTCGCCCAACGGCTCGGTCACGATGATGAAGCTGCCCACCGGTGCGATCCGGACCTGCTGCCAACGGAACGGCCGGCTGGTGTACCCACTGGTGGCGACCAGCACCTGATCGGCGCGGAGCGTGCCCCGCGGAGTCACCAGCTCACGCGCGGTGCCGCCCAGCCGCCGGACCTGCTCGACCGGCGCCTTCTCGTGGATCACCGCGCCCTGCCGGGCCGCGGACTCACCCAGACCCCGGGTGAACTTGCCCACATGCAGGCCCGCACCCCTGGGGTCCACCAACGCCCCGTGATAGAAGTCCGACCCGATCTCCGAGCGCAGTTCCGACCTCGACACCAGCTGCGTCTCGTGACCCAACTGCTCCGCCAACGCCTCCTGCGTCTTGCGCAGGCCTTCGAGGTGAGCCGGCTTCGCCGCCAGCGTCATCTTCCCGGTACGAGCGAAGTCACAGTCGATCCCCTCATCGGCCGCCAGCTTCTCGACCGTGTCGATCGCGTCGTTGTAGGCCTGGTGGTAGGCCGCCGCGGCTGAGACCCCATAGCGGGCGATCGCATCCCGGAACCCGATCGACAGCCCGGTGGTCGCCATCCCACCGTTGCGCCCGGAGGCACCGAAGGCCACGGTGTCCCGCTCGAAGACTGCCACGTTGGCGCCCTTGCGGGCCAGGTGCAGGGCTGCCGACAGCCCTGTCAGGCCAGCGCCGACCACCGCCACGTCGACGTGTCCGCTCACCTCGGTGGCCGACCTGTCCGGGCCCGGGGTCGAAGTGTCGAGCCAGTATGGCGTGAACTTCATGGTTCTTCTCTCCTCTTTCAGGGTCGGATCAGCCGAGGCTCAGGTCGGCGGTGAGGACGTAGTACTCCTGCGGGTGGGGCTCGAAGTTCGCGACGCCGGCCCGGGTGCCGTAGACGCCGTGCTCGTGGAGCAGGAAGACGCTCGCGGCCTCGCTCTGCAGCTTCTCCGCGATCCCGGCGTACGCCGCACTTCGCTCCTCGCTGTCCTCGATGGCGGACGCGTCCTGGATCATCCGGTCGGTCTCGGGGTCGCAGTAGTGGGCGATGTTGTACCCGCCCTCGCAGACCCAGTCCGAGCGCAGGTAGCCACCGGGGTCGGCCACGTCGACCAGGTAGCCACGGGAGAGCAGGAAGGCGTCGAAGTCGCCGGAGAGCGCGTCCGGCTCCAGCGAGGCGTACTCCCCGGCCCGGATCTTCACGTCGATGCCCAGCTGGCCCAGCTGGTCCTGGATCACCGCCGCCACGTCGGCGAACTCGGGCCGGTCGTTGTAGGCCATGAGCTCGATCGACAACGACTCGGGGTCCACGCCGGCCTGGTCGAGCAGGCTGCGCGCCTCGTCCAGGTCGACCCGGGTCGGCTCGGCACCCTCCGGTGCCCACGCCGTGCTCGGCCCGAACGCGCCGACCGCGGGCTGACCACTGCCCTCGTAGACACCATCGACGATGGCCTGGGCGTCCACCGCAGTCTGGATCGCCCGCCGCACCAGCGGGTCGTCGAAGGGCGGACGGGAGTTGTTCAGCAACATCACCGTGGTACGGGACAGCTCCAGGTCGGAGATCACCAGGTTGTCATCGCCCTCCAGGGTGACCAGGTTCGCCACCGGGAGGCTCTTGGCGATGTGCGCCTCACCGGTCTGCAGCTGGGTGGCCCGGGTGGCGCCGTCGACAATGAACCGCACCTCGGCGGAGTCCAGGGTGACATCGCCACCCCAGTAGTCGCCGTTGGCCTCCAGGGTCAGCGACTCCCGGGGCACCTCCTCAGTCACCGTGAACGGCCCGGTGCAGGTGCCGATGATGTCGATCTGCTCGCCCTGATACGCCTTCGGCGCCAGGATCCCGGCGTTCGGGTTGGCCACCCGCAGCGGCACCAACGGATCCGGGCTCGGCGTGGTGATCTGCACCGTCGACTCATCCGTGGCCACCACGCCCGAGATGACGTCGGCGTTGAACGCACGCGCCGGAATCGGCACCGTCAGCACGTGGGTCAGCGCCCCGGCCACCGCCTCGGCATCCATCGGCGTGCCGTCCTGGAAGGTGACCCCCTCACGCAGCGTGAACTCCCACGTCGTGGGCTCCACCTGGCCCCACTCGGTGGCCAGCATCGGCTCCAGCTCGCCCCCCGACCCGTACTCCACAAGCGTCTCCAGACAGCCGGCGCGCGTGAGCGAATGCGCATCATTGGTCTCGACCGCCCACGCAGACGCGGGCCCGAACTGCTCGGTGTAGACCAGGTGACCGCCCTCCTTCTCCGCACCACTGCCACCACCCCCGTCGTCGCCCATGCCACAGCCAGCCGCCGTCACAGCGACGATCGCGATACCACTTGCCCAGCGAAGTCGAGCCATTCTCTTGGACTCCTCGTTTGTGCCCTGCGCCGACGGTCGGCACGAGCGGGTGTGCCAGGTCACAAGCACAGCACCCGGGCTGTATTTTGTCAACAACTTGCAGTTGACGATCTCCAGTCATCGGGCCACACTGATGACATGAGCAGACCCAGGTCTTCCCCGTGGTCCCCCGCCGGCGGCGCCTTCTGGTCCGGGCGCTGGCAGGCGCCCGAGGCCGTCCTCCACGTCGTCGACCCCGAGGACGGCGCTATCGTGGGGACGGTGGCGGACTGCACGCCGTCCGACGTCGACGACGCCGTGCACGCCGTGGCGCGGGCCGTCCTGGAGGGTCCGGCCTGGCCGGTCTGGAGTCGCCGCGAGGCCCTGCACCGTGCGGCCGGGCTGCTCGCGCAGCGCGAAGGCGCGTTCGCCGGGCTTATCTCGCAGGAGGGCTGCAAGCCGAATCGCGACGCGGCCCGGGAGGTGCAGCGCGCCGTCGAGACCGTGCGGCTCTCGGCCGAGCAGGCCGATCGGCTCGAGGGCCGGACGCTGCCCTTCGGCGACACCCCCCGGGGCGAGAACCGGCTCGGGTGGTACACCCGGGAGCCTGTGGGCGTGGTGGCTGCCATCACTCCGTTCAACGACCCCCTCAACCTGGTCGCGCACAAGGTCGCACCCGCGCTGATCGGGGGCAACGGGGTCGTGCTCAAGCCGGCCGAGCAGACCCCGCTGGTCGCGCTCGCGTTCATCGAGCTCCTGCTGGAGGCCGGCGTCCCGGCTGACCGGCTCGCCGTCCTCCCCGGTCGCGGTGCCACCGTCGGTGCGGCTCTCGCCGGTCACCCCAGGGTGGACCTGGTCTCGTTCACTGGCGGGCACACCACGGGCACCGCCGTGGCGGCGACAGCGGGGGCGAAGAAGACCCTCATGGAGCTCGGGGGCAACGGTGCCGTGCTGGTGCTGGCCGATGCAGACGTGCGCCGCGCGTCCGCGGCGGTGGTGGACGGCGCCTTCGGCAACGCCGGGCAGAACTGCCTCTCGGTGCAGCGTGTCTTCGTCGCCCGGGAGCTGGTCGACGACCTGGTCGAGCGCATCGTCGTGCTCACCCGCAAGCTGGTGGTGGGGAGCAAGGCCCTCGCGAGCACGCAGATCGGCCCACTGATCGACGAGGCCGCGGCGGTCCGCATCGAGCGCTGGGTGGAGGAGGCAGTTCAGGGCGGCGCGGAGGCCCACGTCGGAGCGAAGCGCGAGGGCACCTACTACTGGCCGACCGTGCTGACCGCCGTCCCCGCCGGCGCGCGGGTGCTTACCGAGGAGGTCTTCGGACCCGTCGTGTCGATCGAGCCGTTCGACTCCGTCGACGAGGCGGTGAGCGAGGTCAACAGCCTCGAGTACGGCCTGCAGGCGGGCGTGTTCACCACGGACCTCGACACGGCGCTCGACGTGGCGCAGCGACTCCGGGTGGGAGCCGTGATGATCAACGACACCGGCGACTTCCGGATCGACGCGATGCCCTTCGGCGGCAGCAAGCGCTCCGGGGTCGGCCGGGAGGGCGTCCCCTTCGCCGTCGACGCCATGACCGAGCCGAAGATCATCGCCATCCACCGCACCAGCCGACCGGCCTGAGCCTCGTGGCGTGGCGCGCGTCGCCTGTTCGAACCCGTCGACCACGCGGGCTGGGTGCCGCCGACCGGGAGCTGATGGGACTGGCGATCCCTGCGCTGGGAGCCCTCATCGTCCAGCCGGTGCTGCTCATGACCGACAGCGCGATCATCGGCCACCTCGGCACCGCCCAGCTGGCCGGCCTGGGGGTGGCCTCCGCGGTGCTGCTCAATGCGGTGCTGCTGTGCATCTTCCTGGCCCACGGGACCACCGCCGCCGTGGCCCGACGAGCCGGGGCCGGTGACCTCCGCCGTGCCTACGCCCTGGGTGTCGACGGGATCTGGCTGGGCATCTGCCTCGGCGCCGCCCTGGCTGCCCTCGGCATTCCCCTCGCGCCGATGCTCGTCGACCTGCTCGGCGCGTCCGGCAACGTCGCGTCGCATGCCGTCACCTACCTACGCATCAGCCTCGTCGGACTGCCGGCCATGCTCGTGGTGCTCGCCGCGACCGGGGCCCTGAGGGGACTCCAGGACGGTCGCACACCACTGCTCGCCACCGGTCTCGCCGCCCTCGTCAACGTTCCGCTCAACCTCGTCCTCGTCTACCCCGTGGGGCTGGGAGTGGCGGGCGCGGCGCTGAGCACGGTCGTCGCCCAGGTCGGAGCGGCGACCTGGCTGTGCCTCGTCGTGCTGAGGGGAGCCCGCCGGCACTCCGCCTCCCTGCGTCCCGATCGTCCCGGCGTCCTCGCGGCCGCCAGCACGAACAGGTCCCTGTTCGCGCGCACCGTGCTCCTGCGCATCTCCCTGCTGATCATGACCTTCGTCGCGGCGGCCCAGGGTGAGACCGCCCTGGCCGC